>Ga0194119_10009768_pt1 | contig 12797 bp, 16 predicted proteins | sample TA2MahC100mmetaG_FD_148620 | JGI IMG/M metagenome (GOLD analysis project Ga0194119, IMG submission 148620) | Freshwater microbial communities from Lake Tanganyika, Tanzania - TA2015018 Mahale Deep Cast 100m | ecosystem: Environmental > Aquatic > Freshwater > Lake | place: Tanzania: Lake... | reverse complement strand
CCGAGTCAGCCCATCCCCCAAACCCTAGCACAGTCTCCGAGTCAGCCCATCCCCCAAACCCTAGCACAGTCTCCGAGTCAGCCCATCCCGCCCGTTGTTCGTCCATTGGAGGTTCCGCTCGTGGCGCCGGCGGAAGATGCTTCAACAGTTCTTTCAGCTGGTGGAAGAAAATCAAGGTCAAAATCAAAATCAAAATCAAAATCAAAATCAAGATCAAAATCAAAATCAAAATCAAAATCAAGGTCAAGGTCAAGGTCAAGGTCAAGGTCAAGGTCAAGAACCAATTGAATGATGAGATTCGTGGTCGTTGCAACAACAAATTCGGGGACGCCGCAGTCAAATTAATTCAAATTTAAATGTGTCATAAATGTGAATTTAAATTTTTATTTTTTTTACACTACGTTTTCCATTGTTATATTTTTTTAGAGATTTTTTTGCAAGATATAACGCTTTACTCTTCAAACTACAACCTTTTTTCAAAATAGAATAATCAACCGCAGCCGCTTTTCCGCCAGTTATTGCACTTGCAAGTCGTGCATATCCCCATGATTGTGGTGTTTGATTTGGTCTTGAGCCAGATGAGTAATAGGCACCTTCACCCTTTCTTACAATGGTTTGAAGAGCATTTAATGAACAACCAGTTGCTTTTGATAATTCTTCATTTGGAACAATGTGTTCAACATTATACATTTGGCGAGCAACATCCGTGTGTTTTGAGGCTACATGTGGATATGACTTCAATTTTGTTACACGATTGTAATATTTTCCAAGTTTATACAATTTTCGTGATTTTTTGAGCATTTGTATTTGATTTTTGCGATCTTTTTGTGACAAATTTTTTGGTACGTATCTAATAGGAACCACAACCATGATTTGTATTATAAGAAAAAATCTATAAATTATCAATATAATATATTATATATATATTATTATGATAAGAGATGAAAACCAAACAAACTCGTAAACTTAAAAATGCAACAATTAAACGACACCGGCACCGGTATCAACAACGCGGGGGTGAAATTTACATACAAACACAAAGAATTCAGAATGACCGCTATAAAATAATTACTGCTGAAACAGATGATGATACCGGTATACTGCTTCATTTATATATAGGTAACGCCAAAGCAATTTTTCCAGTAAGTCAAGGATGTGGTCGTGAAAGTATTAGCGGACCCCGACATGGTTCGTATTTGTTTCATGGCAAAGGTATGTTGTACTCATTATATCCAGACAATGTGTTCCTTATTTATGAAGGAATGTTCAAAAATAATGAAAGATCAGGTAAAGGAAAACAAACATTTTTCAGATCAAAGGGACCAATTGATCATGGCATCCAAACACTGGATGATTTAGAAGGCATGACACTAGAACAAGTAAATGAACTGATGAATTTACTTTCAAGCAACAACGACATACTTGAAGTATATGATGGAACATGGCAAAACGGCATGAAGCATGGAAAAGGAAAACTTTTAATGAACCTGGATAAAAGCTTGTATAATGGTGATTTTCAAAACGGCATGATGCATGGAAATGGAAAAATATTATATCAAACCGGACCGATTGTATCATATGATGGAGGGTGGTATGCAGGCCAGATGCACGGTTTGGGGGAAATTGTGTACAGAGACGGACACACCAGCAGGAGTGAATACAATCATGGTAACTTAATACGCCATTTACCCATAGGTTCTGTATTTGGTAGGAATTTCTTTAGTAGTGTTACTCCTCATGTTTTCGGTTCTTTATAGGAATTTGAATTAATTAATAAATATTTTCATTTATATAAAGAAATATGTATGTATATATTATATAAAATGATTCGTTTGCCCAATCCTCCAGTTAAACTAGCTTCAACTGAACTAGAATTTTCTTGTTCAGAAGCTCCTTCTTCAAAATTAACAATCAATATTAATGCATTTAATGGAAATACGACTAGTTTTGGAAGAAAATAATAAAAAATTTTTATCCAATGCGTTGTGTTTTTCTATTTTTATTTTTACAGACGATAAATACATAAAATGGTATCATTTTATGCATCATTTTAGTCATTCATCATGGAACATCAATTGAAAAAATTATGTGCGCCACGAATTGTTTCGTCCGAGTTCGCCTCGCACATGTTTTGGAACACAAATTTCATTAAAATTTAATAATTCGGGTTTATTACTGAATGAAGTATTCAATAGAGGTTTTACACACATTACATTTGGCTTTGGCACTGGCAATGGCATTGGCATATTATATATACATACGCGAATAAAATATAATCATATTATAACACGAAAATAATACGATTTATAATAAAATATGCCTCCAAAACCGAGAGCATCATCACCTCCTCCAAAACCACTACATGAAACATTACTTGACCCGATGACAACCACCGAAATCGGATTTATATCAGATAATAGCAGTTATTCATTTGTATTATATGGAAAAAGAACGACGCAAGACGCTTTTATTGTAGTAAATGGCATTTCATTTACACAATTTTGTATGAAAATAACGTTAGTAGGCATCAGAAAACAGGTTTATGAATATACCACAGTAAATAAGCAACGTATATCTAAATTTATTTCAACAGAAAAAGCAATAAAAAAAGAGGTGCTTCTTCAAAGTGAATTAGATACTAAGTTCCGAAAGAGTGGCAAACGTCCTATTGTTCCGTATGTGATTCACGATTGTTTTCTGTCATCCGACGAATTTAGGCAGTTGTTTGTAGTAGAAGGCCGAGCTAAACCTCTAAGCGATAATGTCAGGCATATTATTGAGGCGATACAAAAAATATTATTACAAGAACGGTCTTGCCGTGTTCATATATTTTTTATGGAGTATATGGATAATAGAATATATCAAACATTAGCACAACGTATTACAGGTACAGGTATTTCAAAATGGCAGAGCAGCGATCTCCGTTTGAAGAAAGCATATCACCGAATGGCGGCAATTCTGGCGTGTGTGACGGGCCTTAACATATTTCCATATGATGCCTCTGAACCGAATGTTATGCTAGATAATAACGCGGATGATGTGCGTTTAATTGATTTGGGGAATACGTTTGATTTTTATAATAAAGAAGATGGTGACGAAATTGTAACACTTTATTATGGTTATGTAAAATCTGTAAAACCCGAAGTATTTCCAAAAGACAAATTAGAAAACTTTTTCATCGGCGAAGATAAGAGTAAAAAAACGATAGCTGATTCAACTGTAGATTTACTAGAAATTAGACCAAACGAGCTTATTACGGTTGAGGATATTCATAAAAATTTAATGACGTTAGCATTTGTTGACTTTGTTAAAAACGGTATGATAATGAACGTAGAACCTGACGAATCACAAGTGATGGCAACATCATATTGTAAATCTAGATTCGCGATGGAAAGTGTATATGGAGTTAGTTTTGCCAAGTTTGAGTTATTTCTTAATAGTTTTACACTTTCTCAAACAGATCTTGAGGAAACATATCCATTATTAAATAATGTTAAAGCATTTATTATAGAAATAATGAATAATATGCCCATACCCATACCAACACCAAGAACAAAATGCGTTATATTAGGTGGTGGTGGTGGTATCAAGCCAACATTCATAAAGCGTTACCTTCCAGACATCCTATCAATGCGTGATAAGAGTAGACAGCGTAAAGAACTCACGAAGTCACGCAGGTTATACAAGCAAGGTAAATATTATACTCGGAAGGCGATGCGTTCGTTCAAATCGAAACCGTCTAAACATCTTGAACGAGCAAGAAATATAAAATACGTCCGCCGAGAGAATTGTCTCGAAAAACCGGGTGCTCGCTTAAAGGATTAAGGCAAATCGTGAAGGGCGTCACTCGTTGATTTTCATATTTTGGATAAAGAATCGCAACCGAAACAATATCCTCTTCCAATTCAAGAAGTAAAGCAACACGGCGGAGAAAAACAAACACCACAGCTGATGAAGCAAACCGTGAGAATGTTTTTTAGATCAGTTTACGATTTCATTTATTGCACATTATTCATTATAATTCCCCCCGCACGAACATGGCGATGATTTCCGGCATTGCTGTGTCAAATCCGGCCAAGTTCAACGTGTTGCGGTCATTCGGGTCGGCGATGGTCAGACAGTTGGATGTCATTCCCACCACAATCAGTTTGACATTCGGATTTTTGGAAAATATGCGGTATTTCTCCAGAGCGACCTGCGGATGAATTGGCCCGGCATATGTCTCGCTGTCGGTCATAACGATGAATGCTTCAATGTCAGTCAGGCCGTCTTCAATTGCTCGGCGCATCGGAAGCGAGCAGTCTGTAGGGCCGAATGGTGCATTGGTTGCACTGATGAACTGCTGCAGTGTCATGCCGCGACGCACATTGGGGTCAAAGTTTTTGAACGAATTTTCTGTCGAAGAGGAGGTGCTCCCGTAGCCGTAGGACTGTGCAGTGAACCCACGCAAGTAGACCTTGGGCTCAGTTTCGTAGAGCATCAAAGCCAGCGCAGCCGACGCCATTCTGCAACTGATGGAAGGGCATCCCATGCAGGCGGCATCCATGCTGCCACTCACATCCAATGCAACCATGTAGCGTTTGCCAGTGGGGGACACATTCTTGAACGCCTTCAGAAAGGTGTATGTCAGCGTGTCGCGGACCTGTAATGAGACGGACCATGAAAGCGTGCCCTTCAGTGCCTTTCCAGCGCCGTATGTCAGCGAACCGACCAGCACCTTGAACGGATGAATGCGCGAACGCTTAATGTCTTCCTCTTCCGAGAGACGCCTGCAGATGGTCATTGTGTTGTCAGCCCCCATGAAGTTCGGCAGCGACGACATCTTCCCCAGATTGCGAATCAGGGCTTCAATGGGCATGCCTTCCTGCTTGCCGTTGGCGCCTTTGGAGATGAGCAGCTCCTTCCAGAGGTCTGAACTGTTGAGCAAGTGCGTGGGAATATGTTCGCGCACCAAGCCGTGGTCCCGCACCAACTTGAGTGCCTTGTAGATGTCGGCAACGCTTGTGGTGCATGATTCAACCTCCAAGACAGCCTGCAAGTACTTGGCTGTGTTAAACAACTCGGATGGAGGAGAAACAACTGGAGCCGGTTCAGGTTCAACGCGTTCTTCAGAAACCACGATGAAGTTGTTTTCGTGCTCACCCGTCTTGCGAGTGGGTTTGCAGGGGTCGCACTGCCACACTCCTCCGACAATGAACTTGAAGTCATGTGTTCCAACTGGCAGTTCCAATGAAATCGTGAATCCTCCAGTGGGACTGCGATTCATGAACATGCGCTTCCATTCAAATGCGGATGTCGCAATCTGGACGTGTGACACATCCTGTACCGGACTGAAATTGATTTGCGTTTTGTGTTGCGGTTTCTGCCCACCAATGATGCCTTGAATTGCAGACTTGAATCCCGTGATGAGCGCTTTTGTGGCGCTGGATGGCTTTGCTTTTGTGGCGCTGGATGGCTTTGCTTTTGTGGCGCCGGATGGCTTTTTTGCGCCAAAGCTGATTGGTTTGTCAAGCAGTTGAATGGCTTCATCGTGTGTTTTGGCGGCAAGGACGTCGGATAACAACTGGCGAATGAACTGCTTGCCTTCGGCTCCGCCGTCGCACGCAAACAAGTACTTGAAGACTAGGCGTGCGCCATCATCCCTCAGTTGCGCTGGGTTGATGTGCAACATGCGCAACAAATCGCGATGGCACCATCCTTCACGATTTTTGTACTTGGTGACAGCAGTGGCCAATTCGAGACCACGTCGCGAGACGTAGTATTTGGCCAGCTCACGACGCACACCGGCGCCCCATCCCTTTCCTTTTTGACCGTTTGGCTTGCATTGAGAGAGGTCCGTGATGTAGCCTGAAAGCATGAACAGGTGCGTCGGGATGCGCACACATTTGGAAATCAATCCAAGCGCCATGGACTTTTGCGCAGGAGTTGTGGCAAACACAATGGCCGCAGCAAGCGACAATAACGTCGGCTCTTGGCGCGCAGCCCGACCTTGCGTTGAAATGGACTCCAGCATTTCGCACAGTTTTTGGAACTCGGCAGGATCCGGATTTCGGATCATTTTCAATACGGACGTGGAACACTCGGAAGACACCTGCTCGCTGGTCTGGTAGTAGTTGCCATTGTCTTTGGCACCCATGATCAAGTAGCGCATCGTGTGCTCGGCATCGGTCAACTTCCAGACTGCACCGCCGGCATGATTGAACACTTGATCAGGTGAAATCTTGAACCACTGCGGAACCGTTGCACGATTGGCGCCAAGTTGTGCAGTCATTGCTCCAGAACTTTTTCCAATTGCTGCTGCGCGCCTCTTCTTGTTGGCACGTTTCTTCTTGTTTTTTCCAGCATTTTTTCCTAAGGGTTGTTTACAAGCTTGCATTGAACGATTGTATGGTATGATATGATTGTGTTGCTAAAGTATTTCATGTATTCAATTTTTTTTTTAAGTTGTTTTTAAATATGTTATTTGCAGCAATTCAATGGTTGATAGACATTTTTCACAAAATAACCAGGATTATACTCGCTGCGATATTTTCCAGCATTTGCACCTTGAGATCCATACGCTGTGTAAAATGAATTACCATTCATATTGACAGTGTTGACACGAAGATTTAATGTCCGGGTTCCGCTTGAAACACCTCCTTGTTTTGAGAAGCCAACATTGTTTGGTTTGTAAATAACATTGTTAGGACAATTCAAATTTTTGTTTGAACATTTGGGATACGTGCAATTTGCATTTTTTCTAATTTGGGCTCCATTACAATTGTCGCTTGGAAATTTTGGATGACCATTTTTGTCAACATATTCAACCCCTGGCATGGGGTTAATGGACAACATTTGATCATAACTCTTGCATCGGGAACGAAGATATGCTTTGGTGTCTCCATAGTATGCTTTGCTTAATAATGTCACTCCTGACTTGATCTTATTTGAATTCAGGTTGTTTACGTTGTAAATTCCAGTCTGTATTTGATAGCTGTTTGGATTTGCAGGAGCCCCCACTTGAATGTATCCATTGTTCATTATTTTAACACATGGGTCATTGCAAACAGGATTGCTTTTGATCAACTTATCATCAATCACAATTGTTGAACTGTTCAAACGATTTGTGCAAGCACAAGAGTTTGTTTTCACATACCCACCAGGAACATCCATGAGTGAAACCGGATTTGTATTAGATGTTTTATTATTGGGTTGCAAACGAAGTCGCCAATGTTTCATAGGCCTAGCTTTGAATGCGGGACCACTAAACTCATGCGTTACAGCATCTCTATTGATTGCAGATACGTGGTTCAGAGGTCCATTGCTATACTCGTTTGTTTTCTTCGGAACAACCCCCCGGCTCACGACAACTTCTGACTTGGTTGGGTAGTGTACCTCTTTTGTGGTTGTTAACGTGTTAGAATGCCTCCATCCAATTCCACTTGATATAGTTGACTTCATAATTAATAAATATATATATACATATATAATTTATTTTTTGAAATGGCACTACGATTGTTGTTACCCATCCTTATTGCATCATTTTTTTCATGGCTAATATTGAATTACATTTACATAAACCTCTTCTTCAGAGAAGGTTTAGACCAACCATCACCATCACCACAGCCATCATCTGTTCCCGTTTCTCCTGGCGATCAAGTAATGCTTACGAGTCAAATTAATTCTTTAATGAAAACCGCACAAGAATTGAAGTTAGAACAAATTGCAAACAAACTTAAACTTGTGGCTAATGAAGGACACATCAACAAAATGAAGGAAGAGCAAGACAAAATGAAAAGTGAGATGGAAGAGATGAAAAGAAAAAATAAATAAATAAATAATAAGTGTAAATCACATATGAATAATTTTTTTATAAAACATAAAAAATTAATCATTGTTATTGTTATTGTTGTTATTGTTACAATAGCCATATGGAGTAGTGTTTTTTCTTTTTCAAAAAAAAAGATTGAAGGCATGAACAATAATTATGATAATATTAAGAATGAATTAGACAAACTTTCAACAATTTATCAACAATTAAAATTTGAAACAGCTGCAGAAAGTAATCATATAAAAATACATACCGACTACATATTGAACAATGCTGAAAAATTATCTAAAGACACAAGCAAATTGACTCACGTGACAATTGGTGATACACAAAATGAATCAAATAACAAAATACCGAAAATAATTTAATATATATTGTAATAGTAGTTATTAACAATCAATCAATTAACCATGAACATATTTGAAAGTGCAATGGGAAATTTAAGTGACCTGCAACAATCATTGCTTGGGCCGGATTACAAGTATCACCAAAAAATAAAAACTCCGTCCGAGCTTGGTGTCACTGATGAGGGAGGTTTAGACCATTTGGCTGACAACATTGCAGGACTTATAGGATACGTTGAGTTATTGGTTGCCGGAACGGGGGAAGCAACAACAACTGGAAAGCCAATGGGTAACAAATTTTTTTTAAAGACTGCTGGCAAGTGCAAGGTGAAAAGCAACGGTTCAGATAATGGACAAATTGTAAAACGGTACAACTACATAAACAATGTACCCGATGGCAATATTCCATTTATATCTTCCTCATTGGGGGGAGTAGAATTTAAATCATTCAAAGGATTAATTCCAGGTACTCTTTCAAGTTCGGCTGGATTAAATCCTTTCGGCATACTTCAAGCTTTTCAACTTGGATCCACCCCAGAATGTCAAAGCATCACATTAGAAACCATTGATTCAGAGGATAATGTGTCATCTTCAACAAATTATGTGGCAACGGTTGATTTGAAAAACATGCCCCCAAATTGGTTTCCAAATAAAGTAAATCCAGTTACAGGTATGCGGGGAAGAGAAGCATTTGGACAACGAAAAAAATGCAACAATGAAAAAGGAAAAATTCCACGTAGTTCATTGGCCACAATGTATCATATTACAATTAGTCTGTTGTGCTTATCCATTTTGTATGGACTTCTCAAAAAAATGAAATAATAGTCAATAAAATATATTGTGTATTATTTTTTATTTTCATGCCTTGATGAAATGGAATAACTGGACATTGTTATGTCTCAATTCTATTAAATTCTTCTAATAATTTGTAAAAACTTTTATTTGTTTCAAATATTTCATCACTCAGTCCTGGTGTAGCATCCTTATCCGGCCACCAAATATCAAATTGGGATAATAAAGGCTTCATTTTGTTAGAAAGTATTACAGATTATGATTACTTAAATTAAAAAATTATTATGGATAAATGAAAATATCACCACACACTATATAAAGAAATGTTATTAAATATGAAAAAAAATATTTAGGAAAGGTATAACTTGTTGAAAAAAATAAAACGATTTGTGTAATGATAAATTTTGAAGATAAAATTTATAAAAAGTGTAACCTAGAATATAACGATAGTATCTCGACATATAACGGATGGGGCGCTCAGCAAAATTGGAAAGCTTTTGAAATTTTTTGGAATTTTTTATATGATGTAAAACCAAACAGAATTTTAGAAATAGGAACTTCAATAGGTGGGTTCACACAATTTCTAAATTATTGTTGTAAATCTATAGGTATAAAAACCGATATCATTTCATTAGACATACACAAAAAAGACTGGTATAACGATATTATAAACGAGGGTGTAGATATTAGAATTGAAAATATCTTCCTTGAAAATTATCAGGATATTCCACAATTTTACAAAAATTTTATACAAAATGATGGCGTAACAATTGTTTTGTGTGATGGTGGTGATAAAATAAAAGAATTCAACTTGTTATCTAGGTTTATAAAATCGGGTGACTTTATTTTAGCACATGACTATTCCTTAAATAAAAATATTTTTGAGCAAGAAATTAAGAATAAAATTTGGAATTGGTGTGAAATTACCGAAGACGATATCAAAGAATCAGTGTTGGAAAACAATCTGGAATCCTATAAACCAGAAGTTTTTTCACAAGCAGTTTGGGTTTGTAAAATAAAAAAATAATACTACATTACTGGTTGGAAGAACATAAAATACTCAAAAAATGTTTAGGTTACATGGTGTAATAATGAATGAATTGGTGCGGATAAAATTTCAAAATATAATAAATTCACATAACAGTGTAATTTAACCTAAACAATTGGCAATGGATAATAATTACGAGTGTGATGTTACTTTGGTAACTGGTCTTTGGAATATAAAAAGAGACCAACTGTCTGAGGGTTGGTCAAGAAGTTTTGATCATTATCTCAATAAATTCAAAGAATTATTGCAGGTTGAAAATCCGATGATTATTTTTGGTGAACAGGATCTTGAATCTTTTGTATATACTCACAGATCACGTTCAAATACTCATTTTATAACTAGGGATCAATCATGGTTGAAAACCGAATTCTTTGAAAAAATTCAACAGATACGAACCAGTGAACGATGGTTTTCACAAACGGGTTGGTTGCGTGATTCAACACAAGCTAAATTGGAAATGTATAATCCTCTCGTAATGTCAAAGATGTTTTTATTGAATGATGCTAAGATCATGGACCCGTTTAAATCAAAGTTCATGTATTGGATAGACGCCGGGCTAACGAATACTGTTCACCCAGGATATTTTACACATGACAAGGTGTTAAGAAAGTTATCCAAATATGTAAATAAGTTTACGTTTGTTTGTTTTCCGTATGATGCAAACACTGAAATCCATGGTTTTAATTTTGAAGAAATGAATAAAATTTGTGGAAAACGTGTGGAAATGGTGGCCCGTGGAGGATTTTTTGGAGGACCGACGCATGTTATATCTGAGATCAACTCCATTTATTATAATTTGATGCGTATGACATTGGAACAAAATTTAATGGGAACCGAAGAATCTCTATTTTCCATCATGGTGTACAGGAATAGTAACCTCATTGATTATTTTGAAATAGAGAACAATGGTCTTATGGGTAAGTTTTTTGAAGATCTTAAAAACAATACACTGCAAATAAAAACACGATCACAACCGGCTACTTCACAACCGAATACTGCTAATTTTTCACATCCGGCTATTTCTTCTTCAAAGAGTGATAAAACTTCACTTTATGTGATTGGATTCAATAGTCCATCACAATTCAAAACACTTATCAAATCAATGATGGCGTATGATACAAATTATCTTGTTAAACCAAAAAAATACTTACTCAACAACTCAACTGATAGATCAACCGATGAAGAGTATCGTGCCACTTGTCGTGAACATGGATTTGAAATTATTGGTACGGGTAGTAATTTGGGCATTTGCGGCGGGCGTCAGTATATTGCTGAACATTTTGACAATTCCGACAAAGAGTTCATGCTGTTTTTTGAGGATGACATGTTTTTTTATCCGAAAGAAGGGGAAGTTTGCAAAAATGGATTCAATCGCAAGGTCAGTGATTTATATTGTAAATCATTGGAAATTATTTCAAATCATGGTTATGATTTCTTGAAACTTAATTTCACAGAGTTTTTTGGTAGCAATTTCACACAATGGGCTTGGTACAACGTTCCTCAACAATACAGAGTGACACGTTGGCCAAACAATACAAGACTTCCTGAAATGGGAATTGATCCAAATGCCCCATTTACTGATTTCAAAAATATACGGTCTCACCGAGGGATTTCTTGGGCCGACGGAGAAGTCTACTACTCAAATTGGCCACAAATTGTGTCAAAAGAAGGGAATCGCAAAATGTTTATAAACACAAAATGGGGACATCCTTACGAGCAAACTTGGATGAGTTATATATACCAAGAAACAGTTAAAGGACTTATTAGACCAGCTGTATTGCTTCTAACCCCTACCGAACACGACCGCTTTGATTATTATGATGCAAAGTTGCGAAGAGAAAATTAATCTATATTATTTTTACAATAACTTTAAGCAAGTATGCAAGAAAATAGAAATAATATTTCAGTAGTGGTTTGTTTTTGTGTTTATAACAATGAAGTAGGCCTTCCATATTGTTTAAAAAATTTGGAAGCAATCCGCCATATTTTTCATAGAATGGTCATAAATGTGGTGTATGATAGTTCTGAAGACGACTCATATCAAATACTGATGGACTTTAATAACAAAAATAAAAATAAAACGATGATCGAAAAAATACCGGTAAATATTGTAACAAATACTGCCAAAATAAAAATAAATAGTAAAAGTGAAAATATTGCAAGATGCAGGAATATGTTGCTTGACATGGTGCGTAAAAGTTATAGTCACTATGACTACTTTATCATGATGGATACAAATGAATACTCATGTATTGGTCAAATAAATGTGCAACTTATGTACAACATTGTGCATCCTGAAGAAAATCAGCCCGAGACTCACATATCAAACTACGATGCAATTACATTTGATAGAGAAGCAGGATATTATGACTGGTGGGCATTATCGTTTGACCCATTTATTTATAGTTTTTACCATATTAACAATAGTTTCAAAGTAAACGCACAAATGTCAAAAATGTTTACTGACATATTGCATCATTATAGAATACATTGTCCCGACGAAGTAATACCGGTTTACTCAGCATTTAATGGTTTTGGAATATACAAAACCAAAAAATTTTTAAATAGTTCCTATAGTTCTGATATTCAAATGGACCTTTTTCCTAAAGACGTTATTCATAGGTTAATATATGTTACACAGTCCAGTATTTACAGTCACTTCAAAGATGACTGCGAACATCGCAAGTTTCATTTAGAAGCAATACGAAAAAATAATGCAAAAATAGGTGTATCAACAAAGTATATGTTTTTTAAGCATGAAAATCCACCACCAAATATAAGGGGGCCTGCGTGATACTACATT
>Ga0194119_10009764_pt1 | contig 12799 bp, 10 predicted proteins | sample TA2MahC100mmetaG_FD_148620 | JGI IMG/M metagenome (GOLD analysis project Ga0194119, IMG submission 148620) | Freshwater microbial communities from Lake Tanganyika, Tanzania - TA2015018 Mahale Deep Cast 100m | ecosystem: Environmental > Aquatic > Freshwater > Lake | place: Tanzania: Lake... | reverse complement strand
TCGCTGGAATCCTATTGGCGATGGGCGAAAGCTCCTGGCTCCATGGCCTCTTTTACGCGGCGTTTCCACTGTTCGACAAGATGCGAATGCCTTCGATGGCGGCCCTGCTCACACACGTGGCGGTGCTGCTGCTTGCGGGTCTCGGCCTCGACGGTTTTCGCAAATCGCGAGCGCCTCTCGCCTACGCGCTGTTCGCCTGCGCCACGGCGGCCTTCTTCGCTGTCGCCTATACGCACGTCACCGCGAAACCTCACGTCAAGGCGCTGGAACCCCTCGCGCAGTTTGGCTTTTTCGCCGGGGCCATCGGCCTTGCGTTTTTGAGCCGCAATGTGCCGGCGGCCGCGGCTTTGGCCGGCCTCGAACTTGGCGCTACAACCAACGCGGATTTCTCTGAAAAGGAACTGGGCTGGCAGCACGTGGCGAAGCTGAATCAGCTCGACGATGTTGCGGCGTTTCTTCGAAAGCAGGCAGCCGGCGCCGCGCCTTTCCGCGTTGCGGCGGAAAACGGCGTGGAGCCCACGCACTTCTCGACGATGTACGGCATTGATGACGTGGGCGGGAACTGCTGCGGCGTCTTGAAAGTGACGTTGAACGGCCATTGGATGGAGGGCGTTCAGCGGCTGCTTGGAGCGCGTTTCTACGTTGGCCGGGAGCCGAATCCCGCCTACGAGAAGCAAGTGTTTGAAAGCAAGTCCGGCTTCAAAGTCTGGGAAACCGCCCTCTACGCCCCTCGCGTTTTCACGGTGCATCAAGGCAAAACGGTCGCCGAGGACGCCATGGCTTTCGAGTACGATCGCGGCCTGCGCCATCTCACCACTACGCTCGTCACCACGGTGCCCGTGCCGCTGGAAACATGCGGCGTTCCCGACGAAGTGAAGCTTACGAACTCGGAGGCCCGCTACGCCCGAATCGAAGTGAACATGGCCTGCGCCGGAGCGCTTGTATTCACCCATTCACTCTTTCCCGGTTGGGAGGCGTCGCACCCGATTGTCCCGGCCTATAACAAAGTCATGGCGGTCGCGCTTTCGAAGGGACGGCACGTCGTCGAGTTCCGGTACCCGGCGGCGAAACTGAAGCAAGGCGCCGCGCTCTGTCTGGTTGGCCTCTTGTCCCTGGCCCTGTGGTGGTTCGTCTATTTGCGCAAGAAACGATCGGCCATGGCCGGGCCCAGCCGCACCGCGGTATAGGCCAGTACCATCGCGAACAATGTGAACGAGGCAGCCACCGTAAAGTAGCGGCGCTTGGGCTCCAACTCGTGAGCGGTGCGGGAGGCCGGGCGCATGTCCACGACCAGTGCGGCTTCCATCTCCACCTCGGTTGATCCCAATCGCTGCCGCTGATTTTCCAACACGAGCTCATAATCGTTGCCCTCGCGGATGGGCACTCGCAGCGTGCCGCGAGGCGTGTATCCGGACTCCGCCACCACTCCGGCGCCGTTCCGCAAGACCACCCTGATACCCTCGCCGTCGTGCCCCGTCGCGAACCGCACATGCAGCGAGGCTTGCGAAACCACCACCGGAAACGTCAGCACAGTCTTGTGTTCCATGGGCCGCAGCGGAATGCGCTCTTGCAGCAGAACGACGCGGCGAGGCTCGGCGGACAAGGCCAAGGCAAAAAACAGAATTCTCATTGATTGTTGTACACCGCTTGTCCCGCCACATAGGTCGCCACGACCCGGACCTTGGGCAGTTCATCGAACGGCAGCGTCATGATGTCGCCGCTTAACACCACGAAATCCGCCACTTTGCCAACCTCCAGCGTTCCCTTCCAATCCTCCTCGAAGGCGGCATAGGCCCCGGCCCATGTCCAGCTTCGCAACGCCTCCTCCCGGCTGAAACGCTCCTCCGGACGCCAGCCGCCCTTTGGATGACCGTTCGCGTCCTGCCTGGAAACTGCCGCGTGGAAACCCATCAGCGGGCTCGGCTCTTCCACCGGAAAGTCGCTTCCATTCGCGACCACCACACCCGCGTTCAACATCCGCTTTTGCGCATACGAGCCCATCAGCCGGTCCGGCCCCAGCCTGGCCAGCGCCCATCGCATGTCGCTGGTCGCGTGAGTCGACTGCATCGAAGCGATGGTGCCTGTTTTCCGGAACAGCGCAAAGTCGGGCAGCGCCACGGCCTGCGCGTGTTCAATCCGGAACCGCTTCTTCGAGCCGTCGCCCAATACCTTCAAATACGCGTCCAGCACCATCCGGTTCGCGCGATCGCCGATCGCGTGGGTGTTCACTTGAAAGCCCTTCTCAATCGCCTGCCGCGCTACGCGCTCCACAGTCTCCTGTTTCAGAATCATCAATCCCGTGTTGCCAGGGTCGTCCGCGTACGGTTGCCAAAAGGCGGCACCGCGCGAGCCCATCGCGCCGTCGGCCATCAGCTTGATACTTCGAATTGTCAGGCGCTCATGCACCTCGGGGCCGCTTTCCAAAAACGACCGCCATAGGTTCCCCTCGCCGCCGATCATCGCGTAGATTCGGATCGGCAGTTGGCCCGCGGCCAGCAGCTTCCGGTACGCGCGCAAGTCCTGCTCGTCGATGCCCGCATCGTGGACCGACGTCAAGCCGAGCCGGGCGCACTCCCTCGCCGCCGTGCGTATCCGGCTGGTCACCTCCTCATCGGTGGCCGCGGGAATCTTCGAGGCAACCAGGCCCTGCGCCCGGTCGATCAACACGCCGGTCGCCCGTCCCGCCGCGTCGCGAATGATCTTGCCGCCCATTGGGTCCGGCGTCTTCTCATCGATCCCCGCCAACTCCAACGCCTTCCCGTTCACCCAACCGGCGTGGCCGTCGACGCGTGTCAAAAACACCGGGTGCGCGGGCGCCGCGCGCGTCAACTCGGCGTGCGTTGGAAACTCACCGCCCCAGTTCGTCTGATCCCAACTTCGTCCACGGATCCAGGTACCGGCGGGCAGGGAAGCGGCCTTGGCCCGCACCATCGCCGCAATTTCGGCCACCGTCTTCACATTGCGCAAATCAAACGTCTCGGCCTGAAATCCGAAGGATTCCATATGGACGTGAGAATCGATCAGCCCGGGAATTACAGGAGCGCCTTTCAGGTCGATCACCCGCGCGGCGGGCCCGGCTGTTTCTCCAATGGATGCGATGCGCCCCTGACGAATGCTCATCGCCTTCGCCATGCCTTTTCCCGTATAGATGCGGGCGTTCACAATCGCAACGTCCGCCGGCTGCGTGCTGGCCACGAACGCCGTCAACGCCGCTAAAATAGGGAGCATGGAAGAAAGTATGGCACACGCCTCTCCGGCGCCGGTCTCGCTGGAACTGCCGGCATGGAAGAACGTGGCCGCCTGGCTCTGCGCCGTTTCCATCGGCATTTTCTTCCTCGGAGCGGGGCTGTGGAAACTCACGGACCATCTCGGCGCCGCCACGCGCATGAACCAGATGCTGGTACCCGGCAGCTTGAGTGTTTTGACCGCCGTTTTCTTCGGCATCGCCGAGACCTTCGCGGGCGTTTTGATTTTGGTTCCAAAATTCCGGCGCTGGGGCGCGCTGCTGTGCGTTGGAATGCTCTTCGCCTTCATGGTCTACATGGCTTGGAACTATACGGCATTGAAAGGCATGGATTGCACCTGTTTTCCCTGGCTGGAACGCGCCGTGGGCCCGGCGTTTTTCTGGAGCGATGGCGCCATGATCGGCATGGCCGCGCTGGCCGGCCTGTGGGCCCCGCGCGCCGCCGGATTCAGGGCGATGTCGCTGATCCTGGGATGTGTGCTCGCCCTCGCAGGCGTCGCGTACGGCATCACCGAATCCCGCCAAAGCGGAACCAAGGCGCCCGCCACGATTACCGTGGAGGGGGAGCCCTTCTCACTGCAGCAGGGCCGAGTGCTGCTCTACTTTTACGATCCCGAGTGTTCGCATTGCGATGCCGCCGCGCGCCGCATGGCAAAGCACGTTTGGAAGGACGTTCGCGTGATCGGCCTTCCCACGCGGGTGCCGCAGTTCGCTCAATACTTCATGGATTCCACAAGTCTGAAGGGGAAGAACTCTCCCGATCACGAATCGCTCAAGAAGCTGTTCCCACATGGAGACCCGCCCTACGGAGTCGTCCTCGAGAACGGCCGAATGAAGGCCGGCCTCCCGCGCTTCGATGCGGAGGAGCCGGAATCCACGCTGCGAAAATTCGGCTGGATCCAATGAGCCATTTCTACCGGCAGGCACAGGGAATGCGGCTGAGTTCACTCGGCATCGGAACCTATCTGGGCGCGATGGACGACGCGACCGACGACGCCTACACCGAGGCCATCTCAAAGGCGATCGACGGCGGCATCAACCTCATCGACACCTCGCGGAACTATCGCCTGGAGCGCTCCGAACGGTGTGTCGGCCGCGCGATCCAAGGGCGCAACCGGGACGAACTGGTGCTCTGCACAAAGGCTGGGTACCACATCGAACGCAATGGCCACAGTCTCGATCCCGATTTCCTGCGCGAAAACCTCGATGCTTCGTTGAAAAACCTCGGCACCAGCGTCGTGGACGTGTTCTACCTCCACAATCCGGAGACGCAGTCCGCCGCGCCGGACTTCGCCGCTCAGATGCGCACGGCCATTGAGACTTGCGAGGCCCTCTGCCAGCAAGGCCTCATCCGTTTCTACGGAACCGCCACTTGGAACGGCTACCGCACCAAGGAAAATCCGCTCAATCTGGAGCAATTGGTGCTGTTTGCCAAGGAGGTTGCCGGCTCCGCACACCGCTTCCGCTTTATCCAACTTCCGTTCAACCTCGCCATGCACGAAGCGTTCTCCCTGCGCAATCAATACGGCGGAACCTCCACTTTGCTCGCGGCACAGCAGCTTGGCCTCACAGTGATCGGTTCGGCGACGGTGCTACAAGGGCGCCTCACCCGCGGCCTGCCTGATCAGCTTGCCACTCATTTCCAGGGCCTGACCACCGACGCCCAACGCTCCATTCAGTTCTCGCGCTCCACGCCGGGAATTACGGCCTCCCTCGTCGGCATGGCCAACGCCAATCACGTCGAGGAGAACCTGCGCGTCAAGGAAGTAGAGCCTCTCTCCGAGAGCGGCTACTTCGCCATCTATGGGAAGTGAGCCCGTTTCGATCGCGGTTCCGCCTCCCGGTCCGGAGCTCGATGCGTTACTGCAAGGCATACCCGATACTCCGGCCGTATTCGTTTTGCACGCCGCCGCCGGACGTCCATACCTCTCCCGAACCGCGTTGTTGGGCCGCCGTGTCCGGCGTCTTCTCAAATCGCAGGAGCGCTTTCGCGCCGCGCTCAATCTTCGCGGCGTGGTCAATCGGCTTGACTACTGGCCCACTGTCACGCGCCTGGAGTCCTCGCTGACGTTCTACACGCTGGCGAAACAACATTTCCCGGAAGATTATCTTCGCCTTTGCAAAATCAAAATGCCGGTGTTCTTGCGCCTGTTCACAGCCAACGAGTTTCCTCGCACGCAGATCACCACGCGCATCGGCGGGCGCGGTCTCTCCTACGGGCCGTTCCGCACGCGCGCCAGCGCGGAGTCGTTCGAACAGGCCGCGCTCGATCTTTTTCAACTACGCCGCTGCCAGGAGGATCTCGATCCCGATCCCGGCCATCCCGGCTGCATCTATGGAGAGATGGGCCAGTGCATGCGGCCTTGTCAGGAGGTCGTTTCCTCCGGCGAGTACGCAACGGAAGTGGACCGCTTTGTCGACTTCGTCGAAACCAAAGGCAGGTCGCTTTCCGAGACGGTCGAGCGCATGCGCGATCGCCACTCCGCCGATCTGGAGTTCGAAGAAGCCGCTCGCCAGCACAAACGTCTGGAGAAAATCCAAGCTGTCTGGAAGCTGCCCAGTGAACTCGCCGAGACCGCCGTCTCTGGTGTCGCCGTGTTGAAATGCAACCAGCCCGCGCACGTCCTGCTCCTGTTTCTTGTGGATGGCTGCTGGCAGGAACCGGTTCATTTTCAGGTCGAGCCGAACGCCGGGAATCCGGTGTCGCTCGATCGGCGCTTGAAGGAAATGGTCGAAAACATGCGGCCAAAACCGCGTACCTCCGGCGAACGCCAGGAACACATCGCCATCCTCGCGCGCTGGTTTTACTCCAGTTGGTGCGACGGTGCCTGGCTGCCCTTCTCCTCGCTCGGCGCGCTGTCCTACCGGAAGCTTGTCAACAAGATTCGCGACGCCGTTCCTAGCGAATAACAAAGGATACAAGCAGCAGCCAACGCCGCGCGTTCTCGTTCTTTCCAACCATCGGCGTCACCTGATGCCAGAACGGCAGCATCGAGACGCTCACGCCGGACGGAATTCCGATGTTCACCTGTTGATTGAAAAAGCCGTCGCGCTCGTAGAGTAGATACTGCCGCTCCACGTGGTCGTTGCAAAGCGTGATCTGGAGGTCGACGTACCCGTCGCGCAAATGCGCCTCTTCCGGATGATGATCGTTGTGCGGCCCCACGTAGTCTCCGGGCTTGTAGCAGATGACTTGCAAACCTGGGCCCTGCTCCAGCGAGAACCCGGATACGGTCTCGGCGAACTCCTTCAGCGACCCCGAGGTCAGGAACTCCACCAGTCCGATACTCTGCGCCGCCCGGTACGCCGCCGTGCGGGCGTTGTTGAGCATCACTGTGTTGTTGTGCAGCGATTTCGGCAGCGTCTCGGAATAGTTCGCAGTCATTCCGTGAATCGTCTCCGGGTCCACGCGTGTGCGGACAGCGCGCAGGTACGGAGTCATCGTCCGTTCCAGCGCCGCCAGCCCGGCCTTACGCACTTCGGGACGCAGCGTGCGCGCGAACCAGCGCAGCCGGTCCGTGTCGCCTCGAATGGGCTTGGGAAGTTCCCGCGGCATCCGCACCGCGTCGCGAAACTCGTTCGGAAACGTCATTGCCCCAGTGCCGCCACAACCATCTGCAGAGTCTTTCCGGTCGCGTCGCCAATATTGCCCGCGGGCTTCCAATCGTCGCGGGACGCATCCGGCTTGTAGCTCACTGGCAGCCGCGTTAGTGCCGTATCGTACTGGCTCGTGTTCCCGCCGAGTTTCCAGATCACCAGGTCCAGCGACGGCACCACGTAGATGGCATATCCGCCCGCGCCGCCCTTCCAGTACGCGTCTTTCGGGACACCGCTCAAGTGCCCGTCGTCATTGACGTTGAAATTAAAGCTGTGTGTGAAGTGCGGGTTATACTTCACGCTCCGTCCGCACATCTTGGCGAACTCCGCGTCGAGTATTTGCTTCTTCCCCCAGCGCCCCGCGTGAAGCATCAGGTATCCGAAACGCAGCATGTCCGTCGACCGCACCGCGATCGATCCTCCGCCGGGCGTATGCAACATGCGGCCGTTTGTATCGATCCCGCCCTTCAGCTTTGGCCGGTACATCGCATATCCCCACGTGCCGAATCCCAGCGGCGCCGTCAGGTTCTTTCGCATGTAGTCTTCCATCTCCATTCCCGATTGCGTCCGGACAAGGATCGCCGGAATGTGGCTCGAAGCCGTCGAGTAGGAGTAGCAGTCGCCCGGCGCGCACCACAGCGGTTGCTTCATCGCGAAGGCGTCCGTCGTCGAATACGGTCCGTTGTCCTCGGTGGGCGATTCCCACGTCTGCCTCTGGCCCTTCACATACACCGGGTTCGTCCCTTTCATTCCGGCCGACATCGACAATACCTGCCCAAGCGTAATCGCCTCCTTGCGTTTGTCCTCCTGCGGGAAGTACTCGGCCGGCAGAAACTTCGCGTTGAAGATGCGCGTGTCCAGCCCCTCCGGAAACAAGCCGGGCTTCTGTTTCATGAGCATTCCGAGCGCGACCGTGGTGAACGCCTTTCCGCACGATGCCAACTCCGGCAACGCCTCTCGATGACCGCGCCCGAAATACTTCTCGTAGACCAGATACCCGTTCTTCACCACCAGCAGACCGCCGTGCGGCGTCGTCTGCTGCGTGTAGGCAAACGCGGCATCGAGCTTGGCCATGTCGACGCCGGTCTTCGACGGATCGCTGTGCGTCCGCCATCCGCCCTTCGAATCAGGGGGAGGGAAGTATTGCGCCAGAAGCGTGCTGACGCCGAGAACCAGGCTGAGGACTCGTTTCATGATAGGAGTCATCTTATCCCGCCAACGCTGAATAGGTGTTGTAGAGCCTCTCGAACACGGCCGGCCACGTACGTTTCCCGGCCGCCCGCCGGGCGGCGATGCGCATCCCGGTCAAGCGGGCCGGGGCTTCCATCAGTTCCTTCAGGCGTACCGCGAACTCCTCGTCGTCGCCGCAGACGAATCCGGTTTCGCAATGGTCCACCAAGTACTTGGGCCCGCCCAAATCGCTGACCAGCGGAGGCACAGCGGAGGCCAACGCTTCCAGAACCACGTTTCCGAAGGTGTCGGTTCGCGACGGAAACAGCAACGCATCGAACCCGGCGTAGGCGCGCGCTAGCGTCTCGCCACGCAACACTCCGAGAAACGTCACGTTGTTCAGATGCTTTTCCAGGTGCGCGCGCTCGCCGCCCTGGCCGGCGATAGCGAAGTGAAATGGCTGCTTCGTCAACTGACTCAACCGCTCCTGCACGCGCACCAGACAGTGCACGTCCTTCTCGGGCGTCAGCCGGCCGGCGTAGCCGATTCGAAACTCTTCATAGTCGCCACGGGTGCGTTTGGCCGGATGGAACAACTCCGTGTCCACGCCGCGTTCCATCAAACCGCACGGCTTTCCGGTCAATCGCTCCATCAACCTCACCAACTCCGGATTCGGAGCGAGCGTCTGCGAGGCGCAGCCGTAGTAGCGGCTCAGCAAGTTCAGCGATTGCCGCTCCACGAAAGGTTTGGTGAAAGACGCCCAGCCCGGCAGGCGCCGCACGGCGTACTCGTGCAGGTTTGTGTGCCACGAAGCGACGCACGGAATTTCATGCCTGTGCGCCAGTATCATCCCCATCATTCCGCAGTCGCTCGGTCCGGTCACATGTACCACCGATGGCGCGAACTCGCGGAACGCCTGCTCCACTTGCCGCAGATGGCGGCGCAGAAACAACAGGTCGAAGAACATGTCGCTGTCCAACCGCAGCAACGGCGGCCGGCGCTGGAATTCGCAACGCTGAATTGGGCCGTCGTTCCAAACCTTGTTTCCGGCCCGGCGTGAACACTCAACATCGGCAGTCCGCTGGCCGCCGCGAATTGCTCCAACTGGCGGCTGGTATGCGCCACGCCGTTCACCTCGTGAAAACAGTTGGCAAAGACGGCGACCCTCGCAGTCACGGACGGCACTCCTGCAGGAGATTCGACGCCATCCGGATCGGCACGAAATTCCCCGTCGTCCGCGCCATTTGCAGCGCCAGTAGGAACGCGCGAATCACACCGGGCTCCCCGTCTGTCCAGAATGCGGCCAGCGATCGAACGTCGCCATCTGGTGTTCTATAGAACGCCCGTTCGCTCCAACGCTTCCAACCGAAGGCGTGCGCCGGATGATCCTGCAGAATGTCGATCAGGTTCGACAGGATCCGCAGCCGGAAGGGCCGGCGGTATTGCGGCATGAAAAGCACGTGGCTTTCTCGCCGGTACCGGATCTCTTCCACGAAGCCGTTCCAGTTCGCCGCTCTCGTCAAGTTGATATTGGCGTTGGGCTCGATGCCGTGGCGGTCGCCGCCGCTGATCACGGGCAGGCCCCACGCTTCGGCCATCTGCACTACGGCGTGATTCTCCTTCCACGGACGGAGGCCGTTAAGCTCCAACGCGTGAATCGCGCGTGTGTGCATCGCCAGGAACCGCTCCACCGCGGCGCGATGCCGCGCCGTGCCCGCGTCTGCCTCATCCCAAAGCGGGTGATTCACAACCACCAGCACTTCCGGAAACCGCGACAGCCATCCCATCAACGCCGCGGAATGGGAACCGTAGTTCAGCACCTCATCCGCTTTCGCCACCGGCAAACCGTGAATTCCCAAATGCAGGAACGTGGACCCCAGCGGCACGGTCAACTCCACCGACGCTGTCTCCGACATCCGGTGCGCGTCCAGATTGTCGTGGTCGGTGATCGAAACAATCGGCGCCAGTCCCAACTCTTCGATTTGTTTGGACTCCAACCGCACCGCGCCCGCGGCGCTTATCGGCGGCGTCCACCATCCGTTGTTGAAATTCAACGGATACCCATTCGCTTTTTGAAACACCGCCTTCAACCGGTGCATCTCCCTCTCTAGCGCCGGCATGTGCTTCACGAATCGTGGAATGAACGCTAGCGACTCCTGGGAATGCAAGGTGTGACCGTGCAACGATACGCCAGTCGCGAACCCTTCGGCGATTCGCGGCTGCTTCCAGTGAAAGTACAGTTGGCTGGTCAAGAGTCCTCCCTGCTGTAGGCTAACGGGTTTACCGTTGCAACAACGCCACGTATCGGTGAATATCCGGCGAACATTTTCGTTAGAAAGTGTTTTACGGCGATCCGTCATCAGCCTGTAACCGCCTGCGGCCTATCTTGGGGGCGAAGTTATGAATCCACGCACGTTACCTCCGGTGGTTGGCCGCGTACTCCAACTGGATGCGGTCCGCGGTCTGTGGAGGAACGCGCAAAGCCGGCCCGGGGTCTGCATCCATCAGCGCGTCCTCGATGAACTCGAACTGACGCCGCATTGGACCGGCAGCCTGGACGCCATTCCCGCCGCGGGCCCGCTGGTAGTCGTTGCGAACCATCCGTTCGGAATCATCGAGGGGCCCATACTCGGCGCTCTGCTCGATACGGTTCGAAACGATGTCCTTTTCATTACGAATTCGCTACTCGCCGAACTTCCGGAACTTCGCCCGCGCATCATCGCCGTGGACCCCTTCGGTTCGGCCGAAGCGCGGAACACCGGCCCCGTGCGCCGTGCCATTACCCACTTGCAGAACGGCGGCGCGCTCGTGGTGTTCCCGGCCGGTGAGGTGTCCGCCATGCGCGCTCCGCTCGGCCAAATCTCCGACGCCGAGTGGAACCCCATGGCCGCCCGCCTGGCGCTCCGCGCGAACGCCAAAGTGCTGCCGGTCTACTTCAACGGCCGGAACCGCGCCGTGTTCCAAATGGCCGGCCTGCTGCATCCGGGGCTTCGGACCCTGCTGCTGCCGTCGGAGTTACTTGCGCGCCGGCGCCACCAGATTCACGCGGTCGTCGGCGATCCCGTCTCTGTGGAGCGCTTCGCCGATGCCGACGGCCTCACGCGCAGTTTGCGTTCAAAGGTTTACGCACTCGCTCCGCGAATCCATCATCAACCCATTGCCCCGCCGATGGCGCCGACCGCTTTGGAGCGCAATATCGGCGCGCTCCAACCCATCCTCGAGTCCGGACCGTATCGAGTCTACCTGGAACCCGCGCACCGCATTCCGGAGGCGCTGCTCGAGATCGGCCGGCTTCGCGAAGTGACGTTCCGTGCTGCCGGCGAGGGCACGGGCCGCGCCGCCGACCTCGACGGGTTCGATCAGCACTTCCACCACTTGTTCGTCTGGCACGCCGGCAACCGCGAACTCGCCGGCGCATACCGTTTGGCGAAAAATCCAGCCCATTCTTACACCGCGACGCTGTTCCATCTGCCGAAATCATGGCGGCCGATCGCCGCACACGGCGTGGAATTGGGCCGCTCATTCGTTAGTGCGGCCTATCAGAAAGAGTTTCTGCCGTTGCTGCTGCTCTGGAAGGGCATCGGTCACTTTGTGAAGGAACAGACCGGGTGCCGCTATCTGTACGGTCCAGTAAGCGTCAGTGCGGGTTACAGTCCCGCGTCCCGCGTTGAGATCATGGCGCACTTCAGCCCGTGGCGCCGCGGGTTCCACCCGCGAAATCCGCTGACCCACGCGCTGCGTTGGGGGCAGTCGAAGGGGGGGACTCTCGACGGCCTCGACGGCAGGATTCGCCGGCTGGAACCGGATGGCGCGGGACTTCCGGTGCTGCTGCGTCAGTACGCCAATTTGGGCGCCGAGATTCTCTGCTGGAACTTGGACGCCAAATTCGCCAATGTCGTCGATGGTCTGGTTCTCCTCGACCTTGAGAAGGTTCCGCAGCGCCAGCTGCGCCGCTATTTCGGCGGCTAAAGCGGCACTTCGGTAAGAGTCAAGATCTCCGAAAGAATTCGCTCCGCGGCCTGGCCGCCGCGCTGCGCCGCGTTCGCCCGGGAGGACAGCGCCACGCGATGCGCGAACACCGGGGCCACCAGCGGTTTCACATCGTCCGGCGTCACGAAGCTTCGTCCATCCAGAAACGCCATCGATTGCGCCGCCCGGTACAGCGCCTGCGCCCCGCGCGGGCTCACCCCGAGGCTCAGCGACTCGTGATTGCGCGTCCGCTCCGCGATCGCCAGGATGTAGTCGACGATCGCGTCGTCCACGCGTACCGCCTCGCTATGGCCCTGTAACTCCAGAACGTCGGCCGCGGTGAGAATCGGTGGCGCCTGTGAATTCGGGTCGCCCGGGCCGCGCCGTAAAATCTCGCGCTCGCTGGCCGAATCTGGGTAGCCGATGCGCAGCCGCATCAGAAACCGGTCCAGTTGCGACTCGGGAAGTGGATAGGTTCCGTGATGCTCCAGCGGATTCTGCGTCGCGATCACCATGAAAGGCTTTCGCAACGGATGCGTAACGCCGTCCACGGACACCTGGCCCTCGTTCATCGCTTCCAGCAGGGCGGACTGCGTGCGCGGCGTCGCCCGGTTGATCTCATCGGCCAGCAGAAAATTGGTGAACACCGGGCCCGGCTTGAACTCGAAGTCCTGCGTGTGGGCGTTGAAAACACTCACGCCCGTCACATCGGCCGGCAGCATGTCGGCGGTGAACTGCAGCCGGTGGAATCCGCAATCCACCGCGCGCGCCATCGCGTTCGCCAGCGTGGTTTTGCCAATGCCAGGTACGTCTTCAATC
>Ga0194119_10009761_pt1 | contig 12800 bp, 10 predicted proteins | sample TA2MahC100mmetaG_FD_148620 | JGI IMG/M metagenome (GOLD analysis project Ga0194119, IMG submission 148620) | Freshwater microbial communities from Lake Tanganyika, Tanzania - TA2015018 Mahale Deep Cast 100m | ecosystem: Environmental > Aquatic > Freshwater > Lake | place: Tanzania: Lake... | reverse complement strand
GTTGGCCCAGCAACACGCCCGCACCTTGCGGGAGCGGTTTGCGGACTGGCCGATTACAGTGGAGGAGTTAAGCCGATTTCGTTCCGCCGGGGAGCAGAACCAAATCGTGAAGGGGTTGGCGCAGGGGGAGGTGGACGTGGTGGTGGGCACGCACCGCCTGCTTTCCCCGGACGTGGAATTCAAGGACCTGGGCCTGGTGGTGATTGACGAGGAGCAGCGATTCGGGGTGAAGCAAAAAGAGCGTTACAAGGAACGGTTCAGGAGCGTGGATGTGCTGACGCTGTCGGCGACGCCGATCCCGCGCACACTGTATTTGGCCATGCTGGGGGCGCGGGATCTGAGCCAAATCGAGACCCCCCCACCCGGACGACATCCGATTGAGACGGTGGTGGCGGATTATGACGAGCGTTTGATCCGGGAGTGGATCCGGCGGGAATTGGAACGGGGCGGTCAAGTCTACTATCTGCACAACCGGGTGGCAGCCCTGCCGATTTTGGCAAAAAAAGTGAAGGAGCTGGTGCCGGGGGCCAGGATGGAGATCGCCCATGGTCAGATGGGGGAAACGGAGCTGGAGGAGGCGATGGGGAGGTTTGTCCGGGGTCGGGCGGACGTCTTGATGTGCACGACGATTGTGGAGAGCGGTCTGGATATCCCGAACGCCAACACGATTATCCTGGACCGGGCCGACCGCTTTGGGTTGGCGGACCTGTACCAGTTGCGCGGGCGGGTGGGGCGGGCGCAAAACCGCGCTTATGCGTTGCTGTTGGTGCCGAGGGAGCGGCGCCGGGGCGAAGCGGGAGAAAGGGTGGAAGCGCTGCAAATGCATGGGGGGTTGGGGGCGGGGTACCGGATTGCGATGCGGGATCTGGAGATCCGCGGGGCGGGAAATTTATTGGGAACCGAGCAGAGCGGCCACGTGGCGGTGATCGGCTTCGAGTTGTACTGCCGCCTGTTGCGGGCGGCGGTGAGCCGGATGAAAAAAGGGGAGTGGCGGCCCCCTCCGCCGGTGCAGCTGCGGTTGGATTTTCTGACGTTGCGGGCGGCCGAGGCGGGTGACGGGGTGGCGGGTGCCTACGTCCCCGCGGGATACATTCCTGAAGTGAGCCAGCGGATTGAGGCGTATCGGCAGGTGGCCGAGGCGGGCAAGTTTGAGGAGCTGGCGGAGGTGGAAAAGGTCTGGCGGGACCGGTACGGGCCTTGGCCGGTGGAGGCGGGGCTGCTTTTGGGATACCACCGGGTCCGGGTGGCGGCGGGCATCACGGGCGTGACCCGGCTGGAAACGGACGGGGATAAAATTCGAGCCTGGAAGGGGTTGGAGCTGGAAATGGTGGGGACGAAGCTGCCTCGTTTGACCGGCCAGACGGCTCCCGATAAGCTCCAGCAACTTGAAGGATGGCTGAGATGAGAACCCTACCTGCCGGCGTGGCGCTCCTTCTTCTCCTGGCCTGGTCCGTCCCCCAGGCGGGGGCTGAAGCGGCGGCTCCTTCCATCAACAATGGGGTGGCGGCGGTGGTCAACAATGAGGCGATCACCCTGATTGAGGTCCTGCGACAGACTTCCATGGAGGAGGACGACCTGAAAGCGCAGATGCAGGCAGGCCGGATCACCGACGAAGAGCGCAAACAAAGAATCCGGCAAAGGCGCAAAACGGTCCTCGATTCCCTGATCGAGACTCAGTTGATCCTGCAGGAGTACAAAACCAAGGGCTACAGCTTTCCCGACTACTTCTTTGACCGGGAGGAGCGACAGCGCATTCGCGACCAATTTGGCGGGGATCGGCAGGCGTTGGTTAAAACCCTGGAAGAACGGGGAGTTACCTACGCGGAGTGGCGCAAAACCGTGCGGGATACTTTTATCGTCCAGCAAATGCGGCTGATTAATGCCAAACGATTCATCACCATCTCCCCGCACATGATCGAGGCCTATTATCAGGAGCACGTGCGCGACTTTCTGCAACCCGACCGCGTCAAATTGCGGATGATTTATGTCGCACCCGGGAGCAGTCCCAACGCCGAGGCCACCGCTCGGGAGGCGCTGGGGGCTGTGGAACAAGGGGTGGATTTTTCGTCTCTGGCCCAACGGTATTCGGATTACAACAAAACGGGGGGCGGCCTGTTTCAGGACAATAATGGTTGGGCGGAACGCGAGGCCTTGCGGACGGAATTGGCTGAAGTGGCCTTCAAGTTGAGGCCCGGTCAGTCCAGTGGGATTATCACCTTGCCCACGGCCGACGGACAGACCGCCTGTTACATCCTCCATGTCGAGGAGGTGAAAAAGGCCACGGTAACCCCGCTGGCCAGCATTCGGGACGCCATCGAAAGCACCCTGGTGGCCAAGGAAAACGAAAAAGTCCAGCAGGAGTGGATCGATCGATTGCGGCGGGGTGCCTATATCGAAAGATTTTTGTGAGTCGTCGCCCGGTGGTTGGTCTCACCCTCGGGGATCCTGCCGGGATTGGTCCGGAACTAGCCGCAAGGGTGGTGCGGCGGATGGGGCGGACGATCCCGCTGAAAGTGCTTGGGACCAAGCGGCGGGCACGGCCCGGCGTCCCGACCGTGGCGGGAGCCAGGCAGGCGCGGCACGCGCTAGAGGAAAGTGTCCGTCTCTTGCAATCCGGTGAAATTCAAGCGGTGGTGAATGGACCGGTTTCCAAGGAATGGCTAGCGAAAGCCGGATTTCCTTTTCCGGGTCAGACGGAGTTCTATGCGCGCCGTTTTGGGAAAACCCGTGATGGGGTGACGATGTGTATGGTCGGGCCGCGACTGCGGGTGGCGCTGGCCTCCACCCATCTTTCCCTGAAACGGGCGTTGGCCGGGCTGAAAACCGCGGCGATTGTCCGGTCGGGCCTGCACCTGGCGGCGTTGTTGCAGGCCTTGGGGATCCGGAAACCGAGGATCGCGGTTTGCGGTCTCAATCCGCATGGGGGGGAAGGCGGCCGGTTCGGAAAAGAGGAGTCAACGGTGGTGGCTCCCGCGATTCGGCGTTTGCGGAGCCGCCGGAGCCTGGTGGTGGCCGGTCCCGAACCCGCCGACACGGTGTTCCGGCGGGCCGCCGCCGGGGAATTTGACGGGGTGGTGGCTCTCTACCATGACCAGGGGCTGATTCCCGCCAAGCTTCTGGATTTTGACCGAACGGTGAATGTGACGATGGGCCTGCCCGTGGTGCGGTGTTCTCCAGACCACGGGACGGCTTTTGCGATTGCCGGCAAAGGGAAGGCCCGACCCGGCAGCATGATGGCGGCAGTGCGCTTGGCTGACCGACTGGTGAGGAGGCGGATGTGAGCACGATGCTCCGGGGGGCGGTGGCGGAACTGCAGGCGGCGTTGCCCGCAGAGGGCCTCTTTCGAGGGAAAAGCTGGCGGTGGTCGGACACCCCGCTGCGCTTGGACTTTGCGGAGGTTAAGTTTCTTGAAGCGTTGGGCAAAAAATTAGCCGCGTTTTTGCGAGCGGCCAACCGGCTCTATCAAGCCAGTGCGGCTGGCGAGGCGCCGGCCTTGGTGGCGGATTGGCTGGATCAGGGGAAGCCGCGGGAAGTGGTTCGGCTTGGCCGGGAGGAGCATCTGAGGAGCGCGCTTCCCCGGGTACTGCGACCGGACCTGTTGCGGACGGAGGAGGGCTGGGCGTTGACGGAAATTGATGCGGTGCCCGGAGGCGTGGGCCTGACGGGATGGATGCAGGAAAATTACGGCAAGCTGGGCCACCGGGTGCTCGGAGGAGGCAATGGGCTCAGGGAATTGGCGGCCAAGGTGTTGGGACCGGCAGGCGAGGTGGTGATTGCCAGGGAGGCAGAGGACTATCGGCCGGAATGGCAGTGGTTGGTGGGGAAGGAGCGGGTCAAACCCGCGGAGGGTTATCGGTGCGGCGATCGGGTCGTTTACCGCTTTTTTGAAATGTTTGACTGGATGGGGTTGGAAGGAATCCGTTCCAGCTGGGGTCCGGATATTTCCATGGAGGCCCCGCCCAAGGCATTTTTGGAGGAGAAGCTTTGGTGGGCGCTGTTTTGGATGAAGCCGCTGGAGGACTGGTGGAGAAAGGAGTTGGGGGAGGGATATTTCCGGGATTTACGTGCGTTGGTGCCGCGGGCCTGGCCGCTGCGGCCCGTGGATTTGCCGCCGGAGGGAGTTCTGCCGGAGTTGGAGATTCACCGCTGGCAGGACCTGGAAAATTTCAGCCAACGGGCGCGGGATCTGGTGATCAAGGTGAGCGGGTTTTCGCCGCGGGCGTGGGGCTCGCGCGGAGTGACCGTGGGCACCGATCAACCCAAAGAGCAATGGGTGCCGGCCTTGCGGCAGGCTTTGGGGGAGTGGCCCACGCAGCCCCACCTTCTGCAGCGCTTCGCCCGGTTGGGCACGGTGGCTCATGCGGTGTGGAATGAGCGGACCGGTGAAAATGAAGAGGGTCGGTGGCGCCTGCGGTTATGCCCATACTACCTGGTGACGGGAGAGAAGGTGGAACTCAAGGGAGCCTTGGCCACCCTGTGTCCGGTGGACAAGAAGCTAATCCACGGAATGGAGGATGCGGTGTTAGTGCCGGTTTCCGGTGACAGCGGAGCGGCAAAATAGGATTTGCGGAGGGGGCAGCCAGGGCAGGCCGGAGGAGGGGGCTACTTCCGTTCGCGGTGGACGGTGTAGCGGCGCAGAAAGGGATTAAACTTTTTCAGCTCAATTCGCTCCTTTTGGAGTTTCTTGTTCTTGGTGCCGAAGTAACGGGACGCGGGCTTGCCTTCGGCCTTGGCTTCCGTGCATTCGAAGATGATCTGTTCGCGCATCGAAGAACCATGCCGAAAGGCACCGGTGGGGTCAAGATTAGCGGAGGTTGGCTCCTCGCTCAGCAAAACGGTTGGGTTTGGCGCTGCCGTGGTGGGGAGGATCCCGGCGGACGGTGTCTTTGGCCGGCCCCAGGCTGAGGAAGCCGCGAATCAGAAAAATCTCCACCCAGACATCCGCCTGGGGTTCATAGGCACGATAGGGGGCGAAGTCCCCATAAAGCTGATAAAGGTAATCCTTGTCGTCCTGTGGCCTGGGAAGAAACGCATGGGGAACGGGACAGACTTCTGGATCGTACTCGATGGCGATCCAGCGCCCCTTGTTCCAGCCTTCGCCCTCTTTTCTCACCCAACCCCATCCGCAGTAATCCTCCACCAAGGTGCGCTGTCCAATCAGGTACGACCCTGAAGTGTCGCCGTGCCGGGCCGGCGTGTGGGCGGCGGGCAGGGCGGCGCGGCGGACTTTTTCCACGATGGGTTTTCGGACGGTCTCGTCTTCCTCGGGCTCGGGTGTTGCGGCGGTTGGAACCACCGTGGACGCGGTAGGGTTGGTGGAGGGTTCCGGAAGGGAGCCCGGATTCCCAGCGGACAGGGTGGGCAGAGGGCGGGGATGAGCGAGGTCCGCCGCCACCAGGATCAAAGCCAAGCCGATCAGTAGGCCCATGAACCGCCCTTGCCTTCCGAAAGTTTCGGCAGGCCCCCGGCGCTGTAATCGGTCTTGCCGACGGCCCCGACCATGGGACGCCCCACGATCATCCGCCAGCGCTGGGAAAACTCCTCGCCAGAGTGGCAGCCGTAGCTGACGCACTTTGCGTCGGGAGTGAAGCTCGAGCCGGAAATATTTTCGAGATCATCCACATGCACCACCTGGGTCTCGATGGCGCCGCCGTCCACGCGGTTGCTGTAGTCGAACATCCAGCACTTCTTGTTGGAGTGGCCGTAGTACTCGAGCCGGGCGATGAGGGGCTTTTCCGGGGAACCGTTCCGCTGGAGGAGGGTGAAGAGTTGGTCCTTGTCGTCGAAATAGATGGGGGTCAGGCCGTGGAGGTGGCCGCGCTCCTCAAGGATTTTCAGGTAGTCCTGTTTTTCCTCCAGGCCCCGCCGGATGTAGCCGGGGCGGAAGACCAGCCAGGTGATTTTGTCGTCTGGTCCGAACTCTTTGCGGAGTTCCTTCACGCGCGCCAAGGTCGAATCCACAAAATTTCCCCAGTAGCGATCATGGGTGTTGACCTTGAAGCGCTCGTGGGAACGGAGCGCAGGGCCACCCGAAATCAGGACGATGTCGTAGGCCCAAGACAGCTCGGGGCAAAGGACAATCAGGAGAGCTAAGGCTAGGCGGCGAATCATCCGTATAAGGTAGAATTTGCATTGCGAAGGCTCAAGTGAAGTTGGAAAACGGGTTTTCCCCATTGACCCCAGAGTGCTGAGGGGCAAGGATTTCCGACTCATGCCAAAAAACACCCCCATCACGGTCGCCCGCGGCGACGGTATCGGTCCGGAAATCATGGAAGCCACGCTGGCGATTCTGAAGGGGGGCGGGGCCCGGTTAGATATCGAGGAGATTGAAATCGGTGAAAAAGTTTATCTGCGTGGCAATTCGGCAGGGATCGAACCCTCTGCCTGGGAGTCCCTGCGGCGGACCAAAGTATTTCTCAAGGCCCCCATCACCACGCCGCAAGGCGGAGGGTTTAAATCTCTCAATGTCACCACCCGCAAGGCGTTTGGTCTCTACGCCAACATCCGGCCCTGTCTGAGCTATGACCCTTACATTCGAACCAAGCATCCCAAGATGGATGTGGTGATTGTCCGGGAGAATGAGGAGGACACCTATTCCGGAATCGAACATCGCCGCACCTACGACGTCACCCAGTGCCTCAAGCTGATCTCGCGGCCGGGCTGCGAGAAAATTGTACGCTACGCCTTCGAGTACGCCCGGGCCTACGGCCGCAAAAAAGTGACCTGCTTCACGAAGGACAATATCATGAAAATGACCGACGGTCTTTTTCATAAGGTTTTCGATGAGATTGGGGCGGAGTATGCCGACATCGAAAAAGAGCATTGGATCGTGGATATCGGGGCGGCGAAGTTGGCTGACACGCCCGAGGTGTTTGATGTCATCGTGATGCCCAACCTCTACGGGGATATTCTTTCCGATGTGGCGGCGCAGATCGCGGGGTCGGTCGGCTTGGCCGGCTCGGCCAACATCGGGGACGGTTGCGCCATGTTTGAGGCGATCCACGGATCGGCACCCCGCCGGGCCGGGCAGAATCTAGCCAATCCCTCCGGGCTATTCCTCGGGGCCGTGCAGATGTTGGTGCACATCGGCCAGGCGGATGTGGCTGAAAAAGTGCACAACGCGTGGCTCAAGACCCTTGAAGACGGGGTGCATACCTACGACATCTTCCGCGAGGGTGTTTCCAAGCAGAAGGTGGGCACCAAGGAGTTCGGGCAGGCGGTGGTGGCACGGATCGGACAAAAGCCGGCGAAGCTGAAGTCGGTGGACTATTCCAAGGCGCCGACCCGGCCGTTGACCTCACGTCCTCCCTACCAGCGGGACACCGCCAAGCGGGAGCTGGTGGGGGCGGATATTTTTGTTTTTTGGCCGGCGGGCACGATGGATCAGTTGGCGGCCAAGCTGCAGCCGCTGGCGGCCGACGGGATGAAGTTGGAAATGCTTTCCAACCGTGGGATGAAAGTATGGCCCGGTGGGATGGCGGAAACATTCACCGTCGACGAGACCCGCTGTCGGTTCCAGTTGCCGGAAGACAAGCCAGGGGCCATCAGTCATGAAGCGTTGGAAAAACTGTTGAACCGAATCCAGAAAGCCGGCGTGGAGTGGGTGAAGGTGGAGAACCTTTATAATTTTGACGGTAAGCCAGGCTTTAGCCGAGGGCAGGGGCAGTAGAGGCAGGTGCTGCCGGCCGAAACGGCACGGCGGTCGTTTACGATTCCGTGGCGGACGAGGAGGACAGGACGCCGAGTTGATCGCGGGCGCCGAGGGATCTGGCCAGGCCGTCTGGATCCTGGCGGCCGCTGAGGGTCTCCCGATATGCCCGCAGGAGGCGGACGGCCTCGTCGGGGGATTCATCTAAAAGTTCGATCCGGAATTTCCGAAGTCCGGCCGCAAGAAGATCAGGGAGATGGGAGACTCCGGACTGCGGGCGGGCATTGAAGACGGTGTTACGGCAACCGACGTCGGCCCTGATGGGATGGGCCTCGCCAACGCGGTCACGAACGGTGATCCGGTGGTGATCGCAGGGGCGGCCGCAAGTGAGGTGGTCTTTTCCTTGGGAAAGGAAGGCGGCGAAGACGCAGTGCTCCATATGAAACATCGGGATGTGCTGGTGGAGGGTGAGTTCAAACCACTCCGACGGGGCAGAGCGGAGGAGTTCGAGAATCTGGCTGATATCGAGGTCGTAGCTGGGGGTGAGGGTGTGGAGCCCTTCGGAAATAAACAGGTTGGCAGAGAGTGGGTTGGCGACGTTGAGGGAGAAGTCGCCCATCATGGGCAACCGGAGGGCGCGAAAATGATCTAGGCCCCCTAGGTTGCGGATGAGGACGCCATCAGGCTTGGCATTTTCGATCAGGCGGAAAAAGCCGGTTTCACCGGCTTTTTGAATTCTCGGGGTAGCAAGGTAGACGGGAACTTTGGACTTTTGACGGATGGCCTCAACGGTGGGGCCAAAACGACGGAGATCCTCGAAGTCGAGGACCAGGAGGTCGGGAGACTCCTTGAGGAGTGCCTCGGCTTGGGCGGGGTCACGGCAAAGAACGGATAGTTTCCATTTCCCAGCCAGAGTTGTCCGCTTGGCGGTAATTGGGGCAAGTAGCGTGGGTAGGATAGGCCCAGAGGATCGTCCTACGTTCATGGGAAGGCGGGACGATTGCGGTGTGGTCGAGAGTCGCAAGACAAGGTCGCGACGGAGACGATTGAGTTCCGAGACGGGCAGGATGACGGGATCGGGTAGAGCTAGGGTCAATTCGCCGAGATGGAAGGGGGTGCCGCCCAAGCGGCCCAACTGTTGCCGCAAGGATTCCTCCGTCAGGGGTCGGTTCTTGGCCGGCGCGAGCGGGATCGATGAGCGGATTTCTTCCTGCTGAGATCCGGTCTTGGCCTGGATGAGGAGTGGTTGGCCGACCCGTCCAGACACACCAAGATTGAGGGCCTTGGTGGTGGCGGGTGTTTCCTTGGCTCGTTCAGATTTCAGCTGCCGCTCCAACTGGGGATCGCGGGTTTTCCAGACCCGATCGCCGGGTTGGGCCGTATCGGCGGGCATGGAGCCCCGGCGAAAAAGGAGCCGGTTTTTGTCTACCCCGAAAAGAAATCCGCCGGGCTCGTTGTCGGTGTCGGTTCCCCGGTCGATCACCACCCCGTCGCCGGGGCGAAGGGCAACCAGCGGGGTTTCCAATTCCACCCAGTCGGGCCCCGTGCGGGCGATCCGGCCGGCGAGGGGGCCTCGCTTCTTGCCAAACCGGGCGTGAACCAGTTGCTGGTGATCCACTCCATGGAACCAGCCGGAGAAGAGGCCCCGGCTAAAGGTCATCTCGAGCCGGTACTTATCTTCCGCAGAAGCGGGCGCGGGTTGATTGGCCAAAGCGCGGTCGAGGGCCTGGCGATAAACAGAAGTCACGGCAGTGATGTAGTCGGGCGACTTCAGTCGGCCTTCGATTTTGAAAGAGCGGAGGCCGAGCCGGATGAGTTCAGGGATCTCATCGACGGCGGCCAGATCCTGGGGGGAGAGGAGATAGGAGCGATCGCCGAGGTCGCGGGTCAGGCCGTCGACTTCGAGCGAGTAGGGGAGCCGACAGGCTTGAGCGCACTCACCCCGATTGGCGCTGCGGCGACCGAGGACCTCGCTGGTGAGGCACTGACCGGAGTAGGCCACGCAGAGGGCGCCGTGGACAAAGACCTCCAAGGGAAGGCCGGCGGGGTCGGTGGCGGCGGGGAACTTGGCCAATTCGCGGAGGGAGAGTTCCCGGGCAAGGACGGCCAGGTGAAGGCCTTGCCGCCGTGCGAAGGCAACGCCTTCCGGCGAGGTCAGGGTCATCTGGGTAGAGGCGTGCAGTTCGATTTCCGGGCAGACGGCTTTGGCCAGGTGAACCAGTCCGAGATCTTGGATAATCAGGGCATCCACCCGGGCGGTGGAGGCGAGGTGGAAGAGTCGTTCGGCCTCGGGCAACTCCGAAGGGAAGATCAGAACATTCATGGTGAGGTAGCCGCGGCGGCCCCGGGCGTGAAGGTAGTCCATGACCTTGGGGAGATCCTGCTCGGTAAAGTTTTCGGCACGAAGCCGGGCATTGAAGGCGGGGAGCCCGAAATAAACGGCGTCCGCTCCTGCGGTCACGGCCGCCCGGAGGCAATCCCAGTCGCCCGCGGGGGCAAGGAGTAGGGGTTTCCCCGAAGACATCGTCCTTTTCTAGCACAGGACCCTCGCTTGGCCTTGAATCAAAATGTCGCTACCCTGCATGAATGATACGGAAGCCAGCGTGGCTGCGGGCAAAGATTCCGGGCGGGCCGGAGTACCTCAAGGTGCGCAACCTGGTTCAGGAAAACCGCCTGCACACGGTCTGCGAAAGCGCCCACTGTCCGAATCTGGGGGAATGCTGGAGCCGGGGGACGGCCACGATCATGATTCTGGGGGATACTTGCACCCGTTCCTGCCGGTTCTGCGCCATTGCCACAGGCAAGCCGGGTGAAGTGGATTGGGGGGAGCCGGCCCGGGTGGCGGACGCCGTGCGGATCATGGGCCTGAAACACGCGGTGATCACCTCGGTGGCCCGGGATGATCTGCAAGATGGTGGGGCGGAGATTTGGGCGCGGACCGTGCGGGCGGTTCGGAATGTGAACCCAGAAACGCACATTGAGGTGCTGATTCCGGATTTCAAGGGCAGGGAGGAGAGCCTGAATGCCGTGCTGGATGCTGATCCGGACATCCTGAATCACAACATGGAGACGGTGAAACGGTTGCAGAAGCCGGTGCGAGTGCAGGCGAGGTATGACCGGAGCCGGGAGGTGCTGCGCCGGGCCAAAGCACGGGGATTTGTCACCAAGACAGGCCTGATGCTGGGGATCGGGGAGCGGGATGAGGAGATTGAGGAGACCTTGCAGGATCTGGCCGAGGAGAAGGTGGATATTTTGACGCTGGGACAGTATTTGCGGCCGACGCAGAAGCATCTGCCGATCGACCGGTGGGTGACGCCGGAGGAGTTTGTCCGTTGGAAAGAAAGGGCCCTGGGTTTGGGTTTTGGGGTGTGTGAGAGCGGGCCGCTGGTGAGAAGCTCATACCATGCGGATGAGCAGTCCGCCCGCTATACAAGCGCAGATGCGACAACCGCCCGCAGAGGGGTTTGACCAGAGTTAAGATTCAGAAGGCGCGGGAGGGGGCTAGAAGTCCGGTTGAACAGAGCCCAACGAAGGGCAGTCTAAATTTGCATGAAGAGGGTGCCCCAAATTCTAACCAGCCTTGGGATCCTGCTGCTCGTCGGCGGTTGGTGGGTGGGGTATCGTGGGGATATGGCCATGGCAAAAAAAATCGAGCGAAAAAGCGTGGAGGTGCGGTTGCTTGACGAAAGCCCAAATCCAAATGCGGGCAGCGGAAAAAACGCACCCGGATTTGTAGTGCCGGCGGTGGAGAGGTCGGACAAGGAGTGGGCGAACCGGCTGACAATGGAACAGCTACGGATCGGGAGAGCCCACGGCACGGAGCGGGCGTTTTGCGGGGTCTTTCACGACACCAAGAAAAACGGGGTCTACTTCTGTGCCGGGTGCGGGCTGCCGTTGTTCAAGTCGGACCACAAGTTTGATTCCGGCACCGGCTGGCCGAGCTTCTTCCAGCCTTTCGCGGAGGAGAATATCGGGGAGACCACGGACAACTCCTACGGGATGAGCCGGACCGAGGTGCACTGTGTGCGGTGCGGGACGCACCTCGGACATGTTTTCCCGGACGGGCCGAAGCCATCGGGGCTGAGGTACTGCATCAACTCGGCGGTATTGAATTTTCAGGAGTCGGGCCCGGAGCCCAAAACAGCCACATTATTACTGGGGGCGGGATGTTTTTGGGGCGTGCAGGCGGCGTTTGATGAGCTGCCGGGGGTGACGAAGACGGAGGTGGGTTATGCCGGTGGGTGGACGAAGAATCCGACCTACAAGGAAGTGTGCGGCGATGGGACGGGGCATGCCGAGGTGGTGAAAGTGGAGTATGACCCGTCCAAGGTGAGCACGGAGAAAGTACTGGAGTATTTCTTCAAGATCCATGATCCGACGACGTTGAATCGGCAGGGGCCGGATGTGGGGGATCAGTACCGTTCAGCGATTTATTTCACGCGACCGGAGCAAGAGTCGGGCGCGCGGAGGGTGATGGGGAGGCTGACCGAAGCAAAAAAATTTCCGCGGCCGATTGTGACGCAGGTGGACTTGGCAGGACCGTACACGCCGGCGGAAGATTATCATCAGAAGTATCATGCCAAACACGGTGGAGGTTGTGCGCTGCCTCGCTGAGCCCAGTGGCCAACGAGCGGGCGTGCTCCCTCGATGGGGACAGCGACGGCCCCCCAACGAAGGGTGTCGGCCCTTCCTGCCGGGCTGCATCCAATTTCGCAGACACCCCCTACCGAAGGGGGTGATTTTGAGGTAATCTGGGGAATGCCTGCCAAGGCCAGCTTGCCGGCCGGACCGGACGCCTCGGGACACTTTGGTGTCTACGGGGGAAGGTACGTTCCGGAGACCCTGGTGGCACCCCTGGAGGAGTTGGCGCAGGAATTTGAAAAAGCGCGGAAAGATCCTGGCTTCCAGCATGAGCTTCAGGAGATGCGGCGGGACTTCACTGGCCGACCCACGCCGCTTTATTTTGCCGCGCGGCTGACGGAGCAGTTGGGCGGGGCCAAGATCTACCTCAAGCGGGAGGACCTACTTCATACCGGGGCTCATAAAATCAACAATGCGCTCGGGCAAGTCCTGCTGGCCCGGCGGATGGGTAAAAAGCGGATCATTGCAGAAACCGGGGCGGGGCAGCACGGTGTGGCCACGGCCACCATGG
>Ga0194119_10009758_pt1 | contig 12803 bp, 10 predicted proteins | sample TA2MahC100mmetaG_FD_148620 | JGI IMG/M metagenome (GOLD analysis project Ga0194119, IMG submission 148620) | Freshwater microbial communities from Lake Tanganyika, Tanzania - TA2015018 Mahale Deep Cast 100m | ecosystem: Environmental > Aquatic > Freshwater > Lake | place: Tanzania: Lake... | reverse complement strand
GGAGGAGCGGCAGGGACTGGTGCATCGCCTCGACAAGGACACGTCGGGGCTCATGGTCGTGGCCAAGACCGACCAGGCGCTGCGCGTGCTGAGCAAGGCCATCGCCGAGCGGCGCGTGACGCGTCGGTACGCGGCGTTGAGCTGGGGGCATCTCGCGGACGACGCGGTGACCGTCGACAAGCCGATTGCGCGCGACCCGAACGACCGCGTGCGAATGGCGATCGTTGCCACCGGGCGTGCGGCGCGCACGGATTTCGCGCGGCTCGCGCGGTTCGACGCCGTAGACCTGCTGCGTTGCCACTTGCACAGCGGACGCACGCATCAGATTCGCGTGCACCTGGCGGCGATCGGGCATCCGGTGGTGGGCGACGACGCCTACGGCGGCGGCGGAGCGCGCCGGGTGGTGGGGCTGCCGCCCCAGCGCCACTTCCTGCACGCGGCGTGGCTGGCGTTCTCGCACCCGGTCACGGGGGAGCCGTTGGATTTCCGCTCGCCACTCCCCGCGGAGCTACGCGCGTCCTTGCTGACGGTCGCCGACCTCCCCGAGTTAATTGCCTCGCCGAATCCCTTGGAGTACTTTCACTTCTATAGAGCCGATCGCTGAACTGACGGCATCGGTGACGGGGTCTTCGGCGGGCGGGCCCGGGTGGCCTGCCCGCTGGAGTTCTGTGCACGTGCGCCCTGCGCGAGGCGAACGGGCGTCTTCAACGACACGCAGCGGGGGGAACACGTGCCGACGGTGCTCATTTGCGACGACGCCATTTTCATGCGGACGATGGTGGGCGACATCCTGCAGCGCGCCGGTTTCGAGGTGGTGGGCCAGGCAGGCACGGGCGCGCAGGCGGTGGAGCAGTACAAGCGGCTGCGCCCCGACCTCGTGACGATGGACATCGTGATGCCGGACATGGGCGGGCTCGACGCGGTGCGCGAGATCATGGCCTTCGACCCCAACGCGAAGGTGCTGATGTGTTCGGCGATGGGGCAGCAAGCGCTGGTCGTCGAGGCGATCCAAGCGGGCGCGAAGGATTTTGTCGTCAAGCCGTTCCAGCCCAGCCGGGTGCTGGAGGCCGTGCAGCGCGTGCTGGGCTGACCGGCGTCTTTCCTCCACGAGACGCGGCGTGAACGCCACCCCGTACGCAGACCTCTTCCGATCGGAGAGCCGCGAGCAACTGGCCGCGGTGAACCGGGCGCTCCTCGACCTCGAGGCCCACCCGGGCGACTTGGCGCCCGTGCACGAGCTGTTCCGCGCGGTGCACTCGTTGAAGGGGATGAGCGCGTCGATGGGGTACACCGGCGTGGCGGCGTTCGCGCACGAGATGGAGGGACTGCTGGAACGGGTGCGCGCCGGCGCGCTGCCCGTGCGTGACGGGCTGGCCGATGTGCTCTTCTCGGCCGCCGACGCGCTCGACGCCGGTGTGGAGTGCGCGATCGCCGGATCGGCGGAGCCGCCCGCGCTCTCGGAGGCGCTGACGCGCCTGCGTGCGCTGGCGGCGCCCGCCCCGACGGACGACGAGCGCGTGGACGACGGGCCCGGCGTGCTCGTGCGCGTGCGGCAGTGCAGCGGCACGGTCTTCCCCGGCGTGCGCGCGTTCATGGTGCTGCAGAAAGCTCGCGCGCTCGGGCTCTCTCCCAACGACCCGCAGAGCGAGGCCTTGCTCGGGTGGGCGCAGATGCTGCAGGAGAAGTACGACGAAGCGCTGATGAACTTCCAGAAGGTGCTGATGCGCGAGCCGGCCAACGCCCTGGCCCGCATCAACGTCGGCTACATCTGCCTCAAGAAGAAGATTTTCGGCGAGGCGATTGAGCACCTGTCGAAAGCGATTCGCCTCGACAACGACAAGAAGGCCACGCTGTACGCGCACTTCTACCTGGGGCTGGTCTACCTCGAGCGCGAGATGTACGAGGACGCGCAGACCTTCTTCCGCAAGACGCTGGCGCTGGGGCCCAATCTCATCGAGGCGCACTACGAACTGGGGCGCGCCCACTGGTACAACGGCGAACGCGACGAGGCGAAGCAGGCGTGGAGCACCGGGCACGCGACGAACAAGTTCAATCCGTGGGGCAAGCGCTGCGCCGAGGTGCTGCAGACGGTCGAGGCGGGCGGGGAACCGCCGCGCACGCCGTGACGGCATGGCGCGCGGCCCTCGTGCCGCGCGCGCGCCGCGCGTGCGCCGTCGCGCGCGTCGTGACCGTCGCCGCCATGCTCACCTGCGCGGCGCCCCGAGCCGCCGCCGGTACGCCGCAGGGCGGCGAGATGGATCTCCTCACGCTGGAACGGGGACGTTTCAAGGTGCACCACGCGCCGAGCGACGGGCGGCTCGCCCGTGCGCTCGCCGAGGCTGCTGTCAGCCGCGACACGTTCCCGGGCCTCCCGCGCCCGCGCGATCAAGTGGCCATCTGGGTCGCCCCCGACGATGAGTTGTTCCGCCGCTGGGCCGGCGATGGCGCCCCGGAATGGGGCAACGCCTTCGCCTTCCCGCTGGAACGGCGCATCGTCCTCCACGGCCACAAGGGGGGGCAGGGCGGCGATGCACTCGCGGTCCTGCGGCACGAGCTGGCCCACCTGGCGCTCCACGAGGCGCTTGGCGACCTCCCGCCGCGCTGGTTCGACGAAGGCTACGCGTCGTACGCGGCCGGTGAGTGGGGGCGAGACGATGTGCTGGCCACCAACTTCGCCCTCGCCATCGCGTTCGGTCGGCTGCCGACGCTTGCCGGACTCGACTCGTCCTTTCAGTACGGCGCGACCACCGCGCAGGCGGCGTACGCCTTCTCGTATCGGGCCGTGGCCGAAATGGCCTCCCTCGATCGCGCCCGCGGGCTCACCCTACTGTTCGAGTACTGGGCGCGCGAGCGCTCCCTGGAGCGCGCCGTTCGGCAGGCGTATGGACTGACGCTTGGCGGCTTCGAGGCGCATTGGCAGAAGGCGACACGCCGCCGCTACGGTGGCCTGGCACTCGTGACCGACGTCAGCCTCGGCGCGGTGCTCGTGGTGCTCATGATCGGGCCGCTCTGGCTGGTGCGACGACAGCGCGACCGCAAGCGGCTCGAGGCTATGCGCGTGGCCGACGCCGCCCAGGCTGAGCGCGAGAGAGCCAGCGCCCTCGCGGCGCTTCTCGGGGAGGAGCCGCCGGAGAAGCCGCATTAGGTTTCCATTATCTGGACATTTCGACCGCCTTTCTTGCTTGACACCATGGGCCAACTGGAATAACCTCAATCGCTTATGGCGAACGCACAGGACCGGCGGGTATCGAGCGCGGTGGTGTGGTGGGGGGCGGCGATTGCGTCGCTCATCCTCGGCTACGCCGACCTCGTGCGCGGGGGCGAGACGATCGCCCCCGTCCTGCTCGTGCTGGGCTACTGCGTGCTGGTGCCGAGGGCGATCCTCGCGAGGTAGCAACGGCACGGGCGGGGTGCTCCGGGCGAATAGCTCAGTTGGTTAGAGCACCTGCCTTACACGCAGGGAGTCGGGGGTTCGAGTCCCTCTTCGCCCATTTGACGGTCGACGGCTGTGGATCGCGCGGCGGCCATGCGGGGTAGCAGTACTCAACGTTCGGAGGAGATGACTGTGAAGGCTCGGCTAGGCACCGCCCGTTCGATGGTCGCGGCGACCGTCCTGCTCATTGGCGCCACCCCCGTGGTGGAGGCCCAGACGACCCGGACCGTGAACCCGAATGCCCCCCGGCTTGTCGTGGGCACGCTCCGTGGCGCAGACAAGAAGGTCTCGGTGCAGACCTCCGAAGAAATCCGCAGCCGTCTGAGCGCGGACAACCCGTTTCGCAGCCTGACGGTGCTCTCGTCGGGCGATTACAAGCAGGTCGTCGAGCAGTCAGGGTACCCGTACGACGAAGCGCTCACCACGGGCGACCTGGCCAGCTTGGCGAAGCTGCTGCGCACCGACGAGTTCATCGAGGGGTCGGTGGAAAAGACGGCGACGGGCTTCGTCATCAACGCCCGCCTGGTGCTGACGCGCGACGCCGACCTGACGCAGCCCCTGCCGCCGGCAGAAGGCGACCGCGTGGCCCGCGCCGTCGCGGCGCTTTCCCGGAGCGTGCAGGACGCCCGCAAGCAGATCGACTCGGAGAAGAAGTGCTACTCGCAGGGACGCGACGGCAAGGCCGCTGAGGCGATCGCCTCGGCGCGCGCTGGCGTGACGGCGTTCCCGGGCGCGACGCTGGCCCGGCTCTGCGAGCTCGGCGTGCGCGTCGGCTTCAAGCAGTCGCCCGATTCGATCATCCGCATCGCGCAGGAGATCATCAAGCTCGATCCCAAGAGCAAGGTGGCGCTGACCGCGGTGGCCAATGCGTACAAGGAGAAGGGCGAGAACGCCAAGTACACCGAGTCGCTGACCATGCTCCTGGCCGCCGATCCGACGAACATGCGCTTGGTCGAGGACATCGTGAACGCCTTCGCGGCGGACGGCAAGTGGGAGCTGGCCACCCCCGTCATCGCGCAGGCGGTCAAGGACAACCCGGGTGACGTGCGCCTGATGAAGCTGGCGTTCACGGTCTTCATGAATGCCAAGGACTACAAGACCGGCCTCCCGCTCGGCGAGGAGATGGTCAAGATCGACACGTCGGCCGCCGACTCGGCGTACTTCGTGAAGGTCATCGGCGCGTATGACGCTGACAGCAGCTTCGCCAAGGCGGCGGGCGCGGCGGCGGAAGCGGTGCGAAAGTTCCCCGCCAACACCTTCTTCCTCGGCACGCTCGGCCAGTCGCAGCTCAAGTCCGGCCAGCAGGCGCAGGCCGTGGCGACGTTCCATCGCGTGCTGGCGATCAACCCGAAGGCGCCGAACATGCACCTGCTGATCGCGCGCACCTTCGACGAGATGAAGCAGCCCGACAGTGCGTTCGTCGCGCTGCGCGAGGCGAAGGCGGCGGGGGATGATCCGCAGGCCGTCGGCGGTTTCGCGCTCACCATCGGCAACCGCATGTTCCGCGCAGGCCAGGAGGCCTTCCAGAAGGCGCAAGCCGGCAAGGGCGCCGACGACTACCGGAATGCGATCGACGTGAACGCCGCGGTGGCGCCCTGGGTGTACTTCGCCGACTCCACGCTGACGGCGGTGGAGAGCAAGAACACGGCGGGCTTCCTGCTCGCGGTGACCTCGTTCAACGTGGCCCTCTCGGCCGTGCAGTGGGCGCAGCTTGAGGCGCCCAAGCAGGTGCAGGGGCAGCCGCCGAAGCCCGCGCCGAAGTCGTGTGAGCTGGCCCGGCTGGCGCAGTCCAACATCTCGGTGGCCCAGATGAACGTTACGCGCGGCGGCCGGGTGTCGCCGGCCGCGGTGGCTCAGTGATGGGCGTGATACGGACCATCATGACGGGCGCCGACCAGATGGTGAAGGTGTACTGCGCGGCGGCCAAGCCGTAGTTTCGCGCGGTCTCACGCAAGCGGGCGGCCATCGGCCGCCCGCTTTGCGTTTCGGGGGATCGACCAGCGAGAGGGCGGGCGAGTGCGCGACGGCGCCGCCTCGCGCGCCCGCTCGCGCGCGGGCGCCCGCGCGCGAGGGAAACCCGCCGTTTCCGCCGGGTCCGGTGCATCGTCCATAGATGTCCCCCTTCCGTGCATCGATGACCATGCGATTCGACTCCGCCTACCACGCCCCCGTGCTGGTCGAGGAGGTGCTCGCCCTCTTCGCGGGCGCCTCGCGCGCGCTCGACTGCACGCTGGGCGGCGGCGGACACGCGGCGGCGATGCTCGACGCGGGGATGGACGTCACCGGCATTGACCGCGACCCGGCGGCGATCGCCGAGGCGTCGCGCCGTCTGCAACCCGCCATCGCTGAGGGCCGCCTCCACGCCGTGCGGGGCAACTACGCCGACGTGGACACGCTGCTCCCGCCCGACGCGCGATTCGACGCGATCCTCCTCGACCTCGGCGTCTCATCGCACCAGCTCGATGCGCACGCGCGCGGCTTCTCGTTTCGGGAAGGGGCGCCGTTGGGGGGGGCGATGGATGTAGGAGGGGGCGACCTGACGGTGGACGGTGGAGGGTGGACGGTGGACACCGGCAGCGAACCTCCGTCTCATGCCGTCCACCGCCGCTCATCCACCGTCCACCGTCCGCCGTCCACCGTCTCCACCTGGCCCTCCGCCGCCCATTTCCTCAACGACGCCGACGCCTCCGACCTGCAGTCGGCGTTCCGCGACTACGGTGATGAACCCAAGGCGGCCCGGCTGGCCGCCGAGGTGGTGCGCCGTCGCGAGCGAAGGCCGTTTGCCGTGAGCGACGATCTCGTCGGGGCCATTCGCGCGGTGCTTGGCCCGCGGAGCGGCCCGCCCGATTTCGCCCGCCTGTTCCAGGCAGTGCGCATCGCGGTCAACGACGAGTTGGGCGGACTCGACCGCGCGCTCCCGCTCCTGCGTGACCGCCTCGCACCGCGGGGCGTCCTCGCAGTGATCGCGTACCACTCGGGGGAGGACCGCCGCGTCAAGCTGGCCTTCCGCGAGTGGGCGTCGTCGTGCGTCTGTCCGCCCAAGCAACCTGTCTGCACCTGCCGAGGACGTCCGTTGGGCACCCTGCTCACGCGCAAGCCGATCACCGCCAACGACCACGAAGTGGCGCGCAACGTCCGCGCCCGCAGCGCGCACCTGCGCGCCTTCCGGCGGGAGGACTGAGATGCGCGGCCGCACCGTGGTGTTCCTGTCGCTCGCCGGCTTCGTGCTGCTCGCCACCGGCGTGATCTGGCGGCGCAGCGCGGGGATCACGCGCGCCCGCGCCATCGAGAAGCTCGAGACGCGTCGCGCCGCGCTCGTCGCCCAGCGCGCCAAGCTGGATGGCGAGATTCGCACGGCCACGAGCCTGGAACGGCTCGGGCGCGTCGCCGAAGAACGGCTGCAGATGCGCGTCCCCGGCGACAGTCTGGTCGTCACGCTGCGGCACTCGCCCCGTGTCGCTGCTCGCTGATCGCCCCCGGCTGATCCACGCCGCGCTCGCGCTCTTCGCGGTCGCGGTGGTTGGGCGCGCCGCCAAGGTGCAGCTGCTTGACGCTGAGCGCTGGCGCGCGCGCGCGCTGGATCAACAGGTCGCGGCCGCGCCGCTCCCCGCGCCGCGCGGGGCGATCCTCGACGCGGGCGGGCAGGTGCTGGTGGAGAGCCGCGAGATGGTGCGCCTGCGTGTGGCGCCGCGCGAAGTGCGCGAGCGCGGCCAGCTCGCCCGCTTGATGCAGCGCGCGGGGATCGCCCCGGAGTGGGTGGCTCGCTCCACCGACACGACGCTGAAGTGGGTGGAGATTCCCGGCCTGTTCCTGCCGACCGACGTGGCGATGATCACCGCCACGCGCGGCGTGCACCCCGAGCCCGTGCTCAACCGCGTGGCGCCGCCGTCCGAGGGGCTGCGGCGCATCGTGGGACGTGCCGCCGATGGCAGCAAGCCGGTGGACGGCGTGGAGCTCGCGCTCGACGCGCTGCTCCGCGGCGAGGCTGGGCGCCGCACGCTGTTGCGCGACAGCAAGGGACGCCGCTTCGCATCGCCGTCGGTCGCCAACGCTGCGCCGCGCCCCGGTCATCAGGTGACCCTGACCATCAACGCGGGACTGCAGGACATCGCCGAGCGCGCGCTCAACGACGCCGTGGTGGCGCAGGGGGCGGCGGGCGGCGACATCGTCGTGCTCGATGCGCGCACCGGCGAGATTCGCGCGATGGCCAGTCGCCGCGCCGATCCGCGCTCGACCGCCGCCACCGCGCTGACCGAGCCGTACGAGCCGGGCTCCACGCTCAAGCCGTTCATCGCGGCCTGGCTGCTCGATCACCGCCGCGCGCGCGTGGACGAGGTGGTGGACGGGCACAACGGAAAGTGGAACCTCGACGGGCGCATCATCGAGGATGACCACAAAGCCGCGTCATTCACCTTCGCCGACGTGATGCGCTACTCGTCGAACATCGGCATCATCCAGTTCGCCCAGCGCATGACGCCGCGCGAACAGTTCGAGGTGCTGCGCGACGCCGGGTTTGGCGCGCCGACGGGGACCACGTATCCCTCGGAGTCGCCGGGGCGCCTCGCCCCGCCGGCGCAGTGGTCCAAGAAGTCATCCGCGTCGCTCGCGATGGGGTATGAGATTCTCGTGACCCCGCTGCAACTCGCCGCCTCGTACGCCGCCATCGCCAACGGCGGGGAGCTGCTGCAGCCCGCGCTGGTGCGCGAGGTGCGCGCGTCAAACGGCGCGGTGGTCTATCGCCACGAGCGCCGCGTCGTGCGGCGCGTGATGTCCTCGGCGACGGCGCGGACGATGCGCGCCCTGCTGAGAACCGTCACGGAAGATGGAACGGCCGCCGGCGCGTCACTGGCGACGTTCGACGTCGCTGGGAAGACCGGCACCGCCAAGGTCGCGCGCAACCGACGCTACGTGGTCGGTGAGTACACCGCGAGCTTCGTCGGGATGTTTCCGGCCGACGAGCCGCAGATCGTCATCCTCGTGAAGCTCGACAGCCCGCGGAAGTCCATCTACGGCGGCAAGGCCGCCGCGCCGGTGAGCAAGACGGTGCTCGAGGCCGCGATCGCCGCGCGCGACGCCGCGCTCGACCGCGATGTGCTCGCCAGCGCGCCCCAGCGCGTGGCTGCCGCGCCGCCCGCGGACGAGCCGGTGCGAGACGCGGTGGAGGCCGCGGCCGACACCGTGGTCGTCGAGAGCGCGGGGAGCGTGCCCTACGAGATCTCGCTGGAACAGCCGGCGCGCGTTGCGCGCGTCGTGGCCGGTGGGCGCGCGGTCCCCGACGTGCATGGCCTTTCGCGGCGCGCGGCGGCACGCGCGCTGCACCGTGCGGGCTTCCGCGTGCTCTTCGCGCGCGGCGACGCCGCGACGCAATCGCCCGTGGCGGGCACGGTCGCGGCGGCAGGCAGCCGCGTGACGGTGACGGTGGCGCGATGAGTCGCACCGCTGCGGTCGCGCAGATCGCGCAGGCGCTCGAAAGCGCCGGCCTGCTCGTCGAACGCCGCGGCGTCCTGCCGGAGCGCCTCGCGGGCATCACCGAGGATTCTCGCGCCGTCACGCCGGGCGGCGCGTTCGTCGCCGTGCGCGGCACGCAGCGCGACGGACACGCCTACCTTGGCGCCGCCGAGCAGGCGGGCGCCGCCCTCGCCATTCTCGAGGATGCGTTGGCCTCCACGCTTCCCGCGCTCGTGGTTCGCGACGGGCGCCGCGCGGCGGCGGTGGCCGCGAGCGCGTACTACGGCGAGCCGGCGTCGTTCCTCCGATTCGTCGGCGTCACCGGCACCAACGGCAAGACGACGACGGTGGGGATGCTCCGCCACCTGCTCGACGCGCCCAGTGCCCGCTCTGCCAGCATCGGCACGCTCGGCGTGTTGATCGGCAGCGCAGGGGAGCCGTTCCCGGGTGGCGGCGGACTCACCACGCCTGGCGCCATCGAACTCCAGCGTCTCCTGCGCGCGCTCGTGGACGCGGGCGTGAAGTCGGTCGCAATGGAAGCGTCGTCGCACGCGCTGCATCAGGGACGCATCGAGGGGCTGCGCTTCGCCGCGGCGGTCTTCACGAACCTCACGCGCGACCATCTCGACTACCACGGCACCTTCGAGGCCTACCTCGCCGCCAAGGCGATGCTCGCCGACTACGTATTGCCCGATGGCACGCTCGTGATCAACGCCGACGACTCGGCGTGGAACGCGCTGCCGCCTGCACCCGCCCATCTCACCTTCGGCATTGAGAGCGCCGACGCGCAGGTGCGCGCCGAGCAGGTGAGCTTCCATCCACGCGGGAGCCGATGGACATTGGCGCGGGGCGACGAGCGCGCCGACGTCGCGTTGCCGCTCATTGGCGACTTCAACGTCGCCAACGCGCTCGGCGCCGCGGCCGCGGCCATCGCCGTCGGGATCGACCTGCGCACCGTCGCTGAGCGTCTCGGCACGCTGCCGCAGGTCCCCGGACGCCTTGAGATCCTCAGCGAGCGTCCCACCGTCCTGCGCGACTACGCGCACACGCCCGACGCGCTCGACCGCGCCCTGCGTGCGCTTCGTCCTTTCACACCCGGGCGGCTCATCGCGCTCTTCGGATGCGGCGGCGACCGCGACAAGGGGAAGCGCCCAATGATGGCGGACGTCGCGCATCGGCTGGCCGACGCGGTGGTGGTGACGAGCGACAACCCGCGCACCGAGGATCCCGAGAGGATCCTCGACGACATTTGCGTTGCGCTCCCGCCGGGGAGCTACGAGCGCATTGAGGACCGCCGCACCGCGATCGCCGCGGCCATCGCGATGGCCGATCCGGCGCGCGACGTGGTCCTGCTCGCCGGCAAGGGGCACGAGACGTACCAGATCCGCGGCACCACGTCATATCCCTTCGACGAGGCGGCCATCGTGCGTGGCCTCCTCGGGACGGAGTAAGCGATGCAGCACGAATTCTGGACGCTCTCACGCGTCGCGCGCGCCCTGGATCTGCCGGCCTATCACGGCACCGACCGCGCCCTACGCGCCGTGGCCACCGACACGCGCACGCTCCAGCCGGGCGACCTCTTCGTCGCGCTGGCCGGCGAACGCTTCGACGCGCACGACTTCCTCGCCGAGGCCGTCGCCGCGGGCGCCGCCGCGCTCGTGGTGCGCGATCCGGCGCGCGCGATGGGGCTCGGCGTTCCGGTTTTCGTCGTCGAGGACACGCTCCACGCGCTCGGCGCGCTGGGCCGCTTCTTCCGCGCTGCCTGGTCGCTCCCCGTCGTCGCCGTGGGCGGCTCAAACGGGAAGACCTCCACCAAGGAACTGCTCAAGGCCGCGCTCGGCGCGCGCTTCACCGTGCACGCCACGACCGGCAACCTGAACAATCAGGTTGGAACGCCGCTGACGCTGTTGTCGCTCCCCAACGGCGCCGACTGCGCCGTGGTGGAGGTGGGGACCAACATTCCGGGGGAGATCGCCATCCTCCGCGCGATCGTTGCTCCCGACATCGCCGTGGTCACCTGCGTGCAGGAAGAGCACCTCGAGGGGTTTGGCGATCTTGCCGGTGTGCTCGCCGAAGAGGCGTCGCTGTTCGATGAGACCGAGCTGGCCGTGGTGCCGGTGAACGAGACTGGGCTGATCGCCGAGGCCAAGCGCCGCGCCAAGCGGGTGATCACTGCAGGGCTCGGGGCGGGCGACGTGGCGTCGAGCGCGCACGGCCTCAACGCCGACGGCACCGGATGGCTCACGCTCGACGGCGTGCGCGTGGACGTGCCGCTCCGCGGCGAGCACAACCTGCGCAACGCGATGCTCGCGCTCGCCGTCGCGCGCGAATGCGGGATCGCCGCGGCCGATGCCGCGCGAGGCTTCGCGGCGATGCCGCAGCCCAGCATGCGCTCGTCGGTGGAGCCGCTGGGGCGCGCCCTGCTCATCAACGACGCGTACAACGCCAATCCCGGCTCAATGCGCGCCGCGCTTTCGCTGCTCGCGGCCGTCGGGACTGGGCGCCAGCGCGTGGCTGTGCTCGGCACGATGCGCGAGCTGGGCCCCACCGCCCCGGCACTGCATCGCGACATCGCCCGCGTCGCGCTGGCCAGCGGCGCTGACGTCGTGGCCGGCATCGGCGATTTCCAGGCGGCGCTGGCCGCCGAAGGGGCGGGGGATCAACGGGTCGTCACCGCTGGTGACGTCGATGACCTGTGGCCCGTCCTCCAGCAGAGACTGCAGCCGGACGCCGCGATCCTCCTCAAGGCCTCGCGCGGCGTGCGGCTGGAGCGCCTGCTTCCCCATCTCCAGTCCTGGGCCGGGCCCGCCGCCTGATGCTGTACGAGATCTTCTATCCGCTGCGCGATTACGTCAGCGCGCTGAACATCTTCCGCTACATCTCGGTGCGCGCGGCCGGGGCGGCGGTGACGGCGCTGCTCGTGTCGTTCATCTTCGCCCCGATGATCATCGATCGCTTGCGGCATATGGCCCTGCATCAGGTGGTGCGCGAGGGGACGCCTGATTCCCACGCGGGGAAGGGGACCACGCCGACGATGGGCGGGCTCATCATCCTCACCGCGACGCTCATCCCGACCCTGCTCTGGATGCGGCTCGACAACAAGTACGTCTGGATCGCCCTGCTCGTCACGCTCTGGATGGGCGGCATCGGCTTCCTCGATGATTACCTGAAGCTCAAGCAGAAGCGCGAAGGGAAGCTCAACACCGGGCTCGTCGAGCGCTGGAAGCTTGCCGGACAGGTGACCATCGGCCTCGCGCTCGGCCTGTACCTCTGGCAGTTCCCCATCAGCAACCTGCCGGGCGCGTCCACCACGCTCCCGTTCTACAAGTACCTGCTCGTCGTCCCCACGTTCGGCCTGCTCTACGTGGCGTTCGTCACCTTCGTGATGACGGGGACGAGCAACGCGGTGAACCTCACCGACGGGCTCGACGGGCTGGCCGCGGGGCTGATGGCCATCGCGATGGCCACGCTTGCCATCTTCGCCTACGTGATGGGACGCTACGACACGTCGCAGGCCCTGCTGGTCTTCTACCTGCGCGGCTCGGGTGAGCTCACCGTGTTTTGCTCGGCGGTCTTCGGCGCGTGCGTGGGCTTCCTCTGGTACAACTGCAACCCGGCGCAGGTCTTCATGGGCGACACGGGATCGCTCGCCCTGGGCGGCGCGCTGAGCGCCGTGGCGATCCTGCTCAAGAGCGAGTTTCTCGTGCTGATCATCGGCGGCGTCTTCGTCGCCGAGACCACGTCGGTGATTCTGCAGCGCTCGGTCTTCAAGTGGCGCAAACGGAAGTACGGACTTGAATACGCGCAGAAGAACCGTGTCTTCCGACGAGCACCCATCCATCACCACTTCGAGCTGTCCGGCTGGCCGGAGACGCAGGTGGTGGTGCGGTTCTGGATCCTCGGAATCCTCTGCGCCTTCCTG
>Ga0194119_10009751_pt1 | contig 12808 bp, 16 predicted proteins | sample TA2MahC100mmetaG_FD_148620 | JGI IMG/M metagenome (GOLD analysis project Ga0194119, IMG submission 148620) | Freshwater microbial communities from Lake Tanganyika, Tanzania - TA2015018 Mahale Deep Cast 100m | ecosystem: Environmental > Aquatic > Freshwater > Lake | place: Tanzania: Lake... | reverse complement strand
CGGTCATTGATACGGGGAAAGGCATGGATGAGGAGACGCTGTCGAGGATCTTTGAACCCTTCTTCACCACGAGAGAGCAAGGGTCTGGACTCGGGCTTTCAGTGGTTTACGGAATTGTGAAACAGCATAAAGGTCATGTTTTTGTCGCAAGCCAACCGGGTGAAGGATCAAGATTCGATCTCTACTTCCCTGTCCATAAAGAGATCCTTACCGAGGAGTCTATGGAGGCTGTTTCGGAAAGTATCCCGCGTGGAACAGAGACCCTTCTCATCGCAGAAGATGAGAGAGAGATCCGGGAATTGTTTAAACTCCTCCTGGAAGGGCTGGGGTATCGGGTATTGATTGCCCGTGATGGCGAAGAAGCGATCGAGATTTTTTCAACTTGTCGGGACCAAATCGATCTTGTCATCCTCGACGCCGTCATGCCGAAGCTGAATGGTCCACAGGTCTATGAACATATTGTCTCCTCCTCTCCCGATCTGCCCTGCCTCTTCTTATCGGGGTACAGTGAAGAGATCGTCCAGAGATATTTCACCCAACGATTAGAGGTTCCCCTCCTGCATAAGCCCGTATCCTTCCGGGACTTGGGGAAGAAAGTCAGAGAAATATTGGATCAGACGAAAGGGGCCTGAACCGACAAGCGAGCCGCAACCCCACCTTCCCTGCTCTTTTTATCTATGTCTGTAATACCCCGACCGGAAGGTCGGGGATGTAAAGACTGTCCACCGAAGGTGGACATAGGGATTTGCGATATGATATACGTCGGTCATGCCAAAAAGGACTCATCATGCCGTCTACGATCTGAAGTATCATCTGGTTTGGATACCGAAATATCGCAAATCCCTTCTGCTTGGCCCAATAGAGCAGCGTATCAAAGAACTTTTCTACGAAATTGCCGAAGGAAACGATTTTGAGATATTGGCGATGGAGCTGATGCCTGATCATGTGCATCTGTTTGTCTCGGCGTCTCCAAAGTGGGCGCCCGGAAAGATGGTGAGTATCTTTAAGGCGATAACGTCCAAGGTCATCTTTGAAGAGTTCCCGCAAGTCAAGAGGAAATTGGGGGGGCCATCTTTGGAGCGCCGGATACTACGCTGCAAGTGTGGGAGATAAAGTAACCGCAGAAATGGTGAAAAAGTATATCAGGCATCAGCGTCAGATAAGGTTCGATTGGTAACCTCCAAGAATGCCCTGATCGGAAGGTCAGGGTAATTTACTAGATTAAAAGTGGACATGAGGAAAGAAAGGTCAAAAAAACCGACAATCATCTTCTTTTGAGAGGCAATGGCAATGGGAAAGGTCGGATTTCCTGTAAGCGGGGAGATGAACGCGTCAGACCAGACTGGGGCATTTTCTTTTAAAACTCTTGTAAAAAAAGGTCTTTTGGAAAAATCGGTCCCGATTTTCTCCGGGTCATAAGGAAAGAGGTCTTCTACACTACCCCCTCTGTCCAAGATATAGATGGACTCAAAATGGGGGAGGCGAATCAATACCTCTCCAAGACGAATCTTTTTCTCCTGATAGGCTGACAGGATATTGTTGAGAGATTGGATGGCCATCGTCTGGAAAAAATCAATTTCCAAACCCAAAAGATGGACATAAGAGGAAGTCTCCCTTTCTGCTTCTTTTTTGAGATGATCTCCGATGAAATAATATGTAAAGGACCCGGCGAGGAGGATGGGAAGGATGACCATCATGATCAAAAGAAAGATAAAAATTTGCTTGAGCGTGAATTTCCTTTTCATTTGATCACCTTGAATTTGCTATTCTGGATGATGGTGATGAATTTAGGCCTCTTAGCATCTCCATATTCGTCTATCTGGATCTCTCCCTGAAGACCCTGAAAGGTCTTAATCTTGATCATGGTCTCCGGAAGTTTTTCTACCTTGCCCTTTGCCTCTTCATAGGTTTTAAAGAGGACGAAAGCAGCCTCATATCCGCAAAGGCCCGGGAATCCGGGCTCACCACCAAAACGTTCAGAAAAGCGTTTTAAAAACTTCTGAAAGAGCGGGTTCTGGCTATCGGAATCGTAAGTGATAACGGAGAAAACCCCTTCCACAGACCGGCCTCCCAGCCTAGCCAGTTCATCCGTCATACTCCATCCTGAGAGAACCAGAGGAACCTTCCATCCAAGCTTGAAAATCTGTTGGCATATCGTGGCTGTATCTGAGGCACTTGCCAGAATGAAAAGACCCTGGGGATTTGACTTCTGGATATTCTTCACCATAGAAGAAAATTCTTTTTTCTCACCTGAGACGAAGGTCTCCGGATCAAGGATCTTTCCTCCCATCTCCCGATAATGGGATTTAAAATGATGGTAGTAATCCTCTGTGTAGGCACGGTTGGAGAGATCATAAACCCCCTTGAGGGTTCGCAGTCCCCTTTTCTTAATAACAAATTCAGAGAGTTGCTTTGCTTCACCTTCGATGGTTTCATTGACCCTGAAGAAAAAATCCTTTTGACCGGCGAGAGCCGAGGTGGAGGTAGTCGGACTGATCATCAGGACCTTTTTTGCATCGATCAGGGGTTTGGCAGCCATGGACATGGCGCTCGTCATGTGGCCAATAATGGCGATGACGCCCTGACCGATCAATTCTTCATCGACTTTTATAGCCTCTTTTGGATCTTGCTTATCATCTCGGGTCAGGAGTTCAATCTTTTTACCAAGGAGCCCTCCAGCCGCATTCCTCTCCTCTACAGCAAGAATGACCCCGTTTCGGCCTGCTGTTCCGAGATCGGAGAGCTTCCCGGTCAGGCCCCCCACAAAGCCGATTTTTACTGACTCCTTTGCTATGGAGGGAGTATTTTGAAAGATTAAAAGAAGGAAGAGAGCCACTTTCCAAAATTGTTTTAAATTCGAATGCCTGGGGGTGTCCCCTCCTGAAAATATTAACTGGTGTGAAAAAGATTTGTCAACGGAATAGCGCCTCTGTGACCTAAGGGAACATCATAGTCAGCGTTATTTTGTTGAATCCGTTTTAAAAATGGCTCTTTCTTAAAATTCCCCCCCCTTCCAAGAGACTGTGTCGAATTCCCTTTTATTTAGGAGGCTATGATTTTATTGAAGTGTTAGGCAGGTCTCCCGTGAACCATAAATAGTTCTTGGAAAAAAAACCGGAGGTCAAGATTTTGGCTAAGAGACAAGAGCTCGAGAATCATTTTTTGACAACCGGGGAAGGAATTCCGATCGTAAATTAAAATCACTTATTAAAATCTAACAGATTTCCGATAAATATTTAGGTGGAATGATATTTGCATTAAATTTTAAAAGACCAATGGAAGGGGAAAAGTGCATGAAACCATCGATTTCGAATTCTCCAGGGATTGGAAAAAAAATAAAGATAACCACCACTATTTACGACCTGATCGTAGCGGTCTGTGAAGAAGTCAAGGGAGAGGAGGAGGCTTTGATTGTTCCAGCCGTGTTGGATTTAGTGAAAAGAAGCCAAGCGAAACTCTCCTGAAGAAGTTGAATATTCGAGTCAAATGGCACGATTCCTTGACTAAAGGATGAATGTAATGTCGGAAGGAGGTGAGTGAGATGTCGCATCAAATATCTTGTGCATTTTACAGAAATTCTAATGGTCTCGATGAGGACAATGGGCTTGGGTATTGTAAATTGGTCGGGGATTGGTCGGTATGTAGCGGAGAAATTATGTTTTGCCAAACCCCGGAGCTCCTCAGAAGGTATTCATTCAAAATGGGGAATAAGAGGATAAAAGATAGATGGAGAGTTATTGAAACCAGATAGGATGGAAATAATCATCTCAATCCTTTTTCCTCTCTCCATCAAAGCCTCTCGTTAAAGTTTTGGTTTCAAAATACTAATCCTTGGTTTAAGGCAGCCTTCCCCTGACAACCTTTTTCTTCCATTCTCCACATTCCGACTTAAGAAATGATGGTGAAAAACCGATATATCGAGATAGATGGGTATAGAAATGGACATATCCGGAGAAAACAAGACATCAGTGATTAAAGGAAAGAGGCGATCATGGAAGGTCTTTTAACCCCTAAAGAGGCTGCGAAGATTATGGCGGTCACTTCCAGAACCATCAAGGAATGGTTGAGGCGAGGGGAGTTGACCGGAGTGAAAATCAAAAATATGTGGCGCGTCAGGGAGAGCGATCTGGAACGGTTTATCCAAAAAGGGAGCGAGAAAAGTTCAAATGCTTCCTCACCCCCTCCCTTTCCCCGAGGGGGTGAGGGGGGAAAGAATCCTTCATGATAAGAAATGGAGATCCATCCAATGGGAACTATCAATCTCGAAGATATTAAAGCAGGGATGATATTGGGAGGGGACATCAAAGACCGGAATGGCCTCGTATTACTAAGTGCCGGACATGAGATTACCGAGAAGCACCTCAAGATCCTCAAGATGTGGGGAATTATGGAGGTTGACATTGAAGGGGTGACAAGGGAAGAAGCTATATCCGAAGCCACATCCCAGATTGACCCTCTCTTGCTCCAGGATGCAGAAACCAAAATTCGTGAACAGTTCTGTCATGCCGATATGAAACATCCTTTCATGAATGAGCTATTCCGCTTGCTCACATTGCGCAGGGTCCATGAGACATTGAGGGAAGAGAACCATGGTTCATAACCCGGACGATCTATTACGGGGCTATGTTGAGGTCTCTTCATTGCCGATGATCTATTACAAGATCAATGAGGCCATCAACAACCCGCGTTGTTCCATGATGGATATCAGTAAGATCATCAGCGATGATCCAGGGTTGACGGTCCGGCTACTGCGGCTTGTCAACAGCGCCTTTTATGCCTTTCCTTCAAAGATCGAAACCATTACCCAGGCTCTTGTCATCATCGGGACGAACCAACTGCGCGACTTGGCCTTAGCGACTTCAATCGTCAGTCTGTTCGAAGGCATACCCAAAGATCTGGTTAGCATGGAATCTTTCTGGCGGCACAGCATTGCCTGCGGGGTTGCGGCTAAGACATTAGCTACCTATCGAAATGAGACAAACATTGAACGATTTATGGTCGCTGGAATGTTGCATGACATCGGCCGACTTATCCTTTACAAGAAGGTGGGCGACCAGGCTCGCGAGGCTCTGCTTCGGTCAAAAAACAGCAAGGCCCTTCTCTTCTTGACGGAAGAAGAAGTGATGGGGTTCGACCATGCTTCTTTGGGACGGAGGCTTTTAGAGGTCTGGAACCTTCCCCTCAGTTTGGGGGAAGCGGTTGGCTTTCATCACAAACCTCATCATGCCACACGTTATCCCATCGAAGCGGCTATCGTTCACGTGGCGGATATCATTGTGAATGCACTGCAATGGGGAAGCAGTGGAGAATATTATGTGCCGCCCCTGGAGGAAAAGGTCTGGGAACGAATCGGTCTCTCCACCGGCATCTTATCCACGGCATTCGATTCCATGAACCAGCAGATGGACGAAATAACCCATTCCATTCTACAGGATGAACTGAAATGAGTGTTGCATTAGAAGAGGTTTCAAACTTACAGGAGTTGAAAACCAGAGTAGATCACCTCGAGGGAGTGAACCAATGGATGTTGGACGCCTTGGAACTCATGGTGTCATTTGGAGAATTTCAGAATAGCATCGACCCCGTTCAGGAGCCTGCCAAGATTTTAAATACCGCCCGTCTTCATCTGAAACGTCTGATTCAATTTCGCATCCTCGCCTTCCTGTTAGTCGATGAGTCTAACTTCGAGTTTCTTTTGACTGATTGTGACCCCAAGTCGGAATGGGAGATCCTACAGAAGGAGGTGGATTTCCAGATTGAGAGGGGGACCTTTTCATGGGCCGTCCATCAAAACCGCGCCGTCACGGTTCCGGCAAAATATTTCAGCCCTCCTCTGGTCTTTCACTCCATGGCGACAAGGTCTAACGTTGTGGGAATGTTCGTTGGGGTACTGGGAAAGGATCAATTCATATTAACCCCATTATTCTCTACCCTCCTGACCCTCTTTTTGATCAACTCCGCCCATGCACTGGAAAACCTGGGTCTTTATCGTAAGATCAACGAGCAGAACGTAAATCTTGAAAGGCTCATCCATAAAAGGACGCAGGAACTGCAAAAAGCACTCGAAGAAGCCCAGGTGGCGAATATTGCGAAAAGCCAATTTCTGGCCAATATCAGCCACGAGATCCGGACGCCCATGAACGGGATCATGGGATATACTCGGCTGCTCTTGGAAACACAACTCACAAAAGAGCATCAAGATTATACGAAGTTCATACAGAAATCTGCCGATAACCTGCTCACCATTATCAACGATATCTTAGATCTTTCAAAAATTGAGGCAGGGAAATTAACCCTTGAACTCGCCCCCTTCGATCTTGGTATGATCGTGAAAGAAACGGTCCAGCTCCTGTCGGTCAAAGCCGGACAGAAAGGACTTGAAATCACCATTTGCCATGACCCTCAAATCCCTCACCGATTCATAGGTGATTCCGGACGGATCCGGCAGGTCCTCACTAATCTCGTCGGAAATGCAATCAAGTTCACGGAGAAAGGTCACGTGATGATCGATGTTGAACTCGATGAAATAAAAGAGGATCAGGTCCTGCTTCGCCTATCGGTGGAGGATAGCGGGATCGGAATTCCAGAAGACAAACTCGATTTCATTTTTGAGAAATTCACTCAGGCCGATTCATCGACCACCCGCCGCTATGAAGGAACGGGGCTCGGGTTGGCCATATCGAAACAGTTAGTGGAGATAATGGGAGGGACCATCGGCGTCAAGACTTCCCTGGGCAAAGGTTCAACCTTCTGGTTCACTCTTCCATTAACCTTAGATCGCCAAGAAGCTCCGTCTGAAATCTCGCCATCGGTTCAGGAAGAAGTGCGATTGATGGCTGCAGGCAGGGCGGAACTCAAAGAGACCCATATCCTTGTAGTGGAAGACAACATCATGAACCGGAGGCTCGCGGTAAAGTTATTGGAAAAATTGGGATGCCGGGTCGACGTGGCTGCCGATGGCATCGAAGCGGTTAGCCTGACAGAGAGATTTTCTTATGATCTGGTGCTGATGGATTGTCAGATGCCCAAGATGGACGGTTATGAAGCGACCGCCGAGATACGTCGCCTGGAAGGGAGATCCAGACATACCCCTATCATCGCCATGACTGCCCATGCGATGTTAGGAGACCGGGAGAGGTGTCTTGAGGCAGGAATGGATGATTATCTATCTAAGCCTCTGAAACCGGAAAAAATCAACGCAGCCCTTAATAAGTGGCTTAGTATCAACTCAAAGCAAAATTCTTCACCTATCAAACTTTGATCGGTTCGGAACCTAGTGATGTAACGAGGAGAGAAGGCATGGATTTTGGAGCATTGGCTAAAGATTTTGAAATGGAAAAAGATGAATTTTTGGAGATCCTGAACCTTTTTCTCGAATCCAGCTATGACGATCTAAAGAAATTGCAATCTGCCATTGATGAGGAGGACTCACTCAAGGCCGCTCATGCCGCTCATTCCATTAAAGGAGCTGCCATGAATCTCGGGCTGTTGGAGATATACGAACTTGCTAAGAGCATAGAGAGAAGTGCCAAAGAAAATCATCTATGTCAAGTTCATGAGATGGCCAAGAGAGCGCAAGAGGAAATAGACCGAATTGGAGAAACCGTCGTTCAAGAGAGACAAAAAGAATGAGATTTCAAAGAGGAACTGGAGGTGGAGAGACATGAAAATACTGGTTGTAGATAATCACCCGGTGATGTTGAAGTTAATGAAGGGTCTTCTTGAAAAAGAGGGTCATGAGGTGCAAACCGCTATAAACGGCCTTACGGCCCTCAGCCTGTTACAAACCCACACGCCTGATATCATCTTTACCGATCTGATCATGCCGAGGATAGACGGGAAGAAGCTCTGCGAAATCATCAGGAAAACCCCCCATCTCCAAAATATCTGCATCGTCATTCTCTCTGCCATCGCCGCAGAGGATGAAGAAAAATTCTTTGAATACGGAGCCAATGCCTGCGTTGCAAAAGGGCCCTTTAACAGGATGTCCAAACACATCCTCCAAATCCTTCGCCGATTGGAGCAAGAGACAATATCAATGGATCAGGTGATTGGACTCGATACGGTCTTCCCCCATCAAATCACCAAAGAGCTTCTTTCCATTAAAAAACAGTTTGATACCACTTTAAAGGGCATGATCGAGGGATTCCTCGAAGTGACGCCAGAAGGAGACATGATATATGCCAATCCAGCAGCGATCTCCATCATCGGACAACCCGAAGAACAGCTCCTGGCGTCAAATTTTTTGGACCTCTTTCGACAAGATCAACGGAAGAGAGTCGAGGTTGTACTTCAGTGCGATGGAGGCCCTCCGAAATCGATCCCTATAGATTTCCCAGTGAAGCTCAATGGGAAAGAGGTTTCTGTACAGGTCTTACCCATTACAGGGGGGGATCATCGGTCCCTGATCCTCATCCTTAATGATGTGACAGAACGAAAAAAGATGGAATCAAAACTTATTCAGGCACAGAAGATGGAGGCCCTCGGAACCCTGGCAGGAGGAATTGCGCACGATTTTAACAATCTCCTCATGGTGGTTCAGGGAAATGTATCCCTCATACTTGTCGATATGAACCCCTCCCATCCCCATTATGAGATGCTTAAAAGCATTGAGAAAAAAGCACAAAACGGTTCAAGACTGACGTCTCAGCTTTTAGGCTATGCCAGAAAGGGCCGCTATGAAGTCAGACCCATGCTTTTGAATCAGTTGGTAGAAGAGACTGCGGGGGCATTCGGTAGGACCAGAAAGGATATCGTGATCCATATGGACCTATACAGAGATCTTTATCCTCTGGAAGCCGATTCGGGCCAGATCGAGCAGGTCCTCATGAATCTGCTGGTCAACGCTGCCGATGCCATGCCCGATGGAGGAACCCTCTTTTTAAATACGAGAAATGTGACCCATCAAGAGATTGAATCCGATCTCTATGAGCCCGTCCCGGGCGATTATGTCTTACTCTCTGTCACCGACACAGGAATAGGCATGGATCAGCAGACGATGACGCGCATCTTCGACCCCTTCTTCACCACGAAAGAACTGGGCCGAGGCACAGGGCTGGGACTTGCTTCCGCCTACGGGATTATCAAGGGGCATAATGGATACATCAATGTCAGGTCTGAAGTAGGGAAGGGGGCCACCTTCCTCCTCTACCTCCCGGCTTCAAAGGGAGAGGTTGAAGAACAGGCGGAAAAGAGTGAAGACATACTGAAAGGCAGCGAAACGGTTCTTCTGGTGGATGATGAGGAACAGGTCCTTGAAGTGGGGGAAAAGATATTAAAGTCGCTCGGATACGAAGTTCTAACTGTCGATAGCGGTGAGAATGGAGTCGAGCTCTATAAGACAAACCGGGACCAGATCGGCCTGGTCATTCTCGATCTCATCATGCCTCATAAAGGAGGAAGGGAGACCTTCGATGCCCTGAGAGAGATCCATCCGGAAGTGAAGGTGCTTCTTTCGAGTGGATACAGCATGAACGAGCAGACCATGGAGATCATAAAGCGGGGCTGTAAAGGCTTCATCCAGAAACCCTTCTCGATAATGGAACTTTCACAAAAGCTCAGAGAAGTTCTGGGTAACCCTAAACCCTGAAGAAATTTACCTTAACGTTGCAAAAAAAGGGAGGCAAGTGTGCTTCCAAACCTTTACAATTGCGGGTCTTATCCAATTTTATGGGTAACATGCGATATCACCCGAAGTGGCCTTTGGATTTTGCTTGGAAACGGAGTCGTTAAATTTATAAAGGTACCGCTGTAAAGGTTTTCCAATACACCCGCCTCCCTTTTTTCTATACTTTTTTTGCAACTGTGAGGTTTAGAAAATCTTTTGGGATACTATCGTGGGCTTAAATCCTATCTCCCTTTTTAACCGACTGTTCACGACGGTTTAGAGATATCCTTCTGAAACGTCGGTCGGTTCAACAGAGATCATCCTATTTTCTTTACATTCCAATTGTTCCTAAATTTTTTCATTCGGCGTTCCTCCAGAATGGTTTCGACAGCGGCCGCTAATTCCCGATTGTCAAAAGGCTTATGGAAGAATGCCTCTGCCCCTGCTTTGATGGCACGATCCTGATTGATGGAAGCGTTTCTTCCGGTCAGAACGATAATAGGAATGTCGGAGGTGGCTACGGGAGATATCAAACATTCAATTACTTTATAGCCATCCATCCAGGGCAGACTAAGGTCAAGGATGATCAAATCTGGATTTTGAGTTTGGGCAAGATTTAATGCGGAAATGCCATCCGTTGCAGAGATAACATGGTAGCCCTCGGAGCGAAAGAGAAAATTTAGCCCCTCCAGCAGGTCTTTGTCATCATCGGCAATAAGTATCTTTTCTTGACCCATGGGTGACCATCGTTTTCTTCGGTATTTATTAAGAAAAACTTGAGCAGAAATTAGGCATCAAAAAAGGAGTGACGGGCTAAGGTCAGGGTCCCTGTTCACAAGGGAATAGAAGTGAAGCTGGAGCAGGTCATTATTACCCCAATCGCGTTTTGTCTGTGCAAGCCAGTCCTGTGCCCGGTTAGCCAACTTCTGTCTCTCCCTTTTTTTGTTCCTGGGGGTCTTTTTCAAAGGCAACAGCGACATCAAGGTCGGAAAAGGGATGGGGCATGGCCATTCCCCCTTCAAAGTAGATCTTTCCGTTAAATGCTTCTGAACCGAAGAGATAAATCAAAATAATACCGTATCGTTGTGCGATGTCCTTTATCTGATGATCGAGCATATTGTAAATAGAGCACAAATATCCAGGTCAACTCAAACCTAATTTTTAACCCTTCGTAACGCCTCATCTATCGGAGATAAACGGTTAGTTGGATAGGTAACTCCCCCTTTCCCTCCTCCCGTGGTCGGGTCTACTCGACTTAACCTAAGAGGGGGGATTCCTCCCCTTAAGTTAAGGGGAGGAGAGGAGGGGTTATGAGGCGTTGTAGGAATTGTCTTAGGGGTTTATTTAAGCTTACAAACTAAAAAATTCACAATTATCCTTTTTTCCCTGCATTCCCCATTTTAATCTTCTTTAAAGTATTTAGCCCGAAATGCCGAAAAGTATATTGAAATGTGTTGAATACGGGAATTTCAACGAGGAGACAGGGATGAAGGGGGTGATTGAAATGGCAACCGAAAGACCCTGTGTATTTTATCGAGCTTCGAAAAGTCAAAACATAGGCCTCGGCATCGGGCAATGCGATCTTGGCATTGCCTGGACGATCTGTGACGGAGATATCAGATTTTGTGAAAATCCCGATGCCCTGATAAAAAATCTCTATGTCAAATGGGGAAGAAAGAGAAAAAGTGAAGGGAATTACGGGGAGCAGAGCGTGGCAAAACTCTGATACGAATCTCCTGAGAAATCAACGAGGGAAGATGAGAAAAATAGTTCTCCTCATCGATGAATCAGAGAGCTATCGGTTTCTTCTTCAAGAAGAATTGTCCGAAGAGGGATACGAGGTGATTCCGGCAGGCAGCATTGAAGAGGTGTTTTCTAACTTTAAGAGGGCTAAGCCGGATATGCTTGTTTTGGAAGTGAGGCAGAAGGATGTCAAAGAGGAGGCCCTCGAAAAATTAAAAGAGCATTATCCGGAAATTCCATTGATAGGCCATTCGACCCTGATCCATTGTCCGGATGAATTTAAAAAGTGGGTTAATTTCTACCTGTCGAAATCGCCGAATATGGATGGAATAAAGGAGTTGATCAGAGGGGTTCAGGGCGGGGAGAAAAATCATGCAGCCCACTGCTGATTGAGCCTCGCATCATCCATGACAAGGCGCTCAGCGCCGAGGAGGTATTTCAATAAGGGAATGTCCGAATCATGTTATTCTCTCTTTCTTATAGGACCAGATGATCTTCAGCGCTTCCTCCATGTCGACCTTTCCACATCTGGCACAAAGATAAAAGAGATGAAATGTCTTCATCCCGACAGTTAACGCCACCCCCATTAACCCCTCTTGCTTTCCGCATTTTAAACAACGTTCCAAATTTTCTTCCATAGGGTTCGATTGGTAATTATGATTCTCAAGGAATGGTTATAAGAATATTAAGAGTCTCAAAATAGTCCATACATGAGAAGCCAGCGGCTCAAAGGCTCATAACCCCACCTATCCTCCCCTTATTTTAAGGGGAGGATAGATCCCCTCTTAAATTAAGAGGGGGGAAGGGGGAGTTATTTAATCGATGGAACCCTTTAAGTTCATGACAAAGAATGTCTATTCTATTATGAGACTGTTAATAAGTGAGGGCGTTCTTATATTTTTTAATTTTGTTTGATAAGAACTCGCCTTGGGACGAGTTGAAAATACCCAAAAAGGGAGTTGTGTGTCAAGGGAAAAAACCGCAGGATAGGAGACAGGAAGGAGGACGAGAAGGACCGCTCAAAGGAAAAGAAGGATCTGCCGATATAATTGAAAGAGGAATTTCCCATCCGGCTACGGCCATGAGGACCTCTTACGATAAACACCCATTCCATAGAGGCCGACGTCATAACGACGTCCATGCACCTGACCTCCTCCATCCAACGGGAAGACCTTTTTCAGCTGAAAGGGCGCTGGCTGTGCAATCGGCTGGAGCCGAGGGATGGTCTTCGTTTGACGAAAATACTCAGAGGAAGGTTTCCATGCCGTATTTCTTCTGGACTTCCTCGACAAAATCAAGGCCCCCAAAATTGATCGCCCTTTCAATGACCACCTCCGGGGATGCCCTATCGCTCTTCCTGTCCCAAAAGAGTTCTTCCCTTATCTTACGAATTCCTTAAAAAAACCTTGGTATCATCCCATTCTTTGGCCGTAAAAAGGCGTTTTTCTTCGCCCCTCT
>Ga0194119_10009745_pt1 | contig 12815 bp, 9 predicted proteins | sample TA2MahC100mmetaG_FD_148620 | JGI IMG/M metagenome (GOLD analysis project Ga0194119, IMG submission 148620) | Freshwater microbial communities from Lake Tanganyika, Tanzania - TA2015018 Mahale Deep Cast 100m | ecosystem: Environmental > Aquatic > Freshwater > Lake | place: Tanzania: Lake... | reverse complement strand
CGGCGGGCTCCCCGGGCGCCGTCGGCCGCGGGAGGGGCGGGCCCTGCTCGAAGGGATCCGCCTGCAGATCAAAGAACCGGCCGTCCCGGTAGAGCTTATAGCGCGTCCCAAGCGCGAACTCAAAGCGTGCCACGGGGCCGCCGTCGGAGGCGTACCAGCAGTAGATCGCCTCGCGTGGCGTCCCCGGCCGCCCCTGCAGCTGGGGCCAGAAGCTACGCCCATCGGTCAGCCGGTCCGCCGGCCAAGCCATCCCCGCCACCTCCGCCAAGGTCGGCAGAAAATCGACGCTCGCGATGAGGTCCCGGTTCACGCTTCCCGCCGGGATCCGGCCCGGCCAATGAGCGATCAACGGCACGTGCGTACCCCGGGCGTGGCTCCGGCCCTTGCCGCCGGGATAATTCTGGCCCTTGAACCGCGACGTCAGGTCCACCGCGGTACCATTGTCGCCTAGGAACAACACCAGGGTATTCTGACGCAGGCCGAGGGTGTCGAGGTGGGATTCCAAGTCACCGATCTGCCGGTCCATATAGGCCACCATATCGGCGAAGTGCGCCGGGCTCTGGTTGCCGCGCTCGCCGACACGGGGGGCCCACTTGGGGCTGTCCGGCGTCGGCTGGAACGGGCTGTGCGTGAGCATCATCGGGTAATAAAGGAAAAAAGGCCGGTCCCGGTGCCGCCGGATGAAGTCGAGGGCGAAGGCCTGCACCTCGCGGGGGCCGTAGCTGCCGGGAAAGTCCACCGGTTGCCCGTCGCGCTCGAAACCGGGGTTACCGTAACGGGAAGCCCTCCGGAGATGATGCCAGAGGAACGCCTCGTCGAAGCCGAAGTGCCGCGGGGAATCCGGCTCTGTGCCCAGCTGCCACTTGCCCGCCACCGCCGTCCGGTACCCCGCGTCCCGCAGCACGTGCCCGAAGGTCACCGCCCCGCGGTCCATCGCGCCGAACTCCACGTAATTGCGGACATTGTAGAGGCCGGTCATCAACTGCACCCGGGTTGGGGTGCAGAGAGGCTGCACGTGGCAGCGCTCAAACCGCATCCCCGTCGCCGCCAGCCGGTCGAGATGGGGGGTGCGGTAGGATTCGCCGCCGTTCGCGCTCACGCACTCATAGCCGAAGTCATCGGCCATGATCAGCACGATATTCGCGGGCCGGGCGGCCGCTACGACGGCCAGCCCCCACAGGGCCGAGCAGAGGGTCAGAGGGTGCATCCCGAACCCTCACTCCAACGGATGCACTCCCGCCCGGGAAGCGGGAAAAAACGCGGGCCAAAACTACCTTGCCCAGCCCTGATCTTGGGCATCCCTGCTGTCCAACCCTCGCGGTCCACCGTCGCTGGAATGACGGGCGTTGGCACTTGCTGACCTGCCGCATCGCCGGCCTTTTGCGCGCCAGCTAGGCGGCGGTGCCTCTGCCGAAATCCAGCAGTTTCCGGGATCCGACCTTCAGACCGGACCGGCCGGAGCCTTTCGAAGCCGCTCCGCGCCAAGGGCGACGACGCAGTTAGAGCCATCGGCGGTGCCCAACCACCTTGGAGCCAGCGAGCCGAATTCGCGTTCAACTGCCCGGCGAAGCCCCCCAACCTCGATCACCAGCACCCCTTCCACCGCGAGATGGCGCGCCGCTTGCCGGATCAAGGCGCGGATCACCCGCATGCCATCTGCTCCACCGTCGTGGGCCGACCGGGGTTCGGCCGCGAATTCTGGCGCCTGTCGGTCCACGTGGGCGCTGGGTTCGTAAGGCGGGTTGCTCAGGATCAAGTCGTAGGGTCCGGGGGTAACGTTGGCCAGTACGTCACTTTGGCAGAAGCGCACCCGGGCCTCCAGGCGGTGGGCGCGCAGGTTGATGGCCGCCACCTCCAAGGCAGCGGGCGACAGGTCGCATCCCACCACCTCCGCGTCGGGGAAACCGTGCGCGAGCAACAGAGCAAGGCAGCCGGAGCCGGTGCAAACGTCGAGCATCCGCCGGCCGGGCCGCTGCACGGGCAGCAGTTCGGCCAGCATCGCGGGGATCATTTCCACAAAGTAACTGCGGGGGATGATCACCCTCTCATCCACGTGGAACCGATGGCCTCCCAGCCAAGCCTCGCGGGTGAGGTAGGCGGCCGGCACCCGCTCCAGCAGCCGTCGGCGCAACACCCGCTCCAGCCCCTGCCGCTCCCCGGTGGTCAACGGGCGCGACAGCACGGACTCCGGCGCGTTCAAGGGCAGCCGCAGCCCGTGCAGCAACAGATACAGGGCCTCGTCGTGGGCCGTCGCGGCGATCTGCCCAAGGGCCGCGCCGAAGTGCAAATAGGCCCGTTCGGCCGCCTGCAACCACTCCCCGGCCGTCCCCGCACGCGCAACGCCCGCCCAGGGATCACCCGCCCCGCGCCTCATTGGGACCCACGACGTGGGAGTGGTTCTGGATATGCTCCGGGCAATAGCACTGGTCCCCGGCGCACTTGGAGCAGTAGCGGAAGTCCAGCTGGGGATGGGTTCGGTCGTTCTTGCCGCAGACGTGGCAGACGTGCCTCGGCCGTTCCGCCTCCTGCTCCCGTTCCTCGCGGCGCGCCGCCTGCCGCCGCCCCTGCCGCCGGGTGCGGAGGATTTCCGGTCCAAAAAAGACGAGAAAAGTCACCACCGTCGCGCCAATCTGCAGGCGCTCGGCGAGACCTCCCCGGACAAATTGAACACCATTGAGTGCCCACGCGATGATCGCCAGCCACTTGATCTTCACCGGCAGAATGAAGAACAAGAGAATCTCGAAGTCCGGATGCAAGAAGGCGAAGGCCAGGAAAACGGATCCCAAGATGAACAGGTTCGAGACTTCGTGGAAGGGCGTGGCGAACGAGCAGACCACGGTGAGGAACCAGCTCAGGCCTAGGTAAAGGTTGAAGCGGAACGCCCCCCAGTGCTCCTCGAGCGCCTCGCTCATCAGGTAAAACAGGTACCACCCGAACGCCGTGAAGACGAAGCCCAGCGCGCCGCCCGGGATCGGGACTACGAGCAGGAAGGATAAGATCCGCCACCACTCGCCGGCCTGGAGGACCAGCGCCGGCGCGTAGTCGAGCGCGTCCGGATGGAGCAGACCGCCTAGGGTGCAGAGGAAGACGAAGACCTGCGCACCCACCAGATACAACCCGAGGTGGGGCAGGGCGAAGCGGCCAAGCAGGCGTTCGAGGCGGTCGAGCGGAGACATCAATTCCTCCAGCGTGCCCGCGGCCTCGGTCCCGGTGCAAGCCAAGGGCGGTCGAGCTTCATTTCTTCTCCACCTCCGCCAACCGGGGCAGCAGCCGCGCCTTCTGGCCCTGCAACGCCGGCTCGTCGACCGTCTCCAACAGCGCCCGGGCGTGCTCCAGGCGGCCCGTCTTCAGGCAGATGTTCGCCGCGTGCAGCCGCATCGTCTGTCGCTCGACGGACGACGGGGCCTTCTCCTCGAGAAAGCTCCACGCCTTGAGGGCTGCCTCCCAGTCGGGGCGCTCCAGATCGTAGAAGGATTCCGCGAAGCGGTAGGCAAAGGCAAAGCGGTCCGGCGCCAGCTCCGTGGCCCGCTGGAAGGCATGCTGCATCGCGGCGTCCAGCGCCGCGCGGGTCCATTGGCCCGCCTTCAGGAAATCCTCCCGTGCCTCCGCCAGCAGTGTTCCAAGCTGGTAGTGGTACAGAGGCTCGTTCGGTTCGAGCTGGATGGCCGCCAGAAAGTAAGGCGCCGCCTGCAGCGGCTGACCTTCCTCCGCCAGCATCGCGCCCAGCTGGTTCTTCACCAACGCGATATCCGGATCGAGCTGATTGGCCTTAAGCAGCATCGCAATCGCCTCTTTGCGCATCGCGGTCTTGCTCAGGAGGTAGCCGTAGGCCGCGTAACCGGCCGCGAATTCCGGATTTTCCCGCAACAGCAACTCGTAGTCGTGGGTCAGGCGCTGGAGTTGCTGGCGAATCGAGGGCAAGTCCGCTTTCTCCCCCTGCCGCTCCGCGTCGGCAAAGATCTCCTTCTGATGCTCTACGATCCGGCGCAGCGTCCGCTCAGCCATCGTTTCCCGCACCGCCTCGGCCGCCTCCACCGGAGCGACTACGGCGAGCACCCAAACCAGCGTCAGGACAAGGCCTCGGCAATGAAAGCGAGCTACTTTAACACCCGCGCGACCGAAGCGGGCCGGAGCAAATGCCATTTTCAAACCCGTTTCCTCGCCTACTTCTCCACCTCGTCGCCGTCCTTCTTCGCCATCACGACGTAGTAATCCTTGTAGGACTTGTCGTAGTACTGGGCATAATAGTAGCCGGAAACGGCGAGATTAAGGCCATTGATCACCGCGCCGAAGTTGGGCACGTTAGATTCCATCAGCTTGGCGGCCGCGAAGCGGGCCGCCTTGCGGCGAACCTTATTGAAGAAGATCGAGAAGAGGGAACCATCCACCAACGGGAGAATGATGAGGGCGTCGCTCACCGCGGCCAGCGGCGGGGTATCGATAAATACCCGGTCGTAGCGCTTCCGCAGGTCTGCGATCAGCAGCTCCACGCCCTTGCTGTTCAGGACCTGCGTCGGATTCTTCGCGCGGCCACCGGACGTGATGACATCCAAATTGGGATACACATTCCGGAGCACCACCTCCTCGACGGTCGCCGTGCCGGCCGCGACGTCGATCGTGCCCTTCAGGTTCTCCAAGCGAAGGGACTTGTGGATATTCGGCTTCCGCAGATCGCAGTCGAGGATGACTACCTTTTCGCCGTGGGAGGCAAAGGTCAGGGCTAGGTTGGTGGTGACGAAAGATTTTCCCTCACCCGGGATCGTGCTGGTCGTCAGGATACACTTGGCGTTCTTGCTCTCGTCCTTCAACCGCAGGCTCGAATGCAGGGTTAGAAACGCCTCCGCGACTTGTCGATCCGCGTTCGTGGCCACAATCTGAGCCCGGTCCGCGAGCTCCATCCGCTTGATTTGCGGAATGATCCCGATGAGGGGGAGGCCCACGACCCCCTCAACGTCATAGGAGCTCTTAACCCGGTCATCAATAAAGGCCACGAAGAACGCGAAAGCGAGGCCGAGGCCCAAGCCCCCGACCACCCCCAGCCCGAGATTGAGCGGTACGTTCGGCGAAAGGGGCTTGTTCTCCTCCGCCGGTGCCGCCTGGTCGACGATCCGAGCGTTCTGAACCGCGAAACCGCTCGTCATCGTCGTTTCGCGGGAGCGCGCGACGATGCCCTGCAGAATCTGGTTTTGAGTGAGGTATTCGCGCTCGATCTGACTGTATTCCACCCCAATGCGGTCGAGCTCCAAGGTTTCCGCCTTCTGCTTTTCCAACTCCTGCGCGCGCGCTTGGAAGTGACGCAGGGCACTTTGATACTCGGACTCAACCTGATCGCAGATGGAGGCGATAGCTTTTCCCAGCTCCAGCTTATTCTGATCGAACGATTTCGTCGCGGCGATCATGTCCGGATGCCGCTCACGGTAGCGCTCCTTCAGCTTCGCGATCTCGATCTTGCGGGCGGCCAGCTGGGTCTCCAGCCCCTCAATCAGACGCTGGCTCGCGATGAACGACAGGCCCGTCAGCTCTAAGTTTTTCTCTCGGTACTCCTTGATCTGGTTGCGGCGGGTTTCCGCCGACTGGAGGGCCACCGCGGCTTTTTGTGCCTCGAGGTTCGCGAGCTTGAGGGACTCGCTCACGATGTCTTTCCGCTGATCGAGGGAGACCGTCTTGTTCTTCTCCTTGTAGGCTTGGAGCTTCTGGGCCAGCTGGTCCACTTTCTTGCGCTGGTCGTCGACCGTCACCTGCAGCTCGTCGACGGCGCGGGACATATCGGCGCTGCGCAAGCGCTGGTTATGGTTGAGGTATTCCTCGACGAAGAGATTCGCGACCTTGGCCGCCATCATGCGATCCGGGTGCTGGTAAGCTACGGTGACGACCAGCGTAAGCCGCTGCGGGATCACCTTTCGACTTTTGCTGATGGTCTCCAGAAGGAACGTCGCTTCCTTCACCTCCTTCTCATAGGGGGCCATGAACGCCTTCAAATCCTCACCCTTCAGGCGCTCGGCCACCCGGCGGATAAGGGTCGTGCTCTCGATCACCTTGATCTGAGTGTTCAGATCCTCAGCCGAACGGATGTCATTGTCGACCACTTGCTGCACCCCGGGCATTGGCGTGGTGTCGCGCCGCAGGATCTGAACGGTGGCCGAGGACTGGTAGATCTTGGTCTGACTGAGCGTATAAACGAGGGAACTGGAAAAGACCACGAGGAACACCACCACGATGTACCAGATGCGCTCGCGCAGGATCAGGAGGTAATCCTGGAGCGTCCGCTGGACCTGACCAGCCCCCGCCTCCCCGGAGTCGCCGTAACCGACCGCCGAATAACCGGCGTAGGATCCGCCGTAACTGTAGCCGTAGGAACCAGACGACTGCTGGGAGTGTTTATCGCCCGTTTCCTTAGACATGAGTCGACTCAAAAGGCGCGCTCGGGAACGAAGATCACGTCGTCCCGCTGTAGGGTAATCGCGTCGCGACCGCCGCGCTTCATCAGGGCGTCCACGTCAATCTCCTCGACCACCGTCTCGCCCTCGGCCGTCTTCCGGGTGAGTCGGACTTTTCTCAGGTCCGCCAACCGGTTCTGGCCCCCGGCCAGCGCGATGGCCTCAACGACGGTCAGCCCCTTCTCCTGCGGGAAAAGCACGCGGCCCGCGTTATTGACCTGACCGACCACGTTCACACTCCGTTCGGCATACTTGACCACGATCACGCTGACCTGCGGATTGACGAGATAATCGCGGTCGTAGGCGGTCCGGATGACCTCCTCCGCCTGCCGGGCCGTTCGACCGCGCAGGTTGACAGAGTTGACCAGCGGCAGACCGATGGTGTGGTCGTCGCTGATTCTCACCGACTCCATCTGCTTGTTCAGGTCGTCGTGCTGAAAAATGAAAATCCGCAGAAGATCTTGAGGTTGCAGCAGGTACTCCCGATCCGGCGCCGCGGCAGGAGCCTCCGCGCGCCCGGCCGGTGCGCTTGGCACGGCGGGCTCCGCCCCAAAAGCCGACCCAAGCGACACGGCCGCTAGGACAAGAGCTGGGACGACGAACTCCGAAATGGGAGGGAAACTCATTCAGAAAAGAAGAAGGGAGAAGACCCGCACGGTCTTCTCCCGCCGAAAAGTGGAGGCGGCGGCCAACGCGCGCCCTCGTCCGGAAAAACTCAGTAGCGGAAATTCGCAGTGACCGCGAAAATGTTGTTATTAAAACCCGCGCCCTTGAGCGGGGAGGAGTACTTCCGATACTGGTAGGAACCGCCGACCCGGATATTCGCGCTGACCGTGTAGATCGCCCCGAGCTCGGCTTCAAAGAAGTCGTCGGTCCGCCGCGCATAACCTAGGTTTCTGAGGCTGAGCCCTCCCTTAACCGACCACTCAGCGGAAATCGCGCTCGAGACCGAGCCGCCAATCACGAAACTCTTAAGCTGTTCGCCCTGCGGGCTGGTGCTGAAATCGTTCGAAACGTTGAGGTCGAGATTCGTCTTCGGCGACACCTCGTAGGTGAAACCCGACTCGACGCCCAGCAAGGTATCGTCCCCACCCCGGTCCAACTTGCGCGTGTTCAGACCGATGGCGAACCGTCCCTTCAGCTTAGGCGAAAACTCGCCTCGGGCACCGATGTTGAAGAAATGATCGGTGGAATCCGAGCCGATGTCGACTCGGTAGTCGCGGTAGCGGTAGCCCACGCTTAGATCCGTCTTATCGGTCCATTTGTAAAAAAGGTTGATCGGAATGCTGAGGTTGTCGGAATCCGTGAAGCCGCGCCGCTTATAATTCTCGTGGGAGAAGGAGATGCCCGCGCCAAGGCGGGTCACCTGGGAGACCTCCACCTCGGTGTTCGCGCCGGCGTTGAAGACGTCGCGGCGAATGAGACCGCGGATGAAGGCCGAATTCTGATTTTGCTCCGAATAGCCCACGTCGAGACCCAGACGCATTTTACCGTCATCAAACACCGACCGAAAGTTACCCGCGAAGAGATTGGTGTTCAGTTTGCTGTTGTCCGAATAACTGGTGAACGTATCGACCAGACTGAGTGCACCCTGAAGTTGCGCGTTTTTGCCGAAGGTTAGGTCGACCCCTGGGGCGAATTCAAAAATCAGATCGCTCTCGGCGCGGGCCGCAAGAAGGACATTATCGTCGGAGCGAACTCCAAGTTTGCCTGTTAGAAACAACTCGGCGCCATCGCCGATCGCCATAAAGGGGGCCGCTTGCAAACCGGCAGCGAGAGCTACGGAAACTAGGCTGGATCGGAACGATTTAGTCATAAGAAACGAAGTGAGGATGAAGAGTGAAGATCGGGCGTCGAGAAAAAACTCAAGAAAAGTGGAGGAAAGGGGGTCCCTTAGGAAGAGCCAGATTCCGGAACCTCGTGAAACTGCGAAGCTCCCTCCCCGAAAGGACTAAAATCTTACATGGGATTTCATTACAACGGGCTTGTTTGACATGCACCCTCGAAAAAACAGGCCAAACTTCTGGTCGGCAAGCGTTTTCGCTCAAGCGATCGACGACGCCGACGTTCCGCGGACCGTGCCCTTAAAATCGATGCAGCTCATAACCCTGCGTTGCAATCCCAGATACAAAGCAGCGGCGCCAAAGATTCAAAGCCCGACAAACGGGTCGGGGATGGCTCCGGGGTCTTCGGGGACCCCAGTTACGAACACGCGCCGCCGCAGGGTCACGCTAGCGGGCGCGCGCGCAGGACGCGCTCTAGCTCCACCAACAGGCGCTCGTTCTGGGCGGCGTTGCCAACCGAAACCCGGATCCACTCCGGTAGGCCGTAGGATCTGACCGGCCGCACGATGACGCCGCGGGCCTGCAAGTCACGGAACACGCGCTCGCCATCCCCCACGCGCACGAGAACGAAGTTGGCGACACTGGGGACCTGCGCGAGGCCCAAGCGCCCGAAGGCGGTTCCCAATTGGAGTAGACCTGCCCGGTTCTCCCGGGCGCAGCGCGCCGGGAACTCGGCATCCTCGAGCGCGCCCAATGCCGCCGCCTGGGCGATGGCGTTAACGTTGAAGGGCTGGCGCACGCGCTGCAGCAGACCCGCCAACTCCGCTCCGGCGTAGCCGTAGCCGATGCGCAGCGCGGCCAAACCGTAGATCTTCGAGAAGGTCCGCAAGCCGATGACCTTACGCCCTTCCGCGAGCAGCGGCCGTAGGTCCGGCGGGTTCTCCAGATAATCCGCATAAGCCTCGTCGATCACCGCCAGCACGTGGGGCGGCAGCGCGCGCACGAAGGCCAGCAGTTCCGCCGCCTCGCTGGCGGTGCCCGTGGGGTTATTGGGGGAACAGACGCAGACCAGCTTCGTTCGCGGCGTGATCGCGGCTGCCATCGCCGGCAGATCGTGCCTCCAATCCCGCAGTGGAACCTCCACCGGGCGCGCCCCGAACAGCAGCGTCACCAGCTTGTAGACGACAAACGCGGGGTTTCCCATCACCACCTCATCGCCCGGGCCCAGAAACACGTGGCCCAGCAACTCGATGATCTCATTGGAGCCATTGCCCACGACGAACTGCTCCGCGGTCAGCCCGTGAACGGCCGCCAGCCGGTGGCGCAAGTCGTAGCACCCTCCATCGGGATAGAGCTCCCCATGGGCCAGAGCCTGGGTCGCCGCCGCCACCGCCCGGGGGGAAGGCCCACAGGGGTTCTCGTTCGAGGCCAGCTTCAGAATGCCCGCCGGATCGAGGCCCAGCTCCCGGGCCACCGCCTCAATGGGTGTGCCCGGCTCATACCTGGGCTGCGTGAGCACCGCGGGCCGGACTAGGGCGGAAAGTTGCATTCCGCGACTGCAGCACGAACGCAGGCTCCCGCGGAAGCCCAAACTGCGCCCCTGCCCCGCCGGGACCCTCAGGGCTGCAGGACCCGGATCTTAATGTTCCGGTACCAGCAGTCGTCGTTGTGGTAGGTCAGCAGGAGGTGGCCGTCGATCTTGTCGCCGAAGCCCGCCTCCTGCTTAAACTTGCTTCGGGCGATGCCCGCCTTGACCTCGGCGCTGCCAAGCTCAAACGCCAACACTTGGCGGCCGTTCAGCCAGTGCTCCACGCGCTGGCCGCGGATCACGAGGCGGGAATTGTTCCATTCACCCGGCGGACGCAGCGGTTTGTCCGCCGCCGGCGCCAGCACCTCGTAGAAGGAGGCCGTCTGCCGCTGCGGGCCGAGCTTGCCGTCCGGGTGCCCGGCATCGTCGATCATCTGGTACTCCGGCCCCGGCGACTTCGGGCGATCCTCGGTCACGAGGTACTTCAGGCCGTTGTTGCCCCTGGCGAGCAGCTTCCAGTCCCAGCTGAGCTCGTAGTCGCGGAACTTGCGCGCGGTGATGGGTTGGTCGCCCTTGGCGTTGGGGAGGCAATGGAGCATCCCGTCCACGATCTCCCAGCCCTTGATGGGGTCCGACGCCGGTTTGCGGTAGGCGCGCCACCCGGTCCAAGTGCGACCGTCGAAGAGGAGTTCCCAACCCGCCTTGCGCTCCTCCGGAGTGAGGGTGTTGTCGGCGGCCGGGGCGGGGCTGGCGTTGAGCGCAAGGGCGAGGACGAGGGAAAGGGGTTTCATACGCAGGAGGGACGCTGGGGCATCCGGCGCGCGATGAGAAGCCCGGAGATGCGCCGGCCCGGAAACGGCTTGTTCCGCCCCGGCGCGGCGCGTACGGCTTGGCCTCGCGTGAGCCACTCCCCCCACCCGCACGTCGTCGTCCGCGGCCTGAGCAAGGCCTACGGCGGCCAAACGGCCGTACGCACGGTCGACCTCGAGGTCGCCGCCGGGGAAATCTTCGGCCTGCTCGGGCCTAATGGCGCGGGCAAGACCACCACCCTCGAATGCCTCGTGGGCCTGCGGGAGCCGGACGCCGGCGAGATCCGCATCTGCGGCCTCGACGCTCGGCGCCAGACTGGCGCCATCCGCCAACACCTCGGCGTCGCCCTCCAGAGCACTGCACTGCCGGAACGGATGACGCCCCGCGAGGCGCTCGGGCTGTTCGGCCGGTTCTACGCCCACCAGCGACCGGCGGCGGAACTCCTAGCTCGCTTCGGGCTGACCGAACAGGGCGACCAGGCGTTCGACCGCCTCTCCGGGGGCCAGCGGCAGCGGCTCGCCCTCGCCCTCGCCTTCGTGAACCAGCCCGCCGTGGTGTTCCTCGATGAACCCACCACCGGCCTTGACCCGCAGGCCCGCCGCGACCTCCACGCGCTAATCCGCGGCCTGCGGGACGAGGGTTGCGCCGTGGTGCTGACCACCCACCTGCTCGATGAGGCCGAGACACTCTGCGACCGCGTGGCGATCATCGACCGGGGCCGCGTCGTCGCCACCGGAGCCCCGCGCGACCTAGCGGCCGACTCTCGGCGGCGCCAGTCCGTGACGCTCCGCGCCCGCGGTCTCCCGGCCCCGGAACGGCTCGCGGCCCTGCCCGGCGTGAGCGGCTGGGTGGCGGCGCCGGAGGGCGGCACCTTCGAGACGGAGGATCCCGCCGCGACGCTGGCCGCCCTCGCGCCGTTGCTGGCCGCGCCGGGCGTGGAACTACTAGATCTGCAGGTGCGCCGCGCCACCCTGGAGGAAGTGTTCCTGCAACTGACGCGGGAGGATCACGGATGAACGCCCTCCTCGCCCACCTGGGAATGTCGATGCGGCTCCATTTCCGGAACCGGATGGCGCTGCTCTACGGCTACCTGTTCCCGGTGATCTTCCTGATCGCCTTCTACGTGCTCTACCGGCACGAGCGCGTCCCCCTGCTGCGCCATATGGGGGAATTGCTCACGGTGGCGGTGCTGGGCGGGGCCTGCTTCGGGCTGCCCACGACGCTGGTCGGCGAACGGGAACGCGGCGTCTGGCGGCGCTACCGCCTCACCCCGGTGCCCACCTGGGCCTTCTTCCTCGGCACGGTCGGCGCCCGCGCGCTGCTGCTGGTCACCGCCGGGCTGCTCCAGCTCGGGCTCGCGCTCGCTCTCGGGATGACCTTCCCCGCCCATCCCGCGGCCCTGGCGATCGCCTTCGCCTTCACCTGCTTCGCCTTCCTCGGCCTCGGCCTCGTCCTCGCCGCCCTCGCCGACACCGTGCCAGCCGTCCAGGCGCTCGGGCAATGCCTGTTCCTGCCGATGCTGATCGTCGGCGGGGTCGCGGTACCCCTCGCGGCCCTGCCGGACTGGGCCCAGCACGTCTCCGCCTTCCTTCCCGGTCGCTACGCGGTCGAGGCGATCCAGGCGGCGGTGAACGGTCGCGGGCTGGAGGGCGCCCGGTTCAGCCTGCTGGCGCTCGGCCTGACCGGCATCGCGGGCTGCCTCGCCGGGGCGAAGCTGTTCCGGTGGGACGCGCACCAGCGGTTCCGCCAGACGCCGGGCAAGGGCTGGCTGGTCGTCGCCTTCGGCGCCTGGATCGCGGTGGGGATCGTGGCCGAGATCCGCGGCCGCATCGCCGTGCCCGCGGACGCCGAAGCCTCCGCGCGCCCCGCCCCCGCCGCCTCGGCCCCCGCTCCCGTGGCCGCACCCGCCCCGGTGGCGGTCGCGCCGGCCACCCACCCCGCGCCCACCGCGACTCCGCCGCCCGCGGCCACCCTGCGCCCGCCGCCCCCCCCGCCGGTGTGGGCCAGGCTCACCGCCAAGGATTGGGACGCCCTTGATTATCGGCTGCCGCCCGATCACGGCATCGTCGCACCCATCGCGGCGCCCGATGAGGAACCGGACGATTACCTGCGCGGGGAAATCGACCGAGCCCGCGCCGGCCTCGCCACGTGGTCCCCGGGCGTCGACGGCGATGCCCTTTATTGCGTCCGCAACCTGCTCTACGTGGCGGCGGTGCCGGACGCGATCCAGCTGCCGGTGGAGCGCCACCTGCCGCG
>Ga0194119_10009738_pt1 | contig 12818 bp, 14 predicted proteins | sample TA2MahC100mmetaG_FD_148620 | JGI IMG/M metagenome (GOLD analysis project Ga0194119, IMG submission 148620) | Freshwater microbial communities from Lake Tanganyika, Tanzania - TA2015018 Mahale Deep Cast 100m | ecosystem: Environmental > Aquatic > Freshwater > Lake | place: Tanzania: Lake... | reverse complement strand
AGTTATTGAGTGCGAGTCTTTAAAAATTGCAGAAATAGCAAAGGTACTGGAAAATAGCTATCGCTTAGTTAATATTTCATTAATTAATGAGATTTCAGACTTTTGTGAAAAAATCAATGTCGATGTGTTAAAAGTAATTGATGCAGCAAGTTCAAAACCTTATGGTTTTATGCCCTTCTATCCTGGCTTGGGTGCCGGTGGTCACTGCATTCCTGTTGATCCTATGTATTTATTAAGTGCCGCTAAGCTCAACCAATCCACGATCAAACTTATTGATGTTGCGAAAGAGATTAATCAGAATAGAGCTAAGTATTTTATACAGCTTGCTATTCAACGTTACGGTGATTTAAAAGGCAAAAGGGTGCTGGTTGTTGGCGTTGCTTACAAGCCTAATGTTGCTGACGTACGTGAAACGCCAGCCGAAGCACTAATTAAAGGGCTTAAGGAACTTGAAGCAAAGGTGTTTTGGCATGATGAATTGGTTAACGAATGGGAGAATGAAAAATCAGTCGAAATTAGCAGTGAATATGATCTAGCAATACTAGCCACAAGGCATGATTATCTTAATTTAGAAAAACTTAGACATGTGCCAGTACTTGACACTAAAGGATCGATTCAGTGAAGTATTTAATTACAGGAGGTGCAGGTTTTATAGGATCCCACCTTGCTGAAAAGTTACTAAGTAGGGGTGATCAAGTAGTCATATTAGACAACCTATCAACTGGTTCAGCTATCAATTTATTAAGGATCAAAGATGAAATTTTATTTAAGGAAGGAAATATCTTAGATAAAAAAGTAATTGATAAACTAGTACCAGAAAGTGATTTTGTTGTTCACTTAGCAGCAGCACTCGGTGTGCTTAATATTGTAAACAATCCATTAGAGAGTCTTAAAACAAATCTTCAAGGTAGTGAGGTGGTACTGGAGGCATGCGCTAAGTATAGAAAGCCAGTTTTACATGCCTCCACAAGTGAGATCTATGGCAAGAATGAAAAAGTGCCTTTAAGTGAAGAGGATGATCGGATTATTGGCCACCCACTTAAATCCAGGTGGTCATATAGTGAAGCAAAAGCAGTGGATGAAAGCCTTGCTTATTTTTATTACTTAGAGAAGAAACTTCCAATTCGTATTATTAGATTCTTTAATACTGTAGGCCCTCGTCAGGTTGGCTATTACGGAATGGTACTGCCAAGGTTTGTAAATGCTGCTTTAAGAGATGAGCCACTTTTCGTATATGGCAATGGGGAACAGATTAGATGCTTTTGCCATGTAGATGATGCTGTCCGAGCCATGCTCTTGGTAATGGACTCTGAAAAGACTATCGGCGAAGTTTTTAATGTTGGAAATAACCAGCAGACATCAATTATGGAGTTAGCAAAGAAAGTCATAGAAATTACTGATTCAACTTCCACAATTGAAAAAATCGCTTACGAGAAGGCGTACCCTGAAGGGTTTGAGGATATGCAACGGAGAGTTCCTGATATCTCAAAGATAAAACAGGTTTTAGGTTGGACACCTGAAATCAACCTTGATCAGATTATTAAAGATATCGCTGATTTCAATTCCAAGAATTGACTCTAATAGGTTATCAGGTATGACCACTGGTGGTTTTAGCAGTAAGCAATTGTTAGACGAAGAGCTAGTGTTAAAACTGCCCTCGCTCACAAATTCAGATGCTGTTGAGATAGGTGAGATTGCAACCACCTTGGGCAAACAAAAGGGATTACCAATTGCTATTGATGTGCGAATTGATAATTGGGTGGTCTTCCACGCCTCACTTGAAGGCTCAAAGCCTGAACTTGATTGGTGGATAGACCGCAAGGTTGCGGTGGTGATGCTAAAGCATCATTCAACTATGTATGAACGAGTATCTGCAGAGGAGCGTGGGGTAGATTGGCATAAAGAAAATAACTTGCAAAATGAAACTCATGCAATTCATGGTGGGGCACTTCCTTTGATTACAAATGAAGGTTTTAGAGGTATTTTAATTATTAGTGGACTACCACAAGTAGCAGATCACCTATTTGCAGTCGAGGTGTTAACTGAGTTTTTGGCTCGAAAAGGTGAAGAGCTTTAATGGCTCAGGTTTGGGTTGCAGGTGAGGTCTTAATTGATTTATTTCCAGAAGGGGCAGATCGCAAACCTGTCGTTGGTGGTGGGCCAGCCAACACTGCAAAGGCGCTTTCAAAGCTTGGAATTGATACTCAGTTTATCGACGGGATTTCATCTGATCAGTATGGCCTGATGGCAAAGGATGAATTAGTTAGCGCAGGTGTAATACTTGATTACGTAAAGTATTCAGGTAAGCCAACCTGTTTAGCAATAGTCTCAATTAGCAAATCAGGATCTGCCACCTATAAGTTTGTAATTGAAAATACTGCAACCTTCGACTTCACTTTAGATTGGCTACCAAATCCGCAAACTGAGAGACCATCACTTCTTCATATAGGAACCCTTGCGACAGCAATTGAACCAGGTGCCTCTGTTTTATTTGAATGGGCACAATCTGTAGCAAAGGTTGCACCAGTTGTTTTTGATCCGAATATTAGATCTGCTGTGATAAGTGATCGTGATCAATATGTGATGCAAGTTGAGCGATGGGTATCTATTTCATCAGCTATAAAGTTAAGTGATGAGGATATAAAGTGGTTATATCCATCCCTTGATATTGAGCAGGTTATTAATAATTGGCTTATAAAAGGTCCATCCTTAATCGTCGTTACACATGGTGAGGAAGGATTAACTGGTTATCGAAAAGATGAGAAGTTAACTGTGAATGCTGTAAAAGTTAAGGTTGCTGACACAGTTGGTGCTGGTGACACAGTAGGTGCTGTTTTGGTTGAGGCGATTATTAAAGATGGTTTAGATAGTTTGACTGGTTTAAGGCTTGAAACCATGCTTAAAAGGGCTGCAAAGGCTGCTGCCATCACTGTTTCTAGGGTCGGTGCTAATCCACCAATATTTCAGGAGCTCGAGTAATTGCAAAGTATTGATTCAGATCAAATATCAATTGCAATTGATTTAGATCAAGGAGCACGTCTTGCATCTGTGCAGTGGCGGGATATGCAGTTTGTGGTGCCATTTAGAGGAGGGGATCTAACCTGGGGTTGGTTTGCTATGGCACCCTTTGCCGGAAGAGTAAAAAACGGTGTTGTTAGAGATTTAAAAGGTAATGAGTATCAACTGCCAACTAACTTTGATCCACCACATGCTTTAAATGGTCAAGCTGTACTTTCCTCTTGGGAGGATTTAGGAGGCGGCAGACAATTCCTAGAACTGCCATCACCATATGAAGGTGCAACAGTTACGCAAAGTTATGAGATCTTAGATAATGCAATTCGCTGGTCACTTGAGTATGAAGCAAATGGATGCCAGCTGCCAGTGACTCTAGGTTTTCACCCCTGGTTTGCCCGTGAGATAGGCAAAGGTGATTCTGCAGAGTTATCCTTTAAAGCAAATAAGATGTTTAAAAGATCAAGTGACCAAATACCAACTGGAGAGTTAGTACCTCCATCTACGCCACCTTGGGATGACACATTTGTTGAGATTGTAGGAACTCCTGAGATTATCTGGCCAGGGGCGGCAAAGGTAACGGTAGAAAGTGATACACCCTTTTGGCATATATATGATCAAGATGAGGATGGTATTTGTATTGAACCAGTTACCGCACCCCCTGATGCCCAAAACTTAAAAATCCAAGGTGAGAGTTATATTGAGTGCTTGATTACATTCAGTGAAGATTTTTGATTTAAGCCGAGAATAACTCTTGATACACTCTCTCTGATCCTTCGTTGAAAGAATGCTTACGAATAAGGGACCCTTACGGGTCCCTTATTTTTATACTACCTATGGTGGGATTCGAACCCACATCTGATCCTTCGTTAAAAGATCACTCTATCCAGTTGAGCTACATAGGTAGCCTGCTGAAGATAGAAGATTTAGCAAGCAATAATGCAATAGAAACAAAATCTGTGGATACTTACTTACCCACCCGATACATAACATCACTGCCAAATTCATTAAAGCCAAGTGACTTGTACAGTTTAAATGCTGGTTTATTTTCAACCCCAACATACAACATCACATTGCTTAATCCTTGATACTTTAAGTAATTAAGACCGGTAATTGTTAAATCTCGTCCTACTCCTTGGCCTTTGTAATCTGAGTTAACCGCTAAAATATAGATCTCACCTAGCGCCTCATGGCCATGATCATCTTCTAAATCACTGTGTGAATGGGTATGAGCTCCATGTATTTTGGTCCAGCAAAATCCAATTAACTCACCCCTATCCTCTGCGACAAAAAAACCTTTATCATCAAACCAAGATTCATTAACTCGCACCTTTAAATCATCCTCACTCCACCCACCTTGATCTGGGTAATCAGCAAAGACCTTGTTGTTTAAAGCAAGAAACGCTTGTTTATCAAGACCTGGGATGAATGTTCGGATTTGGTAATTGGAGGTTACAGGTTGTATTTCACCAAGTGATTTACTCATTAAAAGATTTGACCAGATACGTTCAAGCTTTAATGAGGCTGCAATAGCTTTTGCTGCTGGCAGATCACCATGTGACCAGATTCTAGTTTTATCACCACATATTTTAATTGCCTCTTTTAATATCAAAGCTCCCAAGCCTTTGCCTCTATGTTGTGGATGGACAACCACTTCAACACTTGGGCCAGCAACAAGATCTGTTGTGTCAAGGTGGGCGTAAGCAATTACTTTTTGGTTTTCTTCTATTACAAGGTGTGAATCTGATTTATCACCACCATGGCGAAGGTGAAGTAGCACATGCTCTGCGATAGGGGGCGTGCCATCAAAATCCTGGGCTTCCTTAATTAATGCTAAAACACCTTCTTGCTGGGATTTAGAGAGGTGATTTAAGTGTTGCAAGGGGTGTTAATTAATATCAGCTGTTGTTTGATTGTTTTGTACTGAAAAGCGGTAGCCAACATTTCGGACTGTGCCAATAATTGCCTCAAACTCAGGTCCTAACTTTGAACGCAGACGTCTGATATGAACATCAACTGTTCTAGTTCCACCAAAGTAGTCATATCCCCAGATCTCTTGTAGTAATTGAGATCTGGTGAATACACGGCCTGGGTGTTGGGCTAGGTACTTAAGTAATTCAAACTCTTTAAAGGTTAGATCAAGGACTCGTCCCTTTATCTTGGCAGTATATGAAGACTCATCAATTATTACCTCACCACTTCTTATCTCACCAGCAGATGGATTACTTGCTAACTGAGCAATAGCACTCTGGCCAATCACAATTCGAATTCGTGCATCAACCTCAGCAGGACCTGCAGTATCAAGAATTACATCATCAATACCCCAATCTGCGTTTATTGCAGAAAGGCCCCCTTCAGTTGTAATAATCACGATCGGAATATCCACCCCAGTTGAGGTAATTAACTTGGTAAATGATTTAGAAGCTGGCAGGTCGCGACGTGCATCAATCAGTAAACAATCAACTACCGGTGGTTCAACTAATACTGAGGCCTCAATCGGCAAGATCTTCACATCATGCTGCAGTAAGCCAAGGGATGGCATCACATCAGCGCTAGCACCGCTTGAGTTTGTAAGTAGAAGAAGGCGTGCCATAAGAGTGCAAGAATACCGCTATGGAAAGTTTGCTGCCACTTCTTTTACTGATCTCACTTACTTCAGTAATTGGGCTTGTTCTTCGTGCTAAAAAAGGTGTTATACAAAAAGGCAAAAAGGTAAAAATCTCAGAGGGTGAGTTTGGTGGCAAATATGGCAGCCGGCTTACCATCCTACAATTTTCAACCACCTTCTGCTCTGAGTGCCGAACCGCAAAAGCAATTGTTAAAGATGTAGTTAAGGATTTTAAAGATATCGCCTATGTTGAAGTTGATGCTGAATCAAATCTTGATCTGGTCAGAAGAGTTGATATTCGCTCCACTCCAACCACCATATTTTTAGATAGCAAGGGGCTTGAGATTGCTAGGGCAAAGGGTGCGCCAAAACGTGATCAACTTATCAAGGCGATCAAAGCTATTTAGCCTTTTGTGCAAACACTTTGCAAGAAGTAATCAGATAAATATTATAAAATCTGCCCATGTTCTTCATACAACCTGTTTACTTCACAAAGCGGCGCGTAATTGATTTTGCCCGCAATAAGAGTTGTATTTGTTGGATAAATAGTTAATTTGTTTTGGAGTTTCACAAATTTAATTTTATTTATCTAACAAAGGAGAGAAAAAGTGTCAAGCAGTACTCAAACAAAGCCTGAGCGTTTAATCGATTCTAGAGGCCCAAGATACACAGCAGCAATTACAACCTTAGTTTTATCAGCAGCACTAGTCACAGAGTCTAATTTAATTATTGGCTTTCAATTTGCTGTCTTTTTATCAGCAGTTTTATTTGGACTTCGAAGATCCATCTATGGATTTATTTATCGTAATTTAATTCAGCCACGTCTTTCTGGACCGATACCAAGTGAGAATGAGGCAGCTCCAAGATTTGCCCAGTTAATTGGTGCACTCTTTGCTGCAACTGCTCTGATTGGAGGCTTAACTGGAAACACAACCGTCTTTCTAATTGCGACTAGTTTTGCACTAGGGGCTGCCTTTCTAAATGCTGCCTTTGGTTTTTGCTTAGGTTGCCAGTTTTACTTAATCCTCTTTCGGTTGAAATCTCGCATAACCTCACGGAGTTAGGTAGCAGAAGATAGCCAGTTAGACTTACCCCATGGCCAAACCAAACGAGCTACGGGAAAAAGGGCTCCGCTTAACTCCTCAACGTGAGTTAGTGCTGCAAGCAGTAAGACAGCTTGGTCATGCCACACCGGAAGAGGTAGCAGAGAAGGTTCGTGCAACCCACCCTGGGATAAATCTTTCAACTGTTTATCGAAATCTTGAAACGCTAGAAAATGTTGGTTTAGTACTGCATACTCATTTAGGTCATGCTGGTGCTACATACCATGCAGCAGAGGAGTTAACCCATCTGCATCTAGTCTGTTCTGAATGTGGGTCAATTGGGGATGCATCAATTGAGACAGCAGCAAACTTTGTTAACACCCTGGCAGATGATTACAGATTTAAGACGGATGTAACACACTTTGCTGTTTATGGATTGTGTAGTAAGTGCGCTAATAAATCAGGTAAGTAATGAGTGCGGTATTAGTTGACTCAGGTCCTGATAAGGGTGCTATTTGGCACTTTGGGGAGCCAAATCAGGAGCAAAAAGCATTAGCAGCAGGTGATGCTTGGGCAGATCTATCTCACCGGGGAGTTATCTCAATCTCAGGTAAAGATCGCCTAACCTGGCTGCATGCATTAACTACCCAACATGTAGAAAAGTTAGAAGCTGGCAAATGGGTAGAAGCATTAATACTTGATGTGCAGGGGCATGTAATTGATCAGTTGTTTTTAGTAGATGATGGCAGTACCACCTGGTTACACACAGAAAACTCTCGAACACAAGAAATATTAGATTACTTAAATAAGATGAAATTTATGTTAGAGGTTGAGGTTAAAGATCAATCAATTGATTACGCAGTGCTACGAGCACCAGGTAAATCAGATTTATTAGGTGGTCCTTATGCTTTGGTTCCGAGGGGTGAGTTAAAAGATACAACTGATGCATTTAGCAAAGCCCATACCCAAGCTGGCATTTGGGCACTAGAAGCTGAACGTGTCGCACAGGGTAGAGCCAGATTGTTATTTGAAGTAGATCATAAATCTATTCCCAATGAGTTAGGTTTCATAAATAAAGCAGTGCATATGAATAAGGGGTGCTATCGGGGGCAAGAGACTGTGGCAAAGGTGTTTAATTTAGGTCAGCCACCAAGAAAACTAGTCAGGCTTCATTTAGATGGCTCAATGGTTGCTATGCCTGAACATGGGGCAAAGGTATTTTTAGAGGATAAAGAGGTTGGCTTTATTGGTACAGTATCCCGTCACTATGAGTTAGGGCCAATTGCGTTAGCTGTTATAAAGCGGAATGTGCCAGCAGATGCCACCTTAATTTGTGAGGGAGTTAGCGCCTCACAGGAGGAGTTAGCACTTCGGTAAGGGTTTAGGCTTACCTAATGGAAATTTTGACCATAGTTTTGTTGATTACAGTCAGTGTTATCTTTTCAATCTTTTTAATATATAAGGGCGTTATGGGAGTAAAAAAACATACAAGGACAGAGAAAAAATAATGGCATTTACTATCCCAGAAAACCTGCATCCAGATTTAATGCTACTTGCTTGGTTGATTGGTACTTGGCGAGGCAAAGGGCGGGGTGAGTACCCAAACACTCCTAGTTTTCAATTTGCCCAAGAGCTCTCTTTTAATCATGATGGTAGGGCCTTTTTAAATTACTTCTCACGTTCTTGGATCATTGATGAAAATGATGAGATTGTAAGACCTGCTGCTTCTGAGGTTGGATTTTGGCGGGTTAAGGAAAATAATGTGCTTGAAGTATTACTAGCTCACAACACGGGAATTGCTGAAGGTTGGGTTGGGGTAGTTCAAGGTGCCAAAATTCAACTTGAGATGGATCAGGGGTACTCATCTCCTTCTGCAAAGATAGTTACCGCAGGCTCTAGGTTGTATGGATTAGTCGAGGGTGAGTTATTCACCTCCTACGATATGGCAGCACAAGGTCAAACCTTGCAGGCTCATCTTTGGTCCTCACTTGAAAGACAATCTGAAAATTAACGAAAAATTTGCAGGGGAAGTTTTAGCAAAAGTAACTCGGGGTGATTTAGTTGAGTCCCTCCATCTAGGTCACTTGATTGTCTTAAATACAGATGGTTCAACCTATTTATCCAAAGGCTCACCTGAGTTACCAATCTATCCACGAAGCGCCGTTAAGTCTTTACAAGCAGCAGTAATGCTTAAGGCAGGACTTAAGGTTGAAGCCAATGAGTTAGCAATTATTTGTGCCTCACACTCAGGTTCCCAAAAACATATTGATTTAGTAACCAAAATGCTCACCGCCCGAGATATTGCAATCTCACAACTTAAAAACGCTGTTGATAAACCATTGGGAGAGAAAGAAAAAATCTCATGGAGTGAAAGGCCTGCAAGCCAATTAGCCCAAAACTGCAGCGGCAAACATGCCGGAATGCTTATTACCTGCCAACAAAATGGTTGGGATATGAGCAATTACCTAGACCCAAACCATCCTCTCCAGGTGGCAATTAAAAATGAGATTGAAGAGCTATCTGGTGAAAAGGTGAGTGCGGTAAGTGTTGATGGCTGTGGTGCGCCATTATTTGCTATCTCTTTAAATGGATTAGCAAGAGCTATTTCAAATTTAGTTAAATCTAAAGAAGATCCTTATAAGCAAATAGTTTTGGCCTGCACAAAATACCCTGAGTTAGTTGCTGGAGATGGGCGATTAACCACCCGATTGATGCAGGCTGTGCCTGGTTTGTTTATGAAAGAGGGAGCAGAGGGCGTGCAAGTTTGTGCGTTGAGAGATGGCAGTGTTATTGCAATAAAGATTATTGATGGATCATGGCGTCCAGTTGCGCCGATTATTATGGAGATTTTTAAGAGGTGGGGCGTTGAGATGCCGGATGAGATTGTGAAGATATATGGGGGCGGCAGCGTAATTAGTGAGGTAATTGCCAATGTTTAAAGTACTTAACTTAAGTTAGAATTGAGCATATGAAATCCCCACGCACCTCAAAGATTGCCACTTTGATGGTTCACACCTCACCCCTTGATCAAGCAGGTACTGGGGATGCCGGTGGAATGAATGTGTATGTAGTGGAAACAGCTAAGAAGATGGCACAAGCAGGAGTTGCTGTAGACATTTTTACTAGAGCTAATAAACCAAATTTGCCAGAGAGTATTGAGATAGCAGATGGAGTAAATGTTAAGAATTTAGTTGCAGGACCATTTGAAGGCCTCTCCAAAGAGGAACTGCCAAGTCAGTTAAGCGCACTAACAAGTGCTTTTATGAATCATCAAAAACAATTACCGAAGGATTATTACTCACTACTGCACTCTCATTACTGGATATCGGGGCAGTTAGGTTGGGTGGTAAGTGAGGCAACTGGAATTCCGCTGATTCATACCATGCACACAACTGCAAAGGTTAAGAATTTAAATTTGGCAGAGGGTGAAAAACCTGAGCCACAGGTTAGATCTATCGGTGAAGAGCAGGTGGTAAAGGCAGTAACTGGATTGATTGCAAACACTGACGCAGAGGCTGCATCTTTAGTATCACTTTATGATGCATGCCCTGATCGAGTATTTGTAGTCGCCCCTGGTGTTGATTTACAAAGCTTTTCACCTGCTGATGGAAAAGTTGCTGCACGAGCGCGTTTGAATATTGCACCTGATGCCATCCTTCTTACCTTTGTGGGCAGAATTCAACCTCATAAGGGTCCTGATGTATTGCTAAGAGCTGCTGCTGAGATGGTTTCTCACTCGCCATACCTTCGAGCAAAACTTGCAGTAGTAATTATCGGAGGAGCCTCTGGTTATATAAATGAGTTAGAGAAATTGAAATCACTTGCCAAGTTTTTAAAGATAGAAGAGATATCACATTTTGTAGACCCTGTATCACGTACCGTACTCCCTGATTGGTATCGCGCAACTGATTTAGTGTGCATGCCAAGTTACTCTGAATCATTTGGACTAGTCGCCCTAGAAGCCCAAGCTTGTGGTACGTCTGTGGTTGCAACAGCAATCGGTGGACTTCGCACAGCAGTCTCAGATGGAATATCTGGTTCATTAGTTGATGGCCATGATCCAAAAGCTTGGTCTGCTGTCATCTCAAGATTAATCGCTGAACCTGCTCGCAGATTACTTTTATCTATGGGAGCTATTGCGCACGCTAGCCACTTTGGTTGGGAGATGACCGCTAGAAAGACCTTAGATGTTTATGACTGGGCACTAGAAAGAGAAGTTAATAGGGGAAAATACAAGTTATTTAAGAATCACTAGGAATTAAATACTAATAGTTCAAGCCTAATACCAACATAATTTATTGGGTATAGTGCAACTATGGTTACTGTTACTCCAAGTCTATTTCAGTTTACTGAAATCAAAAAAGTATTATTACTATTGGATAGAAAAGATCGATTTAGACTTTTCTTAGTTCTAATTGTAAACACGATGTTGGCTTTTTTAGACTTGGTTGGAGTAGCACTTATCGGAGTTGCCTCTGCAATTTTGATTCGAGGTCTTCAGGCACAACAAGCAGGAGATCAAGTTTCGCGGTTTTTAGAATTATTGAACTTAGATGGCTTGCCACAGCAAACTCTCTTGATTCTACTTGGTGGCACGGCTTTTTTTTTCTTTATTCTAAAAACAATCTTGTCGGTCTACTTCTTAAGAAGAGTTCTCAGATATATGAGCATTCGAAATGCTCAGATTTCTAGCTCCCTAGTGTCAAAAATGCTAAATCAACCTGTTGAGAAAATATCTAGTAAATCTATTCAGTACCAAATCTACAATGTTACTCGTGGAGTTGAGAGGCTGGTTGGTGATGTTGTAACAAGTTTGGTAGTTATAGCCTCAGATCTAGTTTTACTATTAGTGATTCTAACTGGTTTGATGCTGGTCGACCCCATCACTTCTGTTGGCACCTTCTTCGTGTTTACGGGAATTGCATTTTTACTATATTTTTTACTTCATAAGAGAGTAGCTCTTCTAAATAGCAAATTCGCTTACCAAAGTATTTACTTTAATCAGAAAGTTTCAGAAGGTATAAACTCATTTAGGGATCTTTTCATAAAAGGTGGCCGAGAGTTCTATGTAAATGAGATGAGCAAAAGTAAAATGCAGATAGCTGGATATGACGCCGAAATTAAATTTATTCCAAATATAAGCAAATACACAATTGAGATATCTGTTATTTTAGGAATTGCTTTGATCGCAGGAATTCAATTTTATTTGTTTGATTCTAATCGGGCTATTGCAGTTATTTCAGTATTTCTAGCTGCGAGCACCAGAATTGCACCTGCGGTAATTCGATTACAGCAAAATATAATTCAGGTTAAATCTGGTTTAGCGGGTGCTCAACCAACCTTTGATTTGATCGAGGAACTAAAGGGAGTGAAAGAACTAGAAAGAGTTGAAACTCTGATCAGCACAAGCCACACAGATTTTTCACCAAGAGTAAAACTCAGTAATCTAAAATTTGCTTACTCAGAGGCTGTAGATGAAGCAATAAAAGATGTTTCATTAGAAGTTTCTGAAGGTAAGTTCATTGCATTTGTAGGTCCATCAGGTGGCGGTAAGAGCACTTTGATTGACTTAATTTTGGGTTTACTTCCCCCGTCTTCTGGATCAATATCGATCTCTGGTCTTACACCTGTTGACGCCATAAAGAAGTGGCCAGGCTCTATTGGTTATGTCCCCCAGGATGTATTTATTGAGAACTCAACGGTTAAAGAGAACATCTGTTTAGGGTTTAATCTAGATTCGGTCTCAGATGATCTTGTCTGGCAGGCATTACAACTTGCTGATCTATCTGATTTTGTTAAAGGTTTAGAGGGACAACTTTCTTACAGAATCAGTGATGCTGGAAAGAACCTAAGTGGAGGGCAGCGCCAACGGCTTGGAATCGCTAGAGCGCTCTTAACAAAGCCAAGAATTGTTATATTTGATGAAGCAACTAGCGCCCTTGATGCTGAGACTGAAAATCGTGTGGCAGAGTCAATTTTGAAATTAACTGGTGAGTGCACAATTATCTTTATCGCCCATAGATTATCGGTGGTAAGGAGTGCGGATATGATCTACTACATTGATAAGGGCAAGATTGTTAATCAGGGCAGATTTGATGAATTACGGGCAGTAAACGCTGACTTTGATAATCAAGCCAATTTTATGGGTATTTAAG
>Ga0194119_10009736_pt1 | contig 12820 bp, 10 predicted proteins | sample TA2MahC100mmetaG_FD_148620 | JGI IMG/M metagenome (GOLD analysis project Ga0194119, IMG submission 148620) | Freshwater microbial communities from Lake Tanganyika, Tanzania - TA2015018 Mahale Deep Cast 100m | ecosystem: Environmental > Aquatic > Freshwater > Lake | place: Tanzania: Lake... | reverse complement strand
GCAGAACGATTCATCAAGCCCCTGCAGAGCGAATGGGCCTATGGGATGAGCTTCCAGAGCTCAGCTGAGCGCAACCGCTGGCTGGGCCGCTACCTGGCGATCTATAACCGCCGCAGGTACCACATGGCCTTGGCGGGCCGCACCCCTTTTCAGCAGGTCGCCCTGCTCCGGGCTACTGAATAACCTGGTGAGAAAACACACCTAGTACATCAACTTCTTAGGGCATCAGATTACAAGAGCGTTCCTACCGTGAACTATTAGCTCAGAGCTCTCGTCAGGTTTCGGATGGTCAGCTCCACTAAGTGCAGAATGGTTCGCGGCGAAGTCTAAGCGGAGAATTGTCTATTATAGACAGTAGGTTGTCATAGAAAAGAATTCGGGGTACGCAAAGAACAATCGATAACTCCTTCTGGAATTAACAAGAAACTTGGGATAGGTATTTATCAGAGTACAGGCAGAGGGGGTTGAAATCTAATGTTATGACAGTGAGTACTGTCTAAATGTCATTGTTACCTGAAGGTATGGCAAAGAATCGAAATTGAGTTAAGAAGCATACTTAAATATTTGCTGGAAAGCAGAAAGAACCTGGCAAGGTTGCTGTATATTACTACCACTTAAGGCTGGCGAATCTCAAGCTGGGGAATACAAATGAAGACTTTGCAGATTAAGATAAGGTTGCAACTGCAGATAGTCCCCAATGTCATGGGGCATAAATAAACGAGCAAGATAAATATAAGATTTCTTGGATACTCTTAGGTAAACGGCTATTGTAATACGACATTAGGGCTATCAGCAGCTGGCATCAAGCCGAGAGGTTGCGTTATGGGTAAAGCTGTGTTATTATAAAGCTTGACCTATAGCACTAGTGAATATATGCTAATATCGGTTGTGCCATAAGATTGCAAAATGAAAAATTCTCCTTTGGTGTCGGTCGTAATTCCGACGAGGAATAGAAAAGACCTTTTAAAATGTGCCTTAAAAAGTATTCAAGAGCAATCATATCAAAATCTGCAGATAATAGTTCAGGACAATAATACGCCCAACTTATCAGAAGAGGACGTCAATCCCTATGATGACAATAGGGTGGAATTCTATAAATCGTCAATAGACATAGGGATGCTTGAAAACTGGCAGTCTGGACTTAGTCGCGTCAGGGGTGATTTATTCCTGAGATTCGACGATGACAATATCCTTGCAGAACAATATATAGAGAATGTTGTCAAATGTTTCGACAAGTATAAACCCAGAATGATCACCGCTAATTGCCTTACTGTCAATAATAACAGGAAGCTCTATACCTTAGTGCCAGATACGGACAAGATACGATCACTAACAAAAGATCAGCTAATGTATCTCACATTTCACAACTATATTGATTCAAACTACTCGGTCTATGACTTTAAATATCTTACCACAGTATTTGGGCAAAACAATATTTATGAAACCAATTTACCAGATCGCTACTTGGACCTACGGCTTGCAAATCGATTTAAAACAGGCGACGCAATTTTTATAGAGACAATTTCAGGCATTACCAGGCTTGATTACAGGATTCCCAATTTTGATACGTCCCTAGGTACGCTCAGTTTTAGAGACATAATTTCACTAAGGTCTTCAGACGAAATGTCACAACTATCACCACACACCAATTTTACGACAAGTCGTTTTTTTATGTTTCTGCGCTATTATAACTCGGGCGTAGTTGGTAAAGAGCACTTTTTCAATCGGCTCATTTCCTTTCCTATACTCGAGATTGAGTTGCTTATTGGCAACTTTAGTAATATAAGCAAAGGAATCAGTAGCTTGTGCTTGTTCTATGTCCAATTGGTAAGCTGGATTTTGAAGCGACCATTTTCATATTATTCGACCAAGTCTATCCCTAGCATATTTGTATTGGTGACTAAAATATTTATCGCTGCACTATTTCGTACGATTAATGTGCGTAGGCGATGCCAGTCAACAGACTATGATATACATTACTGGTCTAAACGTATGCGTTGCTTATCATTCAAAGACTTTGTGAGGGAATACAAGTCGCACTCGTACTCCCTGTATCAAATATCTCAGTTTGATGGAACCGTCTAATGCAACAAGAAGTCTGTTTCGACTATATCTTACATACTTGCAATTACCCACACAATACAGTGCAAAAAAAACTGAAAGACATAAAATGCTACACTTCTCCGCTTAGGAAGCGAGTGGAGGCGATGCCATCAGAAATCATATGATGTGGTAATAACTTGAAGCTATATTAGGAGCCCAGGGCCAAAGAAAAAATTTTGATTTAATACGTCAGTAGAAACTGCAATTACTAAACTAATAGTGTACACATTTTCATGATGTCTAAAAGGCTTGCCATCTTCTTGCCGTCACTTGCAGGTGGAGGGGCTGAACGCGCAATGGTTCGAATTGCCAATTTGCTTGCTGCAAGGGGTTATGACATTGATTTATGTACTGCGAGTTTCTCAGGCCCATATGTTAGAGAGGTCGCTTCAAATGTCCGTATTGTAAACTTGAATTCTGGAAGTGTTGCGATCAGTCTAATCCCACTGATCTGCTACTTACACAGAAATCGCCCTGATGCGATTCTATCGGCTATGACACATGCAAATGTTATAGCCGTGCTTTCAAAAATATTTATGCCATCAAAGATACGTATTGTAATATCCGAGAGGGCTCATATTTCACAGTCTCTAAAGATTACGAGTTTCGCAGATTGGAAAAATATCGTTTTGTCGCTTTTAGTAAGAGTTCTATATCCTTTTGCTGACGCTATTTGCGCAGTCTCTGAAGGCGTAGCAAGGGACCTAGAAACTTACGCCAAGTTACCACCAAATTCCGCAAGATGTATCTACAATCCATTTGATATTGATCAAATTGACAGTCTCGCAAGAGAATCAATCTCACATCCCTGGTTCTGTGACGGGGGACCACCTATAATTCTTTCCGTTGGACGATTGACTCACCAAAAAAACTTCAGTCTTTTAATTCGCTCATTTAAACTTGTTAGAAAATCGATTAAATGCAGGCTTTTGATCATGGGTGAAGGCGTATTGCACTCTAAGTTATACCAAGAATCAGTTGATTTATTATTGACCAATGATGATATACAGATTATTGACTTTCGGCTGAATCCCTTTCCTTATTTTACTGGCTCATCTGTATTCGTTCTACCATCTCTCTTTGAAGGGCTGCCTGCTGTTCTGATTGAAGCCATGGCTTGTGGTACACCTGTAATAAGCACAGATTGCCCTAGTGGTCCGCGAGAAATTCTGGATAATGGCGTATATGGATCACTTGTACCTGTAAATGATGAACAATTAATGGCTCAAGCAATCATCCACACTTTACAAGAAAGTAAAAGCAATTCAAAAGATGTCAAGAAGCGTGCCGAGTTTTTTAATTGTGATTCAATTATACAGGAGTATATATGCATACTAGGCCTATAGTTTTATCTCTCATTGCATATTAATTGTGCATATTCTACACATTATCACTGGATTAAGACCAAGCGGGGCAGAGCTAGTTCTCTATCGGTTAATTTTAAATGATCATAGGAATACGCACTCGGTAATTTCATTAACACAGGTGGATGAGATAGGTACAATGCTCATAAAGAATGGTGTCGATGTATATGCATTAGAGATGCAGAATTTTTGGAATTATGCTGTTGGAGTCTTACGTTTATTTTCCATAGTCTATAAGATCCAATTTGATTTGATTCAGTCATGGATGTACCATGCAGACGTAGTAGCTTCCTGTATCTCTCTCTTGACTGGCAAACCAGTCTATTGGGGTGTCAGGAATGGAACATTATCAGTCAAATATTCCAAGTCCCATACCTTTTTAGCTCTGAAATTTTGCTCCTTTATATCACATAGAATCCCAAAGAAGATAATATCTTGCTCCAATTCGGCTGCGAATACACATGTTGAACTCGGATACGATAAAGCTAGGTTTATTGTTATTCCAAATGGATTTGATACAGAGATTTATAAGCCGAATAGCGCCTCTCGTTTATCTATTCGTTCAGAATTGTCAATTCCAGCAAGTTTACCAGTTATCGGCTTTGTAGCTAGGTTTGACCCTCAGAAGAATCATGGACTTTTCCTTGAGTCAGCTTCAAAAGCTTTGAGTTCTGGTATTGAATTTAAGATTTTACTTGTAGGGAGGGATATGTCTAGTAAGAATTATTTGCTGTCTAGCATGATCAAAAGATATTCTCTTTCTAATCATGTGATAACAATAGGCCCTCAGCGTGATATCCCTAGTATAATGAACTGCATTGATCTACTCGTGTCAACATCGTCATTTGGGGAGGCTTTCCCAAATGTACTTGCAGAGGCTATGGCCTGTGGCACACCATGTTTAAGTACTGACGTTGGGGATTCAAGGCAGATCATTGGAGATACTGGTTGGATTGTCTCAAGCTATCGGCCTGAGGAAATTAGCGTGGCTATTTACCGGGCTTTACTTGAAATAACTGATGATTACGCGTGGAACTATCGGCAACAACGTTGCCGACAAAGAATCTTGAGTAATTATACAATAGAAGATATGGTTTCAGGATATAACAAAATCTGGGTTGGTGATAATTCAGACTGAACAATAAAGAAAAGGAATAAAAACTAAATGATTGGTTGGCAAATAAGTAAAATGCACTTACGTCATTGTAAATGCTTTGTATTTTAAGTAAAGAATCTAGGTCTAAGTCTTAAATCTAAGGCCATTATTTCAGCTTGAAAGTCCAGATGATGAATGTTGCTAAATGGAGCAGATTTATGAGAGAACAGCCTTGTTGTAGTAGTCCTATAGCTTATACTAGTCCTCGATACTCTGAATTCTGTGAATGCAATGCCTTCTCCATAGGTATTAATGGATATTTGGCTAGGCCTTAGGCAGCTATAATCATCAATCATAAGAATTCGCCCGGCTGAACGTCCCAATATATTGCTTACAAGGATGGGCGAGCACTGGTGTTCTATTAATTCATCACTTAATATATCAGATGAAATAAAGACCCTCAACAAGTCAGGGGAATCATCATTCCACCCAGTCAAAAACAAGTAGTCTGTATCTCGCAATCGGATATAGCTTGGGTCGACACACTTGCCTGACAAGATCTTTTTTATTTTCTTCGCTTTCAATTTTCCTTCAATGGCCTCATCTTCAGTTATTTCATACAAATTGCATCCATTATTTCCATTCTCAGGAATAAAGAAGAATCTTCCATCCTTCTCAAAGGTATATGGGTACGATAGATGTGTTGGTGTCTCTAAAAGAAGTCTACTGCCACTATATGTAATGCTTGATTGGGGTGGGCTCTTTTCTGCATCTAAAACAGAATAACTAATCCGTCCTTTGCCTAAGAGTTGATCAAACTCCTCATATAATAAATACGTTTGCCTGTCTGTTCTTAATAAGAAAGGATCGGCCAGCCAATTCTGATGTGCGATAGAGGAATTGATATAAGTCCATTTCAGAAGTGGGGTCTCAATTTCTCTAGAGACAGCAACACGCCAGTTGTCATCGTAGAAAAATCTTTTATATATATTTTGAATTGCCAGTCTACTGAGCCAGCTAATCAAAAACTGGGACAAGATCGTCTGTATGTATCTAAAAGATGAGGGTTGCCTTAATATTAGACCAGTATATGGTACACAGGAATTTGTATTGTCAATCTCAGCGAGGTTATCCCCCTCTGAAATCCGTACGAATGCACATTGAAGAGCCTCATTGGTCTTCAGATATATATTCTCGACATTGCTAAAGTAATTTTTTAATGTTCTAATATTAGCTCGGCAAACAACTTTGCCACCGTCTAAGTTTTTTCCCAACCATTGTACTGTAATGCCACTTGGTTAATTGTATACAATTTCCCAGAATCCGACGGGACCTCCTTTATTATATCTATTGTCACCGTGATGCAGGCTTAGAACCCCATATACAGAGCCTGCTTTCAATATCGCACCTTTCTCGATCAGCAAGCCTGAACCTCTGAGAAAGAAATCGAATGTGGGAGTACCTTCGTCGTCTTCTATGGAAGAATATGAAGAATACCCATGCCTGGATTGGTTGATACATATTATACGATCGCTAAGTTTTTTGTAGAAATTCTCAAGCCCAGTGTATGACGGTTTGTACGTTGAACTAGAGGTTTTAAACTGGACGTTGTGCAATTTGCATATTACATTAGCACCATATCTGACTATAATTTGAAGAAACTTTTATGGGAGTAAGTGTGTACTTGATATTTTTCCTCTTTGATCTTTATTTGGGATATTGTTTGATGGCTTAACAACTCCTATAGTCACCATGGATATCCTATTGGATTTTCCTAATGAGTCAATAATTCCTAGTATGCCTATATGCAAATCTCTAGGCCTGCACTTGTCAACACATATATAGTCTTCGTAGCTTAAGATAAGGCACACGCTAAAGTGCTTCATGCAACTAGAAGTCAACTTATTCTTTAACAGTAGCAAGTCCTTTGCGGGATGAATTCATTTGTATTATCTGTTCACATCAATTTAGATTTTAGTTTATTTTGTGCGGTCATTTATTTGCGCCCTATCATAAGCATTCTATCCGTTCCTTGCAAGAGTTATAGCATATTGTGTTTGGCTTGATCAGTACTAGATTATTTAACAGACAGCAGCTTAGCCAGATGACGCCTCTAGGCCTACATTGCGCGCGGGGAGTTTCCAGTGTGATCAGGGCCACGTCAGGTCCCACATGCACGCTGAAATGGCCTGCTTACGCTAATAGAGCAAGTGCTGAAGGGTAACCAATAGATTACAGGTTAGCATCGGCTCTCTGCCAAAAAGCACTTTCGCCGAGATATTTCATCTAATATGGGCCAATTCACAGCTCTTCTACGTTTCTAAGCTGTGCACGAACCTCTGTATGATGCGTCGTGCCTTCTACGCGTGGAGGCTGCTGAAGCGCAGTTGGTGCCTACAGGCCCCAGAGAACACAGCCATAACGGCCAATGGGCAACCGATGTTCTAAACGCGTCAATGCATACAAGGAGCACAACGGAAGGATCACAAGCTCTGAGCATCATGCCTAGAGGTGGGCCACTAACGTGTCGCACATCTCAATAACAGGGCGGATCTCAAGGCCCAGACGAGTGGGGTGGGTGCCTTTTACTAGACAGTTACGGCCCCTGAGATCGTTAACTTCGGGCGGGAGGAACAGGGTGCATTCTGAGTGTAGACCTCATGCGGAGTTCAGCCTCCCAGTGAGCTATGCGGCCTTTCATGGCAGTGCCTCCACAGGAATCGGGCCAGGCTGATTTCAGTCTCCCAGCCATCGCTGTAGGCAAGCAGATAAACCTCCTCATATTTGACCGTTCTCCACAACCTCTCCACCAGGATGTTGTCGTAGCAGCGCTTCCGGCCTGACCAGCTGATCTTGATTTCCTCTCCCTTCAGCCTGCCCACGAAATCAGCGGAGGTGAACTGACAGCCCTGGTTGGCGTGGAAGAGCCCTGGCTTCCTCCCGCCTTCCAGCGCCATCTCCAGAGCCTGTAGCCAGAACTCTGTGTCCAGGCTGTTGGTGAGCTTCCGGCTGAGTACGCTTCTGGAGTACAGATTAAAGATCGCCACCAGGTAGAGGAATCCCTTCTGCAGTTGGATGTAGGTGATGTCGGTGGCCCAGACCTGATCCACAGCCGTGACCAGCCTGAGGTCCAGCAGGCAGGGAAAGCGCTTCGATGGCTCTCCTGGAATCGTTGTGCGTGGCTTCTGGTATGTCGGCCGTAAACCCATGCGCCGCATGAGGTTTCGGACTCGATCACGACTGATCGGGATCCCCTCTCTGGCCAGGTATTCCACGATCCGGCAACTCCCACTACAGGGATCCTCCAGGTACAGAGCATCAATCCTGGCCATCATCTGCAGCGTGGATTCACGCACCGGTATCGGCCGGTAGTAGAGCATGGACTTCGGAAGCCCCATCAGTAAGCATTGCCTGCTGACGCTGAGCGCGGGTGGTCGTGATCGACCTATTTGCGCAGTTCACGTGCGTCAGAGCAGCTGAGACTTTTTTGAGCCACTCCAGCTCCATCTGCAGCCGACCAATCTGCTGGAAAAGTTTGGCCTCCTGGGATTTAGCGTCTTCCATGTCCTTGCTCTTGTTGGCAAGGGTGAACAGCTCACTGGCGCCATCCAGGAGCTGCCGCTTCCAATGGCTCATCTGGATCGGGTGGATGGCGTGGTCAGCGGCGATTCCTTGGAGTGTCTTGCGGCCACGGATCGCCTCCATGGCGACTCGGGCCTTGAATTCCGGTCTGTGGGCGCGGCGCTTGCTCATTGGTGGGAGCCCCTTTCAGGGGCGTTACCCCGCCTCAGAGGTTAACGATGGGGCCTGTCCAGAAAAACCAGTCCACCTCAACCTTTAGCTGCCGGGCTACCTATGTTTTTAAAATCACGTCAGCCGGTACTAACTCTGGCTTGCGCTCGTCTCAGCTACATCTTGCTGAGCCGCTTGTCGACGAAGCTGGTTAGATAGAACGCTTAGTCTCATCATTTTGTTTCCATCTAAAGATCTATTAGCCTTCCCCCACTATAGATTATATTAGCCATTTATTTGCAACTTCGTCGCTGCCTTTACTTAATAACTTATGTAACCAATAAGGTGCAAAATAGAAATTGTTTATATCTCTTAGTATCTGCGTGTCTTTTTTTATGCGGCTGCCTGCAAGTTTTAGATTATTACAGTATCTTGCCCATTGTACGACACAAAGTGGTAGAATAAACTCAGATAATTGCCGCCATCTTTAACTATTTCTTAGACTCGATGCTATTCAACCTCAGACGCTTTCCCTGGATCAAGATCTTCTTGATACTTCTCACCAAAACACCTTTTGGGATCTTATCAATCTTATCCAATAAACCCAAACCCAAATCTCCAAGTACCTGGGAGTTCTCTGTGTATAGCCAAGGCGGCGAAGACGGTATTATAGATTACTTGGCTTCCCAAATTACCAACCCCAATCAGTATTTCGTAGAAATTGGCTCATCTAATGGCGTGGCCAATAATACCGCCTTTCTTGCATTAGCTAAGAAATATTCAGGCTTAATGGTTGAGGGTGATAAACGTACAAGCAATGCCAGTAAACTATTTTATAGTATATTTAATAAGGCAGTTCTCTGCAAGGATATCTTCGTCTCTCTCAAGAATGTTAATAACCTGATCACACTATTTAGGTATTCAGATCCTGATATTCTTTCCCTCGATATCGACGGCAATGATTACTATATTCTTCAAGCACTCCTTCTTAACCGTATTTTACCCAAAGTTGTAGTTGTAGAGTATAATGCGACTATGGGCCCTGATGCTTGCATCTCTATACCATATACAGAAGATTTTGACTATTCAACTGCGCATCCAAGCCGACTATACTACGGTGCTTCATTTACCGCATGGAACCTACTTCTTGAGTCCTACAATTATACTCATATAACCGTCGATAGTAACGGAGTTAATTCGTTTTATGTCCGACTAGATTGCATGGCCCCTGATTTCTCAGCCTTGTCCCACTCAAAATTATTCAGAGATAATTATCTAGAGTGTATGGAGCATGGAATGACTTGGTCTGAACGCTTCAATCTTATTTCAAGCCAAACCTATACACATTTCCTTGATACATGACGGCCTTCTCAGTCTCAACAGTTATTTATTTCCCAGAGCAATATGTTGAGCTTAACCTACTTGAAATCATTAATGCCGGATACGACCTTCTCGTCTTTGATAATTCCCCGCAATCGCTTGAATCGATAAGACTCAAAAGCCAGCTTAGTTCTTATCCTAACTTTCACTACTTATCCGAGTCATCAAACGTTGGCCTGTCGAAAGCCATAAATGCAATCATCAAAGTATGCTTGGGAAAAGGTTTTCCAGCTACTATTTTCTTTGATCAAGATACAATTATATCAGAAAGAACTCTGCAGTACATCAATCATTCTTACAGTCTTTGGCAATCTGTCTTTCATGCCTTCTACGCATTAGTCACTTTTAGTAGCAAGCCTTCTCCTTGCGCTTGCGCATTAATCGATACCAACCTAACAATTAATAGCGGTTCATTACTAAATGTGCAACTCATTCACTCTCTCGGTGGATTTAATCAAGATTATTTTGTTGACTTGGTTGATTATGAGCTCTGCCTTAGAGTATTGCAACAAAACTATAGGATAGGACTCTGTCTAAATTGCCCTGATTTAGATCATGAGTCAAAACAGCCGGATCTGCGTATTAAGTTCTTGACAAAGACTCTGTCCCTGCGTAGATACCCTTCCCGAAGGATTGTATCAACAGCCCATGCACATTTCCGCCTTTTTAAGTGCTATGCTTTTCGCAGCCCATTATTCTTTTTAATTATTACCAGGAGTTTTTCCCAATATATGTGCTTTCAGCTTGTAGCAAGAGTTATTCCTTTAAAATACCTCATAGCTTATCGGAGTAAAGTGTGACTAAAGCTATATTTACTGTGTGCAATATTGCGTACCTGCCACGAGCTCTCGTGCTTGCAAAAAGCGTATACGAACATGATAAGTCCGTTCTTCATATATATATTTTTGATCAGAGGCGTGCACTTCCTCAGCTGCCTGACTATATAGTTGTTCATTGGCCTGATGAATTTTTTGGCAAGCGTGACTTAAATCTTGCATTCAAATATGACATCATCGAACTTTCTACAGCATTAAAGCCATTTATAGCACTTTCTTTGTTAAAAGACTATTACTCTGTCATCTTCTTGGATCCAGACACAAAGATATACCGGTCGCTAGATTCAATTTGGTCAATCCTCTCAGAGTCATCGTCTGTATTGCTGACTCCACATTACCTTAAGCCGCAGCCCGATAATGATTACGAATCTGATTTACCTATGATGCGGTTTGGATCCTTCAATCTTGGTTTCTTTGCTATTACTAGGTCTCCGAGCACTTATTCTTTCCTACATTGGTGGGACAAGCGTTGCCGACGCCTTTGCTACATGGAGAGTCAGAATGGCTTGTCCACCGACCAAAAATGGATTTCAATTGCTCCCTGCCTGTTCAGTTGCATAAAAATCCTGTATGATCCCACATTAAACGTAGCACCTTGGAATTTATTTGAACGTCGGGTTACAATTGATAATGGCGATTTCACCATAGATCACAAGGACAAGCTCACGTTCTTTCACTTTAGTAATTTTGATCACGCTGATCTCCAGTATAACAAGTGCAGAACTAGTACTTGTTCGAATGATGATTGGCCTGAACTTGAATATTTATCCAGCCTTTATTCGGCTGAGCTGAAAGTCACGTCGGAATATCTTCGTTTTGTTAACCCTCGGTACACTTTTGAATATTTTGCATCAGGAGAATATATTACACCGCTGCTTCGTCGGGCATATGCAAGCAACGAAGGCTACTTCTCAAATATTGATGATCCTTTTAATTCCTATAATATCCTCTTATTTGCAAAGAAGAATCGCTTATTGTCTCGAAATAATAAGAAATATGTAGTGAGAAAGAATCTTCTAAATACATCTAATCAGTTCTCTAAGACCCTCAATAAAGTATACTTCCTTATGAGAATGCTTCTTTGGATTGTCGGGCCAAATACATTTTTTGATATGATGAAAGGTCTCGTATTGATTTCGTTGACACGCAAACACCCTGCCCTCTGGAGGTTTGACTAAGACATTATCCTTTAATACCCTTTCTATGCGAGCCATTCTAGTCTCCAAAAGATTTCATCCTGGTCATTACTCACATTTACTGGCATATTCTAAACTCCTGTCTTCCGAAGGCTTTCAAATTCGTTTCCGAGTTCACCAGAACTACTCAAATCTTCCTCAGAGTAGAGTTAGAGATTATATTGCGACTTTTTCCGAATCTCTTTCGCTAGAGCGAGGAGATATCTATTTTATAATCTTCCCAAGCTTTGCAGCTTTGATCGAGCTTCTCTTTGTACGTCTTCTATCCTCTTCGCTTGTCATTTATACCCTTCACGAACCATTCACATCTTTTCGTTCTTATCGAGATTCTGGATTTAGCTGGTTTAAGTCCTTTCGTGTCCTTGTTATATCTATTGTTAGTCATGCCATTTGCTCAATGGCTCATAAAGTCATCCTCCCTTCAGAAAAAGCTTATTCTTGCTATTTAAACGCTCAAAGAAACAACCCCTCTTCTTTATTCAAACTTCGATGTGCAAAGATCAATCTTGTTTTTGAAGATGAGTCAACTGGAATGCCTTCTCTGCTTTCACGAGATTGTATTTCCTACATTGGCACTATCGCCGAGGATCATGCCTTCGATCAATTCCTCTCCTTGATTAATGCCTGTATCTCCGGTAATCACCTCCCTTGCTGCAAGTTCCTTATTGCTACTCGCTCATCTATTCCAGGCAAGTACCACCATCTGATTCAGAGTTGTGTTTCTTCAGGCCGCCTTATCGTTTACTCCGGTGTTCCCTTGTCAAATCATAAAATTAATACCTTATTCAGGCAAAGTCTAGTGGTATGGAATGCGTATGCTCGTTCAATGCAAAGTGGAGTCCTGCCAAAGGCCTATATGTTTGCCACTCCAGTCCTTGCTTCGGTACACACAAGTGAATACTTCCAGGATGGAATCCACGGCGCATTAATCACTAATTATTGCAGCCTAGAGGAGTTCAAGCAAGCTATTCACAGAATACAAAGCAACTTCTTTGCTATATCAACCAATTGTCGCAACTACTATCTTGCACACTTTGACTATACGGCACTTCAGAGACCCTTTATGAAGTTCATCTTTTCTTAGATTATCAACTCTTGCGCTGCATGTTCAGG
>Ga0194119_10009735_pt1 | contig 12821 bp, 13 predicted proteins | sample TA2MahC100mmetaG_FD_148620 | JGI IMG/M metagenome (GOLD analysis project Ga0194119, IMG submission 148620) | Freshwater microbial communities from Lake Tanganyika, Tanzania - TA2015018 Mahale Deep Cast 100m | ecosystem: Environmental > Aquatic > Freshwater > Lake | place: Tanzania: Lake... | reverse complement strand
CCAGCCGCTGGAGAAACATCTATGACCGCTAACCGGTAATGTGCGAGAAACACCTGGTAGTCCGGATTTCTCCAAACTCCTCTTCCATCCGGCCCCCGATGTGAGAGGAAGCGATCAAAAACTGCTTGATACGTACGTTTACTGCGTGATAGCAACCCATTTAGAGCAACTACTCCTGCGATACCGCACACTTCTCAAACTGTAGTGCCTGACCACGATCGCAGATAGCTTGACGCCGATCGCCACGGTATAGCCACCGACTCGACGATCAAACGCTTGCTCCGAAGCGCTTCAACCCATAACAAAAGGCTCTGCAGACTTGACTCAGCATGAGAAGCCCACTCGTTGTCACTCTCATGAAGTGCAAGAAATTTACCCGAGTTAAGAGATTTCTCTACTCTGCGTAGTGCACCGTTTGCAAAAGCGCGTGCCAGATACGACTGAACCCAACACAACGCGAGGCCATTATCTCCGATTGCAGCATCAAGCTCACTTGAACTATCGCTCACTTGAGGTGCTGAGATCGTTGTTGTGAGGCCCACCTCGTCTGCGACTCGCTGAAGAAAGCGCTTGTACGTGTAATTGCCACTATAAATAAGAAACTCTTGCGAAGATCGTACGATGTCGATCGCTCGCTCATGGTCACGCATCACCTTGATCACTGCATCATCAAGTCGTGACACAGAGTCGATGGGTACGTAGTGTTTCCATGGCTCAAACCCTTCTAAATAGTCGTCGCGTTTCAGAATTTGGCATACACCCATCGCTGCTGCCTCAAAAATACGGGGGCTAATGGCCGCAAAGTTTCCCGGTCGCCCGCGATTAGTCTTAAGGCAAGTTCGAATTTCATCATCTTGAATGGCTGCCTTCCTAAGTCGCATTCTCCGTACTTGGTCGGCAAGTCTGCCCCTTGGGTCAGCCATCGAGGCGCCCCCTTTCGCGCTAACGGTAAATCTTGTATTGCCGAGGAATCGATACCAGTCATCACCAAGCAATACATCTTCGTCTCGAGTAGATACATCACACCGAAATCCCCTTTGTGCTGCTAACTTCGAAAACGAAACCGCAACTGCGCCTTTGTCGGACGCTCTCGCTCCTAGGTGCGGGGGGAGCAACCGCACTCTCTGTCCTAGATCTAGTGCGCGTTCTGAGTACGGTTTCGCAAACTTTGTGACCCTTGCAAACTCCATCTCATCGACATATCCAGTTAAGGCCTCACCAAATATCAGAGACTTGGTCACGGCTCTTGGGTATATGACATGCAAGTTATTTGTTATAGGCGAGTACACATGAGTGATCTTCAACTCGCAGATGAACTCATCCAAGACGTGGCAAAAGGTGTAGTCATCCTGTGGCATCGCAACGCGAATTTCGGCACTTTCAATCACTGGCCTTACACGATTTACGAGTGTCTTCCACATTGGCCAGGTGCGGAGTGCAAGGAAGTCATATGTGAGAATCACCACTTCGGAGTGAAAAGGCTCAGGCATTAGGCCAAATCCGTTGACGTTATTGATTTCGTCTACCGATAGATACTTCGATATTGAAAGGACATTCTGAACCGTCGTCGGCCGGGAGTTTGCCCTGAGCCCGTGAATAACTATGACTTTGCTCACTGGACTAGCGATTCGTTAATTCCAAGCCAGAAGAAGATTCTTGGGACTCGCCTGACAATTCGATAAGCAGCGAAGAGAATCGGGGATGGCAATAAATGAACTGATCGCTTCACGACTACCTAAACCGTTCGCAAGAGTGCTTCAAGTTCCAATACATTCTTACGTACGTCTAGGTACTCTTCGGCAAATCTTCGACTCTCTTCACCGACTTTAATCCGATAGTCGGAATCGCTTACCAGCTTTCGAAGTTCTACATATATTGTCTCGGGGGTTGCCGAAATAATTGGACAGTTCTTCCATTCAGGGAAAAAAGATGCGACATACTCCCTCCAGGAGGGCCTGATGTAGCAGATTACTGGTTTGCCAAGCGTAAGTGCCTCTAACGACGTGCTGCCGTACCATCCATAAATCAATTGATCAACGACAATGTCAGCTTGCAACTGGTGAAATCGCATATTTCGAGACGGTATACCATGAAGATTCACAAACGTGACATCAAGCCCGTCACGCCGGAGTCGCTCAACTGCGGCATTCACGTACTCGGTCCCTTTGATATTCTTTCCGCCAGTCGTACGACCTATAAGCGCATGTGAGTGCAGCACCTTCACACTCTTATCACTGTTGTAAACAAACTCCGTCGGAATCTTTAATGTTGGACTGTACAAATCTAAATCAAATGACTTGTAGCGAATCCTTGTCTCCTTGAACTCTTTCGTTTTCTGACCATCCACACCCAAAGACACAGACGCAACCTGCCGAACCAACTCAAAATTTGTGTTATTAGATTTGTCATCACAATATGGCTCATACCCGCAGTTTGAACAAACACGCCCTTCATCAATCTTCATCCAATCCTCTTTCGCGACATGGTCGTGACAGCCACTCGGCAGATAAATAAACCGAACTCCGGCAAGTTGAACCAAGCGATACCAAATCTTGAGAAGATTCAAGAATATCCTTCGCCGAAATCCAGTTAGTGAAACAACCATGTTCAATGACCCATAATGGACTACGTATTTGTATCTCATTACTAGACATGTTCGCTGCAACAGCGACGAAGTTATTCCTATCCAAGAGCTCCATCTAAAATCAAATTTGTATCTTCCTCTCTCGAAAATTGCATCATCGGAGAACAGCAACTGTTGCGGATACCAAGACGGAACGAACACATCAGCGTGCCAGCCCCGGCGTCGTAACTCATCTCGAAGGAAGAAACTGCAGTGGTAGTCAGGGTTGAAGAACAGCACTGACTTCGACTTCCGCGAAAGAACCATGTACTCAAAAGATACTAAGCGGAGTCGGATATCTAGGAACTCTTGGACTGCCTTACGCTTTAAGAAATGAAGATAGTGGCATTTTGTGACGAGTCATCAATGAGTGACATTGTCAGTTTGACTTCTTCACATACTCTCCTGTGTGTAGTTGCACACAATCGACCTGCCGCCCAGAAATTGGCAAGCGAATTGAGTGTTGAGTGGCGGATTCACGGTTGCAAGGACTCGCCTGAAGAAGAATCACTGCTCCATGATCTTTCACGATTTACACCAGACCTGGTGCTGTCCTCGTCTTACGGGTTACGCATACCCAAGTCGATTCTGGACCTCCCATCAGTCGGGGCGATCAACATTCACGGTGGACTACTGCCTGAATGGAGAGGGGCGAACATACTCAATTGGGTGCTCGTTGAAGGTGCAACAGAGACTGGTGTTACTGCTCACTGGATGACTGAGGGATTCGACGAGGGGCCGATAATCGCCCGGCAGCCTCTTTCAATTGACTTTCGCGATACTGCATGCACTTTGAGTCACAAACTACGACAACTTTCGAGTCATCTCCTCTCGTCACTTCTAACAGATATAGAAATGGGAGTAGTTCTTCCGTCGCAACCACAGGATGACAGTCAGGCTAGGTATTACAAACGTAGAACTCCTGAGGACGGGCAGATCGACTGGAAGAAGTCAGACCTCGAAATTTATAATCTAATTCGTGCACTCGTTGCTCCATGGCCTGGCGCGTACACAATTACGGAGACTGGCGAGAAAGTCGTTTTCGGAGACTTGGTTCCGTACGAGTCAATTGAGGCTTTGCAACGCAAATACTCCGCAACCTAATTGACCACTGCTGAGGGCGTCTTTTTTCTACCCAGTGGAGCTCTCCAGAAAACCTCTCGTCTGGATAGGTCCATGCTTAGCAATGCATCAATTATCGAGAGACCGGCAACAAACGTCGTGGTTCCGAATTGACTGCGGCTCACCTCAGAAAAGTTCTGCAAAACCAAATTCACTGACGCTACATCAAACTCTTTGGGCTCCAGATAACCGGAGGAGCCACTCCCGCAGAGATACGAATCACCACCGACTCGCTTGACAAGCTCAATCAGTCGATCGGTGCCTTGCAAATCGACGGCGAACGAAGACGCCATCACGAGCTTTCGTGCGTCGGAAAGTCCAAGGAGATCAAGAACTGCACGCATTGCGCTGAGATTGAATTCAAGGAGGGAATTAGCTCGTACCTCATATAGACCATCCAAGAAGTCACTTAGACCTTTGTAATACGGAGCTCGCCGATACGCCTCATGCAGACATCCGCGATGGCTCTTCCTCCACAGTCCATCTTCAAGGATTGTTGTCAACTGAATCTGTCGAACCCCACTGGGGCGATTGATCGGAATTGTAAGCCACCGCGGCTTACCTGCGTAAAGAATCTGCGTGCGGTTAACCCAGCTACTCCGTGTCTTTTGGATCTGAACATCGTCCAAGACAACAAATACATCACTATGAACCAATTTATGAAAGAAACCAAGCCAAGGCAGATAGTTCGGTTGATGAATGGCAACTGTTGATTGATGCATCATAAAGACCGCGTATAACCGGTAGCGATAGATTAACTTGCAGTGCGAATACTGCTCACTGGTGCGACTGGGTTCTTGGGTACCTATGTCCTACCTAAGCTTCTCGAACAAGGGCATGAAGTGGTCGCAATTGTTCGACCCAACCGGGAAAAGACGACGCCATCTCTATGCAACTCACCACAGCTCCGAGTGTTCGAAGCCGATCTCAACTCTGACTTACAGCTAGACAGTTTTAGCGATATTGACGCCGTTGTCACTCTCGCGCAGGAACGTGAGTTTCGCAAATTTCCAGAACGCGCAAGCAGAATTTTCAATGTAAATGTCTCGGCGAATATACAGATATGGGAGTGGGCGTCTCGCTCTGGTGTCGAGCGAGTCGTTCACGCATCATCAGGTGGTGTCTACGGGCCGCGCGGCGGCCACAGTTTCAGCGAAGACAATCTGCCACCTGTTGATAGCCAAAATTCTTATTATCTTGGGACCAAACTCTGCTCCGAAATTGCATTCAGATCATTTACCCCCCATTTCAAGAGTGCCATTATGTTCCGACCCTTCTTCATCTATGGCCCGGGTCAGGATGAGGATAAATTCGTTCAAAGAATGATTAGCTATGTACAAAATCGTGGCGTCATTGATCTTGCTGGCCCCTACGGTCTTCGTGTCAATCCAATATTTGTCACAGATGCCGCACGAATTTTTGTGGACGCTCTTTCGTTGGATGGACAACATGTGTTCAATTGCGCAGGTAACGAAACTGTTTGCTTGAAGGATTTCTGTTCCATAATTGGAGACCTTCTCGATGAGCAGCCGGTCTTCCGTCACTCTGATCGAACCCCAGATGACTGCGTGGGAGACGTCGAACTTCAGAATCAGTTCTTTGGCCCACCGACAGTGTCCCTCCGCGAGGGCTTGCAGTTGGCGATTGAAGCCGTTCAATGACCTCTAGCTCTCACAATGGGTTCTCGCTCGAGTCATATCGGGACTTACTCAAAGGCTTTGTGTCATCCGGTTGGACCTTTGAGTCATTTCGAGTCGTGCAGGCGCCACCCGTTAAGCCGTCAACAATCGTCATGCGGCACGACGTAGACGCGGAACTCTATTTTTTGGAACCGTTTCTAGAAGTAGAGCTGCAATGTGCCGTCAAGTCAACTTACTTCGTCATGTTGGAATCTCCGTTATACAACCCGTTCAGCCCAGAAGGTCGGAGGATTCTGCAACTAATTGCCAGCCATGGTCACGAAATCGGTCTTCATTTATTCGGGGAGATACATTCAGATTTGAAAAAAATCGAGCTTGAACGGGAGATTACGCGCCAGATTGAGCGCCTATCACATCTGACCGGCAGAGATGTCCGCGCATTCTCATTTCATCAACCCACGCAGATGATGATCGAATCTAACTTGAATCTGCCTGGAATTGTAAACACCTACCATTCCACAACTATGAGTCACTTCACCTACGTCTCAGACACGAATATGGACTGGCGACCTGCTAATCCAAAAGACTTAACGAAGTCTTCCTCTACGAACCTACAGATACTGACTCATCCCCTTTGGTGGCTCACCGAAGGTTCAACGCCCGCAGAACGATGGAAGCGAGTGCTGAGAACTCTTTCGGTTGCGCAGGCTCGGCATCTCATTGAACGAGAACGAACCTTAACCAATCTGACGATCGACGATCTCACAACTACGTAATGTCATTTGGTCAGACTGCGGCGATTAGCTGCAGGTGCCAGTCAACTTAACTTCAAACGATTCTTTTCAAGCGGTGGCACTATACGTGGCAACCGCTTGACATAATCGCTAGTGAGCGGATGATAGAGATCCATAAGTGAGGCTCGCCGTCCGTATAGATAGTCAATTACGGCTGTAAACAAGTAACTACTCGAGTCAAGTCCATGATATTTCTCTACATATTGTCGTCCTAGGTTGCCCAGCTCGGTGCGAAGTTCTGGCTTGGTAACTAATTCGCGAAGCACGTCAACGATGTTTTCAGGGTCTGCCGAGACAAGAGGACATTCACTGAAATACGACCAGCGACGAACGACGAGATGATGATCTTCGTCCTCAAGATTACAGATAACTGGGATTCCTGACGCCATACCTTCTAATCCATTCATACCGTGTCCAGGATGAATCAACTGCTCCACAAGGACGTCAATGTCGCTAGCTAATGCTGATCTGACCTCCATGTTGCTAACTCCTTCTAATAGCTTCAGTTGCACCTGCAAACCCTCACCCAGAAGCTGCTCAACTGCAGCGATTACGAACTCTGATCCTTTAAAGCCCCGGTGGTTTGGAGCGTGACCAATAACGACTGTGTTATCGATACCGTTTGCCGTTGACTGCCTCCTAGTCGGTTTCCATTCGTCAAGGTCAATAAACAGAGATGACGGCATTGGGACGTCCCATCGCCCAATTCCGTCTGGAGCCATACCGCTAGCAATAATCACGTCGGCGTGTTTGCACCAATAGTCAATATCACGCTGAATTTGTTTTTGCTTTCGTGCTGCTTGAGGATAAGAATACAAAAGTCCCTGAACTAGTCCAATCGAGCGGATGTTTCGATAGACGTAAGCATCCCCTCCGTATGGAATAACAATTGTCTTGATAGCTGCCATTTTAAGAAGCTCAGCCTGTAATCGCCTCAGAAGCGGCGTAACAAGCATGAACCCACTGAACGACGTCACGACTATGTCGTATCCCATAAGCGCCGACAGAAATGCGAGATAAGGACGAAGAACGAGCGGGCACCATCGATACTCTTCAATCAACACTCTGTCAAAGTCATCACGCTTACCGATACTGTAAAAGTTGTACATGTACGTTTCAGATTGAAATCCAGCTTTACGCATTGCTCGTGACCAGTAGACATTGTTGATCAAAGGTGTGCTCCCCCAAACAATCCTTGGTTGGAGACGATCTCGCCGGATGCAAGAACTTAACGCCGCAACAATTACAAAGAAAGGCAACAGAAGTACGTCAAGTGCGATGGCTATCGCACTCACCACGAAACGCCCAATTCCGCTTTGCGGTGCGCGCTTAATCATGTTAGAAAGTCGATGGTCTCGAACATGTTACGGCGCAGCGGCGCCGTGATTCAAACATGTAAAATCCACTCAAGCCGCGATCGTGGTCATTCACGACCAGCACTGCATTGTTCCGCTCATGGTTGTAGGCCATTGCGGGGTACGCACACCCTACGGGAGGAAGGTAGTCCGTACTTGTGCTCAATACATATGAAGTTTTTGAGTTTGTGCGCTCCGCGATGCCGAGTTGATATGTTGATTTTCCTTCCAAGCGAACAGACAGCATGATGCGGTCGTGCGAGTCCCCAAGGAAACATGGTCGTGCAAAACCTTGTATCCCAGCGGGACGCTTGATTGCGTAGTCAGTGTCCTTTTCCCATCCAATTCCATCATGTGAAACAGCCCTACGGATTTGATAGGTCGAATCAGCGCCATTTGGGCCAACCCGCCAGGAGTCTCCGGAGGTATACAACATTTCGAAACCTCCATTGAACTTTCGGACTGTCGGGCTAGTTACAAGAAAAGGATCTTTCGCGCACAAGTTCAAAACTGGCTGTGAAAGTACTTCCACAAGCTGACCGTTACAGTCAAATGTGGCTAGACCGATTCTCGCAGCATATAAGGGATCAACGTCACCTCGCTGCCATCCGATGGTATAGAGATTTATGCGCTCGCCAGCTTCGATTACCGACGATGGATACACGCCGTCTATGTTCCAGCTTGATGTCCCGGGCGCAACGATGCAAGTCTTCAAAGTTTTCGAGATAACAGTGGCTCCTTTCCTGCTTGATAGGCCAACATCAATAGAAGCAATTTGCGGGGTATTCCCTGCTCGCGTTGCAAAATAGACTCGAACGACGTCGTCTGCGATCATTGTCGGTGTAGGCAACTGAGCCCAGTTTAAACTATGCTCAAGTAAACCGATATCGAAGCACGAAACTTTGGCCAGATAGTTCCACGTCATCTGACCTACTCGCTAACGCTTTTCTACAATCATTGTCCACTCAAAAAGCGGATAGTTGTGGAACAAACTCACTGAGCCATTTAATGTCTTTTTGAAATAGCCGAGAAATGAAGCTGGATCTGCATAATAAAGATCTGGTACGTACCAGTCATTGAACACGCTCAAGCAGTTGAACGCAAGACCAATACGCGACGCATCAAAGAGTTGTTTTAGCGCCTGCTTCACGAAGCGTTCCCACTGTTTCGCACTGTTGTTCACTCGAACATTGAACGTTCCCGACACGAAACTCCAGTCACATTCATGAATGATGTCAGGAGTTTCAGAAATCTCTCCGCAAATCGAGTGCGTTTTGAGCGTGTTTCTTGCTTGATTAGCGATACTGTGGTCGATCTCATAGCCAAAATAGTTTTGAAGATCAATTTTTTTGTCAGTAATCAAGAAATCAGCAAGATCTGCAAATCCACATCCATAATCAATGACGTCACACTTTGTCTGTGGTACCAAATATTGGGTTAAAATATCAAATCTAAGTTTTTGCTGTTCAACTGACTTCCATCCCAGTGTTCGACTATTTATTCCGAGTTCTTGATAGTTGGATGCATAAAGCGCACTCACACTTGAAAGATCTAACGGATGTTCGCTCATGTTGGATCCCTCTTGTCGCCTAATTCTTGACCGAACTAGGGGCGGGGAGCATTACTGCGCCATCTGGTACGTCTTCGCGTACGACCACTCCTGCGCCGATTACAACCGACTTACCTACCTTGACTCCGTCATGCAACGATGCGTTTACGCCTATGAACGTATTTGCGCCGATTGTACATGACCCGCTCACCACAACATGTGACGAGATAAAGACATTGTCCTCAATAACCGAGTGATGCCCAATATGATTGCCACTCCACAACACGACATTTCTTCCAATTTCGCAAAATGGCTGCACCGTGTTGTCTTCGAAGATAAATAGGTGTTCATCTATCTTGGTGTTCATCCACATGTGGACTGAAGGATGAATGAACGACGCAAATGAGAAGTTCGCTATCGTTAGCTGATCAAGAATTCTCTGTCGGATTTTATTTCGATGTCGATAACCGATCGCAACGTACACTTCGAGGTTCGTACGATCAAACGTTTGAAGTACTTCACTTAATGGGTACAAGCGACGACCTGCAAACTCCTGTCCATTTACATATTCGTCCTCAGCTGTGTACCCGATCACAGTTCGACTATTGACTTCTTCGAAGTACAAGGCTGCGATCTCCGCAAAGTTCCCTGTGCCTACGATCAGTACGTTGCGTGAATCCACTTCATTTCTTTCCAAGAGATACTGGATACCAATAGAAATAGGGGGCGTCGAGCAATAATTCGCTAAACGGTGCTTTGACTAGTCTCGGGTCGTGGATTGTTGAATAGTATTTATAGGCGTTTTCCGTGGTACTCCATTTTCTCTTGAAGTCATAAACACCCGTTTGCGTTGCCCAGGTGCCACCCCAATTCCACTTTTCGAACCCCTGCTTGCGCATTTCCTTCATAGCCTCAAAAATGACGAGACTCAATCCTTGGGTGCTCATATGTTCGGTCGCGACTGCTGGAATGAAATATTCAACGGTTAAACCGTATTTCAAGAGAAGCAGTGCGGCTATTACTTCACCATTCAATTCGCCTGTAAACACCGTCCAATAATCCAGTGGTAGTTCTTGAGACAGTAACTCGAAAAAAATTGTCGGTTTTATTAGACCATTGATTCGAGCCGTATTCTCAATATGTATTCCATGGAGGGCTTCTAAGCGTGCAACTTCGTTTCCATGGCTAACTTCTATGCCCAGGCGTAAGGCTTTCCTAATATTTCGAGGCCGGGGATCTGGTAAGTTTCCCATGAACTGCACCGGATCGCTCAATTGTTGCAGATCTGTTATCAATGATATGCGCGAATCTGTAGGGGATCCCAGAACGCTTTTCACGATCTCTGAGTCGTTAACAAATCCCTTCAGAGGCTCGATAATAGTACTCGCAGCTATGTTTTCGATCGAGGTGCAGTAGTTCTTATACTCCCTAAGGATCGCAAGTTCTACATGCGCACTGCCCCCAATTACATTAGGGCCACCATGAGAGCCGAAAAAGGGAAGGGAGTTTGCGATAACTCCGAAGCGCGTTTGGCGCTGAATCAGCGGTAGCACGCCCGCGAGTTGATCTGCTTCGTCAACCGCGGTGATCCAAAGCGTCTCTCCTTGGACCACCTTGCTAATCAGCGAAACGTACTCGTATGTTCCGTAAATCGTGCTAGCTACTGCAGAAAGCGCTTCCCTCAAATTTAGGTTGGAGCGGGATAAGTCTGCTCCAGTTAGACAATGAAGAGCCACTATGTGAGTCTCGGATCACCGGTCATGAAACTGAGTCCAGATTGGTGTCGATCGACCACGATTTGACAATACATGAGACTCAGTTAGACCCAGAAAGAACTGAAGCCATTGACAGCAGAGACCATATCAAGAGCCGGCGATTTCTCTTGCCGCTAACATGCTCTTCCACTGCATTCATGACGCTACGGTAGTCAAGATAGTTGTACATTTCTAATTCAGAATCAACTAATCTTGCCATGACGTAGTTGCGGCTTTGGTGCATAAACCATGTTGAATCAGGTGCAGAAAAGCCTTGTTTCCTAGAATCAGGGTCAACCCGAGGCACTATTGATGACATTACTTGGCGCAGTAAATGCTTTCCGCTGCCGAGTGTTTCGTAATAGTAATTTGTCTTGTTCACTTCCAGATTTTCATCAATAGCTATCTTGTTCGTTGGCCTAGGAACCTTCATTGAGATTGGACACCGCATCGCAAAGTCCACTAAGTCATTATCAAGCAATGGCACTCGCGTCTCAAGACCGTGCGCCATACTTAGCTTGTCTTCAACAACTAGTAGGCCCGGAAGAAACGTTTTAGCTTCAAAGTAGAGACAACTGTTTACATAATTCTCATACGTTGTAAGTTTTTCTTGTGGAAATTTGAAAACATTACGGAATATTGCTTCTGTATTTACCTCCGAAACACGAGGCCAAATTGGAGCAAAGATCTGGCGCAGTTCTCGATTGCTGACGAGACGATGCCAGGTCTTGTAATAGCTGGATGCGAATTGATCGAACTCAAGGCTTGTGTCGCTCACAAAATAGCGCCACGGATACCCGCCGAACAACTCGTCGCCACCGACTCCAGTCATGACAACTTTGACGAACTTACTTGCGAGACGAGCTATTAGATAGTTCGGGTAACTTTGTCCGACGCGTGGTTCCTCGAGCTGTGCAACAACAGTATCTAAACATCGCTCCATATCAGATGAGTTCAGGACAATTTCAAAATGTTCCGTATGCAGTAATGATGCAAGAGCTTCTGCCTGCACCCTTTCATCAAATCGGAGTTCGCGGCCTGTTGCCGACGATAGATCAAATCCACAGGTGAAGGTTTTCATCATTGGAAGTGCTCTTGAGCTGATCGTGGCAACAGTTCCTGAGTCAATTCCACCTGATAAGTACGAGCCGATTTCGACATCCGATACCAATTGTCGACTCACTGCTTGATGCAATAGATATTGAAGTTCTTCGAAATAGTCACTTTCGACTACCGGACCAGGTCGCGTCTGAAATTCAAAATCCCAGTACTGGGAGGTATTAACACTGCCGTCTCCACCTATAGACAGAATCGATGCTGGGGGCAGCAAATGCGTTCCTTTGGTGAGCGTCTTGTCGGTGAAAATGTTCTGAAATGTGAAGTATTCCAACAAAGCCTGTTCATCAATCTGAGATACGAAGCCCGGGAATTGTTGTATAGCGCGCTGCTCTGATCCAAAAACCACAGATCCTGAATACACCCCGTAGTAAAGCGGTTTGATTCCGTAACGATCTCGGACTAAATGCAGAGATCTAACCAGAGAGTCCCATATTGCAAACGCAAACATTCCGTTAAACCGGGTGACGCACTCACGTCCCCACTCAGCCCATGAGTGCAGGACCACTTCAGAATCAGTATTGGAGCAGAATTTGTGTCCGAGGTTTTCGAGTTGTTTTCGAATTTCTTTGAAGTTGTAAACCTCGCCGTTGTACGTAAGAGCAAATCGTCTGTCATCGCTCACCATGGGCTGATGACCCGCAGGTGACAAGTCGATGATTGCCAACCGTCGATGCCCCAGACCGACTCCCTTGTCGAAGAAATGACCCTCTCCATCTGGCCCTCGATGAGCGATCGCATCGGTCATTCGCTTTAGTGCTCGAGGATCGACCGGTGAACCATCGAAGTTCAGTACTCCGGCGATGCCACACATTTCAGATGCTCAGAAGTGTGCTGACGACATATTCGTAGTCATCATCCGTCATCC
>Ga0194119_10009721_pt1 | contig 12836 bp, 11 predicted proteins | sample TA2MahC100mmetaG_FD_148620 | JGI IMG/M metagenome (GOLD analysis project Ga0194119, IMG submission 148620) | Freshwater microbial communities from Lake Tanganyika, Tanzania - TA2015018 Mahale Deep Cast 100m | ecosystem: Environmental > Aquatic > Freshwater > Lake | place: Tanzania: Lake... | reverse complement strand
GCGAACAGGCGCCTGTAGCTCAGGGGATAGAGCAGCGGACTTCTAATCCGTTAGTCGGGGGTTCAAATCCTCCCAGGCGCACCAAAATTAAAAGGGTTCGGGGCAGCTTGCCTGCGAACCCTTTGTATGGTGAGGCAGATGCACAAAATAACACTGATTAAGGGCGATGGAATCGGTCCCGAGATTGCCGAAGCTACTATAAAAATAATCGAAAAAACGGGCGTTAAGATTACCTGGGAAGAAGTTGTCGCCGGGCAGGAAGCCCTAAAAACTGAAGGGGATCCTCTGCCCGAGAAGACCATTGCTTCAATCAGGCAAAACCGACTGGCTTTAAAAGGGCCGCTCACCACCCAGGTGGGAAAAGGTTTCCGCAGTATTAATGTTGCGTTGCGCCAGGAATTTGGCCTGTTTGCCAACCTGCGCCCGGTCAGAAGCTTTAGTGGCGTTAAGTCACTCTACCAGGATCTAAATCTGGTGGTGGTCAGGGAGAACACGGAAGACCTTTATGCCGGAATTGAACGCCAGGTTGGAGCAGATCAGGCGGAGAGTATAAAAGTAATTACCCGCAAGGCATCGGAAAAAATAGCCCGGTTTGCTTTTGACTATGCCATTCAGCAGGGTAGGAAAAAAGTGACAGCTATTCACAAAGCAAATATAATGAAACTCAGTGACGGTCTTTTTCTTGAATCGGTAAGGGGTATTGCCAGTGGTTATTCCAGCATTTTCTTTAATGATCTGATTGTTGATAACGCTGCAATGCAGTTAGTTCTAAATCCCTATCAATTTGATGTAATTGTTGCCCCCAACCTCTATGGCGATATTTTATCTGATCTCTGCGCCGGTTTGATCGGGGGGCTTGGTTTGGCTCCTGCAGCCAACATTGGCGATGAAGTTTCCATCTTTGAACCGGTACATGGCAGTGCGCCGGACCTGGCCGGGAAAAAGGTCGCCAATCCAACGGCGATGGTTCTTTCGGCAGTTCTGATGCTTAGGCAGATCGGTGAAACTGATGCTGCGGACAGGATCGAAAAAGCGATTGCAGCAGTAATTAAAAAAGGTCGTCATACCACGCCCGATCTGGGAGGTAGCAGCAGTACGCTTGAGATGGCCGATGCCGTTATTGCTGAGGTTGAAAAAGGTTAGCTGTTATAAACGAGAACTAAAAACTACTGATCAGGCCAAGAGCGTAGCGCATTATCAGATTAACATCCCTTACATCAACTAACCCATCCCTGTAAACATCGGCCATGTCGGTCAGGCTAGCCGGCAGTAGTTGCAGACCCAGTACATGCCTTTGGGCCAGGGCAACATCTTGGATGTTGACCAGCAAATCACCGTTCAGGTCCCCTTTTATCGTCGAGTTTACCGGGTTAACATCTCCGTTTAAGCTCCTGACTGTTACTAGACAGGTCGCTGAGGCAGCGCCGTCTGTTGTTCTGACTCTAATCGACGCCTGTCCGCTGCGGATTGCCGTTACCAGTCCGCTGGAATTTACTGTAGCGATAGTGCTGTCGTTGCTGGACCAGGTTAAGGGCAACGTTGACATTTCTACCGGGAAAATGGTGACCAGCAGCATCTCAATTGCTTCAACATCAAGGATGAGGCTGGTCTTATCGAGGATTAAGCTAACTGGTGTTGTTTTATCAGACCCGTCTGGTGTCCAACGCAGCCAGCCCTCAATTTGCTCTAGGTTTAAGTTATTTAAATGCGGGCCGCCGCTAACCAGTTTGTTCTCATAGGCAAAAGAGTGGATCGCCACCACCCTGTAGCTGCCGGAAGTAGGGTCGTAAGTAAAAACCGGGCTCCCGCTACTGCCGCCGCTGGTCAGGGCATCATAAAAGAGACAGTTTTCATTCTGGGAAAGCACAGTTCCCGGGGCCAGCCACTGACCCTGGCTGGCCAATCCCCTTACAATGCCGGGATAGCCCACTACCGATACTGATGTTGGTACCTGGTTGAACTGCAGTGGCATAAAAGTAGTGATACCTTCAAAAGGCTGGTTGAAAAACAGCGCTCCATAGTCGTAGCGGATCAGGTTTTCCCGGTCGTTATAATTTTCGTAACGCAGAAAAGTTTGGTTTACCTCTGCTTTGGCCGGTTCTCGGGTAGAAAATGGTTGCCGCTTTTCCGGCCAGATTGTTTCGTACTGGCCGGGGGAAAAAAGCGCGCCTTTATGCCAGCCACCAAGAGCTGTAGTGTAGAGGTTGTGGGCATTGGTTAATATCGTGTAGGGGCTGATCAGGAAACCGGTGCCGCGAATAAACTGTGTTTCGTACTCAACAATCAGCATGCCGATCGTGTTGTAAGGGTAGGTTATGCTCAGGCTGTTATCAAGAGCAGAGCGATTATCAACCAGGCTGTTTAAGATGGGCTGGTTTGCAGTGAGGCTGGTTAGTTGCAGGTGCTGCTGCTCCTCCCATTTACGTGAAGCGGCATAGAGCCTCTCTATTTCCAGAGCGCTTAGTGTTTTTCGTTCCGGTTCAAGCAGTTGCACAGAGAGCTTTTTGCTGCTGTGGTTACTGTTGTATTCTAGCCATTTATGAACCTTGCCGTCGATAATCTGCAGCACCAGTCGAGGGGAATGGTCAAAGGCCGGGCTTTCTAAAGCAGGGCTGGTGTGGTTGGGCTGATCGCCGGCAGCAGCAGGAAGAGCGCCAGAGAGTAATACGGCAGCACATAAAGTTAAAATCAGCATAAATACTGTTTGATGCTTAAAACTGTGCAGTTTTTTCATCCTGATCTCCTGCCCGCTGCTGGCTGAACCTGTAGGTAAATATAGCAAGAATATAGCAATATATCTAAAAAAAAGCAAGGGCCTCTCTGATGGGGAAAAGCTTAAGGATTAAGGATCTGTGTTATAATTCCAGTAACAATTAGTGGCTTGATGCTCCGGTTTGAAGAAGGAACTTTTTACGGGCCCTGTCTGATCTTTCCCCTAATCATAACTTGCATGAGGAAACAGTCTTGCAGGAGCAGCTTATCAAAGACCTGGTGAAAGAACTGGAATCCAAGATGTTCATTTAAGAAAAAGGAGCCGATTGATGGTCATCAGCGATACTGACTTGCAGCTAAATAATAAATTGCTGGAGGAGATTATTAAGTCCACCGGCCGGTTTGCCCTGGCTTTCTCCGGAGGGGTGGACAGCAGCTATCTGCTTTCTGAATCGATCAGGATGTTAGGGCCGGGGAATGTGTTGGCGGTGCTGGTAAGCTCGGCCCTGCACCCTGAAACCGAATCAGAGGCGGCAGCTTTAATCGCCGGGAAGCTCGGTGCGAAACTGATAGTGCTGACTCTGGATCTTTTAAAGGCGGCGGAGGTGGCGAATAATGATGCCGAGCGCTGTTATTATTGCAAAAAAGCACTGTTTAAGGAGTTGATCGAAGCTGCAGGCAAAGAGGGTTTTATTACCGTAGTAGATGGGACAAACGCAGACGACGCAAACAGGCACAGGCCGGGATTGCGAGCCCTGAAAGAACTGGGAGTAAGAAGTCCGCTACAGGAAGCTGGTTTAGGCAAGGCTGAAATCAGGCAACTGGCGAAGGAGGCCGGTCTGCCGATTTGGAATAAACCGGCCGCGCCCTGCCTGGCTACCCGTTTTCCGGTTGGAACAAAGATTACGGTGCGGGCTTTAAAAAGCGTGGCAGCGGCTGAAGCAATGCTTCGTGACCTTCAGGTTGAAGGCGATTTAAGAGTAAGGATCCACGGTGATCTGCTAAGAATTGAGGCCGAAGCCTCCTCACTGAAGAAGTTGCTTGAGCTGCGGGGGATTTTCACAAGCCGCTTAAAAACCCTGGGTTTTAGTTATGTAACCCTTGACCTGGAGGGTTACCGGATGGGCAGCATGGAGCAATTAAGTGACAAAAAAGCCTGAATTTCAGTCGACATTCCACCAACCCTCGTTTTTATCGGTTTCCACCACCCCGTCAATTTCCATTTTTACGGTATGTTGAAAACCGCTGCCCGATGTAGTAATTTGAGAACCGGATTTTGTAGTTTCTTCCTCAGGTTCTTCTTCCTCTTCGGTCAATTCTTCTTCGGGCAGTTCGGGTTCATCCAGTTCTTCTACTGGCGGTTCCTCCGGCGTAGCGGTGGTGGTGCAGCCGGAAATTACAAAACAAAGTAAAATAGCAGTTACCAGCAGCAGAGATTTGATTAATTTATTCATCATTCATACCTCCTGCGGTACTTTTTGAAAAAGCTTGTAGAACAATTATAACACAGTACCTCTGAATAATGATTAAAAGCGCCCCCCTGTGGTTCCCTTTTGCCCCAAAATAATCATATTTGCTCACGCAAAATCTATTTTTATCTAGTTTCAGAGGAAAAATATATGATATAATAATCAGAATATAAATATGTAAATCATGGTTTTTAAAGTCAGTTTTTTGACTACTGCCCTTTTTACTCTGTAATTTTGTGGCTGTATAATCTGCCATAATTGAAAGGCAGGTTTCTGATTTACCCCAATCAAAAAAAGGTGATCTAGTTTGTTTAAGGGCGGAGGGTTAAACTTGAAAGAGATACTGCAAAGTCTTGCTACAGCGATCCTCAGTGGCAATAAAAATGCAGCCCTTGAATGGGCTGAAAAGGGGCTTCAATCCGGGATTAAACCGCTGGAGCTGATCAGCGGCGGTTTAACTGTCGGATTGGACGAAGTAGGCGAAAAGTTTGAATGCGGAGAATACTACCTGCCGGATATGATGTTGGCAGCCGAAGCGATGAGCGCTGTCCTGGAGATGCTTGCACCAAAGCTGGAACAGGAGCGAAACACTTCTGAGCAGGCGGTTAGAGTGGTTATCGGCACGGTAAAAGGCGATCTGCACTCGATCGGCAAAGACATTGTGATTATGTTGTTAAAGGCAGCGGGGATGGAGATTATCGATCTCGGCGTAGATGTTCCCTCTGCCAATTTTGTTCGCTCTGTAGCAGATAACGGGGCAGATGTCCTTGGCATATCCGCCCTGATGACCACAACTATCCAGGAACAAAAGAAGATCATTGACCTTTTGGTTGAAATGGGATTGCGCGAAAAGGTAAAAGTCATTGTCGGCGGAGCGCCGCTTTCCGAGGAGTGGGCGCTGAAGATTGGCGCTGATGCTTACGCAGCGGATGCCATAGCGGGAGTGAAGAAAATTAAAGCGTTGCTTAACCTGGCATAAGAGAAAGGAGTAATCACAGTTGTGGTTTGAACCTTTGTCAGAAAAAGACCTACACTTAATTCATGATTTAACCCTGAAAATATTGCAGGAAACAGGGGCAGTGGTTGAGGGTTGTGAAGCCAGGCAAATCTTAATGTCCGCCGGCTGTCTTGAAGATGACCGGCGGCTTTTGTTTCCGCCCCGGCTGGTTGAGGATTGCCTCGCTCATAAAGTAGCGGTTACTCTTTACGGAGTTGATGAAAGCATTGTGTTGCCGTTAACTGAAGCTCCTCGCTCTTACACCCATAATTTCGGATCAGTCTCTGTCTTGCTTGATCCCGCTGATAACCGGATCCGTGAAGCTATGCTGCAGGATTTAATTGATTTTGTCCGGATTAGTGACACCCTGAGCCACCCGGACATGGTAGTGCCAAGTTTGAGGCCGACTGACCTGCCGGAAGAGATCGCCTCCCTGGCGATGACAGCCTACACAATACAGAATACGAACAAGCCCGTTGATATCGGCACTGCCTCGGACCGGTGGGAGATCAGCTACCTGATTCGCATTGCTGCAGCAATCAGGGGTAGCGTTCAAAAATTGGTTGAAAAACCGATCGGTACTTTATCCATATCGCCCCTCAGCCCGCTAAACTTCCCGGCCGATATCACAGAAGCAATTATCGAAAGCGCCCGCTCCGGTTTGCCGATTACCATGTTACCCTGTCCGACCCGCGGTCTGACCGCCCCGGTCACCCTGGCCGGCGGCCTGGTTCAACAAAACGCAGAACAGCTGGCTTTTTTAGTCTTAGCCCGTCTCATCAACAAAGACACACCGCTAGTTTATACCTGCCGTCTGGCAGGCGCCAATATGCGCACCGGCTGCGTCAGCGGCAGAGATCCCGATATTGGTTATTCCGGAGCCTGCGCCGCCCAGCTGGCTCGTTACTATGGGTTACCTTCCGGCGTTTATGGACTGGACACCGGTTCGGCGCAACCGGATTTACAGTCAGGTTATGAACGGGCGATTGGCGGTCTTTACCCGGTTCTGGCTGGCGCAACGCTTGTTTCCGGTATCGGTGCTCTCAACGCCGGCCTGCTGGCCAGCGCCGAACAGCTGGTGATTGATGATCAGATTTATGCCATGATCATGCACCGCCAAAAGGGCATCGCTGTAACTGAAGAGGTGATCGGCGCTGAAGTGGTTAACGCGGTAATGAGGGGCGGTCATTTTTTGGCCCAGGAACACACCAGGAACTACATGCGTAAAGGAGAAATTTTTACCGGCACTCTGGGCAACGAATCTCCTTATGAACAATGGCGGGCTACCGGTTCAGTCACGATCAGGGAGCAGGCTAGGGAAAAGATCAGGCAGCTGCTGGCTGAACATCCTGGTGTATTGGTCAGCGCGACGGTTAGCCACGAAATAGAAGTAATCCTGGAAGAAGCCAGGTTTGAAAGAAGTGGATAAGGTTTATTAAAAGGAGGGGATGGTTCTTATCATTTTGACTTAAGGCATTGCGATTATATCATTGTGAGGAGGTATGTTAACTTAAGATGAAAAGATTAAAGTGGCTACCCTTGCTCTTAGTAGTATTGATGTTTTGCAGTATAGCTCTTACCGGTTGCGGTGGGGGGACCCAGGAGTCCCAATATGTTTTTCGAAGCGGTTACATGCGTGAAATAGAAAGTCTTAACCCAATGGTTATCTGGTCGGTTCAGGCTTATGAAGTGATGTATCTGACCTACAACTTCCTGATTAGCTGGGACGAAGATCTGAATGTAATCCCTGAACTGGCCCGGGAATGGGAAGTAGACGAATCGGGAAAATTATGGACCTTTTACCTACAGGAAGGGGTAACCTGGCATGACGGTGAGCCTTTTACGGCTGAAGACGTTAAGTTTACATTTGAATATATCCGTGACAACGAGCTTGGCTATTTCTACGACTATGTTGCCGCAATGGAAGAAATAGAGGTTATAGATGAGTATACCCTGACTGTTAAAACCGACGAACCTATCGCCTGGATGCCTCAGATTTTAGTGCCGATTTTACCGGCTCACATCTGGTCGGAGATTGACCCTGAAGATGCCGAGGGCGAATTTGCCAATGACAATCCCATCGGGACCGGCCCTTTCAAGGTTGTTGATCATCGCAAAGGCGAATACACCCGGTTGGTTGTTAACGAGGATTATTATAAAGGTCGACCTGGCTTAGATGAAGTGATTTTCATGATTTATGCAAACACTGACTTGATGGTCGAGGCCTTAAAACAGGGTGAACTTGATATTATCTCCGATGTGCCGGGGGCACAGTTTAAAGCTCTCCAGGATGTAGCTGATCCAAATATCCTGACGCTAGAAGCTGATTCTCCCTCGTTTACCGAGTTGGCTTTTAATGTCTGGGATGATCCTGTTTCACTCGGTAATCCTCACCTGTTGGATAAAAATGTACGAATGGCGATAGAATATGCCATCGACCGTCAGGAACTGATTGATGTGGCGCTAATGGGTTACGGCGAAGTAGCATCGACTCTGGTGCCAAAGCTTTTCGAATACTGGCACCTGGATCCGGGCCCTGGTTTCCGTAGTTTTGATCCAGTTCAGGCGGAAGTTATCCTGGAGGAGGCCGGTTACCAGCGCGATGACCAGGGGCTCAGAGTAGGCCCTGACGGTGAGCCAATGTCTTATATGCTGTTAATTCGCTCAGAATCGCCTGACAACCAGAAGATGGCTTCTATGATCAAGGATATGCTGGCAAGTGTTGGCATCGGGATCGAGATAAGCGTTATTGATGAGGGCACCTTGACCGATCGGATTTTTGAGGGCGATTTTGACCTGTTTATCTGGGGCTGGTATGTCGATATTGACCCGACATCAATCCTGAAAGTTGCCACGACCGATGAAATCTTATCCTGGAGTGACTGCTTCTATTCGAACCCTGAATATGATGTCTTGCATCAGCTGCAGCAACGGACCATGGATCGGGAAGAGCGGCGGGAGTTGATCTATGAGATGCAACGGATCTTTTATAACGATGCTGCTTATATTATGCTCTCTTATGATCCAGAACTGCAGGCTTATCGCACCGATCGTTATACCGGCTGGGTGCGCAACCCGCGGACCGGACCGGTAATGTATACCAATGTTATCGACAGCTATGAACAACTGCGTCCGATAGAATAAGGTCCAGGCAGTGTTATTAGATCACTACGGGAGAGGCCGGTGATCTTTTCCGGCCTCTATTTGAAGTTGCTGCCCGGGAGGGATGCCCATTGAATATGCGTGGTTACCTGTTCCAAAAAATAATGCAGGCAGGACTCACGATTCTGATCGTGGTCGCCTTGAATTTTTTTCTTTTCCGGATTATGCCCGGTGATCCGATCCGGGTTTTGATCCGCAACCCGAAGATTTCTGCTGATGCCCTGGAAAGAGTGCGTGAGCAGTTTGGCTTAAACGAAGGGCGCCTGGTTCAGTTCTGGATTTATCTGCGCGATCTTTTTTCAGGTGAACTCGGCTCTTCTTTTAACTATAGGCAACCGGTCATTGACGTGATCATGGAAAGAGTTCCGGCCACGATCATGCTGGTCGGTACAGCAACTGTATTGTCGATTATTTTTGGTGTTTTGCTGGGAGTGATCTTGGCCTGGAAAAGGGGGACAAGGTTAGATATCGTCGGCCTGAGTATCTCGCTGATCCTTTACTCCATGCCCACCTTCTGGGTGGCGATTATCATGGTGATGATTTTTGCTGTCTACTGGCAGATATTTCCCTTAGGTGGTATGGGTATGCCCGGGGTTTTTTACACATCGCTCTGGGCTGAACTGGCCTCCAAAGTCGGTTACCTTTTTTTGCCTACGGTTACTTTTGCCCTGATCCTGGTCGGCGAATATGTATTGATCATGCGTAGCTCGCTGCTTGAGGTGATGCGTGAAGACTATATGCTGACTGCCAGGGCCAAGGGGGTCAGCAACCGTGATCTGCTACGCAAGCATGCCCTGCCGAATGCCATGCTGCCGGTAGTAACCCTGATTGCTATCAATCTCGGTTTTATCGTTGGCGGGGCAATTCAGATCGAGACAGTTTTTTCCTGGCCTGGTCTTGGCCGCCTGATGTACACCGCGCTAACCAACCGGGATTATCCGGTATTACAGGGTCTTTTTCTCTTTGTGACAATTGCTGTAATCGTGGCGAACTTCTGTGCCGATATTCTGTACCGCTATCTTGATCCGCGGGTTAAATCATAAGGGGGCGGGGTAATGCAAATTGATGCTTTAAAAAATGAGCGCCTGGCCCTCTGGAAGAAGAATCTTTCCAGCTTTTGGTCCATCTACAGTCAGAACACTATGGGCCTGATTGGCCTGGTTATTTTGATTTTTTTTACCTTAATGGCGATTTTCGGCCCACTTCTGGTCAGCATTACTACAATGTCAGTTGACGGTGTAACCCAGGTTATGCATCCGCCTACCAGCGGTTTTTGGCTGGGAACCGACGATCTGGGTAAAGATATCTTAGCAGGGGTGATTATCGGCTCCAGGGTGTCGTTGCTGGTTGGGGTGGCCGCCACCGCCATCTCGATGATCATAGGCACCGTAATTGGTATTGTCTCCGGTTTTTACGGTCGGGCTGTTGACGCCCTGCTGATGCGAATTACCGATGTATTTCTGGTAATTCCCTGGCTGCCCCTGATGTTGGTCATGGCTGCCCTACTCGGACCGAGTCTCGGCAACATTATCTTTGTAATCGGGATTACCAGCTGGGCTGGTACCGCCAGGATCATTCGTTCGCAAACCTTAAGCATTAAGGAGAGACCCTATGTTGAGCGGGCCAGAGCGATCGGCAGCGAGGATAGCCATATTATGTTTTATCATATATTGCCAAATGTTTTTCCGCTGATCTTTGCCAATACTGTACTGGTTGCGGCTATCGCCATTCTTTCGGAGACTACGCTCAGTTTTTTGGGGATGGGCGATCCGACCCGGGTAACCTGGGGTGTAATGTTGCACTTTGCTTTTTCAATGGGGGCGGTTTCACATGTTGCCTGGTGGTGGTTGTTGCCACCGGGGATCTGTGTTGTGCTGGTAGTGCTCAGCTTTACCTTTATCGGTTATGCCTTGGACGAAGTTCTTAATCCGAAGCTAAGGAGGCGCGACCAGTGAAACTGCTCGAAGTAGAAAACCTAACCACTTATTATAAATTGAAGGAAGGCTACGTGCACGCCTGCGAAAATATCAGCCTTCAGCTCGGACAGGGCGAAGCACTCGGCCTGGTTGGCGAATCGGCATCGGGCAAAACGACTGCCGCTCTTTCGCTGGTTAAATTACTGCCCGATAATGCCCGGGTGATAGCCGGTAAAATCAGCATTGAAGGGCGTGATATTTCCCGGGCAATGGAAGATGAGCTGCGCCGTATTCGCTGGAAGGAGATCGCCATTGTCTTCCAGGGGGCAATGAATGCCCTGAACCCGGTTAGGCGGATTGGTGATCAGATTGTTGAGGCGCTGCGTATTCATGACAAGATGACTGAAAGGGAAGCTTATTTAAGGACGGCTGAACTTTTTGAGCAGGTTGAGATAGACTCTTCCCGAATCAAAGAATACCCGCATGAGTTTAGCGGCGGAATGCGCCAGCGGGCGATGATCGCCATGGCTATTGCCTGTAACCCCAAGATTGTAATTGGTGATGAACCTACCACGGCCTTGGATGTTATGGTTCAGGCCCAGGTTCTGCAGTTACTTGAAAAGTTACGTCGGGAAAGGCAGATGGGGATGATCCTGATCACCCATGATCTATCAGTTGTCGGCGAGACCTGCGATCGGGTAGCAGTGATGTATGCCGGACAAATAGTCGAAAGCGGCCCCACGGAAAAAGTATTCGAAAACCCTGCACATCCCTATACCCGGGCTCTGATTGCCGCCTTTCCCAACATAGAGGGGGAGCGATACCTGGCCCAGTCGATTCCCGGGAATCCACCGAATTTATTGGATCCACCTGCAGGATGTCGCTTTCATGAAAGATGCTCAGCGGTATTTGGCCCCTGCCATGCAGAGGAGCCACAGACTGTTGAAGTTACTGTCGGCCATTTTGCCCTTTGCCATCTGTTAAGGGGAGGTGCATCGGCGTGACTAATGAGCATTTAAAAGTGGAGCAGCACGATTTACTGCGGGTAATGGGGCTCGAGGTCCATTTTACCGCTCGTACTGGATTTATAGCCTCATTGCTCAGTAGAGAGCCTTCCCTGGTCAAAGCGGTAGATGGCCTTGATTTTAGTCTGGCCAAAGGAGAGATTCTCTGCCTGGCTGGTGAATCAGGAAGCGGCAAAACTACAACCGGAAAAGCGATCCTGCGCCTGGTAGAACCAACAGGAGGAAAGGTCTGGTTCAAAAATGAAGATCTGCTTAGCTTTAAACGACAACGTCTGCGCCTGTTTCGCCAGGAAGCACAAATTATCTTCCAAGATCCCTACGAGTCTTTGAACCCGCGACAGACTGTGTTTGCAACCGTCGCTGAGCCATTGGAGGTTAATAAGATTTGCAAAAGCAGCTCAGAAAAAGAGGAGAGGGTGACTGAGGCGCTTTGTGAAGCAGGCTTGAGCAATCCGCGGGAGCTTTTCATGCGCTATCCTCACGAATTAAGCGGTGGGCAGCGGCAACGCCTGGCCATTGCCAGTGCTCTTGTTTTAAAGCCTGATTTTATCATGGCCGATGAACCGGTATCGATGCTGGACCTTTCGATCCGGGCCGGTATCCTGAAGCTGATGGTCGACTTGCGTGATCAGAAAGGAATCAGTTATCTTTTTATTACGCACGATTTATCCCTGGCCTGGCTGGTTTCGGACCGGATTGCGATTATGTACTTAGGGAAAATCGTGGAGCTCGGCTCCGCCGATGCTATTATTCGCCGGCCGTTACATCCCTATACCCGGGCCCTGGTCTCGGTAATACCGGTGCCTAAACGGGTGTCACTTAGCGACAAAATACTGCTCCAGGGAGAAACCCCCGATCCGGTAAATATTCCCACCGGATGCCGTTTTCACCCCCGCTGCCCGGAAGTACAAAAGCGTTGTCGCGAAGAAGAACCAGTCTACAGAGAAGTGGCACCTGGGCATTTTGGCGCTTGCCACTATATCTAAGAAAGAGTTAAAACTATGATGACTGAACTATACTTGCTTTCTGTCCGGAACTGGCTGCAAAGCCTCGAGCTGGCAGCTGCTATCTTAACCGACGACAAGCGGGATATCTTTTTTCTTGATCCTGAAAGGGTAACAGTGGAGAAAGAAGCGCTTTTCCTAATGGCCGGCCGGCTAGATCTTTGCTGCTTTAACCTGACCGGGAGCGAAGCTGTCGACCAGCTAGCTGTCACTGCAGGGCTAAAGCTTAAGGCAGACCCCCTTTCCGGCAGCCGAAATATTGATTTATACGTTACTGCTTTTGGGATGCCGGCAGGAATCTGTTCTGCTGCAGCCGATTCTCCGGCTGATTGCCTTAAAGCGGCGATGCTGGCGGTTCGTCTTGGTTACTATTTTTCAGCGTTGACAGCAGTATCTCAAGCGGAATCTCTTAACTACCCTGAACTGCCCCTGGTTTGGATCGGATCGAAACAATCGATTTCTGCTGTAGGCATCGATGCTACAAGGAAAAACTTACAAACCATTGAGGATGACTATCAGCTGCTTCAGTTTCTTAAATCTACCGGCCTCTC
>Ga0194119_10009717_pt1 | contig 12839 bp, 10 predicted proteins | sample TA2MahC100mmetaG_FD_148620 | JGI IMG/M metagenome (GOLD analysis project Ga0194119, IMG submission 148620) | Freshwater microbial communities from Lake Tanganyika, Tanzania - TA2015018 Mahale Deep Cast 100m | ecosystem: Environmental > Aquatic > Freshwater > Lake | place: Tanzania: Lake... | reverse complement strand
ACAATTACGGCCCCATGAATCCGATTCGGTATACCAATCCCCGAATTCCGGGAAGCCCTTGGCAACCCATTAATCCCATCAATCCAGTGGGTCCAGTCCCCAATCCGGGGATTCCAGGTAATCCGACGTTTCCGGGTAATCCGATTACCCCCATCAATCCTATTACCAATCCGGTGAATCAGCCTCCAATAAGGATCACTTTACCGAGAACCCCGTAGAGTTAGGATTAAAGTTTGAGAGAAATCAGATTTGGGGCTAGAGTGTTGAACACTCTAGCCCTTATCTTTTTTTGTGGGGATCCAAAAATGGTCAAATTAATCAGCTTATCGCTATTCGTTTTAGCGGTAGGACTTTTATCATCAATAAGTTTGATGAGTGTATTTCATTTTTCGATGATTCCTGCGATTCTTTTTTACTCTCGTTCCTATTCATGGAAAAAATTTCCAAAAAGCGGCTGGGCTCTTTTAAGTCTCTGTGTGATTCTTATTCTTTCGGTTTGGGTTAATCATGACATCATCTCTAGGCCGTTAAAAAATATTCTAAAAGTTAAATATTATTTGATAGGCGCATTGTCGATAGTTCCATTTTCGTATTACTTTCAGAAACACTTAAATCTTGAACAGAGAAACAGAGTTTTAAAGCGATTATTATGGATATTGCTGATCAGCGCGTCTTTGGCCACTCTTTCGGGCTTAATAGGTTATTTTTTCGGATTTAATCCTCTTCTAGGTGTGGAGGTCTCGCATGCTAGAAATGGCGGCCTATTTGGAATGGTAATGACTTATGGTCACTCGATGGCTTGGCTAACTCTGTTTGTGATTGGTCTTAGTTTTCAATCTGAGAAGGTCAAAAATTTTATCTCACTGAAATGGCTTGTGTTCTTCTCTTCAATCTTTTTGATTGGACTATTTACGAGTCATGTCCGGGGTGCTTGGATTGCTTTCTTTGCCGGTTGTTTTTGGATTAATAAACGCCTCACTCTTTTTTTGATTTTACTTTGTATTTTGGGGGCAGGGCTTCTTTCTTTAAAAGATCCTCGTTTTTTGAACAACCAAATTCTTAGAGTAAGTTCCAACGAGGAGCGTTTGGGGTGTTGGTTAGCTGCAATCAAAGCGGTCCAGGAAAAGCCCCTATTGGGATATGGGTATTTGAATTTCGAGCCCAACAGTCGAGCGATTAAGGAAAGGTACCATTTGCCTTATCCAGAATTTAGTGGCCACGCGCATAATGATCTCTTAGAAGTTTTAGCCACATCGGGTCTCTTAGGGGGAGCTTGCTTTCTTCTTTGGATATTTCTTTGGTTTCAAGAGTTGTTGAGGCGCAAGGACCTCTCCACTCAATGGGCAGTTCCGATTTTGGTCGGATTTTTGGCCTCCGGTTTAACGCAGGTCACATTTAACGATGGAGAAAACACTTTCTTTTTGATGTTAGTTTATGCGCTGTCTATAGTGTTGTGAGGTGTTTTCCTTGCCGCTATAATTAAAGTTTTTAAATCCTACAAGTTTCTATCTCGGCTCTCTATCTTTTTTGTGTAATTGGTTTATTACTCGTCGTGTCGGCAAAGGTAAGATCGTAAGTTTACAATCTGGAAACATACGAAACCAGGTCTACCGGCTTAGCCTTACAATGTACTGTACGACTTAATTTCTAAGTTTACTTTTTGAAAAGAACAATCCCCATCATGGGTGTCTTATTTCCCATTTTCCTTTTGGCTTTCAAAAATCCTAATAAAAAGAAACCTCACGTCCGAGGAGCCCCTAACATCTGATTTCTCAACATTTTAAGGGCGCGATACAGAGCCGGTGACTTGATTTGAGCTATTGCGCTAACAAATTGCCTTAAAGGCAAACTTAAAAAACTCTCGATAAAAAGAGCTTGAGTGAGAGCCTGTTCTGCTTTTTTAAACTCTCCTAAATTTAAGTACTCTTGAGTCAACCGAAACCAATGAGTTAAAAGGCTTCGGCGATGAGCTTTGATTGCGTAGGGTGGCACTGAATCTTTTATGCAATTCAGAAAATTGATTCCATGTTGCAGATGAAAAGTCGACTGACGCCCTCCCCACAATCCATTCGATCTCATTCTCCAGACTCCCATCACTTCAGGAAAAATTTTAATGGGTCCGTGGAGCGAGTTGAGAAAGTCGATGCACCAATCGTGCCCTGTTAGCTCATGAAAATATTGGGGAAGAATTGTAAATAGACGGTTACGAAATAAAAGGCTGCAGTTATGGGGGAAGCACGCCTCAACCAAGTGTTCAGTTGTGAAAACGGTTTGGTCTGTTCTAGGAATTGGACCATGTTTAAATTGGTCTTCGTCGCAAATCGCCCACATTTTATGGGCACAAGCAGAAAAATCAAGATTCTCCTCTAAAAAAGCTAACTGCTGACTGAGTTTTTTGCTGCTTGTCCAATAATCATCACCATCGCAATGAGCTATGTAATCTCCTGTGGCCTGTTTCCAAGCTCTTTCATAGTTGTGGGTATGGCCCGACTGTAGTGACGAAGTTAAAATAGTTATGAGCCCTGGATACTTTTGTTGATAGTTTTGGGCGATGCTAAGAGTGCTGTCTGAAGAGTTGTCATCCGAGATTATGATTTCGAGATCGGCCTCGACCTGTTGGCTTAGAATTCCTTCCAAAGCCTCTTTGAGGTACTTTTCGTGATTATAGGTAATGACTAAAACACTTATCTTTTTTCTGATGGGTAAATGGGACATCATTTCACCTGGCCTTTAAGTGAAAGACCAAAAGAGGATTTTGGAAAGAAACTGGTTTTCCTGTCCAATCCCCATAACAGTCTTCAACAAGGTATCCCGCCACTTCAAAAAGTTTCATCCATTGGTCAAGATTAAACAGGTGAAGCGTCGAACGATAAAGTGAAAATTCATTAAGCGAATCGGAAACAGCATATTCAAAGACAGTTTGGCTCTCTTTGTTCCCGGGATAGGTTCGCTCCCACAGTCGACTCACAGAGAATTCTTCATTTTGGGGTGAGGTGTAATTCCATATTGACTCTCTAAAGTCTCTTCGATTCTCAAAAAAATCTAGATTATGAACTTCAATAAAAAAACTCCCTTCCTGTTTCAAGTGGGGCACGGTTTTTCTGAGAAGACCTAAAAGGGCTAATTCTGTATCGGCTTGCTCCAAGATATGAGAACTCATCATAATAATTTGAAAGGTTTCATCGATTTCAAATTTGGAAACTTCGATTGGATAGATTTGGAGAAAGGGGCGAAAATCTTCGGCAAGGGTTTCCTTGAGATTCCTCAGGACTTGGATTTTTACCGGGTTGTTTTCTAGGGCAAAGGTAGGAATTTTATTGTTTGCCAATTGAAAAGCCAGTTTTCCTGAGCTGTTCGAGAGATCTAAAACAGATCCGAAATGGTTTTGGCACCAATTTAAGGCAAATTTTATTTTGCCGCTCTCGTTTGCGAATAAAGCTTCTAAAAAAGGGTCAATGTCTTGATAAAGTGGGCAGTCCTCTTCATTTAAAAAAGCGTCACGAGGGTAGAGAACCTGGTTAAAAACAAAATTCCCGGCTATTTTTTTGATTTGATCAAAAGGAGTCATTAATAGAATTGTTCTATTCTATCATAACTCGCTTAAGATTTTAGACGTCACGCACTGAGCTTTGTGTGCGTTGCGACAAGTTTTTTGAAAATCATGACGTCGGTGATAGGTGCTAAGCAGGTTTTGTTTTCACAGATGTATAGGGTTGTTTTTCCATCGACGGGTACTTTTCCTTCGAACAAAAGACTTTTAGAATTCAAATCTGTTCTAACCGATACTGATTTATTAGGATAGTAAGACTCTCGAATGGCCTGCAGCCATTCTTCGACAACTTCATCGTTGCCGGGAATCAAAACCCACTCTTGTGATCGATTCTGAAGAAGCTCCAGCGCTATGAGCATTTGTCCCGACGCTTGAGGTAAAGTTCGCATCTGATGTTCGTACTGCTCCAACGCCATTTCCGCCAAACGGATCCACTTCTCTTCATAAGTGAGTTTGCCCAGGCGAATAAGCGCCGTCAGAGCAAGACTTGTACTTGAAGGAACGGCACCGTCATAGGTGTCTGTCGGCCGGACAACCAGATCGCTCTGATTTGGCTCTGAAAAAAAGAATGCTCGACGTGAACTGTCCCAGAAAAGCTCAACCATTTTTTCCGCGAGCTTCTTTGCAGTTTCAATGAGTTTAAAGTCGAAAGTTGATTCATAAAGAGTGAGCGTTGCTTGAGTCAGACAAGCATAGTCCTCAAGAAAGGCGTTGTGCTTTGCTTGCCCTCTGGCATAAGTGTGTTTAAGCTCTTTTCCGTTCCAGTTTTCAGCGAGTAAAAAGTTTAAAGCTTTTTGTGCCGCTTCTAAATATGAAGATTCTTGCAAAACCTGATGAGCCAAACCAAGAGAGTGGATCATCATCGAGTTCCAGGATGTTAAAGATTTCGTGTCGACGGCGGGACGAATTCTGTTTTTTCTGATAGCCAATAATTTTCTTTTTGCAACGGCAAGAGTCTCTTCTAATTCAGTTTGAGATAGACCTAATTCTTCGCTGAGCTCAATGAATGATTGAGTGCGATGTAAAATATTATGATGTTCCCAATTCCCGTCTTTAGAGACTGAGTAAACTTTATTGAAAATAACGGCGACATCAGGACTTAAAATTTCTTCAATCTCTTTTTTAGTCCAAACGTAGAACTTTCCTTCAACACCTTCGCTATCCGCATCTTCGGTGCTATAAAAAAGCCCTTCGGGTGAAGAAAGTTCTCTTAAGACATAATCGAAGATCTCTCGTGCAGTTGTTGCATAGGGTAAATACTGAGTCGCTTGATAGGCCTCAACATAGAGTTCTGAGAGAAGAGCATTATCGTAGAGCATCTTTTCAAAATGGGGAACAAGCCACTTTTCATCGGTTGAGTACCGGTGAAATCCGCCACCTAAGTGATCGTATATTCCACCTTGAGCCCAAAGCTGCAGAGTCGTATTGACGAGGGTTATCGCCTCCTCCTCTTGGGTTGTTTTCCAATGGCGCAAAGCCAGGCGAAAGTCGGTAGTGTGGAAAAACTTAGGTGCTTGGCCAAGGCCACCGTAAATGGGATCAAAAGAGCTTTTGATTTTATGGAAAGCGGCCTCGGTTAGAGCTCTAAACGAAAGCGAGACTCCATTACGAGTAGTGGGTTGATTGATCTCTTTCAAAGCGGTTAAAAGTTCAGCGGCCGATTTTTTAACTTCGCCCTCTCGATTTTTCCAAGTGTTGGCAATGCCCAGAAGTATTTTCTTAAAACTTGGCATGCCCATTTTATCTTCAGGCGGAAAGTAAGTGCCCCCGTAAAATGGCTCTAAGTCGGGAGTGAGAAAAACGGTCATCGGCCATCCTCCTCGATGAGTCATAATTTGAACTGCATTCATATAGATGTTGTCGAGATCGGGGCGCTCCTCTCGATCCACTTTGATACTGACAAAAGAGTCATTTAAGATTTTTGCTGTTGCTTCATCTTCAAAGCTTTCCTTTTCCATGACATGGCACCAGTGGCAGGCTGAATATCCAATTGATAGAAAAATGGGCTTGTTTTCTCTTTTTGCTCGTTTGATAGCCTCTTCACCCCAGGGGAACCAATCAACGGGATTTTTGGCGTGTTGAAGCAGGTAAGGGCTGGTTTCTAAGGCTAAACGATTGGAAAAAGAGGATTGAGACATGAGAAGTCTTCTACCCTATCTTATAGCCAGAAGTCACGAAAGACTCTGCTGATAATTTTCGCCTTTGAGATAGCTTAAGTATACGAAATTTAATGGCTTAATAAGATTGCTATTGATTTAACGCGCCGCATTTGATAGAGTCCATCCTTCGCAAGCGTGTTTAAAAAAGGCTTTATATTCCAAGGGGGGTTCATGTCATTAAAGCGTTTTTGGGTCTCTTCATTTACATTTCTGTTCTTATCGACTGGGGGGTTTTCGGATGTTAATAGCACCAAGACTTCATCAACTAAGGCTAGTCCCTCTCAAAGTCGGGCTGCGGTTTCCTCAAACTTAAGACCTAATTTAACGAAATCGAAAAATGCTTCAAGTTCAACGAGTGCACTGGTTTCTGCTACAGGGATTGAATCTCTGTATGGTTACTTAGAGTTTCGTCCTTCTTACACGACTAAAATCGGAGAGATCCACACAGAAAATACCGCTGATGCCGGGTTTAAGATCGCTCCTAATATGAAATTGGGTTACGCTCAGTGGTTTTCAACCAATCTAATAAGCAATTTGCCCAGTACGCAGGGGCTTAATCTAACTGCCAATGACGGATTTTTCTATTTCAAAGCCAGAGACGTTTGGAAAAGCAGCAATGAGAAATGGATGGCAGCTTATCAGCTCCGTTTAATAACCCCAACTGACCGAAACAAATTCAAAGCAGGGTATGTCACGACTATTAGAAATCAGTTTCAGATTTCTCACAAATACAATGATTTTTTTAAAACTGATTTTGATTATCGTCCTATCCTTCACGTCTACAATCGAGCTTCTGTTGCAGGTTTAGACGGGGCAGTAGCAGCTAATCCTGCTTTTGACCATCAGTTTGTTCTTAATCAGGAAATTCATCCTGCTGAAAAATTCAGCTTGTATTTGCCTTTGATTTATCAACTGAGTACTTTTCGTCAGGACGCCGGAGTAACTAGCCCTGGTAATTGGCGAAAATTGATGATTTTCTGGCCTGAGTTGGACTACGAAATTAATCCAATTCACACAGTGGGTATTTCTTATTATACTGATAATTTGATCTCCGCTTACGGAAGCGGGTTGGATCTGTCTAACGGATTTCAAAAAGGTGTTGCCCAGTTAGTCTGGGGTATCAACCTGTAACGGTCGCGGAATCGTTTCAAAACCCAATTTTTTAATTTCTTGATACAATAGTCTTTATGAAGACTATTGTATCGCTAATCATTTCATTTTTTTCCTTTTTAACCCCGGTTCTATTCGCTGCCAGCGATACTCTTCCTCTCAATAAAAAGACCCAAGTCATCAAAGAAAGTGATTCTGCCGGAGTCACAAAAAAGCTTTGGAAGGGGAGTGGGGAAAAGCCTGAGCCCATGGCAGGATCGGAAGAGGCGGCAATTCCCAAACCCTACTTAGGTTCTATCGGTGTTTTTGGAACCCAAAAATTAAATGAAGTAATTCTAAAAGAAGAGTTAGGGCCTGAATTTAACGAATGGATACAAAAAGGGTTAGGCGGGGACCCGTCAAGTCTTGAACTAGAGAAGAGATTGATTCAAAAAATCCAGAAAAAATATAACTTTCCCTTCGCCGAGTTTAGCGTAGTGCAATTTTTTGAGCCCGATAATTTCTCGGTTCATATCGTATTGGACGTTGTAGAGGCTGCAGATGTTCAGAGTAGAAATCATTTTCTTCCTGATCCGACCGAGCTATTTCCCGATCCGGATTCGCTTATTCAATCCTGGATGGAGTATGAAAACATAAGCATGAATTTGGTGGAAGCCGGAGAGATTGTAACCGATGGGCAAAAGTGTTCTGCTCTACACTGTCCATTTGGCCATGACCACACCAAACTCAAAAAATATGGCCCTCTTTTCGCTGCAGGGGTCAAAAAGAACTTCGCTAAGCTATCTGAAATTATCTCAAAAGATAAACGTCCCGAATTTAGAGCAAGTGCCGCTTTTTTGTTACCTTATGAAACCGATGGTAAAAAGATTGTACCTTTGCTTGTTGAGCGGTCTCGAGATTCGGATCCGATTGTTAGAAACAATGCCCTACGAGTTCTAGGAGAAATAGCCGAGTTTTATCCTCAGTTTGTGATTCCAGTGAAACCTTTGATAGCGGCTTTGAATTATCCTCGAGCTACCGATCGGTCTAAATCGGTTTATGTCGTTTACATGCTGGCCAAAAACTCAAGCTCGGCAAGAGAGGAAATTTTAAGAGACGCGATTCCAAATTTACTACTTCTACTTGAAACTAAAGTTCCCGATCAAAAAGAGTTGGCTCATAACACCCTTAAAAAGGTGTCGGGTAAAGAATTTTCTATGAGTGATGTGACGAGTTGGAAAAATTGGTACGCTAAACTGAAAAAAGATAAAGGTTTGCCTGCAACTAAGTAAATTCAGTCGAATTTTGTGACAGAATTTAAGGAGTCCAATACTTCTTACTGGCTCGAGTCAAACGGTCTCTAATAGCGGGCCAAAGGTCTTTTTGAGATTTGGGTAGCTCGCAGACAATAAGTTCGCTGTCACTTTGGTCAAGTGTTCTAAGTTGGGCAAATAAGTTTCTTGCTGCCGTTAAGCTATCATTTCCTTCTGCAGTTAAAGAAAAAAATTCGGCTTGAGTAAAAGTGTTTCGGATTATGTGTTGAGTTTCAAAGGGCAGAGGAAAAGAGGACAAAATAGATACTTTTGTTACTTGCGAAAGATTTTTAGGTAATGAGCGATAGAGATTTTTTAATTCGGTCTCATTCCAATCGGTTTGAATTCGAAGCATAAGTTTTCTGGGAGCATAATGAGACTCGAGAAGCCCTGGAGCCACTGGGGATTTTGCCGCTACAGACGGTAGGCCTAGTTCTGTATGAAGCCCCTGAAATAACTTTCCTAGATGTTTTTCTAAGATCTCTAAGGAGAGCCCTCCTGGTCTTAAAACAGAAACTTCGCCCCGAAAGTTGACCGATGCAATCGTGGATTCTACCCCGATTTGGCATTCGCCACCTTCTAAGCAAAACTTAAGTTGTGCCCCTAATTCCTCAATGACATGTTGAGATTTAGTCGGACTAATTCTCCCAAATTGATTGGCGCTCGGAGCCGCTAAGGGCAAACCGCTTTGTCGTAAAAGTTTTTGTGCCACTAGATGAGCTGGGGCTCTTAAGGCGACTGTGGGCAACGAGCTTGTCACAAGCTCGGACACTCTTTCATGTTTTGGAAAAATCAGAGTCAATGGGCCGGGCCAAAAAATCTGAATGAGTTGATCGCAGGTTGAGATTTGATCGTGGGTCATGGTTCGTAAATCAATAATTTCAGCCTCGGCGAGAGCGGTGCAGGATTGAAGCGTCTCGGCAACATGGACAATTAACGGATCAAAAGAAGGGCGACTTTTGTAGAGGAAAATTTTAGCAATAGCCTCATCGTTTAAGGCATTCCCAGCTAAACCATAGACGGTTTCCGTGGGAAAACCGATCACATCTCCCGACTTTAAAGCTTCAATAGCGAGATTGATATTATCGGCAGTTGCATTAAAGAGTTGAGTTTTAGAACCAGAGTTAGACAAGTTAGTTCCCACTCACACCCATTTCCTAGAACTTTTCGACGACTTGAACTTCAAGAGATCTAAATTCTGGAAGAGCTTCAAGTCCTGAAACACAGGGGCCGGGGCCATTTTCAGTGACCAAGCTTGAGTAAAAGCCCCAAGGGGTCGCACCATTAACGAAGTAAGGGGATCTGCCAGGGACGGACACTTTAAAAACAAAGTTCAACGTGTCTCTAAAAATGGCTTTAGAGCGAGAGTGTAAAGTTTTTTTTAGGGTTGTGGTCCAAGTGTAGGGAGCCGTGGATTTCGTTAGTATCTCTTCTCGGTCTCTCCATTCAAACCGTTTTTCCGGAAAACCCTCTCGACCTGCCCAACCACTGACTAAAGTAACTTCGGAACCCCAGGGTAGGGTAACATCTCTGAAAGAGACCGTTATATCTGCCTCTACCGAAGTAAAATATCCGCAAGAGCGGGTGTAGTTTCTCCCTTTAACTGAAATATCAGCTCCCCAGGAGAATACAGAAAAAGTAAATAAGAACAGAAAAAAGTTTAAAGTTTTCAGACATCAACTCCTAACAAAAATGTCTAAGGTTTGTACGCCATCTTCTTAAAAACTTCCAGTTTTTTTGGTGACAGTCCTGTGACAATTAGGGATAAAAAATCGCTATAAAATACATTTAGGTAGTTATGAAAATTCACTTATGGGGAACAGATTTTAGGCGCAGTTCAGCGGATTTGCGAAAAAGGCTTTCTATTGCCTTGCCTGACAGGGCCAAAAAGCTAAATAATCTCAAGTCTTTAGGCTTTAAGGATATTGTCTATTTATGGACCTGTAATCGAGTAGAGTTTTATACAACCGCTGAAGATTACTTTTGTGATACGCGACCTCTTTGGCTTGCGGTTTTAAAAGAGTTTGGTCTTACAGAAGAGGACTATTATCGCGGGTATCACTTTGAAGGAAAATCGGCTTTGCGCCACTTAATGAGATTGGCCTCCTCGTTGGAGTCGATGGTGGTTGGAGAACCCCAAATTTTGGGGCAACTTAAAGGAGCTTTGTCCTTTAATAGGGAAAACAACCTGCCTATCGACAAACATTTAGAGCAGTGTTTCCACTTGAGTTTCGAAACGGCTAAGAAAGTTCGAAGTGAGACTTCGATTGCAGAGAAACCAGTTTCTGTTGCGTCTTTGGGATTAAAATATTTGGCATCGATGGAGTCAGATTATCCACTCAAAAAAGCGGTGGTTGTCGGGCGAAGCCCGATTAGTTTGATGGTACTTCAGTGGCTCAAAAAAAATCGAAGCCAGTGCCCTGTGGTTTGGGTAAACCGAAATGTGGAAGCTCTAAAAAGTTATCCTGAGTTTCATGGGGTTGAACTCCTTTCGCTTTCCGAATTCTTAAAAGGAAAAACCTCTTTTTCCCATTTGTTTACTTCCACCGCTAGTATTGAACCGATCTTTAAGAAAACATTTTTTGAAAAATTGGGTGAAGAGAAAAAACTGGTTTTTGATTTTGCCGAGCCTGCGGATGTGGAGCACTTTGTTTTTAAACCCGTGAGGGTGATCCACATGGAAGATTTGATGGATGAGGCCAGGAGCAACAGTTTAGAGCGGGCCGAGAGTGTATCTATTGCCGAAAAGATGATAGAAGAGGCTATGAAGGTCTATTGCTTGGATCAAAAAGAAAAACCCATCATTAGGGATTTTAATTCTATCGAACCTGAGTTTTTAAAAGAGTTGGAGTCCGCATTGGAAATGATTGAGAAAGAGGTTCCAGAAGAGTACCAAGCTAGAATAAAAAAAATTGCCGAAAAATTAGTCAAAAAGAATTTACACCTTTCCCGAGAACACTTAAGAGAAATCCTGCGAAGAGTAACCCATTCTGAAACCGACTTTATAAGTGTGTCATGAAGTATCGGTTAGGCACTCGAAAAAGTGAATTAGCAAGAACACAGTCGACCCATGTTTTAGAGGCCTTGAAAAATTTAGGCATCGAAACTGAGTTGGTTCTTATCGAGAGCCGCGGGGATCAAAACTCTAAAGAAGCTCTCTATCAGATCGAAAACATGACCCCAGGTCTTTTTACTAAACAATTGGAAGAGGCGTTAATTCAAAAAGAGATCGACTTAGCGGTCCACTCTTTAAAAGACCTGCCGACTGAACAACCTGTTGAGCTTTGTGTGGGGGCGATTACTTCTCGGTTTTCGACTGAAGACTGGCTAATTATTCATCCTGAGGCTTTTGATGGTGCTCAACCTCTATTTCTGCAAAGATCGGCCCATGTGGGAACCAGCTCGCTTCGAAGAGAAGGTCAGCTGTTAAGTGCCAGGTCCGACCTTAAGATTTCTCCTATTCGGGGTAATGTTCCTACTCGAGTTAACGCCATCCGAGACAGGCGTTTTGATGCAACGGTTCTTGCTGCAGCCGGTTTAGAGAGGTTGAAGTTTAATCTTGAAGGGCTGCATGTTGTTAAGTTGGCGGAAAGAGAATTTCCCCCGGCACCCGGTCAAGGGGCTTTGGCTGTCGAAATACGTCGGGATGCTTCTCAAGAACTGAAAGAGGCTCTTAAGAAAATTCATCACTCAGAAAGTGAAATTGAAACAAGGATCGAGAGGCGAGTTTTGAAAGGGCTGTTTGGGGGCTGCACCCTGCCTCTAGGTATTCGCTGTTACAGAGAAGGAAATCTGTTTAAAACAAAAGTATTTATTGGTGTTTTAAAAGACAGAAAATCTCTCTATAAAGACTGGCTTAGTTTTCATCATTTTGACATTTGTTGCCAAGACGAGGAGACTCTCGTCGATAGTATTATCGAAAAGACAAAGGGGTTTTTGAATGGCTAGAATTATTAAGATCGTTGTAACAGGGGAAAATCGAGATCTTGAGGAAAATATTCCAGGTCCCAGTTCCGATTCGGATCTCTCGGTTCAGTGGGTCCAGTGGCCGGTTCTGGAGTTTAAAAAATTGCAAGTTGGCGAAGATGTTTTAAAGCGAGTCATTCAAAAGCCGTATGAGTGGATCATTTTTACTAGCCCTAGAGCCGTTCGTTTTTGGAGCGAAACGATGGTAGAAGCTGGGTTGGATTTTCCTCTGGAGACGCAGGTAGCTTGTATAGGACAGAGCACTTCTGAAGCAGCGGGAGCAGATGGTTACACTCCCGATTTTTACCCGACTGAGGCGGGAAGCGAAATTTTTCTGTCAGAGTTTGAGGACTTGATTAGTAATAACAGTCAAAAACCGACTGTTGTGATTCCGATGGCCGAAGGGGGCCGACTAAAAATAGCAGAGAGACTTTCAGAATTGAGCTGTTCGGTGACTGTGATTCCGCTTTATCGAACTCAAACTCGCCCCAATCTACTTGGGTCTATCCCGGGGGGAGATTTAAAAGGGGTTGAAGCCGTAGTTTTTACTAGTCCTACTTCGGTAGAAGCGGTGCTGAGTATTTTAGCATTGCCCGCTGGAGTCAAAGTGATTGCAATTGGAGCTTTTACTCAAGAGCATTTAAAGAAAAAGGGGATTCCAAGTGAACTACTTCCCGGTTCAAGCTTTGAAAGGATTGGAGAGGTTTTATGATAGGAAATACTCATCGTCCCAGAAGATTAAGAAGAAATGCGTTAGTCAGA
>Ga0194119_10009715_pt1 | contig 12841 bp, 13 predicted proteins | sample TA2MahC100mmetaG_FD_148620 | JGI IMG/M metagenome (GOLD analysis project Ga0194119, IMG submission 148620) | Freshwater microbial communities from Lake Tanganyika, Tanzania - TA2015018 Mahale Deep Cast 100m | ecosystem: Environmental > Aquatic > Freshwater > Lake | place: Tanzania: Lake... | reverse complement strand
TCAGGGGAGGGGAATTCGGCCGCAGCCCTACCAACGACGGCGGCAGCAACGGGGCCGAGGGGCGCGACCACAATCCGTACGGCTTTACGATCTAGATGGCTGGCGGCGGCGTGAAGGGCGGACAGGCAATTGGCGCCACCGATGAACTGGGTCTGCGTGCCGTGGAAGACAAGGTGCATCTGCACGACCTTCACGCCACGATTCTCGGACTGATGGGTCTGGACCACACTCAACTCACCTACCGTTATCAGGGCCGCGACTTTCGCCTCACCGACGTGCACGGCAAGACGGATCTGATGAACCACCTTCGAAAGAGATAACCATGCGAACTGTTGCCGCGATCCTTCTATTGCTTTCCGCCACTCTGTCCTTCGCCGCCGATCCCGATCCGGTGCACCAGGCGGCGGTCGGCTGGACCACCGCAGCGGTGAAGCAGGACAAGGCGTCCCTCAGCCGCTATCTGGCCGACGATCTGCAGTACATACACGTTGGCGGCCAGTTGCAGGACAAGGCCGGCTACGTCAAAACGGTCACGGGCGGGCCGCTGCGTTATGAGTCGTTCACGTTCAGCAACGTGAAGATTGTGCGGTACGGGCCCTCGGCGGTGTTCACTGCCTATCTCGATGTGAAGCTGCGCAGCGGCCAGAGCCTGCGCGCGCAAACGCTGCAGGTGTACGTGCAGAATAAAGCCGGCTGACAAATGGCGGCACAACAGGCCACGCTGGTGGGCCGCTAGCCCGCCAAGGGACCCCACCTTGGGGATCCATTCGATGACCGCGCTGCTCGATAAAGCCCCACGAATCGCCTACATCTTGGGCTGCGGACTGCCGATAATGGAAGAGTACCCACATGTCCAATTCACTGTCCCCGGAGACTGTTAGCGTCGTGATACTCGCGGCCGGCCTCGGCACGCGCATGAAGTCCAAGCAGGCCAAAGTGCTGCATCGAGCCGGCGGTTTGACGCTCGTGGAGCAGGTAGTGCGCGCGGCGCGCGAAGTGGCGTCACCGGAGAACATTGTCACCGTCGTGGGGCATCAGGCGCAGCGGGTGCGCGACGCGGTGGCGTCCCATGGTGTCCGCTTCGCTGAACAAACCGAGCAGCGCGGCACGGGCCACGCGCTGTTGATGTGCCGTGAGATGTTGGCGAACACCCCGGGCTACCTTGTGATTCTCTACGGCGATTGTCCGCTGCTCAAGGCTTCCACCGTGGCGGAGTTGGTCCGGCGTCAGCGCGCATCGCAAGCCGCGGCCACGGTGATCACCACCCACGTTGCCGATCCGCAGGGCTATGGGCGCATTGTGCGCGACGCGGCGGGCAAGAACGTCACGGCCATCGTCGAGCAGAAGGCGTGCACGCCGGAGCAGAACGCGATCACGGAAATCAACTCGGGCATCTACTGCTTCCGAGCCTCGGAGTTGTGGACCCGGATCGCGGCGATCACGCCGAATGCCGCGTCGGGCGAAATTTACCTCACCGACATGGTGGAGGCGTTGGCGGCGGCTGGCTTGGCCACCGAGCCGATGATTGCCGACGAAGAGGAACTGCTGGGTATCAACACGCGCCTGGAACTGGCCGTGGCGAACCGTATTCTTCGTGCTCGCAAGACCACGGAACTGATGCTCGACGGCGTCACGATTGACCGGCCCGAGACGGTGTCGGTGGACCTGGACGTACGCATCGGACGCGACACCATCATCGAGCCCGGGGTGCAGATTCTGGGGGCGACCGAGATTGGCGAGGATTGCCGGATCGGCACGGGGTCGATCATTCGCGACTCGCGCATTGCCGATGGCGTGGACATCGATGCCTACACGCTGATTGGGACGTCGCGCGTGGGCGCCGGCGCCAAGGTGGGGCCGTTTGCGCGGCTGCGGCTCGACAATGACGTGGAGGCCGGCGCGCATATCGGCAATTTCGTGGAGTTGAAGAAAACGAAGATGGGCGCCAAGGCAAAGGCCAACCACCTTGCGTATCTCGGGGATGCTTCGATCGGCGGCGGTTCCAACATCGGCGCCGGGACGATCACCTGCAACTACGACGGGACGCACAAGCACCAAACGCGCATTTCGGCGAATTCGTTCATCGGCTCCAACGCCACGCTGGTGGCGCCGGTAGAGATTGGCGAGGGCAGCTACGTCGCGGCCGGGTCTGTGATCACGTACAGCATCGCGGAAGACACGCTTGCTTTCGGGCGCGCGCGGCAAGTTGTCAAACCCGGGTGGCCGAGCAAGCGCAAGGGCCAAGCGGCCAAGGCGTCGAAGTAAGTAAAGGTGAATGGGCAGACCGCGGTTGCGTTTTTGCGTGGTGGACTAAGTGCGGTAGCTGCCGTTGATGCGGATGTAGCCCTCGGTGAAATCGCACGTCCAGAAGCGCGCGCGGCCTTGGCCTCGGCCGGCGATCACGAAATCGATCGTACACTCCGTCGAGTCGAGCGCCTTCTTCAGCGCGGGTTCGTCGAAGTGGGCAGCGAGGCCCTTCTCGCACACCACCGTGTCTTGCAGCGCGATGTCCACCTTGCGCGGATCGAACTCCACGCCCGCATAGCCGGCGGCGCAGATGATGCGGCCCCAGTTGGCGTCTGAGCCAGCAATAGCCGTTTTCACCAGCGGCGAGTTGGCGATGGAGCGCGCGATGGCCGCCGCCGCGGCGTCGTCGGCCGCGCCGGACACTTGAATGGTGATGAGCTTCCGCGCGCCTTCGCCGTCACGCGCGATCTGGATGGCGAGGTCCTGCGCCACGCGGCTGAGCGCTTCGCCGAAGATCGCCTCGTCGTCCTTGGTGACCTTCACACCCGACGCGCCGTTGGCGAGCACGGCGAGCGTATCGTTGGTGGACGTGTCGCCGTCGACGGTGATGCGGTCGTAGCTGGCTTCGTTCGCCGCGCCGGTGAGCGTCTTCAGGAGTGGCGCGGGCAGCGCCGCATCGGTCATGATGAAGCCGAGCGTGGTGGCCATGCGCGGTTGAATCATGCCGGAGCCCTTGGTCATGCCGGCAATGCGCACCACCCCGCCGTTCAACGCCACTTCCGCGCACGCCACCTTGTAGACGAGATCGGTGGTGAGAATCGCCTGCGCCACCTGCATGAAGGTGCCGGTCTTGAGCGCATTCTTCAGCTTGGGAACCGACTTGGTGATCAGCGCCGGATTCATCTCCACACCAATGACGCCGGTGGACGCCGGCAGAATCTGCTCAGCGGGCACGCCCAGGGCGGTGGCCACGGCGGCGCACGTTTCCTGCGCCACGGCATCACCCGTCTGCGTGGCGCAGTTGGCGTTGCCCGCGTTCACCAGGATCGCGCTCACTTTGCCTTTCGATTTGCGCAGGTTCGCTTGCGCCAGCAACACCGGCGCAGCCTTCACGCGGTTGGTGGTGAACACCGCGGCGGCTGTGGCCGGCGTGTCCGAGACGATCAGTGCCACGTCATCCTTCTTCGCCTTGCGGATACGGGCATAGACGGTGGCGTAGCGGTAGCCCTTCGGCAGATGCAGTTCCTGTGGTCGGTTCACGGGGCGGTATCTCCCAATCGTTCATTCTCGACGATACGCTGGCCGTTGCGGAATGAAGTCGCATCGGTGCGGTTGCGGCCCTGGATCTGGACATCCTGCAGTTCGAGTGCGGTGCCGCCGCCGCAAGCCACCAGTAGGCGCTTGCGATCCGGCAGCAGTAGCAGCGTGCCGGGTGCGGCTGGCGTCGGTTCGGCGGCCACGCGGCATTCCCAAACGTGCAGAGTCTGGCCGCGAAAAGCGGTGTAAGCGCCGGGCCAGGGATAGAAACCACGCGCCCGGGCATAAATGCGCGCGGCCGGCTGGCTCCAATCGATTTGGCCGTCTTCTTTTCTGAGAATCGGCGCGAGCGAGTGCTGTGAGTGATCCTGCTTTTCGGCCGCCAGCGTGCCCGCGTCGAGCCCGCGTAGCGTTTCCACCAGAAGCCTCGCGCCGGCGGCGGCCAGGCGTTCGCTCAATTCGGGCGCAGTCTCTTCGGCGCCGATGCCGGTCTCCCATTTCAACAGCATGTCGCCCGTGTCGAGGCCCGCGTCAATGCGCATGGTGGTCACGCCCGTGCGGGTTTCGCCGTTGGCGATGGCCCACTGAATGGGCGCCGCGCCGCGATACTTCGGCAGGAGCGAGGCGTGAACGTTGATGATGCCGATGCGCGGCACCAGATCGATGATCGCCTGCGGAATGATTTGCCCGTAGCCCACCACCACAATCGCATCGAGCTGAAGGCTGCGCAGAGACTCGAGTACTTCGGGCCTGCGCACGCGTTCCGGCTGTTGCAGGCTGAGGCCCAGGCGGAGCGCGGCATCCTTCACGGGCGAGGTGGCCAGTTGCTGGCCGCGGCCCTTCGGCCGGTCCGGCTGAGTGAGCACGGCGGCAATCTCGCAGCCAGCCTCGGCGTGCAGCGCTTCGAGCGTGGGCACCGCAAACAAAGGCGTGCCGAGAAACGCAACGCGCACGGAGTTTACTCCCACTCGCCGGCTTTCGCCAGCTTGCGGATTTTACGGCGGATCAGGTCGCGCTTCAACAGGCTCAGATGATTCAGAAACAGCACGCCGTTGAGGTGATCCGTCTCATGTTGAATGGCGCGGGAGAGGAGTCCCTCCGCGGTAAGTTCCACGGATTCGCCCGCGGCATTGCGCGCGCGGACCGTCACTTTCATGGTGCGCTTCACATCTTCGCGGAAGCCGGGAATGGACAAACACCCCTCTTCGCCCACCTGCTGGCCTTCCCTGTGCACGATCTCGGGGTTGATCAGCACCACCTTTTGCGTCTCATCCTGTCCGGCGGAACAGTCAATCACGGTGAGGCGCTGGCTGAGGCCGATCTGCGGCGCGGCCAGGCCCACTCCCTTATGGGCGTACATTGTTCCAAACATATCCGCCACCAGTTGATGCAACTCGGGAGTGTCGAAACTCATTATGTCGGCGGCCCGCGTCTCCAACACCGGATCGCCGTATTTGACGACGCGATAAATCATGGCTAAAAGTTCCGTACCTGTTCCTGATAGCTTTCAAAATTGCGGCGGGTTTCACGCAACGAGTCGCCGCCAAACTTTTCCAAGAAGGCCTGCGCCAGCACGATGGCCACCATCGCCTCGCCGACCACGCCGGCCGCAGGCACCACGGCCACGTCGCTCCGCTCATAGGCGGCGGCCGAGGCCTCGCGCGTTTCCAGATCCACCGACTCAAGCGGCCGGCGGAGCGTGGAGATAGGTTTTAAGAAGCCGCGCACCAATAAGTCCTCGCCGTTGGTCATGCCGCCTTCGAGGCCGCCCGCGCGATTGGCGCCGCGGTGGAACTGCTTTTCGTCCTTGGCGTAGTGGATCGTATCCTGTACCTTCGAGCCAAAGCTCGCCGCGCCTTCCGCCGCGTGGCCAATCTCCACGCCCTTGACGGCTTGAATGGAAACGATGGCCTGCGCGAGTTTGCCGTCGAGGCGCGTGTCCCATGTGATGTGCGAACCGAGGCCCACCGGCAGTCCGTGCGCCACCACTTCGAACACGCCGCCGATTGTGTCGCCCGTACGGTACGCTTCGTCCACCACGGCCTTCATGCGCTGTTCGGCTTCAGCATCCACGCAGCCCAGCAGCACGTCCTGCCTCTCGCTGAGCGCCACGAGTTCTTCCCACGTTGCCGCGCGGCCCAACTTCTCCGGACCCACCTGAATCACGTGGCTTAGAATGCCGATTCCGAACTGCGCGAGAAACTGCTTGGCGAGCGCGCCCACGGCCACCCGCGCGGTTGTTTCGCGGGCGCTGGCGCGCTCAAGCACATACCGCGCGTCAAGGTAGTCGTACTTGATGCAGCCTGCCAGGTCTGCGTGTCCGGGCCGCGGCCGGGTCAGTTTCTTGCGCTTCTCCGCCGAGCCTTCGTAGTCTTCCACCGGGAGAATTTCGGTCCAGTTCTTCCAGTCTCTGTTTTCGACGATCATCGCAATCGGCGCGCCGATCGTCTGCGAATGGCGCACGCCAGTGACAATCTGTACCGTGTCGGTTTCGATCTTCATCCGGCCGCCGCGCCCGAAGCCCTGCTGGCGGCGCCACAGTTCGTGATTGACTTGCTCAACCGAGACCGGCATGCCCGCGGGCAGGCCGGCCAAAGTGGCCACGAGACATTGACCGTGGCTCTCGCCGGCAGTTTCAAAGCGTAACATGTGCTGGAAATCCCAGGATAACATCGTCGAGTGATGACTCTTTCTCTCAGGCTCGGTTCCTTCGCGTTGGCCGCGGCGATCCTGCTGCCTGCCGCGCCCAAAGCCAAGAACGTAATCCTGTTCCTGGCCGACGCGGGCGGTACATCCACCCTGCATGCGGCCAGCATTCACGGCTATGGCGGCACGCGCAAGCTCTTTGAGCAGTCCATGCCGCACATCGGGCTGTCGGATACGTCGGCGTCTTCGGCTTGGGTGAGTGATTCGGCGGCCGGCATGACGGCCATCGTCACCGGCGCCAAGACGCACAACGGCGTGATCTCGATGGGACCCGACACCGGGCGCGGCAAGCAGGACGGCACGAAGCTGAAGACGATTCTGGAGTACGCCGAAGAACACGGCCTTTCCACCGGCGTAATCATCAACGTGGCGTTCTACGATGCGACGCCCGCGGCGTGCTACGCGCAGGCGAATGACCGGCGCGCGGCGGCCACGATTTTGAAGGCGTTTCTAACCCCCCACTTCGGCGACGGTGTGGATGTGTTGATCGGCTCGGGGCGTCCGGCCGCGGCGAAGGCGTCGGCCGATGCGGGCTTCGATTTCTTTGCCGAAGCGGCGAAGAAGTGCTACAAGGTGACGGACCCGCCCGCGGCCGCGGATGCGCGGTCGCCGCGGCTGGTGGCTGTGTTTGCGCCCGGGCCGTTTGCGCTCGCGCCCGCGTTGCAGGCCGCGATTGACGTGCTTTCCAAGAACCCCAAGGGTTACTTCTTGATGGTGGAGCGGGACGCGCACACCGACAATCCGGCGAATGGCTTGAGCCGCCTGGTAGAGTTCGACAAGGCGATCCGGGAAACCGCCGCCCGCGTGGACAAGAAGAAAACGCTGCTGCTGTTTACCGCGGACCATTCGTTCGATCTCCGCATGATCGGCGGCAAGCCGGGCACGCCGCTCTCGCTGCCGTCGACGAAGGAAGGAGGCGCCTCGGGCAAGTTCAACGTGCGCGTGAACGGCTCGCACGCAGCTGAAGAAGTATTGGTGGCCGCGCAGGGTCCGGGGGCGGAGCGCGTGAAGGGCTACCTGGACAATACGGATCTGTTCGGCGTCGTGCTGAATGCGTTTGGCTGGAAGCGTTGAGCCACTGCTTAAGCAGGCCGCGGCCGCCACGTACGCGGCGCGGAACATCTGCGTGAACTGTGTCGCGCCGGGGTTGGTGACCGGGGAGGGGATCGGCGTTGACGGCGGGCTCAGTACCGTGCGGCCGCGTTAAGCTTCAATGCCCAGCAGCTTGAGCGAATCGCGCGTGAACATCGCTTCCATCTTGTCCGTGTCCAGCCGCGGGAGGCGCGTGCCTTCCAGCATGCCGTTCATCGCGCGCATGCCGGCGAGCGTCGCGTCGATGGTGGTGAACGGATAATCACTGCCGAGCAGCAGCTTGTGCCACACGCCGTACTCTTGCAGCAGCATCAGCGAGTGGTAGTTCTGGAACGGGCGATAGTGGAGCGCCGAGCAGTCGGCGTAGACGTGAGGATGCTTCCGGATCACTGCGACGCACTCGCCCTCGTACGGGTGGCCGAGGTGCGCGAGGATCATGCGCACTTCCGGGAAGCGCGTGGCCACATCGTCGAGATGGCGCGGCAGCGTGCAATCGAGCGGCGCTTGCGAAACGAAGGTGGTGCCGGTGTGCAGCAGCACGGGCAGCGAGTGGCGCTGGGCGTACGACCACAGATCGTCGAACTGTTTGTTCTGCGGGTAAAAACCGGCGTACATCGGCATGAGCTTGATGCCGCGCAGGCCGAGATTGCGGTGGCCTTCTTCGAGTTCATCGCGCCAGCCGGGCTGCGTCGGATCGAGCGAGAGGAAGCCGAGCAGCGTGTCCGAGTGCGCTTTCACGTAGGCCGCCACCTCGTGGTCGTCCACCCAGAGGCCAGAGCGTTTGGCCTTGCCGCCGAACACGATGGTACGGTCGCATAGCGTCGCACCGGCGCGGTAGTCCTCGTAGCGCACCGTGAGGTCCACTTCCATGTCGCCACGGGCGCGGCGGGCCTGGTTCTTGAAGTCGTCTGAAAAGTGCCTTGGATATTCCCACCAGTGGCTGTGTACGTCTACGATCATCTCGCCTCCGAAGTGTAGCGTTCGAGCACGTTGCGGGTGATGCGCGACACGGCGGCGTCGGGGAACAGCGCGGAGACCCAGGTGATGGAGCCTACCGAGAAGACCGCGCCGCCGCTGGGCGTGTCGAAGGTAACAATCTCAGAGCCGCCGTCGTCAGGGTTGAGCCCTTTGGCGAGGAGTTGCGTGCCCGGAGGCGACGAGGCGCTGCGCTTGTCGGTCTCGTGGCCCGACGCTCCGCCGGGAACGCGTTCATGCAGGGTCTCGCGGCCGAAAGTGTCGCCGTTGGCGAGGCCCGTGCCGGCGAAACTCCAATGCGATGCGTCGAGTGCGCGATACGGGGCCGATGTCATGATGCCGGTTTCGCTGCACACCACGCCGAGGAGATTTGCCTCACTTTCAAACCTGCGGTGCATGCGGCTCTCCCACATCGACCCGTCCGGCGCTTTGCCGCCCATCTCACCGTGCTCGCTGTGCAGGTGCGAGAGGCAATGCATGGTGCTGTCCGCAGCCAGCGTCACTTCGCAGTTCAGCCCGTTGCCGCCCAGGTACATCAATCGGCCGCCCCGCTCAAATACCCACTGCTTCACGCGCGTGTACATCTGGCGTGTCCAATACTCGGGGTGCACGGCGATGATCAGCACGCGGTATTCGTCCAGCGGCAGCGCGCCTTCGTCCAGGTGCGCTTCGGCATAGAGATCGTAGGCGAAGGCTTCGCGTTCGAGCCACGCATACAATCGCCATTCGCCCGGACACTGCCCACATTGTACCCGGCCCTGCACCGGCGACGCGGGGTTGCCATCGTCGTTGAGCAAGTGGTTGTTCGGTTCCGGCCGGTCAAACGAGAGCGGCGCGAAATCTTCGTCTCTCGGAAACCACACACCAAACGCGCGCCGGTCGTGATAGCGCGACAGATCCTGCCTCGCGTTCACCACGGGCTTGGGCGGAAGCTTGTCGGCATTCACGTAGTTGCTCCGTCCGCCGTAGCTGTTGTAGGCGTTCCAAGTGTTGGTGGAGGCAAGCACGGCGATCTTCGCGGTGGGGCGCGCGGGCGCCACGACCCATGGAAAACTGAACGAGCGGCCGGACGGCGTGCGCGCCCAAAGATAGTACAGGCCGCTGCGCTCAGGCGCGGTGATGATGGGCGGCGCGGGATAGCCGTCGCTGTTCCACTTCACGCCGGTTTGCGTGAAGTCCGCATCGGGCAGAATCTGGCGGTTGGCCTGCGGGCCATGCTCGTCCATCCACGCGATCATCTGCACGTATTCTTTGCGCATGCCGTAGCGCCAGAGCGCGAGTTGGTATTGCTCAACGGCGTGCACGCGGTATTCGCACGCCTCGCCGCTCTTCGCCCACTTAGGCCACATATAACCGATGAGCCCGTCGGAGAGTAGGCGGAAGTGTGCGCCAGGCAGGTCGATGGTGGAGGTCTTCGAACCGAAGCCAGGCTTGGCGAGCGTGACGCGATACGCGCCCGCTGCGAGGTCGCCGTAGAATACGCCGCGCGCCGAAGAGCGCAGCACGGTGACTTCGCCGGTGGCGACGGATTCGAAATCGGCAATGACATCAGGAATGGCGACGTACATCTCGTCACTGACATAGGCAAGGACCTGCATCGCACCAGCATGACATACTGTACGGAGTTCCAGGTCATGCTCCAGTATCGATACGAGTTGAACCGGCGCCGCGCCCTGCACGCGCTCGCTGCCTTTGCCGCAGGGTCGCCGCTCCGCGCCTTTCAGCAGGATCCGTTTCGCGACCACAGCCGCATTCCCGCGCTGACGGAAATGCGCACGGCGCTCGATTTCGAAGCCGTCGCGTTTGTGCGTCTGCCGCGTCCGGTGTTTGACTACACGGCCTATGGCTCAGACAGTGAATTCACGCTGCGCCGCAATCGCCAGGCGTTCGATTGGGTGGAACTCACGCCCCATGCGCAGCCGGTCCGTACGCCCGACACGGCTGCGCAGTTGCTGGGCACGAAGCTGAACTACCCGATCCTCTTGTCGCCCACCGCGGGCCATCTGCAACTGCATCCTGATGGCGAGCCGGCGACGTATGCAGGTGCGACGGCCGCGGCAGCGACGCCGATGATTGTGAGCAATGTCTCGAGCGTGCCGTTTGAGAAGATCGCGGGCGCGTCGAGGGGTCCGATCTGGTTTCAGCTTTACCCGCGCAACGACTCAGAGAGCAATCACGAGACGCTCGAACGGGTACAGGGCGCGGGCGCGCAGGCGGTGGTGGTGACGGTCGATCAACAGGCTTCGTTCTTTGAACGCATCCTGCATTCCCGGCATTTGAACCCGGGTGCGCCGGGCGGGGTGCGGCGGCGAACGTCGTCGCGCGGCGCGCCGCGCAATCCGTATCGTGTACCCGAAGACCGCCTGTTCTACGAGTGGAAGTTGTTCGATGAGTGGCGCAAGATTGTAAAAGTGCCGCTGATTGTCAAGGGTGTGCTGACGCCCGAAGACGCGAAGATTTGTTTGGAACACGGTATCGATGCCGTGTATGTTTCCAATCACGGCGCGCGTTCGCTCGATTACGCGCCGTCGAGCCTGGAAGTGCTGCCGGACATCGTGGATGCCGTGGGCGGACGCGTGCCGGTGATATTCGATAGCGGCATCCGCCGCGGCGCCGATATTCTCAAGGCGCTGGCGTTGGGCGCAAGTGCCGTGGGGCTGGGACGCATTGCGCGCTGGGGACTCGCCGCGTACGGGGCCGAGGGCGTGCAGCGCGCGCTGGAGATCATGCAGGCGGAACTCAAGCTGGCGATGATGGCGGCGGGCTGCGCGTCGCTCAAGGCGGTGAACCGTTCGCTGGTGAGGACGGACTTCCCATGAGTATCACCCGCCGTAACGCGGCGCAGTGGTTGGCGGCATTGCCGGGCGCTTGCGCCGCGCAGCAGTTGATTGGCGAGGCGCCGGGCCGCATCACGCCGGTGGCTGAACTCGTGAACTCGTACGAAGCCGAAGCGATGGCGGGGCGCGTGCTGCACCCGGAGCGGTTCGCCGAGATCGCGGCCGGCAGCCGCGCGCCATTCGACCGGATCACGTTTCGCCCGCGCCTGATGGCGAATTCGCTTGACCTCGATCTGTCGGTGGAGTTGTTTGGCGTGAAGCTGTTTGCGCCGATCATCGCCGGACCGGTAGCGGATCTGTCGCGATTCCACGCGGGCGGGGAAGCCGAGTGGCTGAAAGGCGCGGAGGCCGCCAAGACGCATGCGTTGCTAGCAGCCGGCGGGGGGACGTTTCCGGTGGCTTGTTACTCAGGCGATTGGGCCGGCTTTGACAAAGTGCGCGCGGCAAGCAAAGCGCCGGTGTTAATGAAAGGCATCCTGCGCGCCGAAGATGCCAAGGCCGCTGTCGAGCGCGGCGCCTCGGGGATCGTGGTTTCAAACTACCGGTCCGGCGTTGCCGAGCTGCCCGGCGTGGCCGCGACGATCTCCGTGCTCCCAGCAATTGCCGACGCGGTGGGCGGCCGCATTCCGATTCTCATCGACGGCGGCTTTGCGCGTGGCACCGACGTGCTCAAGGCGCTGGCGCTCGGCGCACGCGCTGTGCTGGTGGTGCGCCCGCTGCTGTGGGGCCTGGCGGCGTATGGCGCGCCGGGCGTTCAGCAGGTGCTGGAGTTGATGCAGAGTGAGTTGGCGCGCGCGATGGTCATGTCCGGGAAGCCGAACGTGGCGGCGATTGGGCGCGATACGGTGCGACTGCACAAGCGATAGCGTGGGCCGCACCCTGCGGAAGCGCTAAAAGCACTCCGACGCCTCGCCCGTGTCGCCGAAAATTTCCTCGCGGATGATCCGTTCGGTGGCTTCGTCGAGATATTCGTCCAACGCGTCGCGCAGTTCCTGATATTCCGGCCACAACTGCAGGTTGAACACCGCCGGCAGCACCTTGATCATCACCGTGGTGTGGCGCTGGCGCTTGTAGCGGTAGGGATTGAGGCCATACTGCCGGCACAGGGCCATGAACAGGCGGCGCTGCCAGCGGTCTACCAGCGTCACTTGCCACTCCACGGGCTTTTCCGCGCGGGTCTTCGGAAGTGGGTTGTAGGGCGGCTCCCAATGCTGCCGGTTCTGTTGTTGCGACGGCCCGGCATCGTTCAGCGCGCGTTGCAGACGTTCCATCGCTGCTTCGGCCGCCTGGCGTTCGCCGGGTGTGGCGGCGCCTTCAAACAGCGCGCGGATCTTCCGCAGTTTTTCGCGCAGATCGGCTTCGGAGGATTCCATGCGAAGCTACTCCCACTCCATAGTCAGTGTGCAGCAGCGTCAGCGACTGCAACAACTTCAGTTTGTGCAATAAATGTGTGTAAGCGATTGTGTGAACGCACTGCTGACGCAGCGTGCGTGCAGCGTCAGCAAAATCAGCGTGCACTTGCACGCTTTACAGTTGCCTGATTTGCCTGTGTGGCTGCTTGCACTGCCTGATTGTGCTGCTGCTGTGTTTTGCGTACTCGTTCAGCTGCTCGCTTGTCAGCCAACGCTACGAGCGAGCCTCCACGCTGGTCACCAGCAACCTGCCATTTGCCGAATGGACCGAAGTGCTGGGATCGGAGCGGCTGACGGGGGCGTTGCTGGATCGGT
>Ga0194119_10009711_pt1 | contig 12845 bp, 11 predicted proteins | sample TA2MahC100mmetaG_FD_148620 | JGI IMG/M metagenome (GOLD analysis project Ga0194119, IMG submission 148620) | Freshwater microbial communities from Lake Tanganyika, Tanzania - TA2015018 Mahale Deep Cast 100m | ecosystem: Environmental > Aquatic > Freshwater > Lake | place: Tanzania: Lake... | reverse complement strand
AATTTGGACGTGTCGCATATTGATTTAACAATATACTAGCCATTCTTTTGAAATGACTTTGGCAAACATTTTACCATTCATGAAAAGTAATCGCATTAATTTATCACGAGACCATGTATTGTCATATAAACAATCATCTAATATAACAAATGCTCTTGGGTCAATAGTGGATCGTTTATACGTTTCCATCTCCTTTTTAACCTGCTTTAATACAGTTCTCTGACGCTTTAAGATGTTCTCAATAATTGCCGAATTATATTCATTATGGATGAACAACCGTGGCACCATTTTGCCGTAAAACCCGTTACCTTCTTCTGTTCCTGATATAACTGTTCCAATTGGAATGTCCTGTTGATACCATAATAGATCTCTGACTAAAAATGACTTACCAGTATCACGCTTACCGATTAAAACTACGACTGGACCCTTATTTTCGTTTGGTTTAAATTGGATACTTTTCATATCAAATTTTCTTAGTTCCAGAGTCATTATAATATTATTTTATTAAATAATATTATTTAATTTTAAACGAAATAAATTATTCATAAAAATATTTCCATATAGATTGATATTCTAATATTTTAATGTTTTCAATATAATCTTGTAATACAAAATATAAAGTTAATTGGTCCTGAATACCACATTCTAATATATTATTAAACCAATCTAAACCAAATTTTTTGGAAATTTCATTGTTTTTACGAATATTTATTCCTCCACATAAAAATCCATTTTTATTTGTTTCAGTATATCCTTTATCAATCATTTTATTTATATAATTAACATAATTTGTTTCTTCATTTTTATATTTTTCTACACCCATAGATGAATTAAATTCATCCCAAATACTATTATATTTTTCAGAATAAGGATGTTTTGTAAAAACTATAGATTTATCTGAATTATCAAGCTCATATATTATATTTTCAACTTTCTCATCAAATACTTGTAATTTATTATCAAACCAACATACATATTCATATATTTTTAATATCTCAATATCGAATGGTTTACATCTATATGCTTTAGAACTCATTATATCTTTATTCCAATCATCATAAATTGGAATATCATCAATAAATATTCTAATAAATTTTGTATCTTGTAATTGAGTATATATATCAATATTATTTGTAAAATAATAACAATCATAATCTTTTGATGGAACCGGTGGTATTAAAAAAGAATAATTATTACTAGAACCAAAAAAACAAGTATAATATGCAAGTTTTGTGTTATTCGGTTTTTTATAATTAACAAATTTAAACTGATTATCAAAAAAACCATTGTTTTTCATATATTCGTTTTTAAAATCTTTATTTGATTTACATAAAGAAAATATTTTGTCAACAATACCATAAGATTTATCCCTATTAGAATAAAACGAGCTAACATAATAACAAAAATATATATTAAAATAAATATCACCAGGACAATTAATATTATGAATATCAATATAATTTAATATTGTTTCACAATACTGAAAACATATTGTATTATTAGCTTTGTCTAAATTTTCTTTTATAATTTTATGTACGTATTTAAATTCATTATCTATAAAAATGGAATTTTTATTAACATAGCATTGTGTATTTAGTTTTGACATAACATATTTTTCCATCAATATATTCATATAATCGTTATTTAAGTTACATTTTCTCAATTTAAGTGAATTTAATACAAATTCACAACCCTCTATACATTTTTTAAAATTATTACATCTAAAACTATTATTTATAAAATTTCTTATTGGAGCTTCCGGGTGTTCATATACATATTTATAATTAGTAATCATTTGTTGATAATCACCATAATAATGTTCGAATGAATCAGGATTTTCAAAGTAAACTGGACTGAATAACTGTTCGTCAGCATGACCGTATCCTAATGACAAATAATATAAAAATTTATCTAATATTAACCCGCAAACACGGTACATATATTCTTTGTTTCCTGTAAAAAACCCACTACACATGCTACATCTACCCCACTTGAAGTACTCTTTGGTATCTTGTATAAGCTCATATGGTATATAATCAATATAACATGTTGAAAATTTATTTCTTTTAACTGCCAATGCTTCATCCAGATATTTTAAATTAGTGTATCCCATTCGCTCTATACAAAAATTTATCCAAGAAAAATATTCACTCTTAAATGGATTAGAATCTATAACCTCTCGTAACATTATATATCTTGTCAAACAAAACAAATAATAACTAGCAGTATTTCTATTATCAAAATAGTACGGATTTTTGCTTCTATTGTCATTTATTATATCTCTGTACACATTTAATGTTTTATTATTCAACATAATATCATCAAATTCAACAATTTTATACACTGTTTTTTCTCTCAAATATTCTGGTCTTAACTTAAAAATCTGGTCGTAACTTTCACTATCACAATAAATTACTAAGTTATATGGTAAATTTAATGTCGATAACGCATGTGATAAATAGTATGATTTGTCTCTTTTACATATTTCTTCTGACGCATCAGGACACTTTGTTAGATTAAAATATGCTGTTACTAAGGTCCAATCTGAATTGTCATTTTTATGAAATTTATAATTTGGGTTGAATGTAAGTATACCTGTTCCAGACCAATGTCCTAAATGAGATATATCATACCTATATTGATATGGAATTTTATACCAAAAATTATCGCGCATTTGTTTAAAATACCAGATGTCATCACAAACAACAAAACCATCATAATTATTCTCTTTTAAAAATAAGTAAAAGTCATATTCCATGAATCCATTATGGGGATCAACATCTAGAAATATAAACGCACTAGATAATATAATTTCTTTCCATTTTTCTCTAGTTTGATAATCAGTCATGATATCACCTATGATAAATTTAATATTATCAACTTGTTTTTTTTCTTGCGAAACTTTGTCTATAATATCAAATGTGTATATAATATTATTTTTATTATACGACAAAGCAATCGCAGATTCACCGACATGCGTCCCTATTTCAATTATATGCTTACCATTAAACAATGAAGATAAATATGCTAATAAAATGTAATGCTGGTCTCCAGGACTTTTATAAACATCATCGCACATATTTATATGGGGGAATTCTTTTCTTAAATCGATTTTATTAACTAGGTCTAGCTGTAATAAATTTATAAAATCCATTTTATATATTTTATTTAATCATGTATTTATATCTTAAAAACAATAAATTATTTAATCAAAATAAATTATTAAATGAAAATAAATTATATAATGAAAATAAATTATGTAATGAAAATAAATTATGTAATGAAAATAAATTATGTAATGAAAATAAATTATGTAATGAAAATAAGATTATGTAATGAAAATAAGATTATGTAATGAAAATAAGATTATGCTTAGAATATTTTAGAAAAAATAAATTATTTCAAAAAATAATAAGTTAAAAACACATTTAATTTATATTTTAATTCACTAAAGATGTTTACGATTAATTATCAGAAAAGGAAAAATATTGAATTATTTAAGCATTTTGAAGAGCCAACATCACTTTTTCTCTCAAAAACTCAGAACTATATACCTATTTACACGAAATTTTTCAATTTGAATGATACAAATTACAATAGTATTAATCTGAATAATAAATGGTTTATTTCAAATATACATACTGAAGGAGAAATAGAAGATAATCCGAATCTTTTTATGTGTAGAATTAAAAATGTCGACAATAATAAAGTCAAGGATAGAGAGGTCTTTTTTAAAATGGCACCTTTATTAGATCCATATAAGTATATGATTGGTAAATATGACATAGCAAATCCAAAATTATTTAATTTACCACAATTAAATTCTAGTCTAGAAGATTGTAATCCTAAATTCATCGATGTAAATAATTCAGCTTATGTGGACGGTTTATTTTTATTTTTATCTAGTCAATTGAGACATTCATTTAAATTCATACATGGTGTAGACTATTATGGTTCTTTTTTGGCAATAAAAAATGATTTTAAAATAAATGTTTTTGATGATATTGATTATCTAAATAATTCAGATTTTTTTAATAAAAACAAGAATATTCTATTTACAATAGATGAATACGACCACTTATTTCAACAAGACCAAACAAAGTTGAAACCATTAACAATAGGTAATAATATAAGTTTAAAATCAATTACATCCGTTAATAATGAAATTTTTGAAAATGTATTTGAAAATACCATGAATTTAGATGATCTTAAAGACATGTCGCTTGATTTAATTGATATAACAAATTCAAATATGTTAACAGAACAACAGGTTACACTTAAATCAAACTCAACGTGTTCTTCAAGATCATCTCATACAAACGATGATGACCTAGATGATTGTGAAAATTGTTATCAAGATAATGAAATTTTAGATTCTGGATCTGAAAAATATGAAGATATAAAAAGTGATGGTAGTGACAAAAAATCTAAAAATAGCGGAGATAAGTTAGATGAAACAGAGGAAGAAGATTGGGACGAAGAAGATGAAAGAATTAACGTTACAATTCCAAAATTTCCAGTTCAAGTAATAGGAATGGAATACTGTGAAAATACTTTTGATGATTTAATACTGAATAATGAATTAACAGAAGATGAATGGTTGTCCGCTTTTATGCAAATAATTATGATTCTTATTACATATCAAAAAGCATTTAACTTCACACATAATGATTTACATACAAATAATGTAATGTATAACGAAACCGATAAGAAATATTTATATTATTGTTATAAGAAAAAATATTATAAGGTGCCAACATTTGGGAGATTATTTAAGATAATAGATTTTGGTCGTAGTATTTTTAAATTTGACGGAAAAGTATTTTGTAGTGATAGTTTTCAAATTGGAGGAGATGCTGCTACCCAATATAATACAGAACCTTACTTTAATGAAAAGAAACCAAGATTAGAGCCAAATTTTAGTTTTGATTTATGTCGATTAGCTTGTTCGATTTTCGATTATGTCATTGATGATTTTGAAGAAATAAAGTTTTTAAACAAAACAATGGATCCTATTAAAAGTTTAATTGTCGAGTGGTGTTTAGATGATAACGGTGTTAATATGCTTTATAAAAATAATGGAGTAGAGAGATATCCTGATTTTAAATTGTATAAAATGATAGCAAGATGCGTCCATAATCATACCCCTCAGACACAATTGGAACGCCCTGAATTTGATAAATTTTCAAAATTTAATGGAGATATTAAGAATATGGATGAAGTTATGAATATAGATAAAATTCCGTCACATATTTGAAATTATTTTTTTAGTTTATAGTTATTTGTTGTAAAGTAATAATATATTTTATTAATAGTATATAATATATTATGGATAATTTTGGATTTATAATAATAAGACATGTTAACTCAGAAAAAACAAATAAATATTGGAATCATAATGTTAAATTATTAAGAACGTTATATCCTTTAACAAAAATCGTCATTATTGATGATAATAGTAATTATGATTTTGTAAAAGCAGAATTTGAATATAAAAATGTAGAAATTATTCAATCAGAATTTCCAGGACGAGGTGAATTATTGCCTTATCTTTATTATTTAAAGCACAAATTTTTCGCAAACGCAGTAATTATTCACGATAGTGTTTTTATACACAGAAGAATAAATTTCGAAAAATTGAATGGAATAGACGTTGTGCCGTTATGGTTTTTTTATTCGGATAAAGAAAACGTACAAAATACACAGAGAATAGCTTCTTATTTAAAAAACAACATGAGTATTAATAATAAACTTACAAAAGATTTGAATATTTTAGGGTTGAGAAGCGATGAATGGTTCGGTTGTTTTGGAGTTCAGTCATATATAAATTTAACATTTCTTCAACGAATCCAGGAAAAATATAATATTCTAAATTTAATAAAAGCAATAAGCTGTAGAGCGGATAGATGTTCTTTGGAGAGAATATTTGGTGCTATATTTTTTACAGAATCCCCCAAGATATTGTCAAAGAAGTCGTTGTTGGGTAACATCATGACATATCAACAATGGGGATATTCATTCGACCAATATATGATTGACTTAAAAAAAGGCACTATTCCTCGCTCGGTAATCAAAGTTTGGACGGGGCGCTAAAATTCACCTTTGAGCGAAGTGACTAACGTTAGCAAAAGGTAGAGCCAAAAAGTTGTAAATTAACTCCTATATTTTTTTGGATATATAAAATGGTTGTTGTAAATTATTTACACCCTTGAAGATGAACCGGGTGAAATTTATAAGAAGGCACCCTAAAGGGGTGCCGTTTTAAATCTTCACTGGTTTAATTTAACTATTATATAATTTGGCTCCACCTTTTCCAAAGGTGGATCTAAAATCCAGGATTATCAGTAAAAACTGGTGTAATAATTTTACTCGCACCACCTTTCATAGCTGGATTTACTTGATCGATTATGAAATTAGATATTATCACACTAAAATATACTAAAAAAGTATCTCTTATTAAAAGCTTAAGTGGTTTACTTTCTTTTTCAATATATCGCATTTCTAAAAATTTAACTACTAAAAATGTAATTGCTATTATTGTTGATGTTATAAATATATTTATTCCCATGTATTACTTTATTTAAGAACAATCTTATTTTTAATTTAACGCAATTTATTCTAAAATTTCAATTTCATCTATTAATAAGTCTGGCAATAAATCTAATTTTGGTTCTTCAATGTTATTAATATCTAAACTATCTAAAGTAAAATCTTGGTCTGAAATATTTAACTTAATATCGTTATCTTCATCTTCTAATTCTTGTTTTCTTCGTTCATTTCTTATCATACTTATTTCTTCTAATCTTTCAATATTCTTTGGTGCATTTATTTGAGATATACCATCCTCGTGTTTAATATAGTCTATATCATTAAAGCTTACACCACCACCACCACTGCTTTTCTGAGGTGTTTCTGAAACAGGAGCCATAATTGGTTCATGAGTCACTTCCTCTTTAACTTCTTCAATAACATCTTCTTCGACAGTTTCGTCCATATAAGCTTTCAAAATAGCTTCAACTGGAATACTTTCTCTTAATGTATTTAATATACATTCTTGGACGATAATCTCTAATTCTCTGTAATTTTTTTGTATTATTAATGGTTCGATACCAATTTGAAATAGATATACATTTTTATATATTTTTCTAGCTACTGTAATGTAAACTTTATGAATGAAATCATCTAATTTTGGTATATTAATATCGATTTTTTTCTGTTTTTGACCTACTCTCATAGTGGTTAAAACTTTAAGTTGAATAATATGGACGCATGTTACTAAATCTTCTAAATAATTACAGCCAGATTTTTCGCAAATTCTCTTTCTTTCATTTTCAACTATTTGTTGATTCCATTTGGGTATTCGAGATATTAAATTTTGAAATGTCATTAAATATTTATCCATTTCGTTATTGTCCTTACATAATTTGATCGATTCCTCAAGAATGGATTTATATCCATCGATGATTAAAGGAGTTAATATTGTAACTAACCTAGCTCCCCATTCATTTTTAGACTCATGAAGCGCGCTAACATTAAAGTCATCCATTTACATAAAACTTATATTTTCTAAACATAATTCTGAACTTAAAAATATAAAATTCAATATAAATAAAATTAATAATTTTTCACTCCTAAATTCCCTCCTTACTCGATTAAAACAAACTAATAATTCATAACGCTTTTCAATTGAAATTAAATTTTCAAGGAATTTTGGATTCTCTAATAGTGTTAAAATATCTAACCCACTATATCCTTTCTCATAAAACCTTGTACATAAAATCATTAAATCATGTATGGTTATTTTGTTGTTGATTTTAATTAATTCTTTTGATAAGGCATAATATTTTTGTGATTTTATATCTTTCATATTGAATACTTCGTTCAAGTTATATTTATATAAGTTTACAGTTTGGCTGTTAACCACTGGTTCAGGTACATAAATTTCACAAAATCGAGATATAATTGGTTTCATTAAACTGTATTTATCTTCAGCAACAATAAAAAAACGGGTATTATGGCTAAATAATTCAATACATCTACGCAGAGCAGATTGAGCGTCCATTGTTAACTTATCCGCATTTAATAATATGATGCTTTTAAAGTTATTGCCTCCATTGCAGTTTATATGTGTTTTTGCGAAAAATTTAAGCTCTTCTCTTATGAATTTAATGCCTTTGCCATGCGAACAATTAACGTACATAACAAATGATTTTATTCTATCTCTATCATTATCATAAATTTTATGGATGAATTCATTGACAATAGATCGTTTTCCACTACCACTTGGTCCATGAAATATTATATTAGGTATCTTATGGATTTCGTGAAAATAATCTAACTTTTCTTTTATATTTTGATGAATATATAATGACATTGAGTTACTATAATTTACAACGTGTTTTTATATACAAATATAACGTATTAATTTATTTACTTTTATTAGCAACAACAAATGAATTTTATTAGCAATGATATTTATGATATTTATGATATTTCTCTATAACCGATAAATAATTATAGAGAAATATAAAATAAAATTAAAAAATAAAATTAAAAAATAAAATTAAAAAATAAATTTTACACAGAACTAGTTAATGAATGAGTATAAGGATTTGATTTAAAAGCACTTAAAATATTACCATCCATTCGATCACATTCAATGGATTGATTATTGTGTTGTGGAACATTTATAGCTCCATACGTTTTTATGCTTGGTGGAAGTGATGTTAATTTTGAATAAGCTGGATTTACTCTTCCAGAAAATCTATCACAATCGTCTCTGCAGTGAATATTCATTTGTTGATTAAATATTTGTGTTCCTCCTGGATTTGGTCTATTCATTATTGTTTGTGATTTTATATCATTATTATGTTGTCTATATGCGGCATCATAATTCATATCACCATAACCAGTAGCATACCCTCCAGCAGCAGTATAATATTCACAACTTGTAGTGTCTCTTTGTGTTAGATCTGGAGCTGTATAGTTGTTAACATAAATACCATCTTTTTGATTATTAATATTAAATGTGGGTGCGTAAAGGGTTGTTTCTTTCACAGTTGTTGGCGTAGTATCTTGAGGATTATATACTGGACCCTTAGAAACAGAACTCGCACCTTCACCATAAACTCTCACACTATTAATCGTTTCATCTTTTCTAGTTGGTCTTAAAATATCCATTAAAGGAGCGATTACAGCACCAATCGCGCCACCAAAACCGCTTCTCATTGTGTCTGGTTGTTTAATAGTTGAACGATGATTTTCATAATTAGTGTGACTACGTAAACATGCCTCTTTATCCATATGGCCTCCTCTACCTACTGCTGTAGAATGGTTCACACCTCCTGCCAATACTTCGTGACGTTTAGACGGTTCATAATTCTGAGGGGCGGTTGTAGCTTTTACATCTATTGCGCCGGCTGGACCCATATAATCAACTGGAATATCATTTCTTCTTACGATACCCATCTCTTGAATTGGTCGTAAAGTTTCACCTTTAGACGCACCAGTAGTTGTTAGCCATCGGTCTTGAGTATTGATAAAAAATGTGTCTGGTCTTTGTTTTTCGACACGACCTAACATCTGAGTTGTTGCGGCTGTTTTAATGAACGAATCCGCTGGACCTTCATGGCCTAATAATTGATATTCCAATTTAGGGTTAGTATCGACTCTTAATTCATCCACTGTTTTTGGTAACCATTTGTCTCTAGCTTCCATACCAGAATTGTATCCATTTGAACCATTTATACTATATCCTTTGTCTAAACCTGGACCCACCATAATGGTGTCAAATGGTTTAACATTGTTGTTTTTCATTCCAGGATTCACGCGTGACTGATAAAAATCACTCTGGTTTGGCATACCGTACGCCCACTGCATATTTTCTTCTGGTTTAAATAATGGTGCTTGCTCTATTTTCTTTATTGTCTGAGAGCCAGAACCCATCATATTATCTAAAACAGTTTCAGCAATATTAATGTCATATGCTCTTCCTTTAACTTTACCACCATTAAAAGGAATCATGTTGTTATGTTTAAACTGTTCGGAATCTAAATAGTTGCCTGTGAGGGAGTATATTTGTTGCGGATTCTGTCCGACTGCTATACCTTGTCTCTCTTTTTGTTGATATAAATTTTGATTAAAATATTTATCTGTAGCTGTATTGGGATTTGGATAATTTTGAACTGTATCGACTAATTGATTTATATTTGATACAGGATAATTTTGTGGAGGAATATTTGTGTTTGGTAAATAATTACCATGAATTTCGCTTTGTTTTGTGGCTAAATTTGTTCTAGTTCCCATATTCACATAATTTTCTTGAGTTGATTTTCTGATTTCTTTTTTAGTGCAATCTTCATTTTTTTGATTTGATATCACATACATACCGCCTAATGCTATTAATGGTACAGCTATTTCCATATTTATATATATAGAGTATTATATTTTAATTCATATATAATAATCTAAAAAGCTATAAAATACATAATTTTACACCCTTGAAGATTTAAAATGGCACCTTTGTACCAAATCAAAAAGGTTTATCCATTTCAGGAATGTGTAAATTTTGGTTATGGAATTTCTTCTAAAATTCCTGAAGTTTTAGGTAAGGTTGAAATGAAAATCCTCACTCACTTGCCTTTTTATAAGACAGAAGACCTTCCCTTACTGGAGTAATTCATCATAGACTTCTTACTATTCATTACTAAACTAATTATGTAAATGTCTTTAAGTAGTTTTTGTCATATTTTACACCCTTGAAGATTTGAAATGGGACAACATTTCAAATCTTCTCAGATGAACCGGGTGAAATTTATAAGAAGGCCCCCTAAAGGGGGTGCCGTTTTAAATCTTCACTGGTTTAAATCTTCAAGGGTTTAAATTTCTCTTATATTTTCATCCGAATTCATTTCCACATATGTACCTACATAACCACCTCTAATCAGAGTATAACTACTTGGCAAGAAATTTTTCGTCTCATCTAAAACACAATCCCTCTTTGGTGTGAAGTAATCTTTTTCTAAAATTCTTGTACTCAAATTGTTTTGGAAAGGAATAGCAACATTTACTTGTGGATTTAAAAAAGGATATGACGTATCTGTTTGTGCTAAATCTCTATACCACCATGCTGGATTAGTAGCTCTTGATTGTTCAGTCGTTAATGTAGAACAACTTGGATATTGAATGGCTTCATTCGGCACGTTGTATTTTTGATACTCATCTTTTCCTAAACAATCCCTACTTAAATGTCTATTTACACCTCTTAAATCGCTTTCTAAATTTATTACGTTTGTTCTCAAGTTCGCACCCCATTTTTGCGGGATAATTTGCGGGTCCTCCATATAATAAGGTTTATCTCCGTTACCTGGAACATTTAATATCCATCTACCTGGGTCTGTAGATTGTTGTAATGATTTTTTTGTTCTACAATTATCATATTTAAATCTTGTGAAAGCCATATTATAATTATATAATATATTTTTATAATATTTCATATTTTAATAATATTTCATATTTTTATTATTTAAATACTTCTTGCTATTTAAATAAAATGGAGCTTATAGAAAAACCACCTATTCTCTGCTTAAACATGATTGTTAAAAATGAAAGTAAAATCATTACTAGATTGTTTGATTCAGTAATATCTATTATTGATTGTTATTGTATTTGTGATACAGGTTCAACGGATAATACTATTCAAACAATACAAGATTATTTTAGAGAAAAAGGTATACCAGGGAAAATCATACAAGAACCGTTTAAAAATTTTTGTCATAATAGAAATGTTGCGTTACAAGCATGTATTGGACTATCTCATTATGTATTATTACTTGATGCTGATATGACACTTGAAATTAAAAATTTCAATAAGATGAATTTAAAGTTAGGAGATAGCTTTAATATTCTTCAAGGTACTGACTCATTTTATTATCAAAATTTAAGAATTATTAGAAATAATGGATTATATAAATATGTCGGTGTTACACATGAATATATTGACACACCACAAAATGAAACCAAACTTAGCCTCAGTAAAAACGAAATATTTATTCGTGACATTGGTGATGGGGGTTGTAAAAGTGATAAATTTGAAAGAGATATTAGATTGTTGTTACAAGGTATTCAAGATGAACCACAAAATGCTGCGCGATATTATTTTTATTTAGCAAATAGTTATTTTGATGCTGGAAAATTTGAAGAAGCTATTCCTGCGTATATAAAGCGCATTGAAATAGGAGGATGGCAAGAAGAAGTATGGTATAGCTACTATAGACTTGGTAAATGCTATCATAGTTTAAATAAGTTTACTGATGCGTTACATTGTTGGTTAGAAGGATATGATTATTATCCAAATCGTCTAGAAGCCATATATGAAATAATTAAACATTATAGATACAATTCTAAATCTAAATTATGTATGATTTTTTATAATGTAGCGAAGGATATACTCAGTAAAAATCATAATAGAGACGGTTATTTATTTTTACATAATGACGTGTATACGTATCTAATAGATTATGAGTATACTATATTTGCTGCTTATTGTGGTATTAAAAACATCAACGATCAAGTTGTAACAGTTTTTAACAAATCTAATGGCTCAGAAATTAATAATGTATTATCCAATATGAAATTTTATAAACATATTTTACAAAAACAATCTGTATATAATATAGATCATTCAACTAATTCAATTATTAATGGAGAAAATATTAAGTTTAATTCTTCTTCCAGTTGTTTAATTACAAATCCTAATGAAGATGGTTATTTATGTAATATAAGATATGTCAATTATTATATTGAATCTAATGGTTGTTATAAAAATTGTGATAATCATATATATC
>Ga0194119_10009704_pt1 | contig 12848 bp, 4 predicted proteins | sample TA2MahC100mmetaG_FD_148620 | JGI IMG/M metagenome (GOLD analysis project Ga0194119, IMG submission 148620) | Freshwater microbial communities from Lake Tanganyika, Tanzania - TA2015018 Mahale Deep Cast 100m | ecosystem: Environmental > Aquatic > Freshwater > Lake | place: Tanzania: Lake... | reverse complement strand
CATCCCGATACTCCGGATTCCCCGTAAACACCGCGTACACCGCCCCCGTCACCGGGTCCACGTCCAGGTCATCCGCGAATCGCCACATCAGCACATCCCCCACCTCCAGCCCGTCCGCGTACCCCCACCCCGTCGCGCAGTCCGGCACCACCCCCGCCCGATACTCCTCCGTCTCCCACACCCCCGACCCCGCGTACCGCACGCTCAGCCCCTCCCGCGACACCATGTACAGGTTCCCCGCGTCATCCACCGCCAGCAGCTTCACCCACCGGCTCGGCAGGCCGTCCGTGGGCGTGTGCTGGCGCACGCGAGACCACCCGCCCCCGGCCCCCCGCACGTGCTCCACCAACCCCCCGCCGTCCAGCGCCACCCAGAGCACGTCCCCCACCGGGGACGTGGGGCTCCGCCAGAGGGCGGTGGCGGTCACCTCAAAGTGATCGCTCAGGTAATAAGTCACGTTGTTCTCGCACGCGTCCCCCACCCCGTCGCCCGAGACGTCGGTCTGGTCCGGGTTCGCCACGCGCGGGCAGTTGTCCACGGCGTTGAGGAACCCGTCGTCGTCGATGTCCGGGTCGCAGTCGTCCCCGAGGCCGTCGCCGTCGCCGTCGCGCTGCGACTCGTTGCTCACGAGAGGGCAGTTGTCGCAGGCGGTGTCGATGTTGTCCTCTTGACCCGCGGGCTCGTCGTCGCGCCCCACGTCGGGGACGCGGGGGCAGGAGTCGAAGCGGTCCTCAACGCCGTCGCCGTCGTCGTCGAGGTCGCATCTGTCGCCGAGGAGGTCGCCGTCGAGGTCGAGCTGAGGGTCGTTGTGCTGCGTGGGGCAGTTGTCGGCGGCGTTGAGGAAGCCGTCGCCGTCGATGTCGGGGTCGCAGGCGTCGCCGAGGGCGTCGCCGTCGCGGTTCTGCTGCTCGGGGTTGGGGGCCTGAGGGCAGTTGTCGCGGCCGTCGGCCACGCCGTCGCCGTCGAGGTCCTGAGAGCAGGCGTTGCCCACCCCGTCGCCGTCGGCGTCCTGCTGCGCGGGGTTGGCGGTGAGGGGGCAGTTGTCGTTGACGTCAAGCACGCCGTCGCCGTCGTCGTCGTCGTCGCACGCGTTGCCGAGGCCGTCGTAGTCGCGGTCGGCTTGGGTGGGGTTCACCGTCAGCGGGCAGTTGTCGTCGGCGTCGAGGACGCCGTCGTTGTCGTCGTCGCGGTCGCAGGCGTCGCCGAGGGAGTCGGGCGTGGGCTCGGAGTTGAGCTGGTCGGGGTTGGGGGCGCGCGGGCAGTTGTCCTGGAGGTCAGGGACGCCGTCGTCGTCGTCGTCGTCGTCGCAGGCGTCGCCGTCGCCGTCGCCGTCATTGTCGCGCTGGTCCGGGTTGGGCGTCCCGGGGCAGTTGTCCACGCGCGACGTGCCGTCCCCGTCAAGGACGCCGTCGCGGTCAAAATCCACGAGGAGCGGGTAGGGGTCCGCCTCGTCAAGGAGGCCGTCGCCGTCGTCATCGGCGTCGCAGGCGTCGCCCACCCCGTCGCTGTCGGTGTCGGTCTGCTGCGGGTTGGGCGCGCGCGGGCAGTTGTCCTGCGCGTCCTCGAAACCGTCTCCGTCGTCGTCGTCGTCGCAGGCGTCGCCCAGCGCGTCGCCGTCTAGATTCGCTTGGTCGTTCGCTAGCGTCACGCAGTTGTCCACACCGTTCGCCACGCCGTCTCCGTCGAGGTCCGCAGCGTCCGACGGGCCGTCCTGCTCGTCAGGCGATCCGTCGCGATCTGAGTCGCGCACGCTGCTCTCCAGCGCGTCGATGAGCCCATCGCCGTCAAAATCAAGAGGCGTGGCTGGGTTCGCGCCCACCTCATCGCCGTCGGGCTTCCCGTCGCCGTCCGTGTCCGCGCGGGTCGGGGAGGTGCGGAGGGTGAGGTGCTCGATGGCGTCGCTGAGGCCGTCCCCGTCCGTGTCGGCCAAGACGGGCGAGGTGCCAAGCTGGAGCTCCGTCAGGTCGCTCAGCCCGTCGTTGTCGTCGTCTGCGTCACACTCGTCCCCTGCTCCGTCGGCGTCCGTGTCCTGCTGGCTGGGGTTGCGCGTCTCGGGGCAGTTGTCGCTGGCGTTCACCACTCCGTCTCCGTCCCGATCTCCGTTGGGGCCCTCGTCCACCACCAGCTGCAACACTCCCTCCCCGAGCGCCGCGCTCTGCCCATCCAAGAGCGCCTCAAACCGCCCCCGCGCCGCGCTCCACTGCGCCTCGATCGTCCGCGACACATACCCCGCCTTGCTCAAGGTCAGCGTGTGGTCCAGCGGACTCAGGCGGAGGCTGAAGCTCCCGTCCGCCGCGCTGGTGTCGGACGCCACCTGCTGCTGCCCCACCAGCGCGCGCACCTGCACGCCCCCCTCATCCGCCACCCCCACGAGGTCCACGCGCCCGCTCAAGAACACCGCCGCCTCCCCCTGCTGGAGCGGCGCTAGCGAGATCGCCCCCAGGGCGTTGGCGCCCTCCTGCACCTCCACCACCGCGCTGTACGGCGCGTGCCCCTGCGCGCTCACCGAGAGCTGATACAGCCCCGGCTGCAGCTGTGACGCCGAGAACTCCCCCCCCACCCCAGGCGTGACCGTCCGCGACACAGGATACGACAGCCCGCGCAGCGACACCGACGTCGTCAGCGCCCACTCAAAACGCTCCAGGGGCGTCATGAGCCGCCCGGCGGCCTCCCCCGACAGCGTCGGCTCTAGGCGCTGCTCCGCCACCCCCGTCTCGATCCCCTCGCGCACCACGACCGCGTTCGCCTCGGTGGAGGTGAAGTGGAGCGCGCTGAAGCGCACCGTGTAGCTCCCCGTGGGCACCCCGCGGAGCGCCCACGACCCCGACAGGTCCGTGTAGGTGAACAGCCGCGTCCCCTCCACCGTCACCAGCACCCCCGCCGGGCTCGGGTCGTTCGCCTTGCGCGCCACCCCCCACAGGTCCCCGCGCGCCCGCCTCAGCAGCAGCGGCTCCTCCGCCGTGGACAGCGCCGTCTCCTCCCCCGCGCTGATGTTGACGCCGCGCGCCTGCTGCGCGCTGAAGCCGTCCCGCGTCACCTGCACCTGGTAGATGCCCTGCGGCAAGCCCCCGAGCCTAAAGGCGCCCGCCGCGTCCGTGATCGTCGTGTGGGTCTGCCCGCCTGACTGCGCGCTGATGACGGCACCGTCGCCGCCCGCCTGGTTCTCTAGCGCCACTACCCCCACAAGCGCCCCAGGGCGCGCGGCGAGGGTGAGCGGGGCGGCCGCGAGGGCGCTCAGGGCGCCCTCACGGCTCAGCACGAAGCCGCCCTCCGCCTCGCTCCACTCGATGGACTCCTCGCGCCCCTCAAAGCCCGGGGCGCTGAGGGTGAGGCGCTGCGCCCAGGCGATGGCGCTGAGGGTGAAGCGCCCGTCGGGGCCGGTGAGCGCCTGCGCGTAGGGGGCGTCGTTGAGGTTGAGCGCCACGCGCACGCCGCTCGCGTCGGCGCGCCCCTCGAGCTGCACCGCGCCCCGCAGCGTCGCCTCGCGCGGGCTCAGCGTCAGCTCGCCGCAGCTGAACTCGCGGGCGTTGAGCGGCGCGGTGTAGCGCTGCGTGATGGGCTCGTATCCGCTCAGCGCCACGCGCAGCGTGAGGCTCCCGTCTTCGCGAAGCGCGGCGGGTAGCCTAAAGTCGCCGGCGGCGTCCACGGGGGCGCTGAGCGCCTCGCCGCCGATCTCCACGGTGACCTGCGCCCCCTGGACCTCGCTGAGCGCCGGGCCCCGCAGCCGCAGGGCGCCTAGGAGGTCCCCGCCCCTCACCTCCTCGTCGCAGGCGTTCCCCCGCGCGGCGCTAGGGGGCTCCTCGTCGGCGTTGGCGTTGCCCTGCGCCGGGTTGGGCGTCTCGGGGCAGTTGTCCCGCTCGTCGGGGACCCCGTCGCCGTCTCGGTCCGGGTCGCACGCGTCCCCTCGCCCGTCGCCGTCTTGGTCGGCTTGGGTGGGGTTGGGGGTGTCGGGGCAGCTGTCCCGCGGCTCCTCGGCGGTGCCGTCCGGCACTCCGTCTCGGTCTCGGTCCGCGTTGGTGTCGATGACGCAGAGGCCGCGCGCGCACTCTTCGCCGAGCGCGCAGTCGTTGCTGTTGAGGCACTCCGCGGGGACGCATCTGCCGACGCTCGTGTCGCAGGTCTCGAGGGGAGCGCAGTCGGCGCTGTTGTCGCAGGGGCAGCCGCTCTCGTCGCACTCGGGCGCTGGGGCGCTGGTGCACTTCCCGTCTTGGCATTGTTCGCCGCTCGGGCAGTCGCTGTTGAGCCTGCACTCTATCCCCTCGCCCCCGCTGTTGTTGTTGGGCGCTGGGTCGCCGCAGGCGCTCAGGAGAGCGCCCGCGAGCACGACCGCGAGCGCGAGATGAGTCATCAACGCGCAGACGGCGCGCGTGAGAAACATAATGGATATTGACGGCATCTGTTACTCTCTCGTTCACGCGCAAGTTAGGGCTCTGGCACCTCGCCTTCAGGTCACCAGCGAGTATATATCTGCAACGGGATCGCTTGTCTCTCAAGTATCTAGGAGGCAACAGCAAGCGCCCCCCTTGAGGGCTAACAGCCCCCTTCTACACAGAGGGCGCAGCGGGGGGCGCTCATCTCTTCGCAGGAGTCACCCTCACGAGGGCAGCAGCTGAAGCCGCTCGGGCAGTCGCGCCCAACGCGGCACTCAGCGTTCTCCTCTGTGAGGTTGAGGACGCAGCGCCCGAGGTCGTTGCCCTCGAGGGGCTCACAGACCGAAAAGGCGCTGATGAGCTCGGGGGTCGCGCTCAGCTCTCCACGCTCAACACCAACGGAGAAGCGCGCCACGCACTCGCTCGCGTCCCCACCCACCGCGCAGCAGCGCGGCACAGTGTAAGCGCCGCCGCGCGCCTCGTCGCGCGTGACGTTGACGCCGTCCTCAAAGCACGGGGGACGTGGGGGGTCGTCGGGGTAACACGCGCTGAGCAGCGGCGAGGACAAGAGCAGCGCGAGGGAGGACAGAGAGAGCCAACGTGTCATGGGAGCTGAGCCGCGGTGAGGGGAGCGGGGGGGGCGAGGTGAAGCCACGGCGGCGCCTCATAAGTCGCGTCGAGGTCACGCGCGGTCGAGCGCCGCTCATACCAGAGGCTGAGGGCGCCGATGACGGCGGTGACCGCGGCGGTGGAGTAGCTGGCGATGGAGGCGCTCCGCTGAGCGTTGAGGTTGCTCTGGAGTGAGTCATACTCCTGCGCGGAGCGCTCAGAGGCGCGGAAGCCCAAGAGCTCCTCTTGGGTGCTGTAGCTGAGCGTCTGCAGCACCCCACCCGCGATGAGCCCCACGCCGCTGATCGCGAACGAGGTGATCCAGGTGGGGCGGAGGGCCGCGGGGGCGCGCGGGGGCGCGCTCAGCCACGCGGGGGGCGCCGGGATCGCGATCCGCTGAGTGGGGGTCTCAAACAGCTGCGTGGACGGCGCGAGCGTCCCCGAGAGCTGCGGGTGCTGGCGCTCTTGCGTATGAGCGCGGACCTGCTTGCTGAGGTGCCCATAGAGCTCATCGAGGGTGAGGCGCTGGTCGGCGTCTTGATCGGCGGCGCCGGCGAGGGCGTTGAGGAGGTGACAGGTGAAGAGGCCGCCGTCGTACGGCTGGCCCTGCAGGTCACAGCGGCGCGTCTCCTCCGCGAGCTGGTCCCCCGCCGCCGCGCTGAGGGTCGCCCACGACCGCTGCCCTGAGCTGATCTTCTCAAGCGCGCTGTTGAGATTTTTTATGCGACCGGCCGCCGCGGTCGCCTCCTCCGCGCTCACCGCGAGCTCCTCAGGCCCCTTGTCGCTCTTGACGGGCCTCAGCTTAACGCCGCGGGTCTGCGTGAGCTCGATGTCGCCGGCGTGGCAGGCGTCCACCACCATCAGGAGCTGGCTCGCCTCCCCAACGCGCCAGCGCAGGAACTCAGGGAGCTTCTGCATCGCGATGGCGGTGCCGACGAGGTTCGTGGGGTCGCTGTCGTGGGCGAGGAGGAAGGTGTTGTCGGGGCGGTCCGCCTCGGGGGTGCCGTGACCGGCGAAATAGAGCGTGATCTGGTCTTGAGGGCAGTGGTTCAGCTGCCCGATCGCCCCCTCGATCCGCGCACGCGTCGCGTCTTGGTTGAGGAGGAGCTGCGCGTGGCTCGTTGGGATCCGAGCCCCGTTGGGGTTTGTGAGGTAGTGGTAGAAGGTCCAGGCGTCCGTGGCGGCGCCGTCGAGGTCGCTGATGTTGGGGTCTTGGTAGTCGCTGACGCCAATCACCACCGCCCAGCGCTCAGGCGCGCGCGCGCAGCGGTCCACCTCGGGGGTCGCCTGAGCGGTGGGCGCGGGGGGCGTGAGGTACGGCCTCAGCTTGAGCCCGCGGGTCGAGGGCCCCGCGCTGCAGGCGCTGAGGAGGCAGAGGAGGGCGCCGAGCCCAGCGGTGTTCATTGAGTGGGTTTTGTTCATGTCGACTTTTTGGGTGAGAGGCGCGAGCGCGAGCTCTGCAGAGCACATTTAAGGGGTCTGCGACTGGTCAACGATGGATCGCGCTAAACGACCACCTGTGTGCGTATAGTGAAAGCTCGGGGTGAAAGCCTCTCCAACCCGATTGGTTGTTCGCATGTTATAAATATTATGCATAAACGACCCAGAGCGCAACACGCGCTTAACCGTGGCGGTCGAGGCATAGTTAGGCGAGGAGGAGCTAGACGGGCACAGGCCCGTAGCGCACCACCCTGACCCATCTAGAGGGGCCCCGGTGTAGTCGCTGTGCCACTCGTCTTGCGTCCACTCCCAAACGTTACCCGCCATATCGCACAGCCCATCTCTCGTGTTCCCGTCGGGGTGAGAGCAGACCGCGCTCGTCCCTGACCCGCAGTTCTGATAATTGGCCTGCGCGCAGGTGGGCAAGGCGCTCCCCCATGGATACACAGAGTCCTCCCCCACCCTTCGCGCGGCGTACTCCCACTCTGACTCCGTGGGGAGGCGCGCGCCGACCCACGCGGCAAAAATCATCATGTCTTGCCACCGGACGAGGTTGACCGGGTGATCGAGCAGCCTATCACGATAGTTGTGATTCGCGATCGTGCTTGACAGCGAATAAGGTGAGCAGACCCTCGCCTCTACGCACTTCTGATACATGGCGACGGTGACCTCAGTGCGCATCATCATAAAGCGCGGCACGCTCACGCTGTGCACAGGTGACTCCTGAGCGACCGCCTCTGAGCCCATCAAGAGGTCACCCGCTGGGATCATGACAAAATCCAGCGCAGGGCAGCCAGCGCTTGAGGTCGCGCAAGGCGGCTGATCGCCAACGCACGCCTGATCATTTAAATAAGAGCCCTTGAGGTCACTGCGGTCATCACAGTCGAGCGAGCGTAGTATTTGGTCATAATCGCAATCATCTATCCGCTCGTTCGTGGCGTCATGGTCATCACAGTCGAGCGTGGCCTTAACACCATCTTGGTCTTGATCAAGATCTTTAACGACCCTCAGTCCGACCATATTACAAGCGTTATTCCCCTGACATGCGCCATATCGAGTAAAGGAAGGCGCGAGGGAGCGAGAGTGATTACCTCCCCTAATGGCGCGGTATATATTTTGATCATGATTGCCCACAGGATATCCATCTTGAGCGCGGGGATCATATGGATCATATTTATCTTGAGTCCACTCGATCACACCATCAAGCAGATCGCAGACCCCGTGTGAGGTGTTACCGGCGACCTTAGAGCACGGAGGAGAGAACAGCTCGCCGATCGCGCAGGCGTGCTGGGTATAGTCACAGGTCGGCTCCGCGTCCCCCCACGGGTAGCGCGTCACGCCGCCGTTCGTCGCCACAAACTCCCACTCCGCCTCACTCGGGAGGCGGCCGCCGACCCAGCGCGCAAACGCTCTCGCGGCGTGCCAGGTGATACATGAGACAGGAAGCTCATCCGACATCCCCCACGTGCAGCCCTGATAGCTCGCCGTCGGCGCGGTACAATACCCGGCGGCGACGCAGGCTTGGTAAGCCCTGATCGTGACCTCCGTCTTCATGATTTTAAATGGGCTGATCTGAATGGTTCGGATTGGCTGAGTATCCGCCTGCTCTAGGCTGCCCATCTCAAAGTCACCCCCGTCAATCTCAACCCACTGGAGCACCGGACAGCCCTGCGCGCTCGACGCGCACGGGAGCCCGCAGTCATCTGGGCACCTCTCTTGGCCATCACAGAGCTCATCGCCGCTCGTCAAAGAGTCACCACAGACAGCGGTGTGAAGGGTGATGCGCTTGCAACGCGCATCACAGACCGTACACGAGCTCTCTCCCTCTTGGCACGTCTCGGTGACCCGGTTGCCATCATCGCACTCCTCCACTCCTGCTTGGACATATCCATCTCCACATGCCGCGATTGTGCAATCGGATGTGCATGTATCTTCATGATTAGAGTTCCCGTCATCGCACTCTTCAACTCGAAGCTGCACGAGGCCATCACCACAGCGCGCTGGTTGGCAGGCAGTGGTGCACTGGTCGTTGTTGAGGGTATTTCCATCATCACAGAGCTCAACCCCAAGCTGGACTTTACCATCACCGCAGCGTGCGTGCGTGCAGTCGCTGAGGCACTCATCTGTATCATCTAGGTTTGCGTCATCACACTCCTCTTGCTGGTCCAAGACGCCATCTCCACACATCGGGGGCGGCTGCTGATCAGGGAGCGCGGGTGCACGCATATCGGCTTCAGGAGGCTCAAGGTCCCCTAGGGGGCTCAGCGCGTCTTCCATATCTGGCTCAAGGCCGCGGTCGTAGGCGACGATGATGCTCGCGTCGACTTGAGATGAGCTTGATGATTGACTGACGCTCTTGGCGTCAATGCATCCGCTCAAAGACATCCCCAGCAAGATTAGAGATCGTTTATTTTTTGAAATACTATTCATTGTAAAGCGCCTCAATAATTTAACGCGGGCACGTGCCAGACATGCGAGGCATGCATTGGTCGTACCGCCACTCGGGGTTGTGAACGCAATCGAAGCCTTCTGGGCACGAGCGCCCATCTTGGCATGACATCGCGCAGTAATTTCGATATCCGATCTCGATGGCGCAGAGGTCCTCGGATGTACCACACTCTGCATTTTCGGTGCATGTATCACAGACCTGTTTAAGCGCTAAATACGATGATGATGTATCCAACACATAAGTGTATTCAACTATGCGTCCTATTGGGTTCTCAAAAATAAAGTTCAGATTTCCGAACCTATTAATATATGTCGCGAGTGTTCCTATTGCATCACCCGTGTTTATTGTGTCTGTTTTGATAAAACTACAGGATCCATTCCCCTGCATCATATGTAATTTTCGTAGCCCTCTATCAAGTACAATAAGATCATTTATTCCATCTTGATTATAATCAAAAATAAAAGCCTTCGAAGCATAATCATCGCCTAGATATGTGTTTTCAGACTCAGATAGATATGGGGTTTTGTAGTAACCATCGAATCTTTGGGATTTGTATGGCGAAAACGAATCGCCAAAGTATTTGTAAATCAAAATCTGATCTTGTTTGTTTTTCCCATCCAAATCAATTGGACGCAAGAGTTGAATCAACTCATCAAAACCATCCAAGTCGCAATCAGAGTATATTTCGTAGGTTACATTATCACGTGAATAAAAAGAGTCACTATCAAGGGAAAGCAATAAACGTCTTTGTAGAATGCCATTAGTGTCTGGATCTGAAAGTTCATAGTATTTAAATGAGTTTTGCAGATATAAACTATCATCTCTGATTATTATTTTATCACGACCCGGTGTTACAAAATCCGCCACGCCATACCTACTGAAATCAGAATTGAAAACAGGTTCTTGCTGAATCTGCCCATCTGGCATTATCGAGTATGAGATTATTTTTTTCTCAATAATCTCATGATTGAATAAAAACTCTTCAACCCCATCTCTATTTAGGTCTTTGTTCATAATTAATTCATTTGGCTGAAGTAAAGTTTGAGTAGATGTTAGGTATTTAAACGGACGATCATCTTTTTTTGCCAGAATGGAAAAAAGATTCAATTTCAAACTTTGAAAAAATGGTATCAATAGGTAATCTTTTTCACCGTAATTTAATAGGTGTGGAGAGAAAGTGATATCGTTTGCAAACACTGAGTCTATTCGTTGACCAAAATTTGTTAAGTCAAAAAAACTAGCTCCACCAGGGTTACGTGTCAATAAATAATGCTTATTTGATTTCTTAATGACTGAAAGCGCCGAATAGGCATTTTCATCAATACTTAATCCTGCCTCTTTTAAGTGGCTATAACGGCTTGTAACAACCGTTCCACCCCTATCTGCATCATATATATATAAATCCATATTTCCATCATTATTATAGTCAAAAAATTTGATATCTATCGGGCTAGCAAAAAGATACTTGGGGTATATAAAAGATTCTGTTAATTGACGAAGATCGGGATCATAACTATATTCCCTGACGTCATTTAGATACGAAATATAAAACTCATCTACGCCATCACCATTTGTATCCGATCTTGATATTCTGCGTGGATTGTCGTTAAAAAATAGGATATCATTCGGAATGCAAACCTTTAAGACTGATCTACAATATCCTTCTATGCACCCCCCCTCACTAACAGGGCAATCGACATCTGACGTGCACTCTCTAAGACAGAAAGATTCCCCTTGATTTTCGACACATTGCAATCCTAGATCACACTCCGCACTATCGGCCCTGTTGCAAGGGTCACACGATTTTCCATTGCCAACGTCACCACTGGTGTTTGATCGATAAAATGATGATGATAAGTCATTTTCAACTTGATGCACATCGATATATCCATACAAATTCCAGTGCACAAAAACAGTGTGGTTCTCATCTGAATAGATTTCAAAAGATCTACAATGATTTTGATTATTAACTACGTTACAGGCATCTAATGGAGTCGTTATAAATGACTCACCGGAGACGCCACCCCCATCTATCATAGCAAATTCACAATCATTACAGTCATCAAGTGAGTGTATTGGTTTTATGATTCCAATATATCTTTCAGGTTCACCACTATACTCATATACATACATAAGGGCTTTGCTGTCCATAGGATGATTTTTGGTATACGGCGTTACAAAACGATTTATCACATTAACATTTTCTGGTTTCTCTACACTCGCATTAGGGCGAAGAATGGAATCATTTTCTGGGATGTTTTTTATAAAATAATAGTCTATCTGATCAAAGTTACTCACGCTTATGATCGGGTATACTGCCCCCCCCTTGAATCTATTCGTATTAATAATACGGCGCGTTCCAACATAGTTCTCAATATAGAACGATGAGATCAACTCCATTTCGTCATTGCTGTTTAAATCTATTATGTGAAAAAAATTATTCAGATTCAAGTCCAATGCCATTAGATACTCTTCCTCCCCAATGAATATCGATTTCACATCATTTAACTGCATATTGAAAACTAGATGTTTGGATATGTTTTTGTTTTGATCTATATTGACTTGATATATCATTAAATCGCCGCCTAATGTATATAACCTTCCCCTGAAGTCAAATGCTTCGCTAGCATTTTGAAATGCGTCGGAATGAAATTCCCCAACAATAGAAAGACCATTTGAGTCGGACACCTTAAGATATGCAACCTGATCAGGTTGGCTAGGCAACCTTAAAATCATATGTTCTAAATCAAATGTACTATCTGTTTGACCGAAGATGTCTACTCGATATGGAGGTGACCCACCTGTAATATCAATTCGCTCAAACGCGCCAGCCGCACCGCGCAATGACTTTGGAAAAATATTAATCCCCTCACCCACATCAATCGAAACCGCGACCTCATGATTTACGGAGTCACGGACCATAATCTCCTCTGTGACACGCCCAACGCTCCCAGCGATAAACTTACCATCTGGAGTAATAAGCGCATTAGGACCAGAGCGTGGCACAGCATGAACGAAAGAGATCTCATAAGGAGGGACCCCCCCGTTTACCAAAATATCGATACTTCCAAGCGGAGTGGTATGATCGACATAATTAACAAACAGATCAGGCCCCCTGAAGTCATCATCACACAGATCACCCACCCCATCCGAATCTTGGTCACCTTGATCTAGATTACGAGCATAAGGGCAGTTATCACTCTCATTAATCAACCCATCTCCATCAATATCTAAATCGCACAAATCACCCGTTCCATCTGAATCCGTATCATCTTGATCAGTATTAGGCACATTAGGACAATTATCTCTTGGGTTCTCTGGCGACCCATCAGGCACACCATCGGAGTCTCGATCCGCGCTCACATCAACCTGACACCTCCCGCCGAGACAGATCTCACCAAGAGTACAATCAAGAGCATTCAGGCACTCTAAAGGAACACAGAGAGATGACTCAAGATCACAGACGAGACGCGCATCGCAGTCAGCATTTGAAGTACACGGACACGCCTCCCCAACGCACCCGGGCTCCACGCTTGGCTGACAAACCCCGTCTAAGCAGCGCTCACCCTCTTGGCAATCGCTGTTAAAGGCACAAGAGGCGTCTCCGCTTGATTCGCTAGAATCATCACAGCCAAAAGCAATGAAAAAAATGACAAATATCCGCCAGTCAAATCGACATGCAGTGTGTTTGCTTTCAAGATTCATAGGCTTCTCAATCTCTAGGCGCAGGGTGTTGACTTGAATCAATACAATGTCCAAAACACCCCGTCAACAGGTAACCGTTCAGGGTCAAAAAAGATAGCCAACCTCAGCCCCCCCCAAAAAGCGTGACCAAGACAGCTACGGAACGAGAGAAGCGCCCCGACCAGCACACAACGACATGTACTGCCCTAGGGTTTCATGGACAAGTGATTTGATTAACAGGCCACGGGTTGTGACACAGGAGAGTGGAGCGGAGAGGTGAGCTGAGCGCGCACCTC
>Ga0194119_10009703_pt1 | contig 12848 bp, 27 predicted proteins | sample TA2MahC100mmetaG_FD_148620 | JGI IMG/M metagenome (GOLD analysis project Ga0194119, IMG submission 148620) | Freshwater microbial communities from Lake Tanganyika, Tanzania - TA2015018 Mahale Deep Cast 100m | ecosystem: Environmental > Aquatic > Freshwater > Lake | place: Tanzania: Lake... | reverse complement strand
TATCAACACTTTACTTCGGAACACGAGGAGGATACTATGACTCCGACGATTACAAGGGGAATGGAACCGCACATTAAGGAGAGGTATCAATTTGCTGCCTCTTCCTTTGTTAGAATGTGGGGTCACAGTTCATTAAACGATCATAAGATTATAGATTTTTGCCTTGAGTGGGCACAGAGAGAAGAAAATGCCCCGTTAGATAGTTTTATTCTAGATCAATACTTTTACTACGAATTTAAAACTTGGAGGGGATACTAATGTTTCATTTAGTAGAAGCACTAGCAGGTAGTCCAGTTTGGTTAGGTCTTTGCGGGGCGGGCTTGACTATTGCTCCCATCATAGGTATAATGATTACACACCAAAATAAATAACGGTGGTGACGGGGTGTAGCGCAGTTTGGTAGCGCATCCGCTTTGGGAGCGGGAGGTCGAAGGTTCAAATCCTTTCACCCCGACCTTTATTTTTATAAATAAAATCAAATTTTAATGGAATCAATGACTGAGATTACAATTGAAGAACTCCAAGAATACTTTGATGACTACATTGCTAGAGTAGAAGAGGGAGAAGTGTTTTTAGTAAAAAGCACATATGGTAATGTTGTGCTGATGCCAGTCGAAGAGTATGAAGATATAGTACGAATATGCAACGGTTTGACTGACTGACGTTATAATGGGACTGTCGCCTATTGGTTAAGGCCCACTGCTTATAACGGTGTGAACGGGGTTCAATTCCCTGCAGTCCTACCTTGCTGGTTTAGCTATCTGGTGAAAGCACCCGACTCATAATCGGACACAGGTGGGATCATTCCCCACAACCAGCATGGGTTAAAAGCCCCCTTGACAAGCTTTAAAATTTATTTTATAATTTACCTGTAGTTTATTTAAACCAATGTCACTTACGGCTAAATTTAAAAAAGACGTTATGACTCTTCGTGCTGCGGCACATGGAGAAATTTTTCTTGATGTAAAGAACCCAAAACTTTTCAAAAAAGTTCGACGCTTTTATGAAAATGAAGGTGTTATTTTTTCAGGAGATCCACTTGATGACTATGAAATCTTGATGGAGTATATGTATAACGATCTTCTTAATGAAGTGGAACTTGCATAATAGACACGGATGGTCTATAACAGTACTGGTGGAGTCATCCCCAATATGCCCGTGATGGAGACACGTTAAAAACCCTGGTCGGGACCCCCCTACTACACACAACACACACAAGGAGAAAACAAATGACACCTTACGAACTTCGCTTTGAAATTTTCAAGCAAGCATATACTATGCTAAATGATCAGTTTAGCATTGAACACGATACTGCTCGTTGCTGGAATGACAATTCCATGCATACAGTAAAAATGGATTATCCAGAGTATCCTTCTTTGAATCAAGTGCTTAAACAAGCTGCGATTATCAACGACTTTGTTTCCGAGACAAAGTAGGTTTCCAATTTCCTAAAAGAATTGGTGGTGCGGATGGGGTAACTCCCGCCTAGTTTCTTGCTTCTAGTCAAAAAGCAAGTGGCGAGCCTGAGTTACTGGGGAGGTTGACAACAACCTCCTTTTTTAGTATAATGAAGAAAAGTATTTACTATAATGATCGGATTTAATGCATTAGGACACTTAGGTAGATTGGGAAATCAAATGTTCCAATTTGCATCTTTAAAAGGAATTGCTAGGCAGAATGGATATGAATATTGCTTTCCACCTTCCAAGCGGCAAAATGAATGGACAGATCATCAGCTATTTGAACCCTTTAAATTGAAGCAAACCACACCATTAAATGTTCAATATATTGATCCTGATCGTCCTATTGTATCAGAATCTGGATTTGCGTTTGATGAACAGTTATTTACCGATTGTCCAGACTGGGTATCCTTACATGGATTTTTTCAATCGGAAAAATATTTTAAACATATTGCTGATGAAATCAAACAAGATTTTGTTTTCCGAGATGAGATTCTTGAGCCAGCACTTAAAACAATGTCTTATTGGAAAGAACCTTTGGCACTTCACATTCGTAGAACTGACTATGTAACTAATTCAAATCATACAGTTCTTTCCATTGAATACTATTCTAAGGCATTAGAATTATTTGATAAAAATCGTGAGGTTATTATTTTTTCTGATGATCCTATTTGGTGTTTGGAGAATCCTTTATTTGAAAGTGATCGATTCATGGTTTCACAAACTGGAAACAACTACATGGATTTATGCCTCATGACTTTATGTAAAGATCACATCATTGCCAATAGTTCCTTCAGTTGGTGGGGTGCATGGTTATCAAAAGATAATAAAGTAGTGGCACCTAAGGATTGGTTTGAAGGCTCAAATAATTCTCACCTAGATACTAAAGATTTAATTCCAAATGATTGGGAGCTGATTTGATGAAAGTTGCAATTAGTTTTATTGGTACAGGAAAGTACCTTAATTTTCTTCCAGGTTGGTATGAAAAGGTTACCGAAAACTTTTTACCAGACTGTGAAAAAACATTTTTAGTATTTACTGATGGTGAACTAAGTGATCCTCCAGAAAATATTATTCCATATCATCAAAAACACTTAGATTGGCCCTACATTACACTTAAGAGATTTGAAATTCTTTTACGTGCAAGAGATGAAATTCTTAAAAATGATTGGTATGTTTTTCTAGATGCTGATCTAATTCCAGTAACTAAAATTACATCAGGAGAATTTTTTGATGAATCTAAACCTTATTTTGGTGTGCATCATCCCTGTCATTTTCTTGGAATGCCTCCTCATAATCAACCACCTGGAACATTTGATGTAAATCCCTTATCAACTGCAGGTCTTGAGGATGGTGATGATATGTCAATTTATTATCAAGGTTGTTTGTGGGGAGGAAAAAGTTCTGAAATAGCATCTGTTATGGCATATTTAAATACAAATGTTAATAAAGATCTTGATAACAATGTGATTGCTAAGTGGCATGATGAAAGTCATCTGAATAAATTCTTCTCACAGAATAAAGAAAAGGTTAATACTTTAGGTTCTGAATATGCATACCCTGAAGTTTTTGCTGAGCATTGCAAATTTGAACCAAAGATGGTACACTTAGCAAAAGATAATAGTAAGTATCATGTCTAAAATTGCATTGATCTATTCTGGTCAACCCAGACATCTTAAAGAGTGTAGTTCAAATCATTTTGAAACATTTTATAAAGCAAATCCAGATTCTGAAGTTGATGTGTTTGCTCACATCTGGTATGATGAAAAGTGGATTGGAAATTACTTCTGGGATCAATATAAAGATCGTGGAAAGTGGGAAGCTGATTTAAAAGAATACATGGTCAGAAAGTGGGAACCTAAAAGAATTAACTTTGAAGAACCCAAAGAATTTGTACCCGAAGGTATTGAGCCAGATCCTAGGTTTCCTCACCCAGTTAACAACATTATCTCCATGTTCTATAGCGTCTTTCAAGCTAATGAAATGAAGAAAAATTATGAGGAGGAACATCAGTTCAAGTATGATTGTGTAATTCGTTTGAGAACTGATGAATATTTTTTGAATCCTATTGGTTGTATAGATAACTATGATATGAATGTTGTGAATGTTCTAAATGAATGGGCGCATCTTGACTACGGAATTAACGATCATTTTGCATTCGGATCCTCCGAATTGATGGATAAGTATCTAGATGTTTATGATAATTTTGTTGAGATCTGTGAAATGGGCGCTGCAGTAAATCCAGAATGTCTTGTTGGATTTAATGCACAAGTCCGCCATAAATTACCAATTGCAAAACATAACTGGCATTATAAACTTTGGAGAGATGTATGACAAAACTCGTTATCTTTGACTTGGATGGTGTTCTTATTGATAGTAAGGACTATCATTATGAGGCATTAAACCAGGCACTTGGCGAGGAGTATGCTATTAGTCGGGAAGATCATGTCAGCATTTATGATGGTCTTCCTACCAGGGCAAAACTAGAACTTCTTACTAAGAACAAGGGACTTCCTGTAGAACTCTATGATCAAATCTGGCAAGATAAGCAAGAAGCAACTCTAAAGATCTTTAATGATTGTGTAGCAAAAGACTATGAGTTGATGGGATACTTCCAGCAACTTGTTGATGCTGGTTACAAGATTGCAGTAGCTTCTAATTCTATTAGGAATACTGTTAAAATCATTTTATTAAGATTAGGAGTATTAGAGTTTGTGGACATGTATGTGTCCAATGAAGATGTAGTCAGGAACAAACCATTTCCAGCAATGTACTGGAAGTGTATGACTGCCCTTGGTGCTCTCCCTGCAGACACGGTAATTGTTGAGGACAGTCATATTGGTCGTCAAGGTGCTCTTGATAGCAAAGCACATCTTGTTCCTGTTGAAGATCGTAAGGATCTTAATCAAGCAAAGATTGATCGTATTAAAAGAATTCTAAATGGTACAAAACAAAAAGTGGCATGGGAGAGTAAAACTATGAACATCCTTATTCCTATGGCGGGTGCTGGTAGTCGTTTTGCTAGCCAGGGATATACCTTCCCCAAACCTTTAATTGAAGTTAAGGGTAAACCAATGATTCAGGTTGTTGTGGAGAACTTGAACATCAAAGCAAACTATACTTTCATTGTGCAGAAAGATCATTATGAGAAGTATAATCTCAACTATCTGCTTCCACTGATTGCTCCTGGATGCAACATTGTTCAGGTTGATGGTCTCACGGAAGGTGCTTGCTGCACTACTCTGCTTGCTAAAGAGTTTATTGACAATGATGAACCTCTTGTAATGGCGAACTCAGATCAATTTGTTGAGTGGGATAGTAATGAAACTCTCTATGCCTTCCAGAATGGTGAAGCTGATGGTGGTATTGTAACCTTCCCTGCAACTCATCCCAAGTGGTCTTATGCTAAACTTGGCGAGGATGGATACGTGCAGGAGGTTGCTGAGAAGAAACCTATTTCTGAACATGCAACTGTTGGTATTTACTATTGGAAGAAGGGTTCTGATTATGTAAAGTATGCTGAGCAAATGATTGAAAAGAACATTCGTGTTAATAACGAATTCTATGTTTGCCCAGTATTTAATGAAGCGATTAGTGATGGTAAAAAGATTCGTATCAAAGAAATTGATAAAACTGGCATGTGGGGCATTGGAACACCCGAAGATCTTAACTACTTCTTAGAACATTATAAAGGAGAAGTCTGATGAAAGTAGCACTATTATTCTATGGACAACCTCGTTACGTTGATAACGAGGACGTTTATAATTCCTATAAATCTAGCATCCTTGACAAGTATGACACGGATGTTTTTTGCCATACCTGGTGGTCTGAAACTGAAAAAGAATATGATTACTCATCTTGGTCTAAGATTTCTAACTGCCCAATTCTTCCCAATGCATTAGAGATTATTTGCCAGAAGTATAATCCTTTGATCCTAATGCATGATGAACCAAAGATATTTGAACTTCCACCCAAAGCAAAAATATTTGTGGATTCTAAGTTCACTGGCAAACATCCAGATGGTAATCATTGGAATCCAAAGAATTATAGTAATGTAATGTCTCAGCTATATTCGATTAAAACAGTGTCTGAAATTTTTGATACTTATAGAAATCACGAAGAGGTTAATGAAAAATACGACTGGGTTGTTCTTGCTAGATACGATACTGTGTTGATCAACTTTCCTAATCTGGAAGAATGTGATAACAGTAAGTTCTATTTGCCAGGGCATCACCCAAGATTTCCAGATACGATTCATGCCTTTGGTCTCAAGTATCTGGGTTGGTCTAAGAATGCGTTTCACGATATTGAGCATGTTTATCAAGATATCTGGGAACCCTCACCTGAAGCCTTCAAATATGGAGCTTTTATGAGAAGGTTTACACAAAATGATTTAGCACCCTATCCTATGGATGCACATTGCATTAGAGGTTAATCATGAGAATCATTGCACATCGAGCCAATCTAGATGGCCCAAATCCTCTTACGGAAAATTCTCCAGAACAAATTGATAAAGCTATTTCTATGGGATTTGATGTAGAGATAGATATTCGTTATGACATAACAACTGAAACTTTACATCTTGGTCATGATGATCCAGAGTATCAAGTTACTTGGTATTGGTTAGGATCTCGCAGAAATCATCTTTGGATTCATTGTAAAAACTTAGAAGCACTTTCTGAATTTTCTAGAGCTACAAGTGGGTTTAATTACTTCTGGCATCAAAATGATTTTTATACATTGACAAGTTCTAATAAAATCTGGACATATCCTGGACATCCATATACTTCAAGAAGCATAGTTGTTATGCCAGAATCTTATATGCAAAAAGAAAATTTATCAAATCTGATTGCATATGATTGTTATGGTGTATGCACTGACTATCCTCTATTAATAAAACAATGAAAATTACTTTAATTGGTCCTGGCATTATGCCGATACCCCCAACAGGATGGGGTGCTGTAGAAATTCTTATTTGGGATACTAAGAATGCCCTTGAGTCTCTAGGACATGAAGTGCAGATTATTAACACCAAAGATTTTCAACAGATTATAAATGAAATTAATTCCTTTAGACCAGACTTTGTTCATATTCACTATGATGAATTTGTTGGTCTGTATAATTATATTCAATATCCATGTGCAATCACAAGTCACTTTGGTTATCTAGAAAGACCTGATATGTTTAATGGATATGCAGGTATAGCAAATGCATTTGGTAGAATTCAACCAAATGTATTTTGTTTGTCTGAAGGAATTAAAAACATTTATAAAATTTTATTGAGTATTCCTGAAGAAAAACTTTTTGTAACTCCCAATGGTGTAAACACTGAAGTCTTTTCTTATACAGATACTCCAGAGTTTTCTGATCGCAGCATTTATTTGGCTAAGATTGATTATCGGAAACGTCAACATATGTTCCAGTCCATTGATAGTCTTTGGTTTGCTGGTAATGTTGCAGACAGTAGATTTAATACTTCTAAAAACTATCTTGGGGAATGGGATAAACCCACACTTCATAAACAGTTGACTGAGTATGGTAATCTGGTTCTTCTCAGTGATGGTGAGGCACACCCCCTTGTTTGCATGGAAGCACTTGCTTCTGGTCTTGGTGTAGTAGTATGTGAGTGGGGTAAGGCAAACCTAGATCAATCTAAAGAATTTATTACGATCATACCTGAAGACAAGATATCTGATGTAGAATACGTTGAACAAAAAATCATAGAGAACCGTGAGTACTCTTTACAACATCGCAAAGATATACTAGAATACTCCAAGAACTTTGATTGGATCAAAGTGATTAAAAACCATTACATTCCAAACGTACACAATGTTATCAATGGAAAAAAATAAAGCTGCATACAAATTGAAGGGCATCTGTCCCATTTATTATTTAAATCTTGATGGACAACCTGAGCGTAAGCAAAATGTCGAAGATCAATTTAAATATTGGGAAATTGAAAATTATCAAAGGATTGTTGCTTACGATGGTAGGTCTGATGATCTTAGTCATATACTCGTTGGGAGGTATCCAGAAATTTCATCTGGCGAAGTGGGTTGTGTTACATCTCATTTAAAAGCCATGCGTTACTGGTTGGATACTTCTGATAGTGACTATGCCATCTTTTGTGAAGATGACGTTGATTTTGAACCTGTAAAGTATTGGCCCTTTACTTGGAAGGAATTCTATTCTTATATTCCTTATGATTGGGATGTGGTACAACTTGCTGTGATCAATCCCCGCAAGTTACTTGGTAATCTTCATCCAAGACTTGTCGATGATTTTTCTACAGCAGCTTATATGATTAATCGTCATTATGCTGAGAAACTTATGAAGCACCATGTTCGTGGTGAAGCTAAGTATAAGTTGGATAATGGTGTTCGTCCAAGAGCAGTTGCTGATGATTTGATTTACAATGCTGGAAAAACATATTCAATTCCAGTATTTGTTTATCGTATTGATCTTGGATCTACAATTCATCCTGAACATGTTGATGCATTTCATACTGGAAGTCGTAATGGTCTTATGGAATGGTGGCAAAACGAGTCTAATAAAATGACTATAGAAAGTTTCTTCCAGTTTGAGTTTAATAATTTGTAAGCATTTATACTCAAGTTATGATATCCAAACACCAAGGGGCTTGACAACCTGTTACATTTCCTATATAATTATGTAATAGTTCTTTACAAAACTACAATGACTGTAACAACTAATGATCGTGGTCAACAGAATATGTGGGCAACAGAGCCTACAATGTATTACGAAAACTACGGTATGGATTCCCCCAATCAAGTAAAGGAGAAAATTAATGGGCGCTGGGCTATGGTCGGTATTATTGCTGGGTTCATTTCTTATGCTCTCACTGACAAGTTCTTCTTCGGAATCTTCTGAAGACCTACAACCTATCAAACAAGAGGTTACCGATGACTGAAACAATTTTTACCATCACCACAGTTGCTTTTTTTGTAACGTTATGCTATGCTGTAGAACAACTCTCTGAGACATACTGATGCTCACCAGTTTATTCGCAGTATTATTTGCTGTTCTACAATTTGTTCAAGTACCCCAGTGGGATAATGACTGGAAAAAATGTTCTGTTTCCGTTCCTGATACTGCTTGTCATTGGTATGTGGTCAATCCCGATAACACTTTTGGCAAGGGTTTTAGTTGGATTACTGCCCCCGTCTACGACGTTAAAGCAGTCTACGACATTGGAAAGACTCATGATCTCACCATCGAAAAGGGATACCAAACGACTGTTGAATTGATGAATGCTGAATCAGGACTCAAGTATGGAGATGATTACTGATGATCGGTAATCTTGAACCAGAAGAAAGGGTGATGTCGGACATACCTACTTCCACTAATACTAGTGACATGCTTGGTCAATTTGCTTCAGTTCTTACTGAATTAATTGAGTCGGGTGACTGGGATCATAACACCAAACTGGAGGTTAAGCTTGCAGGCACCCTAAAAAACGACAAGTTTATTGTCATCAAACCAATCAAACAAGTGGTATCATCCACACCAAACCCTGACCTCAAACAACAACACCCCTACAATGGAACACTCACTGATTGAACTACTGACTTATTATGTTATTGTTGCTGCCATTTTTATTGGAGCACCAGCAGTTTTCTTCACAATCGTTTTCATGCCTTCACTCATGAATACAAAGGGAGCGGTTGTCGGTTACAAAATTCACCGTGATTACGGTGACACTTCTATCTACTCTAAAGTCAAATAAGGAGAACAACTATGAAATTCGGTTTTACCCCTGAGGCAGAGATCCTCAATGCACGTCTGGCAATGCTCGGTTTTGTTGCAGCAGTCGGTGCGTATTTTACAACTGGTCAAATTATTCCAGGCGTTTTTTGACGCAATACTTAATAATTTTTAACTCTGCTCTAAATACAGAGCAGGGTTTTTTTGTGTTATGCCTAGAGGAGAATTGACTAAAGACATTATGAAGTCTGAGGTGCTTAAAATAAAACGAGATTTAAATGACGAATGGATGGATAAATCTGGTCATGATCCTAAATGGTTAGCACATCATTACCTTAATCGTGTATTGGATAAGATTGAAGAATATTCAAGATAATAAATAGGAGTAGTGTCTGGAATTTACATATGACATTAGATCTCCATAATTTTTTCAAATTTTATGATGAGAAAAATTCAAATCATGTGGCAGCAGTTCAATGGTTAGAAGATAACCTACCTGCTCAATTTCTTGATGACTCTGAAACCGATTGGATCGGGATATTTAGAACGAAGCCCCCTACACCAGCTGTTCTAGATGTACCCTACTTTAACCAAGTAGATAATTACCGAGATGCTCACAGAACCTGTAACTCTTCATCGTGTGCTATGTGCCTTGCTTTCCTCAAGCCAGGCAGCATCAAAGGCGATGATGAATATGTCAAGAAAGTATTTGCGATTGGTGATACGACTGACCATACCGTACAGACAAAAGTTCTGGCAGGTTATGGAATTAAGTCGCACTTTAGCTATAATCTTTCTTTTGCTGATGTTGATCGTAGCCTCGATGCTGGGAAGCCTGTCGTTATTGGTATCCTTCACAGGGGTTCTTTATCTAATCCTACTGGTGGACACATGTGTGTAGTCATCGGTAAGACCCCAGACGGTAAGGGTTATTACGTCAATGATCCTTATGGTTCCTTGAATGATAATTATACTGGGCCTGTGACAAATGGTAAGAAAACTGTTTACACAAAAGCTGTCCTTAAGCACCGCTGGTGTCCAGGAGGAAACGATGGCTGGGGAAGAATTTTCGACTAGTTTTAAAAGAAAGATCTTACAAAGAATTAAAGATCTGACCAATCACGGTAAACATGTAGAAGCAAACCAACTTTATCAAAAGTATTTCGGAGGTAACAATGACAAGAGTTGATCTTCATAACTTCTTTCAATTCTATGATGAAAGAAATCCTAATCATGTCAAGGCAGTACAATGGCTAGAAGATAATCTTCCCGTCAAATTCCTTGAGGATAATGTAGACTGGGCGGAGACTTATAGAGGAAAAAAGACTAGTGCTGCACCAGCACCTGCTGCTGCAGCTCCTGTAACAGGGGGTGATGTTCCAATGATGGGTATCAAACTTATCAAAGAGTTTGAAGGATGCCATCTAAAGGCATATCCTGACCCTCTATCGGGCAATCTTCCAATCACTATTGGTTGGGGTTCTACTCGAAAGAAAGATGGATCTCCATTCAAATTGGGTGATCAAATCACTCAACAGGAGGCAGATGAATTATTGATTAGTCAATGTAAAAATCAGTTTATTCCAGCACTTCAAAAAATTCCTCATTGGGGAGAAATGTCAGATGGAAAAAGAGGATCTCTTCTCAGCTTTGCTTATAATCTCGGTGCTGGTTTCTACGGGGGCTCTAACTTTAATACTATTACTAAACGCCTGAAGAATAAAGAATGGGATCTTGTTCCCGATGCGCTTTACCTCTATCGCAATCCTGGTTCTAATGTAGAAGCAGGTCTTGCTCGTAGAAGAAAAGCAGAAGGTGAATCTTGGAAAAAAGGTTAACCTAACACTAAAAAAACAATGGACAAGAAAAAGGAAAATGCTATGGGACAATTAATTCGTATATGTATCTTGAGTTGGTCTGCTGCTCTTCTCACCGCTAGCTATTCGGGTATGTTATCCAAAATGGATCCCACCTTTATTGCTACTGTGTTCACGGCATCTGCTGCTACGTTCGGTATTAACACCATGAAGAAAGGTGATGATGAAGAACATAAAACACCAGAGACGCCTAGAGAAGAGTTTGTAGTTGCACCACCAGAACCACCAGCACCAGAGGTAACTCTTGAAGAAAGAGTTGAAGCTCTGGAAGAGGGACAAGTTCAACCTCGCACAGGAGCATAATGGCTAAATCACCTAACAAAGGTAAAAAAGGTTCTCCTGGAGGTCAAAAGAACTCCAAACAAAATCAGGGTAACGCCACTGCTAACAAAGCAAAGAACGGCGGCAAGAAAAAATGATTCCTCTAATCTTGGCATCAATTTTTACAGCAACTCCAATGGGTCCAGGACAAGTACCACACTTTATGAGAACCTGTGATAGGATTCGTATTCATGATGCTAAGACAGGAACTAATTGGATTCTTTGTATCAATGGGGTTTATCAATTTCCTAAAAATGGTAGACCACAAGATAGAAGTTTACCGCAGCACAAACAACAATTGATTTAATCTTATGGAATTTATTGCTTTTCTAATTATTGGTTATGTTGAGATTAGTCCAGGTCAATGTCAACTTGAATATCTTCGTTATACTGACGTACACTCGCTAGTAATTCCGTGCCACGAGAATGGAACACTCCAGAGAGGGAGTGTTGGACAGCTCCCATCCATAAAATACTTAAAGCCATAGATAATCACACTCGTCTTTACTTAGAGACGGGTGATACTTGGCATGAGGAACAGGCACAAATACTACGAAAGTATGTCAAAGATTTAAAAATTTGGATACATAAAGAAGAGGGATGGTGGAACGAATGAAAAGACTTTTTATGACACTTGGATTGTCATTGACTCTGCTTAGTCCAGTTCAGGCATCACAGATAATAAAGAAACAACCAACGGTGGCACCTTATACACCATCAGCGATGGGGTGTATGATACTTCTGGAGTGTACTGAGGGTGTAGAGCAACTCACAGTAGAGTCGGAGATATTCAAATCTTCAGACTTTGATTTATTCAGAGATGAAATCAAAGCAATCCTTGCTGGTCTAGATGCTAGTAAGGTGCCTGTGTATCTTGCACCAAGAAGATACTGGATACCAGGAACTATTGGTCTTTATAAACCAGATGTAAATCGTCTTTACATCAACGCATACCTTCTCAGAGACCCTAGAGAGTTTCTAGGCACGCTACGCCATGAAGGATGGCACGCTGTTCAAGATTGTATGGCTGGTGGTATCAGCACACCATTCATGGCACAAGTCCATCAAGATAAAGAGATACCTGATTGGGTAATCAAACAGACAACAAAGACTTATACTGCTGCTGGTATGGCTCGTGCTATTCCTTGGGAGTCCGATGCTAACTGGGCAGAGGAGCAATCAAATGTAACCGCAAATCATCTAGCGATGTGTGGTAAGGGTCCTCTGTGGGAGCAAGTCAGACCAACTCCTATGACGATGGAATGGTTGATTGGTTGTGGATTGATGAAACCACAAGAGGGTCACGAAGTTTATACCGCAAATCAAAAAGCAGATTTCTGTGTTCCAGGAAAGTTCTAATGCCAGAAGATTTTCCTTGGGGTATAATTATTATATTAGGATGTGGTCTGACTTTTACAGCGTATGTAATTTACTACATATTAAGGATGGCACATCTGGAGATGAA
>Ga0194119_10009701_pt1 | contig 12849 bp, 12 predicted proteins | sample TA2MahC100mmetaG_FD_148620 | JGI IMG/M metagenome (GOLD analysis project Ga0194119, IMG submission 148620) | Freshwater microbial communities from Lake Tanganyika, Tanzania - TA2015018 Mahale Deep Cast 100m | ecosystem: Environmental > Aquatic > Freshwater > Lake | place: Tanzania: Lake... | reverse complement strand
GGTGGCAGCCCCGAAGGCCCTGGTGGCGGCCTGGTCTGAGGTCTTTGCGATCGTCGGCTCACCACTCGAGCGTGTGTTGGCGAGTCAGGTCTGCGTGCGCCAGGCCTTGTTGCCCCGTCTGCAAGCCTGCGACCCCCGCTCTGGGGTGCTGCTGCTGGACCAGAGCGGCGCGTCGCTGACGGCCAGCCTCTGGCGTCAGGGCGTGCCGCTGTATGAGCGTCTGTTCGAGGCGCAGGATCCTGATCTGGGTCTCAAGCTGGAGCAGGTTGTGGCCTTTTACCGCAGCTCAGATCCTGCGTTTTGCCTGCGTGAGCTCTGGACGAGCGCAGAGCTACCGCAGCTTCAGCCGCTGGCTGGAGCCTTGGGCGCCTCCCTTGAGCAACTCGAATCTGCTCCTTACGCTTCGCTGGTGATGCAGGGGCTGGTGCAGGCGCAATGACGACCGCACCTCTGGATCTGTTGCGCGAGCTGCGCCGCGCCAAGGGGCTGCCTGATCCAGCAGAGGAACGTCAGGCCAGGCGCCTGCTGGTGCTCAAGGGCTCGCTGATCGGCGCGGCACTGCTGGGCGTAGCTGTGGTGATCACAGCGCTGCTGTTTGTTCGGCAGCAGATGCTCACCACCGAGCTTGATCGGCTGGCGCTGGTTGAGGCACAGGTTGAGGCGGCTCAATTGCGCCTGCGGGCGTCCCAGGGCGCGCTCAAAACCGTGAAGCAGGCCAATCAGGCTCTGGTCAAGGGTCTGTTGAATGTGCGATCGGGCTCTGCCCTGATGCGCGATCTGCAGCGCCGGATACCCCAGGGTGTGCAGCTCTCTGATGTTGAGGTGGCCCCCGGCGGCACCAGTTTGCGGCTGGTGGGTGCGGCTGCCGATCCCGGTGCCTTTGCCCGCATCAACGCGTTTCAGATTGAGCTGGGCCGCTCACCCTTGCTGAATCCCTCCAGCATCAGCCTGCGGAAAGCGGCCCGCGGCGGCGAGAAGAAGCCCACCCCCGGCACCCCTGTTTTGGCGGCGGCCCTGGTGGGTTTTGAGATGAGCGCCCAGTTCCGCCCGCAGCTTCCCCCCCAGGCGGAGCTGCAGATCCTGCAGGAGCTGGGCGCCCAGGGAATGGTGCGGCGGCTGCAACGGTTGCAGGCCGAGGGGGTGCTGCGATGAGCGATCAGCAGGTTGAGGCTTCCAATCCCTGGATTCTCCGGCTGCTCCTCTGGGCTCCGGCTACCGCCGGAGGGTTGCTGGCCCTGATGGTGCTGGCGGTTGGGTCGTTCCCGTTGCTGTCGCAGTTGCAACTGCAGGGCCGCGAGGTTGAGGAGAAGCGCGCCCAGGAGCAGCAGCTACCTCGGCTGCGGGCTGATCTGGTCCAGGTGGCCCGTCAGCAGCAGACCGCCGAGCGCCAACAGCAGCAATTGGTCAGACTGATCGCCGGTAGCGGCGAGCTGACCACGTTCATGGCCCAGGTCGACCGCGAGGCGCGGCGCCACGGCGTGCAGCTCCAGCTCTACGAACCCACTGCAGCTCTCCCTGGTGCTGAAGCAGAGCAGGTCGACGCACTCAAAGGGCAGAAAAAAGGCACCAAAAAGCAGCGCGATAAGCAGGCTGCGGCCAAGCAAGGGGCTCAAACCGCCGAGCAGCGTGACCCGCTTCAGCAGGCTGGCCTTGCCAGCACCAAGCTGCTACTCAGCGCTAAGGGTCGCTACCCCAATCTGCTCGCCTTCATGCGGGCGATGGAGTCGTTGAACCTGCTTGTGGTGCAAACCAATCTCACTCTTAACCAAAGTCTGGCGAATCAGGCAAACAATGGCAGCGTAGAAGCTGATCAGCAGAAGCAGTCGATCATGCCGATTGCGCTCAAGCTGGCGATTGCGTTATATCGCGCAAAATCCTAGAGATCGCCCTGGTTTTCGCGGTTTGCAGCCGATACGATCAGTCTGCATGATCGTGCCATCGCCCTAGCGACACGAATGAGGAAAACGCTGCCGGCATTGATTGCTGTTTCGTCTCTCGGCGCCTTCGTGCTCCCCGTTCAGTCGCTTGCAGAGGCTTATGCCTCTGGGGCGCGCGGCGCTCAGCCGGCTGTCTCGGCTCCAACAAAACAGGCTTCGGGCTCGATGCAGCTTCGGGTTCGCCGTCTTGGCGATGCCGTCGAGCTCATCATCGAAGGAGCAGGAGCCTCGCCTCAGCTGGTGCAGGCATCTAGCAGCAGCGGTTGGCAGGGTCAGCTCACTACGGCTTCACCGAATGGTTTGAAACTGGGCCCCCAGCGCCTGTCGCTGCCAGAGGCTGGTTTGCAGCAGGTGACGTTCAATGGTTCGGGAACGACTTATCAGGTTGATGTCACCCCCACTCCTGGACTTGGCCTGAGCAGGCCAGTGGTGAGTGCGGACGGTCAGAACCTTGTCCTGACTTTCCCCGCGCCTTCGCAGGCTTCGTTGCAAACAATGCGCCCAAACCTAAACCAGCCTGGAGCTGTGCCCCAGCCAGCCTATGCACCGCCGCTACAGCCCCGTGCCGTGGCCCCACCGCTTGGTGATATGGCCGTGGGAACGATGGTGCTGCGCAATACCAGTTTTGTGAATGTACGTGGACCAAGGGTCACGATGACTCTGCGTAATGCTCCTGCCAAGGATGCGCTGATGGCTTTGGCTCAGATGGGAAGCTACGGCTTTGTGTATGTCGATGAGCAGCCTTCGTTGTCAGCGGCAGCGCCAATTCAGCCTGGGAATCCTTCGGCTACCACTGCGGTATCTACGCCTGGAGCTATAACTTCGCAGCGTAGCGTCAGTATCGCGTTCAACAATGAAAACTATAGCCGTGCTGTCAATGCTGTTCTACTGGCATCTGGTTTGACGGCGAAAGTTGAAGGCAATCTGCTAATCGTTGGTCTTAATGTATCTTCTAAAGGGTTTGGCTCGCGGCTCTCTAAGGTCTACCGACTGAATCAAGTCAGCCCTGAAGCTGCCGCTGATTATCTCGCCAATCTTGGGGCCACGGTCACTAAGACCAATACCATAACAACTGCAGTCACCCAGGGAGTGACCCAGAACAACGCGGTCAGCGGCAGTCCAAGCGCGTCCACGACACAATCAGTTACGCAAACATCTGTTGAATCCTATGGGGCGGCCAGGGGGCCATTGCTTGGATTGGGCGCTACAACGGACAACCGTTTGGGCACGATAACTTTGGTTGGAGATGCTTCGGTTGTAGGTATTGCTGAGCAGTATTTGCGTCAGCTCGACCTGCGACAGCGCCAGGTTGCGCTGTCGGTAAAAATCCTTGACGTTAACTTGACCAATGATCTGACCGCCCGAAATAGCTTCGCGGCTCGATGGGGAAACACCTTTATTGTCAATGAAAATGGAAATTTAGTTGGATCATTCGGCAACGTAATGCCTCCTGTTGGGCTCAATGCAGCTAACTCGACAGTCAACCCAGTGGCGAACCAGGGGTTTCGGTATCCCAATAATTCGTTCAGTGATTTTGTGCAGGCAACAATTGATTCGGCGTCTACGAAAGTCATTGCAAGCCCCACTCTTATTTTACAAGAAAATCCGACCATTCTTCGTGAAGCTTCGGGATCTTCTGGCGGCCAGTCATCTGAAAAGGCTCAGGGTTTGGATGATTATTCAATTGATGCACCAATTGGGCGTCGTCGAGGCAATGAAGGGGTTGTACGGGTCGGGGTTAATGTCCCAACTAGTGTGAGTGCGAATATTGCTGCTGCGGGCGGCCCTACTACCTGCACGATTGATCAGTTCAGTACAGCTGGTTTGGTACTGGGGGCGAGAATTGAAAAGATCGATGACAATGGTTTTGTTACATTTGCGCTTTCTCCCAGTATTTCTGCAGTCGAACGGGAGCTTGCCTCGGGGGGCGGCTGCCCGTCTATCAGCATCTTGCGTATCCGTCGTCTTGATACTGGAGTGCTTCGAGTTCGTGATGGTCAAACTCTCATTTTGACAGGTGTCATTTCAGACTTTGATCGTCAAACTGTGCGTAAGTGGCCGATCTTGGGCGACATGCCATTTATCGGTCAATTTTTCCGAGGTTCTGCGAGTAACCGTGATAAGCGTGAGCTTGTGATTATGGTCACACCCCGTGTTATCAATGATGATCAAGCTGGTGTCTATGGTTACGGCTATGAACCATCGTCTGCGACCAGTCGGCAGTTCATGGGTGAGCGCTCGAATTGAATGAAAGATGAATTAGAGCAGTCGTTGTATGAAGCTCGTATTGAGCTCGAATCGCTGGAACAAGCAGTGATTGACTTGCCCAGGATCATGGAAGAAAAATGTTGTCAGCGTTTATCACAGGTGATGTTGGCTAATCACCAGTTGTCTCTTGAGGCCTATGAGCTTAGATCTCAGATGTCTACGGTGATGCATATTCTGCCAGGATGCGCGAGGGGCATGAGGCTCTTTGGAGGCTGCCTGGACCGACCTGGAAAAGGATTCTTGATAGTCGCCCTGATGATCGTTGCACTACTGACCTCTGCCTCATTGGGCTGGCAGTCGAAGCGCGCGATCATGCCTGCCGAGCTGCCATTGCGATCAGTGCCACAGACTGCCCCCAAGACTGATCTGATCAGAACTGTTTCCCTGCGAGCCAGTGCGCCCAGCTGGGTGGAAGTGCAAGAGCTGGCATCCGGCAAAACAGTGCTTGTTGATGTGATCCGCCCGGGTAATCACAAGACCGTCTCTGTGGGATCAGGCCTGCGCTTGCGCTCAGGACGTCCTGAATTGCTGAGTCTTCAAATTAATGACCGAGAACCTGAGCCTTTCGGTCAACACCATGGTCACGATTGGAGAGAAATCGGGGCTGAGGAGTCAAAAAGGGAGAGGTAGCAAGGCGCGTCGAGCGATCGGAGCTAGGTACATCAGAGCGCTTCTTGTGGCGGGAGCAAGTTGTCTGAAAGCTGCGAGTGCACCGTTTGTAGCATCGATCCCTTTGCCATTGCCTTTGGGGCCAGATTTGGGTAGTTGGAGAAGCTTTTCGCTCGCAATGCTTAATTCGGCTGCAATTTTTTCTTCCCCCGCTTGCTCGTACAAGGTTGATGCATATGACAGGTCGTTGGCGGCTTGTTGAATCTTTCCAAGTTCAATTCTGCAAAGAGCTCTTCCTATCCAACTCACTGCTGCAAGAGGTTGTTTGCGGATTGCGTCGTTAAAAAATTGTTCGGCTTCTGGGTGGCGTCCAGCGTGTGCCGCGCTGACGCCGGCATTGTGAAGCTCTGCGTAATTCAACGCTGTCGATGGCTTGATTCCTAGTGCCTGATCCCAGTGGCTTCGTGCTAAAGCTCCTTTGTCGAGCAGTGCGTCACTTAGATCGGCTTGCCTGAGGTCTGCACCATCGATCAGGGCTCCCTGCAAATTTGCTCCTCGGAGAGACGCCCCCTGCAGACTGCTGAAGCGCAGATCGGCACCGCTCAGGTTGGCGCCATCGAGGCGAGCGCGACTCAGATTGGCGCGTTGCAATAGGGCCTTCCGCAGGTCTGCACCGCGCAGATCAGCGTGTACGAGATCTGCATCCTGAAGCCTGCAGCCAGGGCAGCGACGCTGCTCCATAAGACGCAGTATCTCATTGGGATTGGCAGCCTGTGCCACGCCAACGAAGCTGATCGCAGCGATGATGCTTGCCTTGCTGATCTGCAAGCCGAGCTCGACTGCGGCCCGCTGAATCTTGCCCAACCCGTGCCTCCCCAGGTTCGCCTGTTTATAGCGCGCTTGCCAGGCTCAGGCCCTTCCAGGCCTGCGGCAGCGATCGATCGCCCGCCGCAGCGCCGCTCGCAGCTCGGGGCTGGGTGGCCGGGGATCAAAACGCATCTGCTCATACAGCTGGCAGACCTCAGCCAATGGAATCCTGAGCTCGGGCCTGCTGCATCCAGCCCGCTGGCTGAATTGGGGCAGGGTTTCACCCGGTTGCAGGCAGAGTCCATCCCGTGCGAGGTGGCGCAGCAGGTGATGCAGCTGTCGCTGCATTACATCGCCTCCCTGGCGCTCCCGCAGCAGCGGCAGGACACCGAGTGCCAGGCCCATCGCCATGGCGGCCAGCGCAAGTAGTCCCTGCCAAGGCCCCTCCCCGATGAGGCTGCGCTGGGTCTGACGGTCAAAGCCCATTACCCACAACTGCCAGCGGTAGTCGAGCCCTCGCCATTGACTGGTCAGATTCTTCAGCCAGGTGGGTGGCTGCTGGCCAAGCCGGGCGCGATCGGCCTGGCTGAGGCTGGCGGCCAGCGAACGGCGTACCCGCTCTGGCGCCACCCAGGCGGTGGGGTCTACCCGCACCCAGCCGCGACCGTTGAGCCACACCTCGCTCCAGGCGTGGGCATCGCTGTTGCGCAGTTCCAGGTGGCCCTGCCCGGCCATGGGCTGCTGCCAGCTCCCCCCTTGGTAACCCACCACGACCCGAGCCGGCACCCCGGCTGCCCGCATCAAGGCCGAGAAGCTGGCGGCAAAGTGCTCGCAGAAGCCGGCGCGGGTTTCAAACAGAAACCCATCGAGAGGGTTGATCGAACCAAGTGCCCCTGGCTCGAGGGTGTAGCGAAAGCCCTGCTTGAGATACCAATAACGGGCCAGCAGCACCCGTTCGGAGGGGTTGGCGCTTTGCCTCTTCCAGCTGTTGCCCAGGGCTTTGAGCCTTGGATTGGCTGCTGGGGGTAGTTCAAGGTCGAGAGCACTGGGCGGGATCTGTTGCCATTCCGGCCTGCTGTTGAGCGCATCCAGCTTGTAGAGGTCGCGTTGCTGCAGAGCGGATCGGCCGATCAGGGTGCCTGTGCTGGTGGTTGTCAATGCGGGCGTCAGGGGCTTGCCGCGGCCACTCCATGGCCTTTGTGTAAGGCCATGGGGCTCCACCATCCAGTTTTCCTGCCCCGCCGCTCGTGTGGCTGAGGCGCGCTCGCGCGGCAGTGCAGTGGCCTTGTCTGCCTGGCTCCAACTGGTTCCATCAAAGTGTTGATGCACCAGCACACGCCAGTAGCGCTGCTCGGGCAGGGGCAGCAGGTTTGGCGCGATGCTCAGACGAGCAGCCAGACCATCGTCTTGCACGAGGGAGGCGAGTTCTCCCGGCGCCAGCCTGGTGCTGAGCCCGGTTCGCGCCTGGTTGCTCGGTGTCAGGCCCCACAACGGCTCGAGCCGGGGCAGCAGTACGAAGGCGGCCACCAGCAGCGGTAGAGCCAGGGTCACCAGCTTCATGCTGTGCCCCAGCAGGGCGGCCAGCGGTTGTGCGCGGCTGTGCAGGCTCAGCAGCGACGCCAGCGTCAGCAGGCTCGCTGCAGCCAGCACCAGGCTGGGGCCCAGCGCCTGGGTACTGAGGCCAGCCAGGCCGATGGCTATAAGCAGCAACAGGCTGCAGCGCTGTAACCCTGCCGGCTGGCGCGCCTCCAGCAGCTTCAGACCGCTCAACAGCCAGAGCAGGTTGCAGCTGCTCTGCAGCAGGGCCGTGCGATCACCCAGCGAGGCGTTGATCGCCCAGAGCAGCAGCGATGCTGCCGTCAGTGCGGGCACCACCCCCCGCTGCGGTTGGGCCTGCCGCAGGCCGAGCATGATCAGCAGCGGCATCGCCACAGCCACCCCGCTCTGCAGCTGTCCCAACAGCACCAGCTGCAGCCACAGCAGGGTCAGCGCCGCCAGCTGCAACCGCCGTGAGGCCTTCATCGCTGCGGCACGCTCGCCAGAGCTATCAGGCAGCGCTCACGATGCGCTGCCCCCCGATCGGGATGGATGCAGACACCGCCTGGCAGCACCAGGCCCAGCCGTGCGCCGTTGTCAAGGCTGCGTTCAAGCCTTTCACAGACATGCTCCAGCGCCTGCTCCAGTGGGATCCCCGCCACAGGAGCGAGCCAGAGCTCGTTCTCCTGATCGGCGCTGAAGCGTTTGCCGTGCAAACCCTGCCCCTTGGCGGCACTTTTCCAGGCCACCCGTTGCATTCCCTCTTCCGGGCGGAGTTGGGTGAGCTCCTGGAAATCGTCGCTGCCGCTGCCCTGCCTGCGGAGCTGCTGCGCGTGCTGGGCGAAGCCCTGCTCTGGCTGCTGCACCGGCCCCCGCCGCCGTGCGGGTGCGATGGCGAACTGCACAGGAGGTTCCCAGAAGCTCCAGCAGCGAAACAGGCCCAGCGGGGCTGTGGTGCTGATCAGCAGCCGCCCGGGTTGCTGCAACCCTCGCCCCGGCGGTCTCCAGGGCAGCTCGAGCCGGGTGCGCCCCGCCTGCAGATGCACCAGCAGCGCGTTGGCGCCAGATGTGGGCTCCAGCCAGCGGAGACTCAGGCTTGCGCGGGCCCTGCGGCTGTTGCACAGCAGCGGCAGGAGGGCAGGTTCATCGGCGCAGCTGGCATGGGGATCCAGGCTTCTCAGCTCCAGACCTTCCAGGTTGCGGTGGGTCAGAAACAGGCTCAGCAAGATGAGGGCCAGCAGGAGATGGCTCAGCAGTACAGGGCCATTGCTGCGGCTGTTGATGCCCACCACGTAGAGCACCCCGCTGCCGCAGAGCCACAGGCTTCCAAAGCCTGTCGGCAGGATGTAGAGATTGCGGCGCTGCAGCTCCAGAAGGGGGTCTCGGCGACTCAGTCGCCGCTCGATGCGGCGTTGCAGCTGCTTCAGGTGTCGCAGAGGGTCAGCGAACCGCATCGACCTGGGCGAGCAGCGTGGCACTTAGGGGTTCGCGCTGCTGATCGGGCCTGCCGCCGTCGAGCCGGTGCTCAGCCACGGCGGCAAATACGTTCTGCACATGCGTCGGCGTGACAAACGCCGCCCCCGCCAGCAACGCCCAGGCGCGCGCCGCCGCCAGCAGCCCCAGACCCGCCCGTGGTGAGAGGGGTGGATGGCTACCACCAGATTGTCGACTGGCCTCCAGCAGATCCAGCACGTAGGCGATCAGGGCGTCGTTGGCAGGCACTGCGGCGGCGGCGGCCTGGAAATCCAGTAAGTGCCGGGGGCTTAGCAGACCATCGAGGCTGTCGAGCGGGGCACCCTGGCCCGCCAGCATGGCTGCTTCGGCACTCCGGTCGGGGAAGCCGAGTGACAGGCGCATCAGGAAGCGATCGAGCTGCGATTCCGGCAAGGGATAGGTACCGCTTTGATCCAGCCCGTTCTGGCTGGCGATCACCACGAAGGGCTGGGGCAGGGGGTGGGTGTCGCCATCGACGCTCACCTGAGCGCTGGCCATGGCTTCCAGCAGAGCGCTCTGGGTGCGGGGGCTGGCGCGGTTGATCTCATCGGCCAGCAGCACCTGCGTGAATAGTGGCCCCGGTTGAAACCGGAACCGCCCGCTCGCGGGATCCAGCACCTGGATGCCCGTGAGATCGGCCGGCAGCAGATCGCTGGTGAAGTGCACCCGTCTGTAGGCCAGGCCAAAGCAGCGGGCCAGGGCTTCCGCAAGAGTGGTCTTGCCCATGCCGGGCAGGTCTTCGAGTAACAGGTGGCCTCCCGCCACCAGGCAACTCAGAGCCAGCTGAATCTGATCCTGCTTTCCCAGCAGCACGCGATCGAGCGCTGCGAAGGCCGGGGCCAGCTCAGGCAGCATCAGCGCCGCCAGAGGCAGCGCCCCACCCGCGACACATGAGCCGCCAGGTCGTCGGGCAGTTCGCTGCTCAGGGCGAGATCGATCGACCAGGGCAGCAGCAGATCGTCGATCTCGGCCATTAGCTGCAGACGATCGTTGTGGCTCAGCTCGGGCCCATCCAGGCAGAGGTCGATGTCGGAGCCGGGGTGCTCACGCCCCATCGCCCGGGATCCGTACAGCCACACGGCGTTGATGCGTGGGCAGCGGCCCAATCTCTGCAGCAGCCTGGTTGATGCCTCGGCAGGGATGCCGGGGATGACCTCCGTGGTTGTGGATGGTTGGATCACGGTCTGAGTTCTGTTTCGCGTTGCAGCCGCTGTTGCAACCTCTGGTGCAACTGCTGGAAGCACGGCAGGTATCGGGTGGTGATGTTGGTTGCGATGTCGTCGGCGGTGCTGCGGTTGTAGGTGTGACTGGTGAGATTGCGATCCTGGATCATCAGCATCCAGGTCTCGCCATCTTCGATTAGGTCAAGGCGAAAGGCTTCGCGCAGGGTGTCGCGTGAGCCCAGCAAGCTGCTGTTGCCCTGGGCGCGCAACAGATCCCGCAAGGTGTTCCAGGCCAGTTCAAAGGTGTACTCAAAGGCTTTGATCAGCCCTTGTTGTTCCCGCTCGTTGAGCTCAGGCGGTTCAAAGAAGCGCTCAAGCTGCTCAAGCGCTTTGCAGTAGTTGGCGAAGCGTTGCTGCCAGCGGATATCCGCGTCATGGCTGGCTGAAGGCATCGCCCGATGTCAACCTGTTGCAAGAGGCTAGGTTCCCTGGACGCTGTTGGCTCTGGGCATGAATCAGCACGGCGGCAACCTGGCGGCCGCCGCGGCAGCGTTGGGGGTACGGACTGGTCAGCTGCTTGATGCCAGCGCCTCGCTGGCGCCACTCCGGCCCGCCGTAGCTGCTGAGGCCTGGCGTGCCGGCGCAGGTCTCGCCGGGCTGAGGCCCTATCCAGACCGCGCCCATAGCGCCCTGCGGGTGGCCATCGCGGGGGTGCACGGTTTGGATCCGGCCTGGGTGCTGCCGGGTAATGGGGCTGCCGAGTTGTTCACCTGGGCAGCTCGCGATGCGGCGGCCGCCGGGGTGAGCGCTCTGCCGGCGCCAGGGTTTGCCGATTACGGCCGGGCCCTGGACTGCTGGGGTGGCGCCGCTGTCGGCTGGCCCCTGCCCCTGGACTGGGACGGCGCGTTTCCCCAGTCCCTGCCTGCCCCGCCGCCACAGGCACGGGCGCTGTGGATCACCAACCCCCACAACCCCACAGGGCAGCTGTGGAGCCGGGCCTGTATCGAGCCGCTGCTGGTGGGCGGCGCCCTGGTGATCGTGGATGAGGCGTTTCTGCCGCTGGTGCCAGGCGGCGACGCCCAATCGCTGATTCCGTTGCTGGCCGAGCACCCCAACCTGGTGGTGATCCGCAGCCTCACCAAGCTCTATGGGCTGGCCGGCTTGCGGCTCGGCTATGCCCTGGCTGAGCCTGAGCGTCTGGCGCGCTGGGCCTGCTGGCGGGACCCCTGGCCCGTGAATGGCCTGGCGGTGGCCCTGGGGCAGCGGTTGCTGCGCTCGCCGGCCCGCTACCAGCGCCATTGCGCCTGGGTGCAGGCCTGGTGCGCGCGCGAGGGAGCCTGGCTGGCGCAGCGGCTGGCTGCTCTGCGCGGCCCCTGGGGGGCGCTCATGCCGCTGCCCAGCGCCGCCAACTACCTGCTGCTGCGCGGTGAGGGCTCCCTGGTGCCTTTGCGCGAAAGCCTCGAGCAGCAGTACCGCATTGTGCTGCGCGACTGCCGCAGTTTTGACGGTCTCGATGAGCGCTGGCTGCGCATTGGCCTGCAGAGCCGGCGCGGCAACCGGCGTCTTTTGCAAGCCCTCAACAACCTCAGCGAGTCCTCTTGATCAGCCCAGTACACCTACCAGCACCACCGCGGCCAGGCCCAGGCCAAAGCCGATGGCGCAAAGCCGCAGCTGGCCCTGCAGCCGCCGAGCGGGCGTGGTCACGCTCAGGCGCGGGCGGTTGAAGAGGATCCAACGTCACAGCTGCAATATTGAGCCGATCTCGCTGGGTGTGTAGAGGGTCTGCAGCTCAAGGCGCCGCTGTGCCAGCGCCGTGAGTGAGAGAAACGGTGCTGCGCTGCGCTTCGGATCAGGCCAGCTCCACCACAGCCAGCGCATCACTGGGCTGCCCCGCCTTGCGTAGGCCTCAAGGTCGTGCCTGGCCAGTTGCCCCAGCAGCCGTGTGATCAGCAGCAGCCACAGCAGCGCCAGCAGCCAGGTGAGGGCAAAGGCTGTGAGCAGCGGGGCCATCGGTTCAGGTTCGTGGGGCCAGATCCTGCAGCAGCCCAGCCAGCTGCTCGGCCGCATCCCGCACGGCCAGCCGTGCCATGCCGGCGCGCATGCCCACAAGCGGATCGGCGGCCGCATCGGCGCCCCGCAGTCGGGGCCCCAGCAGCTGCCAGATCGCCCGGGCCAGGGCTGGCTCGCCGGGTGCGTGCTGCCACACGATCACGGCCCCACCAACGCGCGCAGCGGCGGCCGCATTGGCGTCCTGGTGGCGGTCGGCCGCCGCTGGGTAGGGCACCAGGATGCTGGGCGTGCCGCACACCGCCAGCTCGCTGAGGGCGCCGGCGCCACTGCGGCTGATCGCCAGATCGGCGTGCTGCAGCAGGCCCGCCATCTCCAGGGCATCGGCAAAGGGGCGCTCGACCACGGCCCCGGCGAGTGCGGGCGGCAGCGGTTGGCTGGCCTCGGGGTCGCTGCTGCCGCTCAGCAGCACCACGCGGCAGCCGGCCGCCACCAGCTGCGGCAATAGGGCGCGCACCATGCGGTTGAGACCCAACGCACCCTGGCTGCCGCCCATGGCCAGCAGCAAGGGTCCACGGCCCTGCGGTACCCAGCTCGGCAGGGGCGCGTCGTTCAGTACCTCGGCGCGCACAGGGGTGCCTGTGACGCGGGGCCGGCACTGGGGCAGCCGCTCGGCCGCATCAGCCAGACCCACGGCCACCTGGGTGCAGCAGCGGCCCAATAGCCGCGTCACCCGCCCTGGGATGGCGTTGCTCTCATGCAGCACCACCGAGATGCCGCACCAGCGGGCGGCGGCAATCGCCGGTGCAGCGATGTAGCCGCCGGTGCTGAACACCGCCGTGATGCCCTCACGCGTGATCAGTCGGCGCACCACCAGGGTGGCCCGCAGCAGCTGCAGCACGTTCCACAGCTTGCGCAGGCCGCGCCCCTGCAGCCCCCCGGCGCGCACCGTGTGCAGCGGGTAGTGGCTGGGCACCAGCTCGCGCTCGAGCCGATCGGGCACCCCCAGCCACTGCACCTGCCAGCCC
>Ga0194119_10009700_pt1 | contig 12850 bp, 14 predicted proteins | sample TA2MahC100mmetaG_FD_148620 | JGI IMG/M metagenome (GOLD analysis project Ga0194119, IMG submission 148620) | Freshwater microbial communities from Lake Tanganyika, Tanzania - TA2015018 Mahale Deep Cast 100m | ecosystem: Environmental > Aquatic > Freshwater > Lake | place: Tanzania: Lake... | reverse complement strand
CTTCTTCTCGATGATTCCCGCCAGGGCTTCGGGAGGGGGATCGAAGACAAATTCGCGGTTGCCGATCCGGATTCTGCCGGCCCTGAAGTCCACCGCCACGGGATCGCCGGGCCTGTAGGCCTCCACGGCCCGACGATGAACGATCAGGAGCAGCCCCTGGTTGATGGCCGCGCGGTAAAAGATCCGGTTCACGCTCTTGACGATCACGGCCGCTACCCCGGCATACGCCAACCCCACCGCCGCCGGGAAAGACGGCGTTCTTGGCCCCCATTTCCGACGCCAGGTTGGCCAGCGTCATACGCTCCGAGACGGATAGGGTTTTCACCCCTTCCCCGTGGAATTCGATGCTCATGTAATTGGCGCCGTCGGCGCCGATCTTTCCGATGATCCACAGAGAAAGATCCTTTGCATACACCCCGGGGCGAAGCCTGCCTTTCAGATCGATCTTCATCGACTTGGGCACCCGCAGCCAGGTCTCGCCGCGTTTGAACAGACCGGCCGCTTCGGTTCGATCGACTCCGACCGCCAGTGTATTGAACACGCCGGCGGTGCAGGTGTGGGAATCGCTCCCCACGATGATCATTCCCGGACGGGCATGCCCCGCCATGATCTGGTGGCAGATGCCCTTTCCCGCATCGTAAAAATTCTTTACGCCCTGAGCCTTGACGAAGTCCCGGATCACCCTGTAGTCGTTGGCAAACTTCGCGGTTGTCGGAGGGGTGTTGTGATCCAGTACGATCAGCAGTTGATCGGGGTTAAACACCCTTTCCCCGCCCATCGTCTCGAAGGTCTTCTTGACGCCGATGGTGCTGTCGTGCGTGAGCACGATATCGGGCTTGCGGAAAACGATGGTCCCTTCGGGGGCGCCGAGGATTTTTTCAACAAAGGTTTTCGCTATCAAGAAATCTATCCCTCTCTGATCCTCGAACCATCAGGAGCGCGCGAACTTCTGAAAGGTATGGGCATCCTCGCGCACGCCGCCGCGTGCGATACCGAATGTCCAGGTGACCTCGCCTACATAGAGATCGCCATGCGAATCCACGCAGAGGGTGTGAGGGGCGACGAAATTACCCGGGGCCTCGCGGTCGGCGCTGCACCAGTGCAGAAGCACGTTTCCCGAAAGATCCAGGACCCGCACGCCCCCGGGGAGGTCGTACTTGATCTTGCCGTTGGTGAACGACTCCTGTCCGACCCGCCACCAGAGCTCCGACACGTATATCCGCCCATCCCCGTCGAATGAGATGTCCGTCGGCCGCTGCACATGGTTCCACATATCGATAGGTTCGCCGTCACGGGAGTAGATATGGATACGATCGTTCTCGCGGTCGGTAACGAAGACGCGGTTGTCGGGTGAGATCCCGATCCCGTGGGGCAGACGGAACTGACCGGGACCCGCTCCGGGCTCACCCCAGGACTGGATGAGCGTTCCATCGGCGGTGAAACGGTGTACACGCGCGTTGCCGTACCCGTCGGTGACGTAAAGCTCTCCGTCGGGGGCGACGGCGACATCGGTCGGCCGGTTAAACGGAGGCCCGCCGCGTTTGACACTGGCGTGGCTCTTCCCGTCGTAGCCGGTGTCCGAGGCCTTTCCCGGGGTACCGATGAGCATCAACTGTTTCCCTTCCGGGGTGAATTTACGGACCGTATGGTCGCCGTCGTCCACGGTATACACCATATCGTCGGGTCCGATCGCTATCCCATGGGTGCGCGGAGTAAAGAGTTCCTCACCCCAGGAGCGGAGAAAATTCCCACCCCGGTCATAGACGATCACCCGCGCATCCTGCCGCGTCATGAGGTAAACATTGTCTTTGGAGTCGACCGCCACCCCGTCCACATCCTTATGGACGTATCCCGCGGGAAGCTTTTCCCACCCTTCAATCACCGTGAATTTTGGAATGCTCTTCATTGCCATATGCCTCTTTTCCTTTCAAAATTATGTTTATTTGCCGCGCAGGCCCGCATCATACCTCTCGGCGATCGCCTTGGCAGCGGCCCTTGCCTCTACGGTCAGCCATTCGATCTTCTTGGGTGTCAGCCTGTCCGGTGTGCCGACCACCGACACAGCGGCAATCGTTGTCCCATCGGCATCGATGACAGGAGCCGCCACCGCCACGGTCCCCATCATCTGCTCGCCGTAGGAAACCGAGTACCCCTGCCTGCGGACACGCTCCAGTTCAGCCAGCAGAGCCTTCCGGGTCAATCGTTCCCCGCTCGACAGAACCATCTCCCCCAGCTCTTCCAGCATCTGCTGCAGCTCCTCGGGCGGCATCGCCGCCGCCAGCGCTTTGCCCGCCCCCAGATGGAGCGGTAAACGTTGCCCGATCGGGAGGGCAAACCGCAGGGGGTGGAGCCCCTCGACCCGCTGCACCAGTATCCGCTTGAAACGAAGCCGCACGTAAAGCGACGCGGTCTCACCCGAGGTCTGGGCCAGCTCCTGCAGGACCGGCAGCGCCACGCGCGTCAACTCGTTCCCGAGCACGTAGGCGTGGGCAAGCGGAAGGACGGCCGCACCGAGGCGGTATCTTCCCCGTCGCTTTTCGGCAAATCCGTATTTCTCAAGAACCGAGACTATCCGAAGTACCGTGGCTTTGGACAGGTGGCTGGCGCGCCCCAGCTCCGTCACGCCCATCGGCCACCCCTCCTCCTCCAGGACGGCCAGCAGGTGGAGGGCGCGCTCCAGCGAACGCATCGGGCTGTTCTCTCGCTCTTTGATATCGCGCATCGGCATCGTTTCCTCGCTGGTTCATTCTGCGGAATATTGTTTTGCACTATACAATCAATAACCTCCTTTTTTCAAGAAAAAAACGGAAGCGCGTGGCTGAAACTCACCATGAATGAAAAGGCAATCGGATCATAATGATTGACAAACGAGACCCATAGCGCTTTATTGACCTGCCTATTTTATCGCTGACGGCTGCCCGCCGTTACTGGTTGGCAGGTTCCTTCCCGTATGCGTCATCATGGTGTGGGAATCAGGAATGACTGTTCCTGAGAATGTGCTCAATCCGGATGCCTATCTTCAGAGGCAAAACGCGAAGCGATGATTGCACCGCCATTGCCGGGATAAAATGATCTCGGGACAGAGATTGACAGACGAAAGCCGTAGAGGTCGCCCCGGGACTCGGGAAAGAGCCCGCAGCGCGTCGCTGCCCGGATGCCCGCCGGTTCGAAGAGCCAAGCGCCGCCGCGCAGGACGCGACGCGTTTCACTTGGTGATCAAGGCAGTATGATCAATGGCGTATTGCCTTCATAGACGAGCTCGTTGATCAGGAATTTTCTAAATATTTGGTCTAACAAAATCCTTGCTCCCCTTTGAACTACAATGAATTCATTCCCTTTCTCCAAAAGGATTTTTTTCAATTCCTTTAATGTATTTAACCCAGTATACTGCTCATAAGAGGCATCGTATTTGTCGGAATATAATTCAATTAATTCTTTCAAATACTTTTCGGTAGCAGCCCGGTCATCCTCGGGTGTTATGACTGAAAAGAACTTGATTCTTTTTATATCTTTAAAAATAAACCGCAAAAATTTATTCAATTCAAAAATGTTTAACGGATAGTTTTTATGAACGGCGACATGAATCGCATCTGGAGTGCAACATGAGGCCTTTTCGGGCACGGCTACGATCAAATTGTCGATATCGTTAATCACCTTCACGGCCTGACTCCCGATAAGAATCTTCTTTACTAAACCGGTCCTCTTTATGCCTATGAAAACTAAATTGTCAAAAGGTTCTTCCAGTAATTTACGTATAGTGATTACTAAGCTTTTCTCCGAAATGTGAAGTTTCACGCGGTTTCCTCTTGGTAGAATGGCGTCCGAAAGCCCTTTCAACTTATGACGTGCCTCTCTGTTGGCAATATCTATAAGCTCTATTTTAGTCTCATAAGGAGTCATAAGCGGCACTAAGGCAGCGGCTTCGTGAACCAAAAGCATTTCAGCGCCCACCCTCTTGCTCCAATCGTAGGCAAAACGCAGAAGATGTTCGGAATGAGGAGAGAGATCTATTAGTGCGATAAACCTTTTTTTCATAGTTGATTCCTTAAGGGATTCTATTGACTGTCCATAAAAAAGCGTAGGAATGATCTTCGATAATTCCCGGTCTTGTTTATGCTCACCCGATTGCCTCGAATTGAACATACTGGACGTGATTCATAAAAAAATTCACTTCCCAGGACGTCCGATAGTCCGGCGCTTCAAGCTTCAGTCCTTCAATAGATGACAGATGCCTGTGGCTTTTTCGACTTCCAATACAAACGCCACTCCCTTGCCGGGCTGATTTAAATCGACGGACCTGGTCACCGCGGCGAGAACATTTCCAGTTTTGTTCCTGTCTATAAGAGTCAAGACAACTTCTTTTTCAGGCTCGATGCAGACTCCGAAGAGTTTTGCATTCTCATGCACCCCTGTTCCACGACCTTTAATAATAGTCCCCCCTTCGGCCCCGGCTTCTTTCGCAGCAGTCACCACCTCTTCAGCAAAGCCTCTGTTCACGATCGTTACAATCAAATCAAAGTCGAGTGGACAGTAGTCAAGCATGAAGGTTTCCTCCCTATGCATTGTTTATGGCAGCGTTTCCAACAAATGGACCATACCGGTGAGACTTTTCAGGGGCACGACGAAAGCAATCCCTTTCCCGGGTTGGTTTAATTTGCCCTCTTCCGATATGGCCTGCAAAATTTTATCGACCATATCCTCCTCGGCAAGGGTGAGTATAATTTCTTTTTCCGGATCGAAATTCAGGCCCAAAACGTCGAGATAAACAGATTGGGGCGCCGTACCTCTTCCCAGCAGGATGGTCCCGCCTTTCGCCCCGGCTTCCTTGCTTGCGGCAACAACCTTGCTCGCCGTCCCTTCTTCTACAATCGTCACGATCACCTTATAGCGTTTGGCCGTCATCGCTTCATCCCCGTGTCAGCCTTCTTTTATACAAAAATCCCAGGATCAGAATGGAAAGTATGGGTGCCAGGGCGACCAGGGAAACCATACCGAATGCATCCAGAATGGGCTCTCTGTTATCCAGTTGTTTTGCAACTCCAACCGTCATCGACAGGATAAAGGTCACCGTCATCGGTCCGGTTGCCGCTCCCCCCGCATCAAAAGCAATGGCTACGAATTCAGAAGAGACAAACCGCATCAGCATCAATGCGATCAGGTATCCCGGCACAATAAAATACCAAATCGATATTCCAGTCAGAACCCTGATCATAGACAACGAAACGGAAAAGGCCACTCCGATACATAAAGCATAAAGCATGTTGTTTCTATTGATATATCCGCTGGATGTCTTTTCAACCTCCGTGACGAGAACCCGCACGGCGGGCTCGGCCATAATGACGGCAAATCCCAACAGAAACCCGATAGGAATCAGGATCCAATTGTATTTCAGCGAGCCGATGGTCATACCCATCAATTCGCCAACCGGCATAAAACCGATATGTACCCCCTGTAAAAACAGGGATAAGCCGACGAAGGTCAGCGCAACCCCTTTGATCATTTTTATGACCTGCCGCTTTGGCAGTCTCAACACAAAGAATTGAAACAAAGAGAAAAACAGCAAAAGAGGCGCCAGCGCAAAAGCGACGTCTCTGAATACGATATCGAAATCCTTGAATAATGTCAAAATCATGTAAAAAAAACCCCAAAAATCAAGACGGCCAAAATCGGTCCAACGGAGGCCAACGCAATCAAACCGAAACTGTCGTTCTGGCCAGGCTTTTGTCCCCCGGCCACAGAGGAGACACCCACTCCGAGGGCGAGAATAAAAGGCACCGTCATCGGACCGGTCGTGACTGCTCCGGCGTCAAATGATACGGCTACAAATTCTGGGGGGGTAAAGAAGGCAAGAATAAAGACTGATATATATCCAATGATCAATAAATGGGCTATCGGGACTCTTAAGATGATGCGGAGCAAGGCCAGCGCAACAAAGATTCCCACGCCCAATGCGATCGACGCGACAATGAGTGCCTTGCTGATCGTTCCTCCCGAAACGGCATCAACCTGCCGGGCCAGTACCTGCACATCTGGTTCGGCAACCGTAATCACAAAACCCAATAGGAAACCGATGAACAATATCAGCCAGAGCTTCCCCTTCGACACAATGGCCGAGCCGATCATTTCTCCAATGGGTAAAAAACCGACATTTACCCCTACAAGAAAGAGGACCAGACCCAGCACCACCATAACTGATCCGGCGATGAAGCTTACATACACCTCAATCGGAAGCTTCACCACAGTCAGTTGCAGTATGGAAATCAGTACGACGACAGGAATGATTGCATACAGAACTTCAAGAACGGTTTCTTTGATATTCATTGAATATCCTGGTTGATTTGCTGGCTGATTGAATTGATGAGAACTCGCATTTCCATGAAATAAGTATAGGAGATGTATCGATGGTTGTCAATAAAACAACCTGACACTGAACCTGACATAAAAAGCAACCTGACCTAAAGAAATAAGCCTTTCCAAAAGTTCAATTTATGTGTATGATATGGTCGAACTATACACATAGGAGGAAAGCGATGCGAACGAATGTTGTCGTAGACGATGATCTGATGAAGTCAGCACTTATGGTATCCGGCCTTAGAACAAAGAAGGATGCCATAGAAGAGGGATTGAAGCTGCTGGTGCAAGTGAAAAGCCAGAAGGAGATTAAGCGTTTTCGAGGGAAGCTCAAATGGTCCGGCAACCTCGACGAGATGAGGTCGGATAAATGATTCTCGCTGATACGTCCGTCTGGATCGACTACTTCAACGGCAATAAAACACCCCAGACGGACTGGCTTGATTCCTCGCTTGGAAATACACCCATCGTCATAAATGATTTGATTCTTACCGAAGTCCTTCAGGGGTTTGAGAATGATAAGGACTTCAAGATCGCCAAGGATATTCTCTTGGGTGTCCCATTTATGTCGATGGGAGGACCGGTATTGGCCGTAGAGAGCGCTATGAACTATAGATTTCTGAGGAGGAAAGGCGTGACCATAAGAAAGACCACAGACGTCATTATTGGGACTTTCTGTATCCATCACCAGCTTACATTGCTGCATGACGACAGAGATTTTGATCCGATGGTTAGGTTCTTAGGTTTGGAGACCATTAACACATAATGAATGCAATCACCGGATGCCTCTTCTTCTCGCCGGCGATTGCTGGGCTGTCCGACTGATCATGAAAAATGGAGCGCCTGAGTAATGATGGATCACTCCTCCCAAATACTTATCCTCTTCGCCCATCCGCGGTTTGAAATGTCGCGGATCAACCGTGCGCTGCTCAACATGGTCCGGCAACTGCCGGGGGTGACCCTCCACGACCTGTACGAGCGCTACCCCGATTTCAACATCGATATCGAGCGGGAAAAACAGCTGCTCGTCGCGCACCGGGTTATCGTCTGGCAGCACCCCTTCTACATGTACGGCGCCCCGGCCCTGCTCAAACAGTGGATCGACCTGGTCCTCGAGTACGGGTGGGCCCACGGCAGGGATGGAGATTTTCTGAAAGACAAGATCGTCTTCAACGCGCTCACGTCGGGCGGCACCCGCGAAGTCTATTCGCCCGGGGGATACAACCGCTTCACGGTCCGGGAGTTTCTCGTCCCCTTCGAACAGACGGCCACCCTGTGCAAGATGGTTTACCTGCCGCCCTTTGCCGTGCAGGGAACCCACCTGCTGACCGAAGCGCAGCTGGCGTTTCACGCCTCCCTCTATCGTACCCTCCTGGCGAGGTTGTCGCAGGGAGACTTTCGCATCGACACGATGAGGCGATTCCCCTTTCTCAACGATTGGCTTCTACACGAACCGGGGGCGCAGACATCATGAACCACTCCTTTCTGCAGGACGCCCTGATCTATCTTGGGGCGGCAATCCTCTTCGTTCCCATCGCGAAGCGGCTCGGGATGGGATCGGTCCTGGGATACCTTCTGGCCGGCATCGCGATAGGTCCCTTTTTTCTCGGTCTGGTCGGCGGCGAGGGAAAAGATCTGATGCACTTTGCCGAATTCGGGGTGGTCCTGATGCTCTTTCTCATCGGTCTGGAACTCGAACCCGCCCATTTTTGGGAGATGCGCCGTCTCATCCTCGGGTCCGGCGCTGCACAGATGGGATTCACCACCCTGCTGTTTTTCGCTTTGTTCATTCAGATCGGCTTCGACTGGCGAGCCGCCCTGGCCGTGGGCTTCGCCCTCTCGATGTCATCGACGGCGATCGTCCTGCAAACCCTCAGAGAAAAGGGTCTTGCTCAGACCCAGTCGGGGAAGAGCGCCTTCGCCGTCCTGCTGTTTCAGGACATCTCCGTCATTCCCATCCTTGCGGTGCTGCCCCTTTTGGCCATTGCGACGGCAAAAGCAACGGAGGGCGAGCCGATCACCTTCATCGGGGGGTTGCCCGGATGGGCGCAGACGCTCGCCCTCCTATGCGCCGTCGGGGTGGTCATCCTGAGCGGGCGCTTTGTGATCGTCCCTTTTCTGCGGTTCATTGCCCGCATTCACCTGCGGGAACTCCTCACCGCCTCCGCCCTGTTCATTGTCATGGCCGCCGCCTACCTCATGGAACTGGTGGGACTTAGCCCCGCCCTGGGGACATTTCTGGCCGGCGTCGTCCTGGCAAACAGCGAGTACCGTCATGAACTGGAGAGCGACATCGAACCCTTCAAGGGCATCCTGCTCGGGCTGTTTTTCATCTCGGTCGGGGCCTCCATCAACTTTGCCCTTATCCTGGATCGGCCGCTGATGATTATCGCCCTCCTGGGCGGTGTTATCGCGATCAAGTCCGCCGTCCTGCTTTTGACGGGAACCCTGACCCGTCTCAAGTTCGATCAAAACCTGCTGTTTACCTTCTCGCTGGCCCAGGTGGGTGAATTTGCCTTTGTCCTGTTTTCCTTCATGCACCAGCTCCATATTGTATCCGCCCAATGGACGGATACGCTGATGGGGGTGACCGCCATCAGCATGACCGCGACCCCCCTGCTGCTGCTGATCAATGAGCGGTTGATTCTTCCCCGCTTCGGGACTCCGGAAAGGGTGGAGAAAGCGGCAGACGCCATCGATCTGCAGCATCCGGTTATCCTCGCGGGGTTTGGTCCCTTCGGCAGCACCGTCGGCCGTTTCCTGAGGGCGAACGGCATAGAAGCGACAATCCTAGACAACGATTCCGACCGCGTCGATATGCTCAGAAAGATGGGGTTCAAGGTGTTTTACGGCGACGCCACGCGCGTCGATATCCTCAAGGCCGCAGGGGCCGACCAGGCCAAAATCCTGATCGCGGCCATCGGTTCTCCTGAAATCAATAAAGAGTTGGTCGATAAAGCGCAGCAGCTCTTTCCCCATCTCGAAATCATGGTACGCGCCGAAAACCGTTTCGACGCTTATGAATTTATGGATATGGGACTGAAGGATATTTACAGGGAAACACTCGATACCTCCGTGCGTCTGGGGATCGATGTCCTTTTCAAGCTCGGATTTCGGAGGTACAGCGCCACGCGGGCGGGACAGAATTTCATTAAATACGACGAGGCGGCAATGCGCCAACTGGTGACGCATAGGCACGACGAGAGCATCTACATCTTCAATGTCAAGGAGCAGATCCGGCTCGAGGAACAGTTGCTCACAAACGACCGGGAGGCGGACCCCACCCTCAACGACCACGCCTGGGACAGCGACCGGTTCGTCAAACCCTCCACCGACGGGCCTGCAAAATGATTTTCGCGAACGGGAACGGATTTGAAATCCGTCCCCGTTCATGTACTTTGGAGGCGCATGCAACCATGAAGATCACCGACATCCGGACCGTCCAGTTGACCCGACGGTTCTCCCGGCTGCTGCGCAACTCCTGCGACGCCCGCGATCGGCGCCGCTTTACCTTCGTCCTTGTGGAAACCGACTCCGGCATCACCGGTCTCGGCGATGCCCCGGGGAATCAGAGCTTTATGGAGGCCATCGTCGAGAAGCACTATAAAAATCAGGCGATGGGGATGGATCCCTGCGACATCGATGGCCTCTGGCGAAGGCTCTATCCCGGCGGCGCCTTCTGGGAGATCGGCGGAACAGCCGTCTGCGCCCTCAGCGCCATCGAGGTCGCCTGCTGGGACATCCGCGGCAAGGCCGAGGGGGTCCCGGTCTCCCAGTTGCTCGGGGGGGCGAAGCGCGACTGGATCGACGCGTACGCGAGCGACCTCCACTGGGACGAGCCGCGGATCATGGCCGAAACGGCCAGGCGTTTCGTGGATGAAGGCTTCCGCTGGGTCAAGACGCACATCGGCGCCGAACAGGACAACGACCTCGTCCGTCTCGAAGCGATCCGGCGGGCGATCGGGCCGGAAATCGGCCTCATGATCGACATCAATACGGTCTTCGACCGGCAGACCGCGCTCGAGCAGGGGCTTCGGCAGGCGGCCTTCGACCCCTTCTGGTACGAGGAACCCATTGCACCCGGCGATTACGAAGGTCATGTTTGGCTTCGGGAACGATTGCCCATGCCGATCGCAACGGGAGAAAATCTCTACACTGTGAATGGCTTCGCGCCGATGTTTGCCTGCGGCGGGTGCGATTACGCCATGCCGGATATCCTCCGGTGCGGGGGGATCGGACAGACCCGGCTGATCTGCGAAGCGGCCGCGCGCGAAGGCGTCGTCGCCACGCCCCACAACTTCTCCAGCGGGGTCGGGCTGGCCGCCACGCTGCACCTGATGGCTGCCGTCCCCGAGACCCGGCTCCTGGAATATGACACCTCCGGGACTTCCATCTACGAAGAGATGTTCATCGAACCGCTGGTCGTCAAGGACGGCCGTGTCCGTGTTCCTACCGCCCCAGGACTCGGGGTTGCGCTTTCGGAGGAGATCATCGCCAAATACCGATGAGAAAACCATGACCGGAGAACCGCGCTCGCTCTCCTCTAAATGCAATGGTGCAATTCTGGTGATCAAGATATTAAAAATTAAAGTTGAAACGTGGCATTTTTAGAGGAAGATCAGCGTCAACCGCAACTTCCTGTTCTCAGTAAAATATCGCCCTTGACAAAATTGTATGTTTTCAAACGGTATTCATCGATTTTATATACGTTGAAATTTATTCTTGCCAAATATACAAAAACTTATATAATACGTCCATGAAGATAAAGCCGCTGAAATTCATCGCATCAAGCCTCGATGATCTTCGTAACTTTCCTGATGAAGCGAGACGGGCGGCGGGCTTTGAACTTCATGCAATTCAGTCAGGACTTGAACCGAGTGACTGGAAGCCGATGCAAATTATAGGGTCTGGTGTGAAGGAAATTTGTATTCATATTCTTGGTGAGTGGCGGGTTGTCTATGTCGCGAAGTATCACGAAGCGGTTTATGTGCTTCATGCATTTCAAAAGAAAACGAAAAAAACGAGAAGACAAGAAATTGATTTGGCTCGCCAACGTTACAGAGAAATTGGAGGATAATCTATATGAGCGCGACAATTATTAAGTCATCCGGAAACGTATTTATTGATCTTGGATATTCTCCCGAAGATGCAGCGATTCTTCAGATGCGTGCTGATCTTATGGTGAAGCTCCGCAAGTGCATTGAGGCTAGGAAACTTACGCAGGCCAGTGCCGCGAAAATTCTTTGTGTCAGCCAATCGAGAATATCCGACCTGATTAGAGGGAAATGGGAGAGGTTTAGCCTTGAAATGCTTGTCACCCTTGCCACGAGGGCAGGTATGCATGTCACATTGAAAACGGCGGCCTGAAAGAGGAGGACTGGTGCAGAGAGATGGCCCTTATGGTATCTGACTTCGGGACGAAAAGTGCAGATTTTAAAACGTGATAATAGGGGCGGGAGGTTGTATTGTTGCCTTCCAGAAGTCAATAAAACGTCTCCATTGAAGAAAATACTTGATTTCATATCGTTATCAGTCATCGTAAGACGTGCGGTTTCGCTTACCCCTAAGTCCTGATGTGTACGTGATCATCAGCATCGCCTAGTGTTTGAGGTTCGCAGTGACCGAAAAGAGAGATTCCACCTCCGTGGGATCCAAAACAACAGGGAGCTTCCTTTGCCTCTCGGAATACTTGATCTTCTCCACCATCCGTTCGCGTTTCATTGTCGTTCCTGCATAAGGTAAAGCATATACTCCGATAGTGTTGCCAATGGGTGGCACATGTCCTTTAGGCTAACCTTTACGGGTCGTACTCTACTATGAAATCGAACCGGCCTCCCTCCTTGACCACAATAAAAGCAATCGAGGTTTCTTGATATTCTCAATCTGATCCCGTATAAAGCAGGTATCATTCGTTCGATGTCGACCATGCTATGAAAATGGGCCGACAACATTGCGGATCACAACACCATCGCGGTAATTCCGGGCAACCAGGATACGCGGGAAACAGGTTTAGTAAAAAAGAGAGTTAAAGGCGGGAATTCGGTCGTCAGCCTGGATGATCAGGGAAATCCGAGAGGCCCCAGAATAGGCAAGGATACTCACAATAGAATGGAGGAAGACAAATGGTCAAAAGGACAATCTGGGCGATTGTCGCGGTCTTTATCGCGTGGTCGATTCTGGATTTCATCCTGCACGGATTGCTTCTTCGACCCGTCTACGTCAATACGGCAAAATTGTGGCGCCCGATGGAACAGATGAACGTACCGCTGATGTATTTCGTTACCCTGGTGTTCACGGCATGCTTCGTCCTGATCTATCGGTTTCTGGTCGGACAGAAATCGCTGGCCGCGGGCATTCGATTCGGAGCGCTCTTTGGACTCGCCACCGGCATCTCCATGGGGTTCGGCTCCTACAGCTATATGCCCATCCCTTTGACGCTCGCCTGGAGCTGGTTCTTGGGAAGCTGGGTCGAAGCCATTGTCGCGGGAGCCGTTGTCGG
>Ga0194119_10009698_pt1 | contig 12854 bp, 15 predicted proteins | sample TA2MahC100mmetaG_FD_148620 | JGI IMG/M metagenome (GOLD analysis project Ga0194119, IMG submission 148620) | Freshwater microbial communities from Lake Tanganyika, Tanzania - TA2015018 Mahale Deep Cast 100m | ecosystem: Environmental > Aquatic > Freshwater > Lake | place: Tanzania: Lake... | reverse complement strand
TTATTTGCGTCCACCGTCATCAACTACCTCGACCGCCAGGCGCTTAGTGTGCTTGCTCCGCGGCTGAAAGCCGAGTTCGGGTGGACTAATTCTGACTTTGCGTTGATTGTGATGGTATTCCGCGCGGCGTACGCGCTGGGACAACTCGGCGCGGGGCGTTGGCTGGATCGCGTGGGCACGCGCCGGGGTCTGGCCATCGCCGTCACAGCGTATTCGGCTATTACGATGGCCACCAGCACCGCGTCGGGTCTTGCCAGTTTCGCGGGGTTCCGCTTTCTGCCTGGCCTGGGCGAGGGCGCGAACTGGCCCGGCGCGGCGAAGGCTGTGTCGGAGTGGTTTCCGCGGGCGCAACGCGGCGTGGTGGTGGCGATTTACGATTCGGGCTCGGCCATTGGCGGCGCGGTGGCGCCGGCGATGATTCTTGCGCTGGTGGCGTGGTGGGGCAACTGGCGCCCCTCCTTCATCGTGGTGGGCGCGCTGGGGTTGGTGTGGGTGGCGGTATGGCTTTCGGTATGGCGACCTGGCGTTACCGGACCGGAGGCAGACGCTGCGGAGGCTGCCGCGCCGCCGCTTTCGTGGACGGAGCTCGCCGGCTCACGCACGGTGTGGGGAATCATCCTGGCGCGCACGCTCAGCGACCCGGGGTGGTTCTTCGTTTCCGACTGGTTTGCTGTGTTTCTGGTCTCGCGCGGCTTTGCGCTGGAGCAATCGGCGTCGGGCCTCTGGGCGCCGTTTCTCGCCGCGGATCTCGGCAATTTCGCGGGCGGCGGTTTTTCGAGCCGGCTGATTGCGCGGCGCGGCTGGCCCGTGGAGCGGGCGCGCAAGCTGGTGGTGATTCTCGGCGGCCTCGGCATGACGCTGCTGGCCGGTGCGGCGTGGGCGGAGTCGTTCATCGCGCTGATGGCTTTGTTTGCCGTGTCCACGTTCAGCTACGCCGCGCTGTCGACGATGATTCTGACGTTGCCGGCGGATCTGCTCCCCAGCCGCGCCGTGGCCACGGTGAGCGGCATGTCGGGCTTTGCGGCGGGCGTGGGTACGATCCTCACCACGTTCCTCATCGGCGCGGTTTCGGATCGTTATTCGTTCGCGCCGGTGCTGGTGGCCGCCAGCCTCGTACCGCTGGCGGCGGTGGCAGCGGTGTTGTGGTTGATCAGGAGCGGCGGCGAAGGCGCGCGGCGGCTATGACTTCCCGCACAGGGCAACGGCGCGGCGGAACACGTCCTGCAGCATTGTCTGGGTGAGCCGGCCGGTTGAGGTGTTCTGCTGGCTGGGATGATACGAGCACAGCAGCGCCGGCTGGTTCGCGCCTAACGCGTGCACAGCGCCATGCGCGAATGCATAGCGGCTCTTGGCCGCCACGCCGTACACCGCCAGACACGTATCGAACGCAATACGCCCCAGCGCCATCGCCACGCGCACGTTCTTTAGCAGCCGGATTTCGGCTTCCAGATACGGCCGGCACGCGGCGAGTTCGGCGGGCAGCGGCTTGTTGTCCGGCGGCGCGCAGCGGCCCGATGCCGTGATGTAGCAGTCGCGCAGCGTGAGCCAGTCGCCGCGGTGGGTGGAGATGGGTTGCGATGCCCAGCCCGTGGCGTGCATGGCGGCGTAGAGAAAATTGCCCGATGCGTCGCCCGTGAACATGCGGCCCGTGCGGTTGGCGCCATGCGCGCCGGGCGCGAGGCCCACAATCAGGAGCCGGGCGGCGGGGTCGCCGAAGGAAGGCACGGGGCGGCCCCAATACTCCTGCTCTCGATACGCGCGGCGCTTCTCGACGGCCACGCGCTGGCAATGCTCGCGCAGCCGCGGGCAGAGTTCGCACGCGGTGACCCGCTGTTGTAGCGCCGTGAGAGCCTTATTGCTCATGCGTTACGCGTCGCGATGCACGGTGCCGGGCGCAAAGGCCGGCAGGCAGATGGCGATGTAGTCCGCGCCTTCGGCGCCCGACGTGGAGTAGCGAATCCACTCGCCTGCGTGCGTGAGAATCGCCTGACCCGCTTGTACTTCCGTCACGCCGCCTCGATGCTCCACCCGCATCGCGCCGCGCAGCACGATCGTGTATTCGTCGAACTCCGGCGTCTGCCCCGGCTCGCTCCAACCCGGCGGACTCGTCATGTGCGCCACGCTCAGGCGTTCGGTGCCGCTGTTGACGCGGCCCACATACTCTCGGATGATTTTGTTCCCCAGCACGGGGATCACGGTGGGAGCAGGAATCAGAGTTGGCATGTATTCTTCAATATAGGTGAGCGAGCAGCAGGAACAGTTCGGCAACTACCGGGCGGTGCGAAAAGTGGGAGAGGGCGCCACGGGCGTGGTGTTTGAAGCCGAACGTCCGGGGGGCGACTTCACGCACCGCGTGGCCATCAAGGTGGTGCCCGGCGCAGCGGCAGCAACGCTCCCGGAGAGCGAAACGCGCATTCTCGCGCGCCTTGAACACCCCAACATCGCCCGTCTCCTCGATGCCGGCGCAACGCGCGCGGGCCTGCGATAACTTGTCATGGAGTACGTCGACGGCCCGCCCTGCACTGGCTACGCCTCGCAGCACCAACTCAACGAAGCCGCGCGCCTGCGGCTGTTCCTCGAAATCTGCGAGGCCGTGCATTACGCCAATCGAACGCTGGTGGCGCAGTGCGACCTCAAACCTGCCAACGTGCTGGTCACGCCGGCGGGTTCGGTAAAGCTGCTGGACTTCGGCATCTCGCGCGTCCTCTCGGACAGTTCCGGCGACCGCACCACGCGCGTACGAGCCTACTCGCCCAACTACGCGAGCCCGGAACAGATCTTCGGACGCCCGCTCACCGTTGCCGCCGGCGTCTATTCGCTGGGCGCGCTGCTGTGCGAACTCGTGGGTGGCCGCGCGCCGCGTTCGCTCGAAGAAGCCTCACCCGAGGACGCGCTGGAGGCCATCGAGCGCGAAGGCGAGCCCGGAGCGCTGCCGCTGTCCGGCGACCTTGAACAGATCGCGCGCCAAAGCCTGCGGGCGAACCCGGCGCAGCGTTACCCGACCGTCGCGAGTCTGGCGGCGGACGTGCGGCGCTACCTCGCCGGCGAGCCCATTGAGGCCCGGCCGCCGTCGCAATGGTATCGCGCACGCAAGTTCATCGACCGCCACCGGCTGGCCGTCACGGCGGCAGTGCTGGTGACGGCGGCGCTGATCGCAGCCACTGCGTATGCGCTACGCCAGCGGCGCCTGGCGAGTGAGCGCTTCGCCCACATCCGCGGACTCGCCAACTCTGTGTTGTTCGAAATTCACGATGAAATCGCCAAGCTGCCGGGCTCACTCAACGCGCGGCACCTCTTGGCCAATCGCGGCGTGGAGGATCTCGACGCGCTCTCGGCCGGTGCGGGCGCCGACACCGCGCTCCAACTGGAAGCCGCCAAGGGTTTCGTGCGCCTCGCCGACATTGAAGGCGTGAGCAACGAGATGAGTCTGGGCCGGTCCGGCCAAGCGCTGCCACGGGTGGAGAAGGCCGATGCGATGGTGCGCACGGTGCTGGCGCGCGAGCCGGACAACTTCGAAGCGCTACGCGCGCGCTATCTGACGCTGGAGGCGCTGGGCGCCATCTACTCGTTTCGCGCTGACCAGCGTGACGTGCCTACCGCCGAAGAGTTGGTCCGGGTGGCCGAGCGCATCCTCCGTGCACGCCCCGACGAAGGCAAAGCGCAGGAAGAACATGCGCACGCCTTAGCGAGAGTAGCCAACGCGTATACACAGTCCGGCAAGTTCGGTGAACGCGGCGTGGAGGCGTGGGTGCGCGCAACCGACGCCCGGAGAAAGTTGCTTGATGCCGACCCGAAGTCGTTGACGCGCAAACGGGAACTGGCGCGTTCGTATCAGTTCCACGCCGGCGCACTATCGCGGGCGCGGATACGCGAACAAGCGCTGGCGATGATCGCCCGGGCCGCCGCGATGCACCGTGAGTTGATCCGCGACAACGGCGATGACGAGCACATGCTCGCCGCCGATGTGGGCCTGCAAGCGAATCTCACGGCGCAGATGAAGCGCTATGCCGAGGCCATCCCGCTCTTTGAAGAACAACTCCGCCTGCGCGAAGCAATGTTGGCGCGCGACCCCAGCAACACGAATGCCGCCATGGGCGTCGCCGACACGATGGATCGCATCGGGTACGGCTACGTACTGTTGAATTAACCCGCCGAAGGGGTGCCGTACCTCGAGCGCGCATTGGTCCGCCAGCGCCTGGTATACGCGAAGGACCCGGAGAGCATTCTGGTGAACCGCGAGATGTTCTACGTTCTCTCAGACCTTACCGACGCGCACGAAGTGCTGAAGCGCCGCGACCGCATGTGCAGTTTCGCGCGCGAGGCCGCGGCGATCGCCAAAGGCCCGTTTTCGCGCACGCGCGAAACTCCCACCGACGCGGCCAAGAAGGCGTACGTGGCTAAGGTCCTGGCGTCCTGCCGCGCTTGACTTCGTGTGCCGCGGCACAGCATCAGTTGAACGACAACAACACGGACGGCGTCGTCTGGTCGAAGTAAATCAGGGCATCGCAGAGCGCGGGAAGCTCCCGGACGGCGTAACCGTCGCCCGCCACGGCGCCGAGTTCACGGGTTTCGTTCAGCCCCAGCAGCCACGCTCCGCCGTTGCCGGCCGTGGCCTTGCGCAAGTCGAGAATGAAGCGCGGCAACCCCGTGGAGCGGAAGACGTACTCGGCTGAGCCGAGGACTGGCGGCACCGCGACATTGTCCGAACGTAGCCGGCCTACGCTCTGATCGACGGCCGAGTACATGCCTTCTGCAAAGCTGAAACCGAGAACCACGTAGTCCTTGCCGTACCAGCGCGACAGGTGGGAGCTCTGCGCAACAGGCAGTCGTGACACGTGATAGTTATGCGCCCACAGGACCATCTTGGCGCCCGGATTCTGCTGCAGCACCCAATCCGTGTTGAGCGCCATCATCTCGTCCCGGTGCAGGCCGCCGCCCAGAATCAGATGCGCCCGTTGCTCCACTACCCGGGCGTTCTGCACAGCTCAGTCCACCTCGGCCACCGGCAGCGTTTTGACGTATTCGGGAAAGCGGCTCTCCAGGTAGCGCCGAACCTCATTGGCGCCGCGCCCGGCGGCTTCAATAGCGGACAGGTTGGCGGCGTTCAATGGCAGGCGCGCAGCGCGCTCCACCAACTCGTCGGCTTCCTTCATCTTGTCGGCGCAGCCCGGTTCGGCCTTGGCTATGAATGCCTGCGCGATTTGCGCGGCGACGGCGGAGACTTGCATGTCGTTACCCGTGAACTGCACGCGGCCCTTACCGCTGGCGTTGAACTCACGCACCCACTCCACCATTTCGTAAACCTCTTGCGTGTTCCAGGTCCAGAAGTACATGCCGGCAATCAGGCGCTTGGGGTCGCCGCGGCCCGTCAGTGCATAGTCGTTCAGCCGGTAGGCTTCCGGCATGTTGGCCTCGATGTTGAAAATGGTGAAGCCCATTTCGTTCGCCAGAAACTCCAGCACGCGGTGCTTCATGCGGAAGAACTCGGCCGTGCCGTGCGTCGCCTCACCCAAACCCACCACACGCGCATTGCCGATCAGTTGCTTCAGCGGCTGCAAGTCATCGAAGCCGCTGCCGGCGCGCTCGGTGCCGAACGGGATTGCGGTCTGTCGAATCCACTCGAGCTGTCCGGCTTCTGGCTCGGCGATCACCGGCGGCGGTCCTTGGCGTAAGGGTGTGCCGTCCACCTCAATACGCAGATCGTCGAACCAAGCCGTGCCCTGCCGCGACACGAAGGTGCCGAAAACCACTTGCACCGCCGCCGGGCTCACCTCGCGTTCGTACTCGTACCGCTTCCAGGCACCGGTGACCCGGATGCCCAATTGAAACATGTTGTCAAGGCTGAGCGATCCGCTGGCGCCATCGACCCGGAGCCAGATGGAAGCGTAGCCGGGTTCGGCGATGTTCTCGGTTTTGATCCAGCCGGAGACCTTCACGCGCCGTCCCCGCAGTTCCGCTACCGGCAACAGGATTCCGGTGTTCCCCAGCGTCCCGGTGGTTGTGGTGCTGCGAATGCGCATGCTGTACTTGCCTTCCGCCGCCGTGCTATCGTCGGCGGTCATGCCGTAGCCGGCGCCATTGATGCTCCAGTCGCGCGGGCGGCCCCGGGTGACGGTTTCAAAGTCAAGATTGTAGTTGGGCTAGGCGGAGAGACTGCCGGCCAAGGCAAGAATGGTAAGTAGAACGCGTTGCATGGGAAGTGGTCCTCAGCCTGGTATGCGGAAACCGAATCAAAAGCGGGTCATCGGGATCCGGGCGGCCTCGCTACTCCAACGGCCGCGAGATCACGCACGCGTTGATCCCGCCGATTCCCATCGACAGCTTCCCGGCCAGCCCTGGCGGAGCCGCGCACGCCGAGTCAAACACCATGAGGTCATGGATGCCGCCGATCGCGTGGTTCAATTCCTCGCGCGTGAGTGGAGTGGAAAACAACGCGCCGCGCGCAAAGCCCAGGTACTGCGCCATCAACTCCCAGCCGCCGCCCGCGCTCATGCCGTGCCCGAAGGTGCCTTTGCGGGCCGTCACCAGCACACGTTCGGTTAACAGCGCGCGCATGGTGGCAATCTCGGTCTAGTCGTCCGGCGTGGCCGTAGCGTGGGTGTCCCAAGTGCCGACGTCGCCTGGCGCGGCGTGCGCGGCTTCGAGTGCCTGACGGATCGCCACCGGCGACCCATCGGGCGAAGGCGTAATGATGTGGTATGCATCGGAGCTGACGCCCACGGCCGGCGGCTCTATGCCCAGCGGCTGGAAACCCTTGCCGCGGCAGTAATCGAGGTCGCCCACAATCCAGACCGCAGATCCGCCGGCCACCTGCGTGCACTGCAACCGTGTGAGCGGCAGCGAAACATGATTGCCGGCCGACAATACGCGCCCGGAGTAGAACGCGCCCACCACCAAGGGATGCGGCGGCGGGTCAGCGGCGCCCACCACCACCAGCTTGGCGTCGCCCGACTGCACCGCGTCGAGCGCCAGCTTGAGCGCGACGCCGAAGGTGGCGCAGGCGGCCACGGGTGCAAACGCAAGGCCATGAATGCCGCTCATGATCGCAATTTGCGCGGCAGGCGAATTGTGTAGGTTGAATATGACGTTGGCCGAAACCTTCCACGGCGGATCCGGCGCGCCCCATTTGTCCTGCTGGCGCATGCGCCGCTTTTCCTTTTCGCGCATGGCGGCGATTTTGGCCGCGTCGATGTTGTCCACGCCGCTATCGCTTACCACCGGCAGATCTTCGATTGCCGCGAGTTTCTGCAGATACTGGCCCAGTTCGGGCGAACGCTCCATCCACAATCGCCGCCACGCTTCGGCTGCGGCCGGGTCTTCGGGCGGCCTTTCGCCGGAGGCGGCCAGCGCCGAATTGCGCGCGGGCTCGGTCCAGAAGCGGTCCCAGACGAGCTGCGCTTCCCGCAATGCGAGGCTGGCCTTGTGAATGGTGTCGACGTTGCCGAGGCCGGTGCCCACGTACACGCGCGCGGCCGTGCCGAGTGAGCGCAATTCCTGCTCGATCCCCGGGTTCTGGCCCATGGCCTGGATGAACGCGCCCAAGGCGAACTGCGTGGGCAGATCCATCTTTTCCACCAGCATCTGGTAGTAGCGCGGTGGGTGGCGCTCGCCGATCCAAGTTTTGTAGCGGTCGAATTGAAACTCCGGCGTGCCGGCGAGAAAATTGTTCGGGCCGAAGCCGCCGTCAAACGGTTCCAGCCAGGTGGCGCCAGTAGACAGATTTCGGGCGAAAGCGTCCACGTCTGGAGGTTTCGGAGCCACGACGCCCCAACCGAAAACCCCTGCCCGAATCCCTCCCAATCCTCTCACTCACTCCTCACACCCGGAGGCGCGCCTCTTCTCTATCCGAGCATACTGCACTCGCCGTCTGTTCGCCGCGATTTCCGAAACAGTTTGACCCTGCTCTTTGCGCTTCGAGGGCACGATCCACAAAGAGACCGGATGCCGGTGCTTGTTCACCGTCTTCTTCGGTTTCCAGTCGCCCATGCCCTTGAACTGATCGGCCACCACACGCGCGCGGGGTTTCAACTCCGCCAGCAGCTTCGGCTTCAGCTTCGTCATCACACGCGTGTAGAGATAGATCGTCACCACGGCCGCCTCGCCGAAGCCGGCCTGATGGAAGTCCTGCACGGCAAACCGGACGCGCCCCGTCACGCCCGCTTTCTTCGCCTCGGCGTTCGCCTCTTCAATCCGAACGGGCTCAATGTCCAAGCCAACGCCGCGCGCGCGCCAAAATCGCGGGCAGTGGCCACCACGATGCGGCCGTCATCGCAGCCAAGGTCCGGCACCGTGTCGGCCGCCGTTACCTTCGCCAGGCGAAGCATGGTGTCCACAACTTCTTCTGGCGTGGGCACCCACGGAGTTTCGCCGCGGCTCTCTTCACGCTGCGCGGCGATGGCTGACGCCGACACGGGTCCTCCAGCCAGCAGAAACTCCCGTCGCCTCATCCCCCGGCCCCTTCCACCTTCGCCCGCAGCCGCCGCATGCCGCGCAGCCAGCGCCCATAGTCCGATGCTTTGCGCTGCATGTACTCGCGCACTTCCGGATGCGGCAAAATCAGAAACTCCTCGGCGCGAATGCCCGCAACTGCCGCTTCGGCCACGGCCTCCGGCTCAATCGCGCCCTCATCGAGAAAGCTCCCTTCGCCCAGCATCGCCGTCCGCACGCCCTGCGGGCAAATGGCCGAGACACGAATGCCGCGGTCCCCATAGGTAAGCGCCAGCCACTCGGCAAACCCGATGGCGGCGTGCTTGGTGACGCCGTACGTCGCCGAGCCGATCTGGTTGAGCAGCCCCGCGGCCGACACAGTCTGCACCAGGTAGCCCTCGCCGCGCGCAAGCATCGCGGGCAGCACGGCGCGAGAGGCATGCACATGGGCCATCACATTCACGCTCCACACGCGCGCCCAGCCGGCATCCGGAGTCTGCTCGCCGCCGGGAACGAAGATTCCAGCGTTTGAGAAGAACAGATCCACGCGCCCGAACCGCTCCACCGCGAGCGCCACGGCCGCATCCACGTCTGCCTGCACCGCCACATCCGCGCGCACCGCCACGCCGCCAAACTCGCGCGCCACGGCTTCGGCACCCGCTGCATCGCGATCGACCACCACCAACCCGGCCGGCTGCTCGATCGCAATCCGGCGGCAGAGCGCGCGGCCAATACCCGCCGCGCCGCCCGTCACCACTGCTACCCGGCCGGCCAGTTCCATGGATGACTAGCTGAGCCTCCCGCGGATCTTCTCGCTCATGGCCTTGCCGTCCACCCGTTTGCCGGCCAGTTTGGCCTGCGCGGCCTTCATCACCACGCCCATCTGCTTGAGCGAGGTGACGCCGGTCTCCGCCATGGCCGCTGCGATCGCCGCGTCGATATCCGCCTCGGTGGCCGACGCCGGCATGTAGCTCTCAATCATCGCCGCCTCGGCATCCTCTTTGTCAGCCATCTCCGGCCGCCCGCCCTTGCGGAACATGCCGGACGATTCGTGGCGCTGCTTCAGCAACTGGTTGAGCAACTGCATTTCGCCCGCTTCGTCGATCTCCTTCATGGTGTCGACCTTGTACTTCATCAGCGCGGCCTTGATCATGCGCACCGTGCCCAGGCGCGCCTCATCCTTGGCCTTCATGGCCTCGACCATGTCTTTCTGAATTCGATCCATCAATGCCATGTTTGCTATGATAAAGCTTAGGCGCCGCAGGCATTTTCCTTCCCGTTTCCGTCCCACCGCCGGGCGCTTAAGTTTTCAGACCATGCACATCAAGAAAACCCGTCTCCTTACCCCGGGACCCACGCCCCTCTATCCACCGGCGCTGCACGCCATGATGGCGTCGGACCTCCACCACCGCACTCAGGATTTTCGCAACGTCTACAAAGCCGTTGTCACGGATTTGAAAGAAGTCATGGGCACCAGCTACGACGTGGTGCCTTTCGTTGCCTCTGGATCGGGCGCGATGGAAGCTTCGGTGTCGAACCTGTTTTCCCAGGGTGACAAAGTAATTGTTTGTACGGCGGGTAAGTTCGGTGAACGCTGGCAGTCCATCGCCAAAGCGTATGGTTTGACGCAGGTGGTGGTGCAGAAAGAATACGGTCAAGTGGTAACGCCCGACGAAGTGGAGGCGGCACTGAAGGCCAACCCCGATGCCAGGGGCGTTTTCATTCAAGCGTCGGAAACCTCGACGGGCGCGATGCACAATATCGAGGCGATGGGCAAGACGATCGCCAAGACCGATGCGATTTTCGTGGTGGACGCCATTACCGGCCTCGGCACCATGCCGCTGAAGATCGAAGACTGGGGCCTCGATGTGGTTATCGGCGGCTCGCAGAAGGCATTCATGATTCCGCCCGGCATGGCTTTCCTTTCAGTGAGCCCGAAGGCGTGGAAACACAACGAAACGTCCAAGCTCCCGCGCTTCTACTTCAACCTTAAAAAGGAGGCCGCCAGCGCCGCCGCCGGCGAATCGAGTTGGACGCCCAATACCTCGCTCATTCTCGCCCTCGCCGAAGCGCTCAAGTACATCAAGGGCATTGGCATGGATAAGCTGGTCGAGAACGCCCAACTGCTCGCCAAAGCCACGCGCCACTCGGCCACCGCGCTCGGCCTTGAGCTATTTGCTCCGTCGAGGCCCGGCTCGTCGATCACCTCCATCAAAGCGCCCGCCGGGATGGACTCCGGCAAGATCGTGAAGGGCTTCAAGGAGCGCTTCGGCATGATCATCGCCAACGGCCAGGGCACCATGCAGGGCCAGATTTTCCGGATCGCGCATCTTGGCTACTTTGACTTTGCCGACCTGTTTGCCGTCATCGGCTCGCTCGAAGTAATCTTGAGCGCCAACGGCTATCCGGTGGAATTCGGCAAGGGCGTCACCGCGGTGCAGCAAGTCTACGCCGAAGCGGCGGGCGTGAATCAGGCGGTGAAAGCATGAAGGTTCTGATCGCCGAACCTCTCGCCGAAGCGGCGGTGGCGCAGTTCCAGGCCGTGGCAGGCTGGAACATCGTTGTTTCGAATCCGAAGGAATACGACCAGCACCTGGGCGACTGCGATGCGCTCGTCGTTCGTAGCGCGGTCAAGGTCAACAAAGCAGTGCTCGACAAAGCCCCCAAGCTTCGCGTCATCGGGCGCGCGGGCGTGGGTGTGGACAACGTGGACATGGAAGCGGCCACGGCGGCCGGCGTCCTCGTCATGAACACGCCCGGCGGCAACGCCGTATCGGTGGCCGAGCACACGCTGGGCTTCATGTTGTCGCTGGCGCGCATGATCCCCGAAGCGAGCGCCTCGACGCGCTCGGGCAAGTGGGAGAAGAAGAAGTTCCTGGGCAACGAACTGCGCGGCAAAACGCTCGGCGTGGTGGGCCTCGGCAACATCGGCCGCGAAGTGGTGCAGCGCGCCAAGGCGTTTGAGATGACCATCGTCGGCGCCGATCCGTTTGTGTCCTCGCAACTGGCGGCGGGCATGGGCGTGGAACTGGTGGACCTGGACACGCTGTACTCGCGCAGCGACTATGTTTCGCTGCACGTGGGCGTGACAGCCGAGACCAAGGGCATGATCAACCCCCCCTCCATCGCCAAGATGAAGGACGGGGTGAGGATTATCAATTGCGCGCGCGGCGAACTGATCGATCAGGCGGCGCTGGTGGCCGGTCTCACGTCGGGCAAGGTGGCTGGCGCGGGCCTGGACGTTTTCGACCCCGAACCGCCCAAGGAAGGCGACCCGATTCTCTCAGCGCCCAACCTTCTAGCCACGCCGCACATCGGCGGCTCCACGGAAGAAGCGCAGGAAATCGTCGGCATCCGCATCGCCAAGCAGATGGTGGACTATCTGACCCAGGGCGTCGCGGTGGCCGCGGTGAACATGCCCGCCATGTCGCCCGATCAGTTCCGCGCCGTGGGCCCGTGGCTCGACGTGGCCGAGCGCCTCGGCACGTTCGCTTCCTACATCGCCGACGGCAATCCCCGGACGATGCGGCTCACCTATCGCGGCAAGATCGCCGAGATGAACACGCAGCTCATCCGCAATGCCGCCCTCGCCGGTATGTTGAACCGCTCGCTGCAGCAGCGCGCCAACATCGTCAACTCGATGCCCATTGCCTCCTCGCGCGGCCTGGGCGTGGAAGAACGGCACGAAAAGCGCGTGGTCTACGTGGACTCGATCCGCGTGGAATTGGAAACGGACGCGGGCGTCACCACGGTGGAAGGCTCGCTGGTGCTGGACAAAGTGCGGCTCCTGCAAGTGGACGGCATTCCCTGCGAGGCCGCGCTGGCCGGGCATCTGCTGTACCTCAAGAACCGCGACGTGCCCGGCGTGATCGGCCACGTGGGCGGCGTGCTGGGCTCCAGCGGCATCAACATTGCCAACTTCTCGCTGGGACGCCAGGAGGTGGGCGTGCCGGGGCTCGACCCGATCGGCGCGGTGGCCATCCTCGAAACCGACGTGGTGGTGTCGCCCGAGCAACTCGAAAAGCTCAAGGAGCACAAGGCTGTGCTCGTGGCGCGCACGGTGGAACTGCCGCGCTAGTCCGCACATCTCACCGGCTTTCTGCTGCGACACGCGATAAAGCCGTGTCTACGTCGTTGCGCTTGCCCACCGTGCTCGACAGACTGTTCAAGTATGCCTCCGTGCGCTGAGCGGCGCGCGCCTCGTATCCACGGCCTTCTCGCGCGTCTCGCGACGAAACCCCGTGAGATATGCGGACTAGCCTGACTTTCGCAGTTCGGGGGTATTTTCGCCGTCCGAGCGGGAATATTCTGTTTGCTTGCAACGGCGGTGTTCCAAAAACGCGCAGGTGAAGACCTTGCCTCTTTTCTGAGGCTTCATTGTCTGGCATGCTGCTGCGGAGAGAGATGTTTCTCCGCAGCACCAACCG
>Ga0194119_10009697_pt1 | contig 12854 bp, 15 predicted proteins | sample TA2MahC100mmetaG_FD_148620 | JGI IMG/M metagenome (GOLD analysis project Ga0194119, IMG submission 148620) | Freshwater microbial communities from Lake Tanganyika, Tanzania - TA2015018 Mahale Deep Cast 100m | ecosystem: Environmental > Aquatic > Freshwater > Lake | place: Tanzania: Lake... | reverse complement strand
GGCTTTCGCCGGAATGACGACCTTTTTGGAAATTGTTAGTTTATAAACAGACTCTAATTAGTAAAAATAGTCTACTGAACGATGTCGTGACCATTATTTCTGTGAACGATGTCTTGAACGTTGTCAAGTAGGTTCTATTAGATGCTGAAACAAGCATGACATTTTTTACCATTTCCCCTATTACGACACAGTCTCCAATGGCGAGAGGGGGTACTGTGTAAGGCTAATAAATTTTTATGAAAAAGGCAATGCCTGCCCTGTCTGTCATACACTAATACAAACGCAGAATATAATTTGACATGTAGGGCAAGGCTTTAGCCTTGCCTAAAGCAACCCTGAAGGGTTGCCCTACAAAATATTTAATGCGTTTGTATTAATTGAAAAAGACTGAAGAAGAGTTTAGAATGATGGGTAATGCATCTTCCAACCGCCATCCTTGAAAGAAAAAGGATTCAGAGAGTCATCTTCTCCATCCGGTCTTCCTCTCGTCAGAACATCTATCCCCTGATGGAGAGGGTCTATGAGATGGGAGGCTGGTGTTTTGATCTTCCGACGGCCAAACATCTCGAATCTTTTAAAACACTGAGGGAGTCAACAGGAAATGAGGGCTTAACGGGGTTTGGCCATCTTGAAGCGGAGTCTGGCGTCTCTCTCACGGGAAAACCTCTTCATCAGTTCGAATCGAAAGTGGTCTCAACGATCATAAGAAGTGTCATCCCCCCGGATTCAGTCTGGAAACTTTTTCCTTCCCGCCCTTCCGGTGAAGTATTGACACAGAAAGAGATTGACCGGATGACGTTTGACCCATCTCGCTTTGACCAGGCCCTCTCCCCTTTTCAACTTAAGGAAACTCCATTTCTCCTGATCGGGGGGAAGTATGGCGACTGGCTATTGGGTCTGGGGAGAGGTGATCTTTTAAAGGAGATGGTATCGGAGGCAAGAAAGAAAGGATTCATCCCCATCTTCTCGGGCCAGTGGGCCACCTTTGTCCTGCCAAAGGCAAAACCCCTCGATGTGGCGGGGTATGCCATTCCTGTCAATAAGAAAAAGAGTCTGTTCGATCTGGAGCAGGCATGCAAAATGATCAAAAAATTTGATAAGCCCATCATCAGCCTCGACCCATTATCAGAGGGAGACCTTTTAGAGAAATCGGAGGAGGCTTTCTCATTTCTTTTTGATGAGTTGAAAATACATTCCGCGATTGCAGAAATTAACTCGGAAGATGAAGTCAAGAGCCTCTTCAGGGGGATGGAAAAAGTTCCCTCCCTCATCCCGTTCCGAAAAACATGATGGTTCCCGCTGTCAGAGGGATGGTGAGGTTATCGTCCAGAGGAATGGGAAGCGCCTCAATTAACGCTGCCCCTAATGCGGCAAAACTTCCTGATAGCCGGTCCAGGCCGGGATAGATCCAGACGATGAGAAGGGATGATAAGAAGAAGGCCATCGTCCCTTCAAGCGTCTTCCTGAAGATCGGAACCCTTCCAAAACCCTTCCCTATAAGAGCTGCCGCCGTATCCGAGACAATGAGGATCAGCAAACTTGCAATGGCAATCGGCTTGGGAAAGAGCAGGATCGTCAGAATCGAAGCAAAGAGGAAATAGGTCGAACCCATCAGGGTCGGCGCCTCTTTTTCCCGGAGCACCCTTCCGAAAAAATGCTTCCGGAATAAGGAGGCCAATCCCGGGTGAAAATGGCGAAGAAGATCGACCACAAGATACAACAAAAAGAAAGGGATGAGAAAAGTTAGAATGGCTGTATCAGAGGTAAGGCCATAGCCAATGGGAATGACCAGCGTAGCCAGATGAACCGTCTTTCTCTTAATTTCAATGCCGGTAATCATTTCAGTTATCTTACTTATTCTACAAACCGATGATTATTATCTGTCCAAAAACTAATAGTTTTCAAGGAGGTTGTCATTCCGGCGAAAGCCGGAATCCAGATTTTTGAAGACCTTCTGGATACCCCCGTATCAAGCACGGGGTAGGCTCCTCAAGTCCGGTATGGCGGAAAAAGGACATTACAAAAGGATTCTGATCACTGATTACTGTTTTTTATCGTCTATCATCTTCCTTAAACTCTCCATCTCCTCATCGGTAAGAGAACGCAACTGGCCGACGGCAAGGTTTCCCAGCCTGACCGGTCCGAACCCCACCCGTTTTAACTTGAGAACGGGATGGCCAATGGCTGAAAACATCCTCTTCACCAGATGGTTTCTTCCCTCTGTGACAATGGCTTCCACCCAGCTATGCTTCTCCATCTGACGGAGGATATGGGTGGAGACAACTCTCGCTTCTCCATCCTCGAGCATCACTCCCCTCTTCAAACGCATCAACTCCTTCTTGTCAGGAACTCCTTCCACTTTGGCCCAGTATGTCCTGGGGATGGAAAACTTCGGATGGGAGAGATGATAGGCAAGATCGCCGTCATTGGTCAGAAGGAGAAGTCCCTCCGCATCAAAATCGAGGCGCCCTAACGGATAGACCCTCCATCTTATCCCTTTGAGGAGATCCATGACCGTGGGCCTTCCTGCTGGGTCTTTGACGGTGGAGAGATAACCTTTCGGTTTATTCAAAAGGAGTGTGACCTTGGGCTCAGGCCGGAATAACCTTTTCCCATCCACCTTGATATGATCTTTCAGGGGATCGGCTTTGAAACCGAGCTGATCGACAACCCTGCCATTGACCGTCACCCTTCCCTCAAGCATCATTCTCTCTGCTTCTCGTCTCGAGGCGACCCCGGCCCTGGCCAGTATTTTCTGAATTCGTTCCATATTAATTTTCTCATCCCTTGGCGGGAGACTGGGTCATAATCCCTTTTTGTCACCCTGAATTTATTGATTCACGTCCGTTCATCACTTCGTGTCAGGGTCTCGTAATTGGTGAACTAATTAGTGTCCGTTTATAAATGTTTTTTTCCGTCATGCCGGACTTGAGGAGCCTGCCCCGTGCTTGATACGGGGGCATCCAGAGCCCCTTGAAAACACTGGATTCCTGCTTTCGCCGGAAAGACGACTTTTTAAAAAACCGTAGTTTATGGACAGACACTAATTAGATCCTGAACCAAGTTCAGGATGACATTTTTACCAATTCCCCTATTCTGACACAGTCTCCGGAGGAGGAGGGAATTGTAAGATTTTTTGTGACGAACCTTCTTCCGGCTCCGGAGGAGGCTCGATCTCCTTAAGAGTGGGAAGATCGGAGAGGGTGTTGAGGTTGAAGAGTTCAAGAAAGGTTTTGGTGGTCCCGTAGATGAGAGGCCGTCCCGGAATTTCTTTCCTGCCCACGATCCGGATCAGTCCCTTCTCCAGCAGTGAGCGGATCACCCATCCCGAATCCACGCCTCGAATCATCTCAATCGTCGGCCGAATCACAGGCTGCCGATAGGCAATGATGGCTAGCGTCTCGAGTGCGGATTGGCTTAACTTCACAGGCTTCGCTTTCTTCAACCGGTTGACCCATTGGGCCCATTGAGGTTTTGTCCGAAACTGGTATCCTCCTGCCACTTCCACCAGCTCTAACCCTCTGCACCCCTCCTCACAACCCTTCCTGAGCTGCTCAAGCCCATTTAAAATGGCTGTCTCATCCCATTCGGGAAGGACCTCTGTCAGGGTATCGAGTTTGACCGGAGACTCAGAGACAAATACAATGCTCTCGAGTATTGGTTTAATATCAATTTCATTCATTTCCTTATCCTATTTCTGTTCGTATAGTTCTACCCTCTCACCCGTGGTAATCGAGGAGATGGCGTGTTTGTAGATCAATTCATCCCCCTTGCTTCGAAGGATGAGGCAGAAGTTGTCAAAACTTTGGACGACCCCTTCAAGCTTACGGCCGGTGGTCAGCTCTACGACAACATGGCTCCGATCCCTCCGAATCCGGTTAAGAAACTGATCCTGAACATTAATCTGATTCTTCATCATCGCCATTTACCCTCCCTCCCAAAGGATTTCTGAAAAGAAATCTGTTTAATCTTTTTTAAAATCTGTGTAATCAAGAGAGTCCAGGCATTTTTCTCAGGGCTCTCTCAAAAAAGACTTGACCTCCGAAAATATCTTCTCCCGGTCAGCAGATTCGTCGTGCCAGCAAACCTCTCCGTCCGCCTTAAACCATGTCCATTGACGCTTGGCATAATGGCGGGTCTCTCTCTTCATCTGCCGCACCGCTTCATCCCATCCGAAATCATTCGAAAGGAATTGTGCCATCTGTTTATAACCCAGACTCTGCATCGGCTTCAATCCCGGGCCATAGCCCATCTGGAGCAATCCTTCCACTTCCTTAAGAAATCCTCTCTTGATCATCCGGTCCACTCTCTCTTCAATCCGGCGGTAAAGTTTGTCGCGATCCATTTCCAGGCCAATCTTAAAAGTGAGATAGGGCCGATCGCCAAAGCGATGCTGATCCCTGAAGAAGGAGATCGGAATACCGGTGGATTCAAAAACCTCCAACGCCCTGATCGTTCGGAAAAGGTCGTTGGAATGGATTCGGGACGCCGCTTCCGGGTCTACCCCTTTCAATCTCTGATGAAGGGATTCCCTCCCCTTCTGCTCTGCCTCCTGCTTCAATTTTTCACGAACCAGGGGATGGATCTTGGGACTGGTGAAAAGCCCCTGCGTAAGGGCTTTGATATAGAGACCGGTTCCTCCCGCGACAAAGATCGGCGTCACTTTTTGATGTAAGGAATCAATAATCCTTCTTCCAAGTGTCCGATAGAGGTCTGCATGAAAGGGCTGATCTGGAGTGACCAGGTCAATCAGATGGTGCTTGATCCTCTGCCGCTCCTCTGGCGTCGGTTTGGCAGTGCCGATATCCATATAACGATAGACCTGCATCGAATCGGCATTGAGGACTTCACCCCCAAACGCTTCCGCCAGTTCGATGGCCAGGCCTGACTTTCCTGCTCCGGTTGGCCCGAGCAGAATGACCAACTGGGGTTTCACCCTTTCTATGACTTCAGCCATACGGAGTGCATTTTAATGAATTCACCGATAGACTGCAAGCGTAAAGTCACTCCTTTAAAATTCTCTTGAAATCTGAATCCAGTTTGATTAAATTGAGTTGGTAATTTTACTACAAAGGGACACTATTTCTAACAGGGTGAAGATTTCATAAACTTCAGGAGCCAAAAATGTCCTCATCATTCTTTGCCAACCCACGAACCAACCCCGAATTGAGAAGCCTCTATGAAATATCCCTGCTTTCACCCCAGCCCCAGCTCCAAGAATATTTTCTTGGAGTAATAACCACGCTCTCACATTTTTTTTCTGTCGATTATGCCGCCCTTATCCTTAGCGACGCTGAGAAGGACTCTCTTCATATGGAAGCCCTTTATGGAATCGAAATGGAAAACCACCCCCATCATGGTCAAAGTGGAAAAGGGATCATTGGCGAGGCCCTTCAATCCCGGTTACCGATGACCATTCAGAATATCAGCCAGGAACCTTTTTATGAAGGAGCCATCAAGAATCCGAAACAGATGGATAAAATCCGGCCGCCGTTGCTCTGCATCCCTCTCATGGTCGAGAGTGAACCCATCGGCGTCATGAACATCAACCCTCTTTATGGATCCAGGAGCGACTTCACCGAAGACTTTCATTTCCTTTCTATTCTTTCGGCAATTCTCTCCCCAACGATCAAAAATTATCACCTGAAGAAAGAGGAGCGTCACGCGGGATCGAGAAAATCTAAATTGAAAACTTCGTTATTGGAAGAGATACTTGAAGAAAGACTGACAGAGGTCTTAAACAGGATCGATCCCTATGTGGAGTCGAAAAGCAGGACCGGCCTTCTTGACGATATTATTTCGCTTGTGGAAAAAATCCTGATCAAATCGGCAATGGAAAAAGTAGGCCATGTTCAGACCTCCGCCGCCCAGCTTCTGGGAATCAATCGCAACACCCTCCGCACGAAGCTGAAAGAGTTAAAAATAAAATCCCGCTGACGCAATTGCGGATTCCGGAATGCGGTGTGCGGAATGAACTCCGAAATCCGCATTCCGAATTCCGAAATCGATGCCTCTTGCAATAAACCCAGAGAGAAGTCACAATTTACTCTATGACAAACCCAGCGGAAAATGTTGAAGAGATAAAAACCCTTTGCCGCCAGTGGGGTGGTTCCCTCTTTGGGGTTGCCGATCTTAGTCTTGTAAAAAAAGAAGACATCCTTCTTCCCTCTAATGCCATCGACCACCTCCCTTTTGCCGTCTCTGTAGGGTATCATCTCTCCGATTCTATTCTCGAAGGAATTGAAGACGCTCCCACGCCTCATTACTTTCATCACTATCAGAGGGTCAACATCCTCCTCGATACGATCGGCCTCAGCGTTTCTTCAGCCATTCAGGAAAAAGGATACCGGGCCATGCCCATTGCAGCCTCACAGATCGTGGACTGGAAAAGCCAGAAAGGCCATCTCTCACACAAGCATATCGCCCTTGCGGCGGGGTTGGGGTGGATCGGCAGGAATAATCTCCTCGTCAATGAAAAGTTTGGTTCCAGGATTCGCCTCGTCACCGTTCTTACGGACCTTCCTCTGGAGATCGATTTTCCATCTGCAAAAGACTGTGGTTCCTGCCGGGCCTGTATAAAAGTCTGCCCAGCGGAAGCCATTAAAGAGAGACCGGAAGATTTCGATCATCTCCGATGCTATGAACAACTGAAGGTCTTTTCCAAAACTCTCCATTTCAGCCATCATATCTGTGGCATCTGTGTCAAAGCGTGTAAGGGGTTCAAGGGGTCAAGTGGCCAGGGGGTCAAGTGAAGAACCAAAATATTAAAAGCTCGAACCCCTGCCTACCGCAGGCAGGCATGAACCCTTGAATCCTCGAACCCTAAAAACAAATCTATGAAAGATTTTCATGTGATTGTGGTGGGTGGCGGTCATGCCGGCATTGAAGCCTCTCTGGCTTGCGCCCGGATGGGCCACCCTACCCTTCTCATCACTCAGAAGATCGAACAGATCGGTTACATGTCCTGCAACCCTGCCATCGGCGGTCTGGCCAAAGGCCATCTGGTCAAAGAAATCGACGCCCTGGGTGGAGAGATGGCCCGGGCGACGGATGAGACGGGGATCCAGTTCAAACAGCTCAATATGACAAGAGGGCCGGCGGTCCGCTCCTCCAGGGCACAGGTGGATCGCCACGCCTACCGGCTCAGAATGAAAAGGATTGTGGAGGAGCAGGCAAACCTTTTCATCAAACAGGCAACGGTTGAAGAGATCATCGTTGACGGCAATAAGGTCACTGGGATTAGAACAGACGGGGATGAAACGATTCTAACAAAAACCCTGATCCTTGCGCCGGGGACCTTTCTCAATGGTCTTGTTCATGTCGGTCTGGACCACTTTCCCTCCGGCAGGATGGGCGATCCTCCCTCCATCGTTTTATCCGAATCGCTCAAAAAATTGGGATTTCGCATGGGAAGGCTTAAGACCGGGACTACGCCAAGACTCGATGGCAATACCATCGACTTTTCAGACCTCATCCCTCAATATGGAGATGAGCCTCCGATTCCCTTCTCTTTTTCAACTGAAAGGATCGAAATAGAACAGGTCCCCTGCACCATCACCTACACCAACCTCGACACTCACGAGATTATCAAGAGCGGTCTTGATCGCTCCCCTCTCTATTGTGGAATCATTAAGGGAATCGGCCCCAGATACTGTCCATCGATTGAGGACAAGGTCGTCCGTTTCGCCGATAAGAAGAGGCATCAGATCTTTCTCGAACCCGACGGAAAAGATACGAACGAGATCTACCCGAATGGAGTCTCCACCAGCCTTCCACTCGACATTCAGATGCGTATGCGCAGGTCGATTCAGGGGCTTGAAAAGGTCGAGATCATCCGGCCGGGGTATGCCATCGAGTATGATTTTGTTGACCCCACGGAACTTAAGCCTTCCCTTGAAACGAAAAAGATCGAAGGCCTTTTCCACGCCGGCCAAATCAACGGGACATCGGGTTATGAGGAAGCCGCTGCCCAGGGACTGATCGCAGGGATCAATGCTTCTCTCTATATCAGAGGAAAGGAGCCTATGGTCCTGAAACGTTCCGATGCTTACATCGGTGTTCTGATTGACGATCTGGTCACCAAGGGGACATCTGAACCTTACCGGATGTTTACCTCACGCGCAGAATATCGCCTCCATCTGAGAGAGGACAATGCTGATCTGAGGTTGAGAGAAATAGGCTATCAGGCGGGATTGGTAAAAAAAGACGATTATCGGATCTTTTTAGAGAAAAGGTCAGCAATCGAAAAGACCCTTTTGAGAATTTCAGAGTCCAAAATCACACCCACAAGAAAAAACAATGACATCCTCCATCGCTGGGGATGCACTCCCTTGAAGAAGGAAACCTCCCTCCTCGAATTATTGAAAAGACCCGAGATCCATTTCGGACATCTCTTCGAATTTCATCCCGAACTTAAAACCCTTAAAAAGGAAGTGAGCGAGCAGGTGGAGATTCAAGTCAAATATGACGGTTATATTAAGAGGCAGATGGAACTGATCGAGAGATTTAAAAAATTGGAGGAGGTGAACTTTCCGGAGGATTTTGATTTTCATTCGATCATCGGCCTCACCACAGAGGTGTCGGAGAAACTCATTAAAATCAGGCCCATTTCCCTCGGCCAAGCCTCCCGCATCTCCGGCATTACCCCTGCCGCCCTCTCCATCCTGATGATCAACCTGAAAAAACAAGGCTATCTATAACCCTGGGCCAGGGGATATGGGGTGGTTCACAAACAAGGATTGAACCGGAAGTGAATGAGTTGAGTCTTCCTGCCTAAAAACTTGACTTAAAAATTAAGTCAACACCCTGAAAGAGACTAAAATAAATAGGGCTCTTCGCGTAAGTGAGTGGGTCATTTCAGTCATTTTTCTCCCCCAGGTTAAGGAAATGTCTCTTTTTCCCCCTCTTTGGCAAAGAGGGGTGAGGGGAGATTTTATCAATCATATACAACCCCATATCCTTTCCATCACCCCGTCTATGTTCTCAAAGAGATCCCTGTCTGAAAACCTTAGAACCTTTAATCCCATTTCTCTTAAAGCATCGTCCCTGACCCTGTCCTTTGCCTTACCAGTTTCAGAATAGTGTTGCCCTCCATCAAGTTCAATGACAAGATTGGCCTTCGGACAGTAAAAATCAACGATATACTTTCCGATGACCTTTTGACGATAAAACGAATGCCCCTTCAATCGCTTACGCCTCAATCTTAACCACAACCTGTTTTCAGCATCGGTCATGTTTTTTCTGAGATTCTGAGATAAAACCTTCAACTGTTTATCGTAAGGAAGCATTTGTTCTTAAAATCCCCCCCTGCCTACCGGCAGGCAGGCTCACCCCCCTTTTCCAAAGGGGGGCTACGTTTGCCATTTATAATGGAAATCGTAGGGCCAATATCCATATCTTCATGATGTTTTAACCCACTCGCTTTCACGAAGACCCATAAATAGAATAACCTGTTGTTGATTGAACCCCTTGACTCAAAAATTGAGTCAGGGGACTTGCTGATTCCTCCCGACCAATTCATAAACCTCTTTTAATGGTCTGTACCATGACGAGGCCGTATTGATCTGGTAATAGACCCGCGCCTTTGTCGCCTGTTTCTTCAATATTCCCAAACACAAAATATGAGACTTGACATATTGTAAATTGGAAGATATAGTTCCAATATGCAAACTTATATCAAACGGATCCTCACAACAACCATCAAACAGAAATTGGAGAATATGCCCGGGGTCGTCATCCTCGGCCCCAGGCAATGCGGAAAATCCACACTCGCTAAGGCCATTATTTCTGAAATCGGAGGCGCGGTCCATTTAGATCTTGAGCGGCCATCGGAGGTCAGCAAATTAAGAGATCCTGAAGCCTTCTTCAGCCTTAATAACGATAAACTAATCTGCCTTGATGAAATTCAAAGGGTTCCTGATCTATTTCCAGTGTTAAGAAGTGTCATGGATGAAAATAGAAAGAATGGACAGTTTATTATCCTCGGGTCTGCTTCGCCTGATCTGATTAAACAGAGCTCTGAAACACTGGCAGGAAGAATATCCTATTTTGAGCTGACCCCTTTCCTTTTGAAAGAGGTCTCTGAGGATCATCATTTAAAAACATTAAGAAAACTCTGGTTGAGAGGTGGGTTTCCAAGAAGCTACCTTGCGTCGGATGAGAAAGAAAGTATCGAGTGGCGTCTTGATTTTATCAGAACATTTCTTGAACGGGACATCCCGCAACTTGGTTTTAGAACCCCTGCCAAAACGATTGAGCGTTTCTGGAGAATATGTGCCCACTTGCATGGACAACTTCTGAACAGCTCGAAATTGGGGGAGTCCATGGGGGTAAGCCATCATACGGTGAGGTCTTACATAGATATGCTGGAACAGTCCTTTGTGCTAAGGGTTCTTCGGCCCTATGAATCCAATCTGAAAAAGAGACTGATTAAATCACCAAAGATCTATATCCGGGACAGCGGGATACTGCACGCGCTTCTTGGTATTGAGACCCATAATGACCTCCTCGGCCATCCTGTTTATGGCGCTTCCTGGGAGGGGATGGTCATCGAGAATATTCTTTCTCTTTTGCCGAACTGGAAAGCCTCCTTCTACCGTACTTCCTCGGGCTCTGAAATCGATTTAATCCTTGAAAAGGGCAATAAACATGTGGCCATCGAATGCAAAGGGTCCACTGCTCCAAATCTGAGTCGGGGGTTTTGGAACACAGTGAGCGAGTTAGAGCTTAAAGAAGTGTGGGTTGTTGCCCCTGTTAAAGAAGCCTATCCCATAGAGAAGGGGGTGATGGTGGCGCCACCTCTTCATTTGATTGAACACCTCATGGCGAAAGAAAGGTAACCCTTCACACCTCCCACCGTCAAACGGAGGTTGGAAGAATGTGTGTGGAACCCCCATGGGAAAGGGTCGAGCCATTCTTAAAAACTTGATGGTCTTCTCTGCCGGGGTAAGTTGTGGCTGGAAGAACGGACTCCAGAACAGTTGAAGGGTGAAGGGGAAATGAAGTCATAATTATTTCAGTAGGGTGGAGTGAAGTTGTATTTGAACCAATGTCCCCCGGGGGTTCTTTCATCGTAACGATCACCAATTTTCTTCCTGTATTTTTTCATAATCCCGCCCAGAGAGCTTTCACAATGGTCTTCTCACTGATAACTTGACAATTTACTTTGAGCTTTCAGCTTTGAGCTTTACGCTGTGCGCTTCTTAGCGCTATGCGCTCTGCGTGCATTTGAGACGGCCAACTTTTTTATGGATGACACCGGAGATCAGTATTTAAAAATAACTTGTTGAATGTTGCGGTCTGACCTCGCAGAATTTCCTACGTCCCCGAGGCCGTTCCCCTTTTTTAAGGAAGACACCTTATTCAAATATCCCAAGCCTGACCCCACAGCTTTCCGCCCCCCTCCTCCTCTAACTATGGAGGAAGAGCTGAACCGATTAGCAAACAAGATCCGGGAGGAGCTGATAGAAATCCAAATATCCAAAGCCTGACCCCAATGACCTACGGCATGACAGACTCTTTTGCCCTCTCTAAATTTCCTCGCCCCCCTGCCTGCCTGCCGTAGGTAGGTGATAAAGTGGGATATCAAACCTCCTTTCACCCCCACCTCGATTGCAAGTCGTATCGATCTCCTCCGTCGGTGAGGAAGATATAGTGGGATTAGCTGGCTTTTTTGAGAACTCGAAGTTCCTTTCGTACCGCCTCTCTAACAATTTCTTGAATGGACCGTTTATCCTGTTTGATGTAATTACGCAAAGCCTGGTTCATCGCAGTTTGATATCCCTGGCCTTGGCGCTCAGCCTCATCCCTGAACCATTCCAGTATATCCGAATCAATAAAGATCGTAATTCTTGTCTTGCCTTTTTGGGGTATGACCGGCCCCCGCTTGCCTTTGCTGAAGTCATATTCCCCAAGCATTTCATTCTTTTTGCTCATAAACCCTCCGCTCTCTTGGAGTTGTCCTTCGTGCTGAAATCAATCTAATCTCATCTTCGCCAGAATAAGCGTAAACGGCCACCAACACCCTGCCTAAAATATCTGCCCCGATGGTTACAAAACGTTGTTCACCATGGCGTGTGTCTTCAATTGTTACTGCCATAGGATCATCAAGTACGGTGGCGGCATGGGAAAATTCGATCCCATGATTTCGAATGTTCCCTGCTGCCTTCCTCGTATCCCAAACGACTCTCATAAAATGATATGTATATTATATGTATTTGTCAACGGAAATCATACCACCTCACCCTCCCCGGCGAGGGGAAGTATGAGCAAGAGCCATCATTTTTCATCGTCTCCGTAGGGGATGTACTCCTCACAAACCTTCATCGGTTCGGTGAGGGCATCGATCTTCAGCCAATAATGGTGCACCTTCTTTACTTCGTGCCATTGGAGGCGGGCAGGGTCTTTAATTGATTTCAAGACCTTCTGGATGCCCCCGTATCCATTACGGGGCAGGCTCCTCAAGTCCGGCATGACAGACTCTTTTGCCCTCTCTAAATTCCCCCCTTGCCCCCTTTTCTAAAGTGGGGGGTGAAACCTGCTGTCCCCCCCTCACCCCTTCCCCTACCTTCGCCAAGGCTTCGGCAGGCAGGCTCTCCCGCCAGGGGAGACGGGTAGATTGGCCTGATGGCGTCTTTATGGCGTCTTTGTGGCGTCTTTGGCGTCTTTGTGACGTGTTAAAATATACTCCGTTCCCTTACCAGTAACACCAATTTGCATAAACAACCCAAGAGATACCAAATTTGACAAATCACGCGTGGCTGTTCTTTCCGAAATATTACAAACCCCCTGATACTCTTTGTTTGAAATCTTTCCCTTCTCTTTTACATAGATTACCGCCTTGATTTGTCGTTCAT
>Ga0194119_10009693_pt1 | contig 12856 bp, 11 predicted proteins | sample TA2MahC100mmetaG_FD_148620 | JGI IMG/M metagenome (GOLD analysis project Ga0194119, IMG submission 148620) | Freshwater microbial communities from Lake Tanganyika, Tanzania - TA2015018 Mahale Deep Cast 100m | ecosystem: Environmental > Aquatic > Freshwater > Lake | place: Tanzania: Lake... | reverse complement strand
GCCCTGAGCCGCAGCGAAGGGGAAGCAATCTCTCTCATGGCGCCCCGATACTCCATTTTCGGTGATGTATCGGGGCTTCGTCGCCGCCGCTCCTCGTAATGTGCTCAGACGTAGGGCGGGCGACGTGTAAAGAACGCTTGGCGTTGCTGAGGAGTGGTTCTTGTGACCATGGCCCACCTCCCTGTTGTACATAAAAGGCTACAGGGAAGCTTGCCACCAGTTACGTTTCAGCGCAAGATCTGCTCACCCGTCAGGGGTAAGTTTTTGATGAGCCCAAAAGGGTATTGCCTTAATGAGCATTTACAACGCGCCCGCCCTACGGCTACGACTAAGGAAGGAGATCAAAGATGACCCACCGTGATCTTCCTCTGCCACCGCACTTCAACCCGAATAAGGTTGGTGAGGTCTGGAAGGTCGCCTATCAGGAGCTGGCGGCGGCCGCCGAGAAGTGGGCCAGACAACAGCACATCCCACCGGCAGCCCACGACAGCTTTACAATCTGCCTGGTGGCCGTAGACGTGCAGAACACGTTCTGCATCCCCGGCTTTGAGTTGTTTGTGGGGGGACGTTCCGGCAGCGGCGCCGTAGACGACAATCGCCGCCTGTGCCAGTTCATCTACCGCAACCTGGACGTGCTCACCCAGATCTGCCCGACGATGGACACGCACCAGACCATGCAGATTTTCCACGCCGCCTTTTGGGTCAACGACCAGGGTGAGCATCCAGCGCCTTACACCATGATTGCGGAAGAAGATGTCAGAGAGGGCCGGTGGAGGTTCAACCCCGCGCTGGGGCACAGCCTCGAGATCACCGCGGATTACGCCCGGCGCTATCTGCTCCACTACGCCCAGACGCTGAAGAAGGGCGGTAAGTATGAGCTGACGATCTGGCCGTATCACGCTATGCTGGGCAGCATTGGTCATGCCCTGGTTCCGGCTGTCGAGGAGGCCGTCTTTTTCCACAGCATAGCCCGGTACAGTCAACCGGGCTTTCAGGTCAAAGGAGACAATCCACTGACCGAGCATTATTCGGTCTTGGGCCCAGAGGTGCTGGCGGGGCCGGACGGGGAGCAGATTGCCCAGAAGAACGTCCCCTTCATCGCCAAGCTATTGGAATATGACGCCGTCATCGTTGCTGGCCAGGCCAAGAGCCACTGTGTAGCCTGGACCATTGACGATCTGCTGGCCGATATTTTTTGGCGCGATGAGAAGTTGGCCCAGAAGGTATACCTGCTGGAGGATTGTACCTCGCCCGTTGTCGTGCCCGGCGTCATGGACTACACCGACGCCGCCAACGCCGCCTTCCAACGCTTTGCCGCGGCGGGCATGCACGTCGTCCGCTCCACCGAGCCAATCGATAGCTGGTTGAGAGTAGACAAGGAAAAAGTAGACAAGTAAACAAGGAGCAAGTAGACAAGAAATGCCTTGCTACTTGTCTACTTATTTACTTGTCTACCTACAGGGGAGACAACTATGGATACCCAAACCACCCCCACCCCCAACATGCCCCATTTCGACATCGCCTATCCCATCCTCGCTGGCGATACGGCGGACATCTACTTCGCCCGCGCCCAGGCCATCCTGACGAAGGAGAACCTGAATCCGGTAGTGACCATGGAGATCTTCCCGGGCGGGACTGGGCTGCTCTGTGGCATGAAAGAAGCCCTGGCCCTCCTGGCCACGGTGCTGCCCCCGGAAGCCGGCGTCTGGGCCGTAGATGAGGGCGAGTTGTTCCAGCCCAAGGAGGTGGTGCTGCGCATCACCGCCCCCTACAACCCCTTTGGCCTGTACGAGACGGCCATCCTGGGCATTCTGGCCCAGTCCAGCGGCTGGGCCACGGCGGCGCGGGAGTGCGTCCTGGCCGCGCAGGGCCAGCCGGTGATCAGCTTCGGCGCTCGCCACGTGCACCCCAAGGTGGCCGACGTCATGGACTACGCCGCCATCGTCGGCGGGTGCATTACGGGCTCCACGCCAGCCGGGGCGCGCCTGGCCGGCCTGGCCCCCTCGGGCACTATGCCTCATGCTCTGATTCTCATTTTCGGCGACACGGTGCAGGCCGCCCTGGCCTTCGATCGTTGGATGGAGCCCGACGTTCCCCGCATCATTCTGGTGGACACCTTCAAGGACGAGGTCGAAGAGTCGCTGCGCGTGGCCCGGGCGATGCAGGAGCGCCTCTACGGTGTGCGCCTGGACACCCCTTCGGAGCGGGGGCGGGTGACCGCCGACCTGGTGAAAGAGGTGCGCGCCCGGCTCGATCTGGAGGGCTTCCAGCACGTGCGCATCATCGTCAGCGGCGGCTTCACCCCGGAGCGCATCAGGCAGATGCTGGAGGCCGGCGCGCCGGTGGACGCCTTCGGCGTGGGCAGCCACATCGCCCACGCCGCCCCCATTGACTTCACCGGCGATTTGAAGGAGGTAGCCGGCCGGCCGATCGCCAAGCGTGGTCGCCTCCCCGGCCTCACCCCCAACCCGCGCCTGAAACTGATTGACCTGGCGAAGTACCGGTAAGAATCCTTGCGAAGGTTTCCGAACCTTCGCAAGGATCGGAAGAGGTTGCTATGTCCGTAGCCCTGATCTACGATCCCGTTTACCTGGAGCACGACCCTGGCAGCCATCACCCGGAGAGCGCCGCTCGCCTGACGGCCACCCTCAAAGTCCTGGAGGAGAAGGGCATGCTGCCGCGCCTGGCTCGCCTGGCCCCCTACGCCGCTACGCCGGAGGATTTGGCCCTGGTGCATCACCCGGCCTACGTCCGGGCCGTGGAGCGGGCCGCCGAGCAGGGCGGCGGCTACCTGGACTTCGACACGATTATCTCTCGCGGCTCGTACCAGGCGGCGGTCATGGCTGCGGGCGGGGCCATGCGGGCGGTGGACGCCGTGCTCGACGGCGAGGCCCAGGCAGCCTTCGCCCTGGTACGACCGCCCGGCCATCACGCCCGGCCCACACGGGGCATGGGCTTCTGCCTGTTCAACAACGTGGCCATAGCGGCTCGCCACGCCCTGCGTCGTGGCCTGCAGCGCGTCCTCATCGTGGACTACGACGTGCACCACGGCAATGGCACCCAGGAGGCGTTCTATCGGGATAGCGATGTCCTCTACTTCTCCGTGCACCAGTACCCCAGCTATCCCGGCAGCGGCGACTACGACGAGGTGGGCGATGGAGTCGGCGACGGGTACACGGCGAACGTGCCGCTGCCCGCTGGCACCGGCGATGCCGGGTTCGAGAGCGCCTTCACGGAAATCCTCGCCCCGCTGGCCCGGCGCTTCCGCCCGGAGCTGATCCTGGCCTCCGTCGGCTACGACGCCCACTGGACCAACTCGGTGTACCTGAACATGGTGGCCATGAACATGTCCGTGCAAGGTTACGCCACGCTGGCCCGTCATTTGCAGGCTATCGCCAATGAGCTTTGTCGTGGCCGCTTGGCCCTGGTGCTGGAGGGGGGCTATCACCTGGAGGCCCAGGCGTATTCTACTCTGGCCACCTTTGCTGCTCTCTTGGGCGACACGGCCATCGAGGACCCTTTCGGCTGCCGCGCTGGCCGCGGCCTGGACGCCGCCCTGCTGCAGACGGTGAAGCAGGTGCACGGGTTGGCGGGATGAAGGCCCGCCTTATTCAACGAAGCTCTGCGGGCTAAGGCCGGGCGATCTGTAAAAAACAAGGCACCCTGGCGAAGGTTGCAAAACCCTCGTCAGGGTGCCTTAGCAATTGGCCACCTATTCGGCGCTTGAAGGCGATCAGTCCCCACGTGCGGCCTCGCCCTCGTTGTCGAGAGCAATACCCCTGGCAACAGCGCCCGCCTGAGCTTGTTCCAGACTTTGGGCCAGCAAGGCCTGCCGCTTTTTCTTGGGCAATCGCTTGAACTGCTCGGCCCGCTTGTCCGCCCGCGCCAGCAGGCGCACCACCGCCGGCGAGCGCGGTTTGACCAGGGCAGCGCGTACCCGCGCCTCATCCTCTGGCGTCACCACAACCTCAGTCACGGCAGGAGGCATGGCCAGTTCTTGGGCCAGCAGAGCGACGGCAGCATCTACCTGCAGCAACCTTTGCTCTATCTCGGCGAGTTGTATCATTATCTCTTGCAAATGCTCTTGCGCCAGGGTAGATGGCTTCAGCGCAGCAAGTCGTTGGCTCATCTGCTATCACCTCGTCGCTAGACTTGGCCACAGCTATTGTAACACAGGTTATTCTGGAAATCAAGCGATGTTGCCGTAGGGCAGTGCCCGTGGCCTGCCGCCCAGATGTGTAGAACAGGACCGGCTGTGTAGGACAGGTTGCCAACCTGTCTTTTTATTAGGAACAGTTAGCAACCTGTTCTACGGCTATCGTCCAGGCGAGATTGCAACGCCGCCACAGCCGCCATGGGCACGAAGACGCTCCCCAGATCGGCGTGGGGCAGGATGCTGCCGCCGTGGAAGTCGCTGCCGCCCGTGGCCACCAGGCCGTACTTCTGGGCCAGGAGCAGCAGGCTTTGCGTCTCCTCTGGCAAATAGCCGGTGTAGTAAGCCTCCAGCCCCACTAGCCCGGCGGCGGTCAGCTCGTCCAGGAGGAGGGGGAGGTTCGCCAAGCCGCTGGGATGGGCCAGCGCCGGCAGCCCGCCCGCCCGTACGATGAGCCGCGTGGCCTCCACAGGCGTCAGCTTGTGGCGTTCCACGTAGGCTGGCCCCTCCCGGCCGATGTAGCGGTCGAAGGCCTGACTTACGTCGGTCACGTAGCCGCGCTCCACCAGGGCCTGAGCGACGTGCGGCCGCCCCACGGCGCCTTCTCCGGCCAGGGCGGCCACCCGCTGCCAGTCCAGGGGCATCCCCAGGCGGGCCAGCTTCTCCACCATGCGCCGGGCGCGGTCCCGGCGGAAGTCCCGCAGCTTACGCAGCACATCCTGGAGCTCGGCGTGGCGATAATCCACGTAGTAGCCCAGGATGTGCACCTCTGAAGCGCCATCACGCCTTACTCCTCGAAACGGTGGGCGTGATGGCGCTTCATCGCTGTGGGGAATATCGGTGTTGATTTCCACCCCGGGGATAGCTTCCAGACCGTGGCCGGCCGTGGCCAGGGCCTCGGCTAGGCCTTCCACGGAGTCGTGGTCGGTAATGGCGATGGTGCGCAGGCCGCGGTCTCGCGCCAGGGCGACCACCGCCGCCGGTGTATAGGCCCCATCGGAGGCGGTGGTGTGCAGGTGCAGGTCAACCTGACTGGTCAAATGGCGATCCTAGCTTCCCGCGCTGGGGAAAGGCTCTGCCGGTGGCGCTGCCGGCCGTGGCGGGCGGACATCCACACCCAGCGGCAGGCCGCTGGACTCCAGAGGCAGCTTCTCCACCAGGAACTTGATGGCTGTGCGTTCCTCCGCCTCGATGATCACGTCCACGAAGATAGGGATGCACACGATGTCAATGCTTTCGGGGGCCAGGTAGGTGCGCGCCACGGCCACGGCCTTCACGGCCTGGTTCACCGCCTCCGGGCCGATGGCCTGGACCTCTGCTCGCCCCTCCTGGCGAATCGTGCCGGCAATGGCGCCGGCCACCGCCGTGGGCTTAGAGCGTGCCGAGACCTTCAGGATAGCCATTTCCGTGCCTCCTTGTCGTATTGTTGATGTGCGATGATCAGATGGCTGCGGCGGGTTGTGCTCAGGAGAATGCCCGATGAAGTAGCAGTTCGGGCTCCCACGCCCGAACATCCGGCGGCATGGGAGCCGCCTCCGCTGACGATCCACTTACTCCGGGTTATTCCGCCTCAGCATCTGGTAAAAGTTGGTCAATCCGCCTGATGGCCGTGGCCCGGCCCGTGCTATCGTCCACGTCCACCAGAACGGCGTTAAAAACCACCGGCCCCTTGCCCACCACGAAACGGACAGGCAACTGGGTCAGGAAATGCCGCAGAATGGGCTGGATATCCCCGCCGATGACCGAGTTATACGGCCCGACCATGCCCACGTCGGTCACGAAGGCCGTGCCCTGGCGCAGCAGGCGAGCGTCGGCGGTGGCGATGTGCGTGTGCGTGCCCAGCACGGCGCTGACCCGGCCATCCAGGTGCCAGCCCATGGCGCTCTTCTCCGAGGTGGCCTCAGCGTGCATGTCCACGATGACCACCGGCGGAATATGGGGCAGCGTGGCCAGCAGACGATCCACCTCTCGAAAGGGGCAGTCAATGTCCACCAGGGTGACTCGCCCGCAGAGGTTGAGCACCAGTGCCCGGCCGCGCTGGCCCAGGTCCGCCACCCAGTGGCCGCGCCCCGGGGCGCCCGGCGGGTAGTTGGCCGGACGCAGGATGGGCGCCTCCGGGTGTTGCTCCAGGTAGGGGATGATCTCCTTCTGGTCCCAGATGTGGTTGCCCGAAGTCAGAACGTCCACCCCGGCGGCAAACAGCTCGGCGGCGGTGGGCGGCGTGAGGCCGCGCCCCCCGGCGGCATTTTCCCCGTTGGCGATGACCAGGTCAACGCCCTCGGCGGCGCGCAGGCCGGGCAAGATGGCCTTCACGGCGTGACGACCCGGCCGCCCGATGACATCGCCCACCATCAAGACACGCATAGGCAAACCCGTAAGTGGGACGCGGAAGAACGCGGATGGCCGCAGATAAACACAGATAATTATGATTTTTCTGCGTTCATCCGCGTTTATCTGCGTCCCCTCTCACCCCCGGCGCTCATTTGGCGTAATCTACGGCCCGCGTTTCCCGGATGACCGTGACCTTGATCTGGCCGGGATAATCCAGGCTCTCCTCCACGCGGCGGGCGATGTCGCGGGCCAGGCGCACGGCCCCCAGATCGTCAATGGCCTCGGGCTTGACCAGGATGCGCACCTCGCGCCCCGCCTGAATGGCGAAGCACTTCTCTACGCCCTCGAAGGAGTTGGCCACCGTCTCCAGGGCCTCCAGTCGCTTGATGTAGCTCTCCAGGGTCTCGCGACGCGCCCCTGGGCGGGCACTGGAGATGGCATCGGCGGCCTGGACGAGGATGGCCTCGACGGTCTGCGGCTCCTCCTCGGTGTGATGAGCGGCGATGGCGTGCACCACTTTGGGCGACTCGTTGAAGCGCTTGGCCAGCTCGGCACCGATGAGGGCGTGCGGGCCTTCCACCTCGTGATCCACCGCCTTGCCGATGTCGTGCAGCAGGCCGGCTCGCCGGGCCACCTTCACGTCGGCGCCCAGCTCCGCGGCCATCATCGCCGCCAGGTTGGCCGTCTCGATGGAGTTAAGCAGCACGTTCTGGCCGTAGCTGGTGCGAAACTGCAGCCGCCCCAGCAGCTTGACGAGCTCCGGGTGCAGGTTGTGGATGGCCAGCTTCAGGGCCGTTTGCTCGCCCACCTCCCGGATGACGGCGTCCACTTCTTCTTTGGCCTTCTTGACCACTTCCTCGATGCGGGCCGGATGGATGCGACCATCCAGGATGAGCTTGTTCAGGGCCACCCGGGCCACTTCCCGGCGCACCGGATCGAAGGTGGAGAGGATCACCGCCTCTGGCGTGTCGTCCACGATCAGGTCTACGCCGGTGGCCATCTCCAGGGCGCGGATGTTACGCCCCTCCCGGCCGATGATGCGGCCCTTCATGTCCTCGTTGGGTATGGGCACTACGGAGACGGTGGTCTCGGCTACCTGATCGGAGGCCAGGCGCTGGATGGACGTGGTGATGACCTCCCGCGCCCGGCGATCGGCCTCCTCTTTGGCCTCGGCCTCGATCTCGCGGATGCGGCGCGCGGCGTCCTGGCGAACTTCCGCCTCCACTGCCTTCAGGAGGAGCTCCTTGGCTTGGTCACGGGAGAGGGCGGCGACGCGTTCCAGTTCTTTCAGTTGCTGTTGCTTGATGGTCTCGATGTCGGCTTTGGCCTGATCCAGCTCCTTCTCCCTGGTCTGCAGGGTCCGTTCGCGGCGCTCCATGGCCTCCGTCTTGCGATCCAGGTTCTCCTCTTTTTGCTGCAGGCGCCGATCCTGGCGTTGCAAGTCCGCCCGGCGCTGTTGGATTTCTGTTTCGGCGGCGGCGCGGATTTTCAGGGCTGTGTCCTGGGCCTGTATGGTGGCTTCCCGCTCTTTGTTTTTGGCCTCGGCCAGTAGGCGTTGGATTTCTGCCTGAATGGACTTGATCTCCGTCGCCGAGCGGTATTGTTTGAACAGGTAGCCCAGGATGAAAGCAATCACCGCCACGAGGATGCTTTCCACCAGGGTTATAAGAACATCACTAGCCAATTTTCACCTCGCTATCTGCTGATGACGTCAAGGGACCTGGGGACGCGGATGAACGCTGGCTGCGCACGCAGATTTTACGCAGGTAGCAAGTAGACAAGGGGTAAGTAGACAAGGCCCCTTCGGAGCTCAAGGCAAATCTTGCTACTTGTCTACTTATTTACTTGTTTACTCAACCACGTCCTCAAACTCACGCTTCACCTGTATCTGGTTGGCTTGCTGCTCTTGCCACAAACGTCGCACTGTAGCGTGCACGGTCTCGTAGTCAAAACCGCGGCGCAGCAGATAGTCCCCCAATTGGCGGCGGAAGGTGTTGTAGTCCAGACCGGCCAGGGCGCGCACCTTGCGCTGAGCGGCCAGGTAGGCGCTCTCCGCCTCATCTACGTCCAGGGCGGCATCTATCGTGGTGGCGTCCACGCCCTTTTGCTGCAACTCCCGGCGCAGCAGGCGCCGCCCGCGAGGGTTGAAGGTCTCCCGGTTCTCCACCCAGAACTGGGCGAAGGCAGCATCGTCCAGGAGGCGGGCGGTGTTCAGCCGCTCCACCACCTGCTCGATGACGGCCGGAGCGACCTTCTTGCTCGTCAGGTGGCGGCGGACCTCGCTCTCACTGCGGGGGCGATAGGACAACAAACGCAGGGCGCTGGCATAGGCGCGCTCGAAATTATCGTTGGCTATAAGCTGCTCGATCTCCGCATCGGCGAGAACCTGCCCCCGCCGCAAACCAGCCTGCACCACCACCTCCAGAGCCACGCCGCAAACGAAGGCCCCGTCCACGTAGAGGTTGGCCCGCCGGGTATTCTTTTTCTGGACCTCGATAGCTGTGATCGTACCTGCCACAGTGCACTCCTTTCTAAAAGGCAAAAAGACAGCCGGATACAGGCTGTCTTGCAAGCGGGTCTCGTTGGCGATGGCAATTGGGCCCCGGCGTGGCCGGCTGAGCGTGTATCGCCCCCGGTCGAAAGGGTATAAAGACCCTATCTCGGCCACAGGGCGAGCACCAGCCCCACCAACGTGGGGGCCAGGGCGTCCCAGGGTAGTGTAGCCTCGTCCCTTGCGGGCGCTGTCAGCCTATCCGCAAAACTTGTAGCCTAGGACCTTGCCCCGCCCGGCGGGGGGCCGTGCGCGGCCTGCCCGTAAAACGCCCACGAGGGGCTATGCTACCAGTTGTCGGATAGGTTCTAAGCTACACAACTACCTGAGTACCCGAGGACTAAACCGCCAATCGCTAACGAATTAAACGGGAGGAGAACTCCTCCCCAGGGGTTCTCAGAACGCCGGCCTCAAGCGAGCTAATCGCGAGGGTGTCTGGAGATGGCTCAACGTGATGCGTGATGCGTGATACGTGATACGTGATACGTGATACGTGAACTCACGTATCACGTATCACGTATCACTTCCCAGACACCCTCCAAGACTTCTAGAAATTAGCGTCAAGGCGCCCTGTGAATCACCAAAGGTCATGGCCTGCAAGACATAAAGCCGTACTGCTTTGATTATACAACAAAATTAGCGGTTTGGCAAGACCTGGTGAGCTCGCCCGCTGGAAATGACCTCTAAAATATTGACAAACGCTCTGCGGCTATGGTACAATGTGTTTAGCGTCAAATGGCACCCGGGAGGGAGAGCAAAATGCAGCCCTGGCCCTTGGCGTGCTGTGACCTGAAGATGGTTCTTACCGGCAACTGGCAGCCTGAGCGACGGTTGTCTGGGCGTTCCCCGCCCGGATGACGGTCGCTTTTTGTTTGTGGGGATGTTGGCAGCCAGGACAAGGCACAAGCCGGCTTCAAGCCGACTGCCAGATCATTAGCCGACGAATTCATTCGCGGCAGTCCGGCGGCCCAAAGGACTGGCATGAATAGCGCCGACGTCGTTGACTTGTACACCCAGTTGACTGATCTCGGGATAGAAGTGTGGCTCGATGGCGGCTGGGGCGTGGACGCCTTGCTGGGCGAACAGACACGCCCCCACGCCGACGTAGACATCGTTGTCCAGCAGAAAGACGTGCCCAAGCTGCGTGAGTTCTTGGCGAGGCAAGGTTACGTAGATGTACCGCGGGACGACACGCGGGCCTGGAACTTCGTCTTGGGCGATCAGCGTGGTCGCCTGGTGGACGTACACGTCGTCACGCTGGATGCCGCCGGCAACGGTCTCTACGGGCCTGTAGAAAAGGGCGTGATGTATCCGGCCGGGTCGCTGACGGGCCGCGGGGTCATTGCTGGCTACGCCGTGCAGTGCATCTCGGCCGAGCACATGGTGCAGTTTCACACCGGGTATAAGCTGCGGGAGACGGATTTCCAGGACGTGGCCGCTCTGTGCGCCCGCTTTGGTCTTGCTTACCCCGCAGAATATACTAGAGCTGTCGCAGCATAAACCGGTAGCCACAGAATCACACAGAAAGACACAGAATGGGTATTTACGCGCCGGCTCACGTGATTTTTTCTGTGGGTTTCTGTGTTTTTCTGCGGCTGAATCCCCGTCCAGGAGCGAGGAGGAGGTCAGTTGCCGCCAAGACAGCCACAATCTGACTGGCCGCGACGGCTGGCGGCGCTGCTCTTGGGCCTGCTGGTAGCGGCGGCTTGCCAGTCGCCGTCGCCCGCGGCCGTGCCCAGCCCAACGCCGACGAGCCCGGCCCGGCCAGGCCCCACCGCCACGCCCCCAACCAGGCCTGAACCAACATACGAACCGCAAGCGAGGAGCACCATGACCAACCTGATTCCCCAGCCTGTCGCCGTCAAACCGGCGGCCGGCACGTTCACTTTGGCCGCCGGCGCCAACATCTACGTTGCGCCAGGCACAGCCGAGCTAACCGCCATCGGCCGCTACCTGGCCGACAAGCTCAACCCTTCGACAGGGTACGGCATCCAGGTGCTGGCGACCAGCGGTGCGCCGGCACAGGGCATCTATCTCACCACGGTCGGTGGCGATCCGGCCCTGGGCGAGGAAGGATACGAACTAACCATCACCAACGATTTGGTCACCCTGGTGGCTTATCGGCCGGCCGGACTGTTCCGCGGCCTGCAGACCATCAGACAACTGCTGCCCCCGGCGATCGAGAGCCCAATGGTGCAGCCTGGCCCGTGGCCCATGCCGGCCGGGACTATTCGCGACTATCCGCGCTTTGCCTGGCGCGGCGCCATGCTGGACGTGGCCCGGCACTTCTTCTCGGTCAACGATGTCAAACGCTACCTTGACCTGCTGGCCTACTACAAGCTGAACCGCTTCCACCTACATCTGACCGACGATCAGGGTTGGCGCATCGTGATCAACTCCTGGCCCAAGCTGGCGACTTACGGCGGCAGCACGCAGGTCGGCGGTGGCGCGGGTGGCTATTACACCCAGGCCGAATACGCCGCCATCGTTGCTTACGCCCAAAGCCGCTACATCACGGTCATCCCCGAAATTGATACGCCGGGGCACACCAACGCCGCTCTCGCCTCCTATGCGGAACTGAACTGTAACGGGATAGCGCCGGCACTGTACACGGGCACTAACGTCGGCTTCAGCTCCCTTTGCACCAGCAAAGAGCTGACCTACCAGTTCCTGGACGACGTGCTCAAAGAGCTGGCCGCCCTGACGCCCGGCCCCTACCTCCACATCGGCGGCGATGAGGCGCAAGCCACCAGGCCGGACGACTACGTGAGCTTCATCGAACGAGTGCAGACCATCGTGCAGGCGCACGGCAAGCAGATGATCGGCTGGGAAGAGATCGCCCAGGCCAGGCTGCTGCCCACCTCGGTAGTGCAGCACTGGCACAGTGATTTGGCACAAAAGGCCGTGCCGCAGGGGGCCAAAGTCGTCATGTCGCCGGCGTCCAGGGCCTATCTGGACATGAAGTACGATGCGGCCACATCCCTGGGACTGGACTGGGCGGGATACATTGAGGTGCAGGAGGCGTACGACTGGGACCCGGCCCAGGTGGTGAGCGGCGTGGCGGAAAGCGCCATTCTGGGCTTGGAGGCGCCTCTCTGGTCAGAAACGATCAAGACCATCCGCGACATTGAGTTCCTGGCCTTCCCCCGGCTGCCTGGTTACGCCGAGATCGGCTGGTCTCCGGCGGCGCAAAGAGACTGGAATGAATACCAAGTCCGCCTGGGGGCGCACGGACCGCGGTTAGCGGCACTGGGGGTGAACTTCTATCGCTCCCCACAGGTGCCCTGGCCGTGAATCTGCTGTTAGCGTGCTCAGCGGTGAGACCCAGTTGTCTGGCGGAAAACTGCATGACCCTGAAAATGGCCTCTAAAGTATTGACAAGCGCCTGTGTCTATGGTATACTATGATTAGCGTCAGATGACGCCCGTGAGGTCTACTAACCTAGCGTAGCGCAGTTGTTTGCTTTGTTGGTGGCAGTAGCCCCAGGAGAGCAGGAATGCAGACCTTGCTCTTGGTGTGCTGTGACCTGAAGACTACGGCTGTTGCAGGCAACTGGCTTGTCCTTGAGCGGCGGTTGTCCGGGCTTTCCCTACCCGGATGACGGCCGCTTTTTGTTTTGTGGAGATTTGGGTGATTTTGAGACAAGACTCCCATTCGGACAAAACTGTGAAAGTCGCAAGCCTGCCGAAGTCTGAATGGTCAACACCTGATCAGGGGGTGATGACATGGGATTCTTGAAGAACATCACACGCCGTTTCACGAAGGATGACGAGTCCAGTGGCGAGGTACATTATCGCCGCGGCGAAGCCGCCCTGGACGCC
>Ga0194119_10009690_pt1 | contig 12857 bp, 19 predicted proteins | sample TA2MahC100mmetaG_FD_148620 | JGI IMG/M metagenome (GOLD analysis project Ga0194119, IMG submission 148620) | Freshwater microbial communities from Lake Tanganyika, Tanzania - TA2015018 Mahale Deep Cast 100m | ecosystem: Environmental > Aquatic > Freshwater > Lake | place: Tanzania: Lake... | reverse complement strand
GGCTAGCCCATTGCCTGAGTACATGCTGCACCTGCCGGGCGGTGATACAAAGATCCTGTGCCGTAGTTTTGAGAACTGGAGCCGCATCATCGGCCTCAACTTGGCATGGGTGCTGGCGGATGAGATCGACACCGTGACGCCAAGCATCGCCAACAAGGCGTTCCCCAAGATCCTTGGCCGCTTGCGTGCCGGCAACGTGCGGCAGTTTGGGGCTGCATCGACACCTGAGGGTTTCCGGTGGATGTGGAACACCTTCGGCAGTGACGAAGCCAAAGCCAGGCCAGACCGGCATCTAATCAAGATGCGCACTGCCGATAACCCGCACCTGCCGCCGGACTTTATTGAGCGGCTAGAGGCCAACTACGACCCCAGCCTGCTGCGGGCGTACCTGGACGGCGAGTTCGTCAACCTGACGACAGGGCAGGTCTATGACCGCTTTGACCGCATCAAACATGTCACCATCGAGCTGCCGGACACTGACCGCGAGCCGTTGCGTATCGGCGTTGACTTCAACGTTGGCAATATGTCAGCCGTCATTGCCGTCAGGCTTGGCAGCAGCCTGCTGGTCATTGATGAGATCAGCGGCGCACACGATACCGATGACCTGGCGCAAGAGATCATCAGGCGTTACCCACAGCGGCGCATGTACGTCTACCCAGATGCCAGTGGCGGCAACCGCAGCACCAATGCAAGCCAGACCGACATCAACATCCTTGAGAGCTATGGCATGTCCAATCAGTCACCGCGTGCCAATCCTCCCGTCCGTGATCGGGTGGCTGCTGTTCAAGCTTTGCTGGAAAACGGCAAAGGGCAGGTCCGGTTGCAGGTGTCAGAAACTTGCAAGCGGGTGATCGAGTGCCTAGAGCTGCAGTGCTACACCGACAAGGGCGAGCCGGACAAGGACGCCGGCTTTGACCACATGAACGATGCACTGGGCTACCTGGTCTGGCGGGAGTTCAATCCGCTGCACGCTGGTGCCGGTCGCGGAACTGGCGTAAGGCTGTATTGACCACGGCGGCATGGGGTGGCATCCTGTGGGTGTCCAACACCATTCCACCCCATGATCAACAACCGCTGGATCAACCGCGCCGCTGTGCTTGTCATCATGTTTGGCTTTTACGGCATCGGCATGGCCGCTGGCCGTGATCAAGCCACCATGGCGCACCACAACCATCCCGCCTGTCATCCAAACCTGAAGCCGTAAACTAAACTCATCGAATAGTGGGTCCGCTGTGTACACCGGATACAACTTCTACGACCGGCCACTAGCGCAGCGGACTGTCACAAAAGTCCAAGACCCGAACACGGCATGGTTTGCGCAAGAGCCGCATTGGATTTTGATTGAAGACCTGCTGCAGGGCACCTACGGGATGCGTCGCAAGCATCGCCGGTATCTGCCGCAAGAACCGCGTGAACTGGACGAGTCCTATGACAACCGCCTAGCACGCAGCGTGGTGCCGCCGTACTATGTCCGCCTTGAGCGGATGCTGGCAGGGATGCTCACACGCAAGCCAGTCCGGCTTGACGACACGGCTGATGCCATCCGCGAGCAACTGTTTGATGTTGACCTGCAAGGTAATGACCTCAATGTCTGGACCTACGAAACCACGCGCAAAATGGTCCGCTATGGCCACGTTGGTGTCTTGGTGGATGCACCGGCTTCTGGGGGTAGACCCTATTGGGTGAGCTACACGCCTAGGCAAATCCTTGGCTGGCGCACCGAGCAGCAGGAAGGCAAGCAGGTGTTGACGCAGCTCAGGCTGTCAGAGGTGGTCACCGTGCCCGATGGTCTATATGGCGAAAAGGAAGTGCAGCAGATCCGGGTGCTGACGCCTGGTGAATACCAACTGCACCGCAAGGATGACAACAGCGACTTTCAGATTGTCGATGAAGGCCGCACTAGCCTCAGCGAGATCCCGTTCAGCGTCGCCTATGCACAGCGGCATGGCTTCATGGAAAGCCGCCCGCCGCTTGAGGATATTGCCGAGCTGAACCTGAAGACCTATCAGATCCAGTCCGACCTCGACAATCAGCTTCACATCAGCGCCGTGCCGATGCTGGCGTTTTATGGCTTCCCGTCAGCAGCAGAGGAGGTCAGCGCTGGTCCTGGCGAGGCGATTGCATTTCCGGCTGATGGCCGTGCTGAATACATCGAGCCAGCAGGTAAGAGCTTTGAAGCGCAATTTAAGCGGTTGGAACAGTTAGCATCGCAGATCAATGAGCTTGGCCTGTCGGCAGTCCTTGGTCAAAAGCTGACTGCAGAAACCGCCGAGGCAAAACGCATTGACCGCAGCCAGGGCGACAGCACCATGATGGTCATTGCGCAAAACGTGCAGGACATGATCGATAACTGCCTGCAATACCACGCGCAGTACCTCGGCAACGCAACTGCTGCCGGTAGCGCTTATGTCAACCGCGACTTCCTTGGCGCACGCCTTGAGCCGCAAGACATTCAAGCACTGCTGTCGCTTTACACCGCTGGCACCATCAGCCAGGAAACGCTGCTGACCGAACTGGCAGAAGGCGATGTCCTTGGCGATAATTTTGATGTAGACGAAGAGCTTGAGGCTACATCCAATGCGGGGCTTGACGTATCGTCTACTGGACTGGCTGACAGACTGGTTGGTGGCGCTGATGATCTTGGTGGAACCGAAGAAACCGAGGCGACCGGGGATTGATTACACAATGTGCAAGCTGCCTGATGAGGTGCTTGCCGTGGTGCGCATGAAGTATTACCGAAACGGCAAAGCTGATGAGGTAGACGAAATGGTGATCATGGAAGACGGCCAGAATGGTTTTGATGCGTTTGCTGCAGCGGTCCGTGGTGCATTGACACGCGGCGCTGATGTAAGCATCAGATCGCAGTACCGGCCAGATCAGCTAGGGATTCTGGGATGAGCACACCAGAAGCGCTATACCGCAATGCGATTGACCTAAACCGCTACAGCAACTCAGTAGCTAGGCGCATCATCAATGCTTACAACGACATCATCATTGATGCGGTCAATCAACTACGCACCATTGATGAGCTTGCCGCACCAGTCAAGGCTGCACGGCTGCGCGGTATTCTTGCGCAGCTCAAAGAGTCATTAGCCACTTGGTCAGGCGATGCTACCGAGCTGACTGCTGCCGAGCTGCAAGGCATCGCGCAGTTGCAGTCTGAGTTTGTCACCGATCAGCTAGCCAAAGCGTTACCAATTGGCGCTCGTGATGCAGTGCGCACCGTCGAGATCAGCCCGCAGTTTGCGCAGTCTGTGGTAACGACCGACCCAACACAGATCAACGTGGTAGCGCTATCGGATGACCTGTTTGCAGCCGTGCAAGGCGCACCACAAACCTTTGCATTGACCGCTGCCCAGGGTGCGACCATCACGCTGCCCAATGGTGAAGTGGTCAGCAAAGCCTTTCGCGGCATTGCCGTTGATCAAGCTGAGCGGTTTAATCAAGTGGTAAGGCAAGGACTCCTTACCGGCGAACCGACACCCGAGATTGCTAAGCGGTTGATCGGTAACCTGCAGTTTGGCGAACGTGCCCGCAATGTCAGACAGCTCATCGCTGCAGGTGGTCAGGCCACAGCCGTTGCCGACAATCAAATCATGGCACTGGTGCGTACTAGCGTTAACCAAGTAGCGAACAGCGCCAGCCAGCAGGTCTATGAGGCGAATCAAGACATCACTAAAAAGTATCGCTATGTGGCAACACTGGATACCCGCACCAGCAGCATTTGTCGTGCATTGGATGGGCGAGAGTTTGAATACGGCAAAGGACCAATGCCGCCGCAGCATTTCAATTGTCGCAGCACTACCGTGCCGGTCATCGACTACAAAGAGCTAGGCTTTGATCCGCCGCCGACTGGTAGACGCGCAGCAGCAGGCGGCCAGGTGCCAGCAGACAAAACCTACGGTCAGTGGCTTGCTGATCAAGACCTACCAACCAAGGCCAAGGCATTAGGCGCAGGCAAGGTGGCCTATTTTGACAAGCTCTCCAAGAAATACGGTCCAACCAATGCCATTGCCAAGCTTGTGCGTGATGATGGCAGTGAACTAACCTTGAATCAACTCAGGGCACGGTATGGACCTTAAGTACACCTACGCAAATGGCCGCAAGGCGACCGAGTTTATGCTGCATGACGGCATTGAGGCGCGATATGTCTTGCATCCTGATGGCAGCAGCGGTTGGTATGACCGGCAAGGCTTAGCATTGATGCAGCCCTCAGTTGCTGACGATGGCCAAGAAAATGACGGCAGCCCAGAAGAAAGTGGGCAAAGTAATGGGCGAGTACAAAGCCGGAGCACTCAAAAGCGGCAAACCCGGACCCGGCAAGGGACCAAAGGTCAAAAGCCGTAAGCAGGCAATCGCCATTGCACTGTCTGAAGCTGGCATGAGCCGCAAGCAACCCAAGGGTAAAAAGAAATGAAACGCGGTGATCGAGTTAGCTGGAACTACCAAGGCACGCGTGCCTTTGGCGTCATCACCAGCATCGGCGGTGAACGAGCGACTATACCCACGCGCAGCGGTGGCAGTGTCACCCGCGTCGGCAGCCAGGATGACCCGATTGTGCGGATCAAGTCTGAGTCAACCGGCAATGCGGTTATCAAGAAGCGTTCAGAGCTGAAGCCAGCACCACGGCGATGAGCATCACCTATCGCGGCGAAGAGTTTGAGGGCTACAACAAGCCCAAGCGGACGCCGAAGCATCCGACCAAATCGCACGCGGTACTAGCCAAGGATGGCGATACGGTCAAGCTGATCAGGTTCGGCCAGCAGGGCGTCAGCGGCAGCCCTGCACGCGAAGGCGAATCTGCCGCAGCCAAAGCTAGGCGTGCATCATTCAAGGCAAGGCACGCCAGCAACATCGCTCGGGGAAAGATGTCACCGGCTTACTGGGCGGACAAGGTGAAGTGGTAGCAGTCTCTTGACGGTGTATCCACGTCTTCAGCTCGCAGATATAACGCCTCAGGTCATGTGCCCTAGCCGCGTGCCAGCCGTTGCCGGTCTTGCGATACAAGTGCTCGTGCCGGTCAATGGCATCAAGCGTTTGCTTGATTAGCGGGTTCCATGGTTCCCGCACTGGCGTATTCCACTCACGTTTTGACATGGCGCGAGCGAGCCATTACGATGACAGCGTAATTAAGCCTGCGGCTTATCCATGTCTGATGAACAACAAACCCAGGAGCCTGCGGCTACCGGGGGTGACAATAACGAGGCGCTGCAACGCAGCGTTGAGGCACTTGAGCGCAAAAACAAAGAACTGATCGCTGAATTGCGTGCAGCAAAGAAAGCCCCATCAGTGCCCGATGGCGTTGATGTTGACGAGCTACTGGAGTTCAAGCGCAGCTATGAACAGCAGCAGCTTGAATCACAAGGCAAATACGCCGAAGCCAGACAAGCTCTGGAGCAGCAGTTCCGTGAGGCGACGGCGCAAAAGGATCAGCGCATTGCAGATCTTGAAGCCCGTGTCCGTGAACTAGAAGTCACACCAGCAGTCACTGCATTGGCTGACATCGTGCACGATCCTGACATGGTGCTAAAGACCAAGCTCAAGCCCGAAGCAATCGAGCGTGAGCCTGATGGCACCGTCGTTGTGGTTGATGGCTATGAGCGCAAACCTGTCGCGGAATGGGCTAAACAAACCTTGCCTGCATGGATGCAAAAGCAACCCAAGCCGCAGGGCAGTGGCGCTCCGTCTAGCGGTGCAACAGGTGGCAGCATCCCGGCTGGCATGACTAATCCTTTCAACCGTGATTCATTCAATCTGACAGAACAAGCACGGCTATTTAGAACAGATCGTGACCTGTATGAAAGAATGAAAGCAACAGCTAACCGCTAAGCTGTTGTCACCGGCTGCGCTGGTGAATAGGGCTGCGCCCACACCCGTAAATCCATTTTTGGTGATTCATCATGGCGACTCTTCGCTCTGACATCATCATCCCAGAGGTTTTTACGCCTTACGTCATCGAACAAACCACCCAGCGTGATGCCTTCCTGGCTAGCGGTGTGGTGCAGCCGATGGCTGAGCTGAACGCTACTGAGGGTGGTGACTTCGTTAACATTCCACACTGGAAAGCCAACCTGTCTGGTGACTTCGAGGTGCTGTCTGATAGCAGCTCGCTGACCCCTGGCAAAATCACTGCTGACAAGCAAGTCGGCGTGATCCTGCACCGTGGCCGTGCTTTTGAGGCTCGTGACCTGGCTGCTCTTGCTGCCGGTTCTGACCCCATGGCCGCTATCGGCGCCAAGATCGCTGATTATGTTGCCAACCAGCGCCAGAAGGACCTGCTGTCCTGCTTGGCTGGTGTGTTCGGCAGCCTTGGCGGCACCACTAGCGCCGCTGCTTTCTTTGGCCTGACCATCGACGGCGAATCGGGTGATACCCCTACCACCCTGTCGCCTCGTCACGTTGCCGAAGCCAAGGCTCTGCTTGGCGATCAAGGTGACAAGCTGACCGCTATTGCAATGCACAGCAAGGTCTACTACGACCTGGTTGAGCGCAAGGCGATCGACTATGTGACCGCCGCCGAGGCTCGCACCACGACTGACAACCAAACTCCTGATGTGTTCGCTGGCAGCATTGCCGGCGCCTACGCAGGTAGCCTCAGTGTCCCGACCTATTGCGGTTTGCGCGTCATCGTTTCTGATGATGTGCAAGTGGATAGCAATGAGTACGCCACCTACTTCTTTACCCAAGGCGCTGTTGCCTCGGGTGAGCAGATGGCCATGCAGACCGAAACCGACCGTGACATCCTCGCCAAGAGCGATGCCATGTCGATCGACCTGCACTACTGCTATCACCCTGTTGGCGCTAAGTGGGGCGTGACCACCACCAACCCGACCCGCGCACAACTGGAGACCGTCGGCAACTGGTCGAAGGTGTACGAACTCAAGAACCTTGGGATCGTGCGTGCCACCAACACTTCTAACATGGATTGATAGGAGGCACTAACCATGGCATCTATTTTTGAACTGGAGAAGCCCGTTTTTGGGCGTTCTAACCAGAGCCTGACCGTTGTTGCTGCATCTGATGCAGACACCGAGCTGACCGCCGCCCAATCGGTGAACAGCTTGGTGATCATGACCCCTGGCGCTGCTCGTGACGTTGACACCGCTTCGGCGGCTGCAATTGTTGCCGAGCTTGGCGATGGCGTCCGCGTTGGCACCAGCTTCTCGCTGACCATCCGCAACGAGGCTGCCGCTACTCATGCCATCACCTTGGTGGCTGGCAGTGGCGTCACCCTGGCTACCGATAACACCAACACCGTGGCTGCGGCTAACACCCGTCAGTTCATCGGTCGCGTGACTGCTATCGGCACGCCTGCAATCACCATCTACAGCCTGCCCGCAGGCACCCACTGATGGGATTGTTTGCCTTTCGCAGGCAACGTGAAAAGGAGGCTGCTGCTAACGCGGCGGCCTCTCTTTCTGCGTCAGAACCTGCACCTAAACTAGAACTAGAGGAGGCGCCGACCGATGGCAGTAGTAATCGTGGCCACGCCAGGCGCGGCAAACGCAAACTCGTACCTGACGCTGGCTGATGCGCAGGCCATCATTGATGGCTTTGTGCAGGATCCTGATGTACAACACTGGAACAGCGGCAACAACGACAGCCGCAATCGTGCGTTGTTTACCGCTACGCAACGGCTGGACCGTGAACGTTTTTTAGGTGCCCGTGCTACTGATACACAGGCGCTGCAATGGCCGCGTACTGGTGTGCGCAAACCTGATACCTATATCAACACCTATGCTGTTGGGTTTCCGTTTCGCATCACTACGGACTACTTCACGGATACCGAAATCCCGCAGCAAATCAAGTATGCACAAGCTGTGCTGGCGGCGTATTTGCACAACAACACCAGCGGCCTTGGCTTGAGCGGCCTTGAGGACTACAAAAATGTCAAGATTGGCAGCCTTGACGTGACGCCTAACCTTGGTTACGGCGCAGTCGGTGCTGACCGTGTGCCGCCATTGATGGAAAGATACCTGACTGGGCTTAGAATCAGTGGACCAGGCAACTTCTCAATTCGCCGGAGCTGATCATGGGTTACAAGTACCCCGGTGCTGAATACATCAGTGACACCAGCGCCCATACTGGCCGCTTTGGCAAGATCGTGTCGCTTGAATCTGGCACTATCATCAGCGCCTTGACCGCACTGGACTACAGCGGTAATGCACTGACTTCTGTGGTGCTGGACCCTAGCTGTGAGCTTGAGGGTGTCTTCACCAGCATCACGTTGTCGGCTGGCTCCGTGGTCGCCTATAAGCTCTGATGGCACTTGCGGATTCGCTGCGGTCAGTTGCCAGCAAGCTGATGGCAAAGTTTGGTGGCGATGTGACGATCCGCATTGTGACGCCAGGAGCCTATAACACCACAACTGGTGCCATCACCGAAACCGTTGCCGATACCGGGATTAAGGGCGTGCTGGAGGATGTCAGCGTCCGTGAGGTCAACGAGCTAGTGCAGGCTGGCGACAAGCGGCTTATCATTGCAGCATTGGATCTGAACGGCACTGTGCCAGACACGGTTGACCGTGTGGTGATTAATAGTGTCAGTCATCAAATCATTCGCGTTGATACCATCGAGCAGGACAATACAGCGATCACCTACGAGCTGATCCTGAGGGCATAACCATGGCACGACGGATCAACCTAGTTGACTTTGGCAACTACAGCCTGCAGAAGTACGAGCAGCTCTTACGGGCGACGGTGTTTGAGACTGATAGCAGGCTGAAGCAAGAAAGCCCTGTCGATACTGGTCGCTTTCGTTTGAGCTGGGCAGTTAGCGAGCAGGGTACACCTGGCTACGACGCTGGTCCGCAGACAACGCCTAGCGCAATTACGCCGCCTCGCAAGCTGGATTACCAGATGGAGCGTGCTGGCAATGTGTACCACATCCACAACAACCTGCCCTATGCCGAGCGATTGGCTGGCGGCTGGTCTACGCAGGCACCAGCAGGCTGGACTGATCGTATCGCCCGTGAAATGAGTGCATGGGCTAAGCAGCAGGCTGATCGCATTGGGAGGCAAGACTAATGGCAGCCGTCAACCTCAACACCATCCGCTCAACCATTGAAGGCAGGCTTGCTACTGAGTTGGCGTTAGCACCAGCAATTCCGGTTGTATTTCACAATCAACCCTCGACCCCAACGCCTAACAGCTCGTTTGTCCAATGCCTTGTCAGCTTTGGCAACAATAACTTTCTCACAATGGGCGGCACCACTGGCAGCAGCAACAGCGTCATCGGTGTCATTGTCATAAATGTCTTTACGCCTAAGGGTGTTGGACCCGGCGCTAATCTGACAATAGGCAAGCGCATCCGTGACCTTTACAATAGGCAGGTAGTCAGTAGCGTTCATTTTGATCCGCCTACTGGACCCGAGGTGGTGGCATCGCCAGCTCCAGAGGGTTACTTCCAAACACAGGTCAGATTGACCTTTGAAACCTTCGAGGATCTCTAGCCATGGCCTTTTACAGGGGACAGCAGGGCAGCGTCAAGTTTGACGACGCTGGCGCTACCGGCGTCACGATCGCTAGCACTCGCTCGTGGTCTCTGACCGTTGAGAAGGAGTCGCTGGACACCACCGCTCTGGGTGCTACCTACCGCGCCAATGTCGGCGGCCTAATCAGCGGCAGCGGCACCTGTGAGGTGCTGTACACCGCCAGCAGCGCCGATGAAACCAACGTGTTCATCGAGCACGTCAATACAGCTAACGACGAAGGCATTGCTCTGTTCGAGCTGTTCCTTGACACCACCGGCACCAAGAAAATCACCTTTGATGGGGTGATCACCTCGGCTGAATACTCCGCTACCGTGGGTGAAATTGAAGTGATCACGATCAACTTCGTCACCAACGGCGCCATCACGCTGGACATCTGATCATGGCTTTTTATCGCGGGCAACAGGGCACGGTCTTTTTTGATAAGGCTGGCAGTGGCGGTCTTTCCGAGATCGCTGCGGTGCGGTCTTGGTCTATGACCGTTGAAAAGGAATCGCTCGACGTGACCGATCACGGCGACACCTACCGCGCCAACGTAGGCGGCCTGATCAGCGGTTCGGGCACCATTGAGCTGATGTACGACGCCCCTGGGTCTGGTGACAAGCTGGACCTGATCAAGGATGTCAATCAGGTCACCGACGAAGCCGATGCAGCGTTTGAGCTGTATCTGGATGAAACCGGCGGCAAAAAGATCACCGGCACCTTGGTGGTGACAGGTTCGGAGTATTCCGCTACTGTTGGCGAGATCGAGATCATCACGGTCAACTTTGTTACTTCTGGGGCGCTGACCCTCAGCATCTAATGCCTGCATCACAACGTGCGGTTGACCTGCTCACCGCAGCCTTTGACCTGAATCAAAGGCGCAAGTTTGAGGTGAAGACCGATAGCGGTGATGTGGTGATGACGCTTTATTTCAAGCCTATCACCCGCGCCGACCGCAAAAAGGCGACCACACTAGCTGGTTCCGATGAAGCGCTGGAAATCAGCACGCAGTTGCTGTGCCAGATGGCTGAGTTGGAAGATGGCAGCAAGGCATTTGCGCCGGCTGATGCGGCCAAGCTGCAACGTGAGCTGCCCGAGCGTGTATTGAACGAGCTTGAGCTGTTTCTGTTTGGCCTTGGTGATGGCGCTGGGCTTGAAGAGGCAAAAAAAGACTAGAGGAAGACTCCTGGCTATTCTTTGAGTTCTTCCTTGCAACTGAACTAGGCATGACCGTCAGCAAGCTGCGTACTGAGCTGACCGATGCAGAGTTTGTGCATTTCGCGGCGTATTACGAGGTCAAAGGCAGACGTGAAAAAGAAGCCATGGATAAAGCGCGGTCTCGTAGGTAGACTGCCGCTATAGGGAGGCGCCATCGTGGCTGTTGCTGTTGTTGATATTCAGGTAAACAGCCAAGCCGCTGTTAGCCGGATTCGTGATGTCAATAATGCTTCAAAACAAGCGCAGCAAAGCATCAATCAATTAAAAAATGCAACACAGCAGCTAAGCAATGCTTTTGATGGATTAGTTGCTGGCGCTGCAGCTTTTAACGCTCAGCGCATTGCGTCATCATTTATTACTGCCGCTAATGCCGCCGATGCGGCTCAGCGTCGCATTAAACTTGTCAGCCAAGGCTTTGATGATTACCGTTCTGTTTTGCAAGTAGCCGAAGGAGCGGCTACTCGTTTTGGCCTTTCGCAAACGCAAGCAGCAAATGCCATTGCTGATATTTACACACGTTTGCGTCCTGCTGGTTTTCAGTTAAATGAAATCAACGCAATCTATGAAGGATTCAATACTGCTGTAAAACTAAGCGGCACCAGCGCAGAAGCTGCGTCAAGTGCATTCCTGCAGTTATCGCAAGGCTTGGGCAGCGGCACCCTGCAGGGCGACGAACTGCGGTCAGTGCTGGAACAGATGCCAGCGATCGCGCAGGCAATTGCCAAGGAAATGGATATCAATGTTGGAAGCATTAAAGAGTTTGGTTCGCAGGGCAAAATCACTTCTGATGTCATTGTCCGGGCTCTTGATCGCGTGCGGACTGAAGGCGCTGGCAAGTTAGCAGAAGCTCTTGATACGCCACAGCAGCGTATTGTTAATCTTCAAAATGCTTTTGAAGAATTTCAAATCACGGTTGGCAGCACTGTCGCTCCGATAGTCATTGCAAGTATTAAAGGAATCACTGAGGCGCTTAAAGAAGCAAATGATTTTGTTGTAGATCTAAAAGTTGGTTTTGATGTACTCGCCAATGCCGCTGGCGGCCTGGGCGGTCTGGAAGGTGCGCTTGCGGGTGTAAATGAAAAATTGGGTCAAATTGGCGCCAATAAGGGGTTAGCAACATTGATTGATTTTCTGCTTTTAGGCGGCCCATCAACATTGGGCGCATTTAGTCAAATTGGCGCTCGTCGCCGCGGACGCCAAGGTTATGCGGAGCCTATTGGACCAGAAATGCCAGTGCGACTATCAATGCAAGGTCGCAAATTTGGCGACGGTGGTGCCGCAAAAGCTGGCCGCGGTGGCAAGTCAGACGCCGAACGCGCAGCCGATGCAGCAGCAAAAGAAGCAGAGCGCGTGGCAGAAATTATCCGACTGCGTACGGCTGAGGGGCAAATTATCCAGTTGAAGTCTGAACTGCAGAACAGAATTTCTGTCGCAGAGCAGGCTGGTGATAAGCAACTTGCCGCACGACTGCAAAGCCAACAGCGTGAATTGGATATTCAATTCAAATACGCGCAGGAACTTGCAAAAGAAACCAACACTAGAGCACAGCAGGCAATTATTTATCAGGCACAAAATGAACTGGTCGCAAATCAAAGAGATTTGCAACGTGAATTAAGTGAAATCGCAAATCAAAGCGCCAAAAATCAAATTGCCGCATTAGAGGCATTGATTGGCAAAACCATAGAGCTGACGGAACAACAAAAACAACAAAAAGAATTGGCCAATAGCATCGCTAACACTGTCGGTCAAGGCATGACATCGGCTTTTGATGCGCTCATTCAAGGCAGTGAAGATTTTGGCGCCAGTTTGCGGCGCATTGCGTCTGGTGTATTGATTGATATTGCCAAGCAGTTGCTGCAGGTGTTCGTCATCCAAAAAGCAATCAATGCCATCAGCGGTTTATTTGGTGGTGGTGGTGGTGGCATCCCCACAAGCTATGCAGGTGTTCAAGTCAATCCACTGACTATCGCAGGACTTCCATCGTTCCGCGCCAATGGCGGCAGCGTTACTGCTGGGCGGTCATATATCGTTGGCGAACGTGGTCCTGAGCTGTTCATGCCAGGCCGCAGCGGTGGCATTGCACCAGCCGGCAGCTTTGGCGGCAGTCCTAACATTACAATCAACGTTGATGCTGCTGGCACTCAAGTGCAAGGTGATCAAGGCCAAG
>Ga0194119_10009672_pt1 | contig 12876 bp, 10 predicted proteins | sample TA2MahC100mmetaG_FD_148620 | JGI IMG/M metagenome (GOLD analysis project Ga0194119, IMG submission 148620) | Freshwater microbial communities from Lake Tanganyika, Tanzania - TA2015018 Mahale Deep Cast 100m | ecosystem: Environmental > Aquatic > Freshwater > Lake | place: Tanzania: Lake... | reverse complement strand
CCCCAGTAGCGCTGCCGTGAGATCAACCAGTCCCGCAGGCGATAGTTGACCCGGCGCTGGCCGATGCCGTGCTGCGTCATGTAATCGGCTACGGCCTCTTTACCCTCGACGGATTGGCGATTGGCGATGGCGTCTCCCAGTTTTTCCAGTTCAGCGGCGTACTGCTCCACGTATGGCTTCTTCTCGTCTGGGGACATGGCGTCCCACTGGCCGGGGGCCAGGCGACCTAAGCTCAGCAGCCAGTTCTCGACGTATTCCTCGGCCAGGCGGCGGCGCTCCGCGGCGGACATGGCCGCCCACTCCTTGTGCAGCGTCTTGCCCAGGCTGGGCGCACCATCGAAAGGGCCGGAGTTGACCATGACGCCAGGGCCGATGTAGGCCGTAGCCAGCGGCTCGCCTTGCCAGCCGGGCGGGGCGATGACCACGGGAATCGGTAAGCCATATTTCTGCGCAAAGACGAAGTCGCGCTCGTCGTGGGCGGGGACACCCTGGATAGCTCCGGTGCCGTAGGTCATCAGCACGTAATCGCCGATGAAGATAGGCACGCGCTCGCCGTTCAGGGGATTGCGGCAGTAAGCGCCGATGAAGACGCCGGTTTTCTCCCGCTCTGCCCCCAGGCGCTCGATCTCCGTTTGTCGCCTAGCCGCCTCTACGTAGGCCGTCACCTCGGCCTGGCGCTCCGGCGTCGTCAGCTTCTCCACCAGGGGGTGCTCCGGCGCCAGCACCACGAAGGTCATGCCGTAGGCGGTATCGTGGCGCGTGGTGAAGACCGGAATGACGTCGTTGGTGCCTTGCACGGGCAGGTTGAAATCCACCCCCTCGCTCCGGCCGATCCAGTTGGTCTGCATCAGGCGCACCCGCTCTGGCCACTCGATGCCACTGAAATCCAGCAGCTCGTCGGCGTACCTGGTGATGCGGAAGAACCACTGTTCCAGCTCTTTCTTGGTCACGGGCGTGCCGCAACGTTCGCAGTGCTTATCTTCCCCCCAAACCTGCTCTCGAGCCAGGCTGGTGTTGCAATGCGGGCACCAGTCCACGGGGGCTTTGGCCTTATAGGCCAGGCCGTGCTTGTAGAACTGCAGGAAGAACCACTGCGTCCACTTGTAGTAGGAAGGGTCGCAAGAGATCATCTCTCGCTCCCAGTCCCACATGGCCCCCATGCTGCGCAGTTGCCCGCGCATGTTCACGATGCCATCCCAGGTCCACTTCCAGGGGTGGATATTGTTACGGATGGCGGCCTCCTCTGCCGGCAGGCCGAAGGCATCGTGCCCGATGGGGAACGTGACGTTGTAACCCTGCATACGCTGGAAGCGGGCCGCCGCGTCCGAGGGCGTCATGGCGTACCAGTGGCCGATGTGAATGTCGCCACTGGTGTACGGCAGCATGGTTAAGAAATAGTACTTGGGCCGCACCGGGTCGAAGTCGGCGGCATGATACAGCCCGTCGGCTTCCCACTTCTTCTGCCATTTAGGTTCGACTTCTTGCGGTACGTACTTACGCGTCATACGATTGCACCCCCTCAAACGTATTTCGTGTTGCGTTTTGCGTGTTGCGTGTCACAGTGACCAACGGAACACGAAACACGCCACACGTACTTTTGTCTCCCTGGCTGCGCCGGAACGGTGAAACCTGGAACGCGAAACTTGGAACGTGAAACCTGGGACGTGAAACCTGGAACGCGAAACTTGGAACGTGGAACCTGGAACTCTCCGCGCATGAAAAAGCCCTTCGCTCCCCCATGCAGGGACGAAGGGTTAGCTCCGCGGTACCACCCTGGTTGGTAGAATTCTGGTGGACCTGAGGGGATTCGAACCCCTAACCTCCTCAATGCCATTGAGGCGCGCTCCCAACTGCGCCACAGGCCCACCGTACGGGATTTTCGATTTGCGATTGACGATTGCCGATTTGGCTGCTCTCAGTCACTAAGTCGGCAATCGGCAATCTAAAATCGAAAATCTACTTCTACCCACTCGTTGGCAAGGTAACGGTTGCCACCGTCGGCGGCTAGTGAGGGCGGTCTACGCCCCGTTCGCCACCGCTGCTCCCAGGCGAGTTCGGCCATTCCTGGCGGCGGGCACTGGCGGCTTGTTGTCGCCACTGCTACGCACCAGCCCGGCCGGGCTTCCACCAGCACCCGGCTCTCTGTACGGAATCGAACGGCCTAATGCTCCTGTTCCTCGCAGTTGCCCGCTATTCTAGCACAAACGCCCGCAAAATGCAAGCTGGTGGACCCGAGGGGATTCGAACCCCTGGCCTCGACAATGCGAATGTCGCGCTCTCCCGATTGAGCTACGGGCCCGCCTCTCACCAACCATAGTATAGTCCATCAGCAGGAAACTGTCAAGGGGTTGAACGACGGGGAATCAGGAAATCAGGGAATCGGGTAATCAGGCTTCCTGATGAGTCCTGATTCCCTGATTACCTACTACCGTGGGCGTAACGCTGCACTTCCAGGTAGATGGGCTTGAGGCTGAAATCGGCGTTAACGAAAGTGAAGTAGTCGCTGTAGCTGTGGGCCGGGCGAGGGTAGCGAAAGGCCCACAAGCACACCGCCTGGCACCAGGGCCACTCGTTCAGGGCTTTCTCGTAGGCACGCAGGGTGTAGGCGGTGCGCTGCGCCGGGCGCACGGCCTTGGTCCAGCGCGGGTGATCGTTCCAGCCACCCTCGGTGATGAAGGCCGGCTTGGCGGCGTCGCCGTGGCGCACCATGATCTCCCGCAGAAGCTCGGCCCGGGCGAAGTTGAGGCGATCCGGGGCCGCGGCGTCGTCCGGGGAGAGCCGCCCGCCGTAGGCGTGGATGGCCAGGGCGTCGAAATACGGCTGAGCGCCCGCATCGTACATGCGCTGCAGGAAGATCAGGTCGCTCATTCCCCACTCGCTCTGCTCGCCTTCCAGGGTGGGGGCCAGGCCCGCCGCCAGGACGATGGCCTGCGGATTGGCCTCTTTGGCCCGCGTGTAGGCGATTTTGAGCAGTTCGGTGTAATCCTCCGGGCTAACCGGGCGATAGCCCCACTCGGCGGTGATGTTCGGCTCGTTCCAGATGATGAAGTAGCGCAGGCGATCCCGGAAGTGGCTGACGAAGGCATAGACGAAATCGCCAAAATCGCTGAAACGATCCTTGTCCAGGTAACGCGTGGTGCTATCTTTGGGGCGGGCCCACTGGGGCACGAAGTCCACGCGGGCCAAAATCGTGATGCCCTCGGCGTAGGCGTATTCCACCACCAGGTCAGCGTGCTCAAAATCGTAGCGCCCTTTCTCTGGCTCGCAGTAGGCCCAGGGGAAGTACTCCACCGCCCAGGGCGATCCCATCTCGTGCACCAGGACCCAGGTCTTGGCGATCTTCCACTCCTCCACCTCGTCGGTGAGGCGGGTGTGCACGCCGATCTTGGGGTTGCGCGTGACCACGGGGCGAGAGGCCGCCGCTCGCCAGCGGGCGGAAGGCGCCGGGATGCTCAGGACGATGAGCAGCGCCAGGAACAGAGCCAGCCAGCGGCCCAGGGAGAGGAGGCTGCGCATTTCACATCCCCTGCAGCGGCTCGATGACCAGCCGCCCATGCTCCAGGTCCACCTGCTTGACCACCTCCTCGATGGCCGGCACCAGAAGCTCGCCCCGCTCGCCACGCACCACGTAGACGTCGTTGGCGCCGGTGAACAGCACGTCGGTGACGTGGCCCAGGGACTCGCCGGCCGTGGTCTCCACGGCCAGCCCGATAATCTGGTAAAGGTAGTACTGACCTTCCGGCAGGGCCACCGCCTCCTCCACGGGCACCAGCACCAACTGCCCGCGCAGCTTGGCGGCCTGCTCTGGCGTGTCAATGCCCTGCAGCTTGAGGATCACCTGGCCGCGCCGCAGCCGGGACGATTCCAGCGAGTACGGCTGTGCCTCTTCTGACAGGTACACCGTCTGCAGCCCGGCGAAACGCTGCGGAAACTCGGTGAGGATCTCGGCGCGCACTTCACCGTGCACGCCAAAGCTGGTCAGGATGCGCGCCACGGCCAGGTAGCGCGGCGCAGAAGAAAAGGGCGGTGAGCCGGTCTCCCCGGCTGCGCCGCCCTCCTTGGGGCTAGGCGTGTTGGCGGGTGCCTGCGGCGGCGTCAATCCTTGCCCTCCTGGGCCGGGACGATCTCCAGCACGGCGTGCCGGCCGTACTTGGCCGCGGCCACTTTGAGCAGGGTGCGCATGGCGTTGGCGATACGCCCCTGCTTGCCGATAACCTTGCCCATATCGTCTGGGGCCACGGTCAGCTCCAGGATGACCGATTGCGCCCCCTGGATCTGGCTGACGTGCACCTGGTCAGGATCGTCGACCGGGCGATGTACTCGATGAGCTCTTTCACCTGTTCCTCCAGGAAGGGATTTCCGATTGCCGATTGCCGATTGCCGATTTTCGATTGGCGATTAGAGACCACAAATCGCCAATCGGCAATCGACAATCGAAAATCGGCAATCACCTTACTCCTTGGGCGGGGGGCTCTGGCCCTTGAGCTGGGCCAATTTCTCCAGCACGCCCGTCGGCTTCAGCAGCTCGGCCACCACGTCCGTCGGTTGAGCGCCCTTCTGCAGCCAGGCCAAAGCCTGGGCCTCATCTATCTTGACCGTCGCGGGCGCGGTCAGGGGATTGTAGAAGCCGATGTTTTCCAGGATGCGGCAGCCCTGGGGCGCGCGCGAGTCGGCGACCACGATGCGGTAGCTGGGCTGTTTTTTTGCCCCTACACGCTGTAAGCGGATTTTGACCACGATTTACCTCCCACAAGTATTGCGCAGGGAAATATACCACGTTCCCGCGGCCTTGTCAATGCGGGTTGCCTGACAGACGTGTATAACATTCTTGTGTGGAGGAGCCAGGCATCGCCGATGCTGGCTTTTCTGCCAGATGCCCCGCGCCAGGGGCCGCACCTGGGGGTGCTTGCTCCTGCGAATAATGGGCGGATAAGGGGGTTTCTTCAGGCTGGGGGCAATTTATACCCGGATTTTAGGCGTCTGCCTATTGACAAGGTGGGATTTCCGTAGTAGAATAGTCATGTAAACAGTTACATCCTTCCTGTCTTTTGGGCTTCTCCGTTTAGGGGCAAAGTCCCACTTTGGCCCTATCAGCTCATCACTTCTCAGTAGTGGTTCAGCAATGGCTACGATCAAAGATGTGGCTAAACACGCTGGCGTCTCCACTGCTACCGTCTCCCGCGTGCTCAACGGCACCGCCAAGGTGAGTGACGAAACGCATCGCCGTGTCCAGCAATCCATCAACACGCTTGGTTTTGAGCCAGACTTTTTAGCGCGCAGTTGGCGAACGCGTGTGACCCACACCATTGCCGCGGTAGTCTCAGACAACACTAGCCCCCATCATGGTGTTGCCCTGCGCGAAGCGAGCACCGTCGCTCTGGCGCACAATTATACTCTCATCCTCTGCACGACTTTCTCCGACCCCAAAATCGAAAAGCAATATCTGCGTATGTTGCGCGAGCGGCGCATTGATGGTGTGTTGCTCAATACGGTTGGCAAGTGCGACGACGAGATCCGCGCCCTGACGGAAAGTGGTATTCCCGTTGTTTTGCTCAATCGTCCGCTGCGGGATTATGGGCCTTTAGTAGATGCAGTTGTGGTGGACAGCTACCGCGGTTCGCGCACTTTGGTCGAACATCTCATTGGCGTAGGACACCGCCGGATTGCCGTGGTGTACAGCGAAGCCTTGAACGACTTTCACAAGCGGGCGCGGTTGCGTGGCTACCGGGATGCTCTGCGCGCCCACGGCTTGCCGTACGAGGAGAACCTGGTGCGGGCCACCAAACTGGGCCGGCGTGATGGTAGGGAGTTTGTGACCCAACAACTCGTTTTCTCCCCGCGCCCCACGGTGCTGTATGCCGCCGGCTATAGCACCGGCCTGGCGACTATCGCTACGTTGCAGGCCCAAGGCTTACGCATCCCCGCTGATATTGCCTTTGCCATGTTCGATGACGTGACTTGGGGCGAGTTTGTTGATCCGCCATTGACCGTCGTCAGGAACCCGGCGCAAGAGCTCGGACGCCAGGCCATGGAGCTTCTCTTTGCTCGTTTGGCCGATCGCAGTCGTCCGCCCCAAGAAATTGTGCTGGCCCCATCCGTGGTGGTACGCCGTTCTTGCGGATGGCCCGGACTCGCTGCGGCGGCGCTGGCCAAATCCGCCGAGACCCAGGATTCTTTGATCTTAGGCGCCTCGTCTGAAAACGAAGAGGAGGAGACAGGTTGGCGCAAGGTGCTGTGAGTGACCAGATGCTGCTTGAGGTGAAAGATCTGAAAAAGCACTTTCCCATCAAGCGTGGCTTTTTCGCTTCCAAGACGGTGGGCTACGTCAAAGCCGTAGACGGCGTGAGCTTCTACATCCGAGAAGGAGAGACGCTCGGCTTGGTCGGCGAAAGTGGCTGCGGCAAGACCACCACGGGGCGATTGATATTGCGCGCCTACGATCCCACGGCGGGGGACATTTGGTTTAGCGACCGCAACCTGGGGCGGGTCAACGTTCCTGCCCTGGACAAGCAGCAGCTCAGGCAACTGCGCCAGAACATGCAGTTGATCTTTCAAGACCCGTATTCCTCACTCAATCCCCGCATGACGCTGCTCGAGATTGTGGGTGAGCCGTTGTACGTCAACAAGGTGGCGCAGGGGGGCGAGATGAAGGAGCGGGTCGCTGAGCTCTTGCGCGTGGTCGGCTTGCGCCCCGAATACATGAGCCGTTATCCGCACGCCTTTAGCGGTGGGCAGCGCCAGCGTATCGGCGTGGCGCGCGCCCTGGCCCTCAATCCCCAACTGGTCGTCTGCGATGAGCCGGTCTCGGCGCTGGACGTTTCGGTCCAGGCGCAAATCCTCAATCTACTGCAAGACCTGCAACAGAAATTTGGCCTCACCTATTTGTTCATCTCGCACGACCTGAGTGTGGTCGAGCACATCAGTGACCGCGTCGCCGTGATGTACGTGGGCAAACTGGTGGAAAGCGCCACGACGAGAGAGTTATTCCTCAATCCCAGGCATCCGTACACCGAAGCCTTGCTCTCCGCTGTCCCCAAGCCTGACCCGCGCATCCGGAGCGAGCCGATTGTGCTGCCGGGCGAAGTTGCCGACCCAGCCAACCCGCCCAGCGGCTGCTATTTCCATCCCCGTTGCCAGTACCAGAAGGACTACTGCGCGACTGAAGAACCGGCTTTGCGCGCCATCGCCCCCGATCATTTTGTCAGTTGTCATCGTGCCGAAGAGTTGAGGTTAATGGGTGTCCTCGGTCAAGCGACGTCGGCGAGCTGAACCTGGGCAACCTTGCGAAGGTTCAATGAACCTTGCGAAGGTTTAAGAACCTTCGCAAGGTTGCGCTCCGCCGACGCGAAAGGAGGTGTGTATCGAACAAGCCAAAGTAGTAGACAAGTGGCAAGTCCAAGTTGGGAAAACGGCTATGATTTCCAAAGGAGGAAAGCAAGATGAAACGCCAAGTCACGCGACGTGAGTTTCTGCGGTTATCGGCGGTCATGGCTGCGGGAACCGTGGCTGCCGCCTGCGGCGCACCAGCGCCTACCCCTACGCCTGTTCCACCAACTAAGGCGCCCACCGCAGTCCCTACCGCAGTCCCTGCCGCAGCACCCACGTCTACTCCCGTCCCTATCGCGCCGGCTGCAACCGCCACACCAGCGCCGATCACGTACAAGGAAGCGCCCATGCTGGCTGAACTGGTCAAGGCCGGCAAGCTGCCACCCGTGGCGCAGCGCCTGCCCAAGAACCCCATGGTCATGGTCGGGTATGAGGGCATCGGCAAATACGGCGGCACGTGGCGACGCTGCTTCAATGGCGTAGCCGACCGCTGGGGGCCCACCAAGCTGATAGATCGCTTCTGGGCCTGGTTCGACAAGAACCTGAATCTGGTTCCACGCCTGCTCGAATCGTGGAGCGTCAGCCCGGACGCAAAGGTATGGACGCTCAAGCTGCGCCAGGGCATCAAGTGGTCGGACGGCGTGGAACACACCACCGACGACTGGGTGTGGTGGCACAAGTATGAGCTACAAAACAAGCTCATCTCTCCCGGCCAGAACGACACCTACATGAGCGCCAACAAGGTCCCACTCAAGCTCGAGGTGGTGGACAAGTACACGGCCAAGATGTCGTTTGAACAGCCCAAGGCGCTGTTCATCTACGCCAATACACGGGGCGGCACAGGAGCGCAGGGTAACTACGGCAACCCCTGCTGCCCCAGCCACTACATGAAGACGATCCACCCAGACACGACCGCCGACAAGGCGGGGTTGGAGGCAAAGTGGAAGGCAGCCGGCGCTGCCAGTTGGGACGCGTGGTATATCAACACAGCCTGCCGGTGGCTGAACAACCCCGACAGACCTAACATTGGCGCCTGGATTTGCACGAAGGCAATCGCCGCCGAGACGTTTGTCATGGAGCGTAACCCCTACTTCTTTGCCGTGGACGCGCAGGGCAATCAACTCCCCTACATTGACAAGATCACGCACCGCCTGTTCGACAGCGCAGAGGTGAGAAACCTGTGGGTGACCAACGGCGAGATTGACATGCAGCGTCGCCACATGAGCATCGGCGACCTGGCGCTGTACAAGAGCGGCGAAGCCAAGGGCGATTACAAGACGGTCCTGAGCATCAACGCCGGGCACTTTGCCATCCAGCTCAACCTCAGCACTAAGAACAAGCTGCTCAACGAGTTTTTCAACGTGCGCGACGTGCGCATCGCCATCTCGCATGCCGTCAACCGCGACAATATCAACCAGCTCATCTACAACGGCATGTTGACGCCACGCCAGTACAGCCCGCTGAAGATGTCGCCGCAGTACTATGAGAAGCTGACCAACGCCTACATCAAGTACGACCCGGACACGGCCAACAAGCTGCTGGATGCGGCCGGCTACTCCAAGAAGGGCGCCGATGGCATCCGCCTGCACAAGGACGGCGTGACCCCAATCAGCTTCATCATTGAGGGCACTGACCAGACCGGTACGCCGGAGGAGGATCGGGTGCTGTTGGCGATCAAAGACCTGGCCAAAGTGGGCATCAAGGCCACCTACAAGTACGTTGACCGCTCCCTCTACACCCAGCACTACACGGCGAACGACATCGAAGCCGCTTCCTGGGGCGGCGACCGCACGGTGCTGCCTCTGGTACCCGAGGCCATCATCTTCCGCGGCGTCCAGCCCGACCGGCCGTGGTGCCCTGGCTGGGGATTCTGGTACCGCGAAGGCGCCAACAACCCCAACGCCGTCAAGCCGCCCGATGGCCACTGGATCTGGAACATCTGGAAGATCTGGGACGAGGAAGTGGCCGTGGAGCCGGATGAGGCCAAGCGCACAGCGGCCTTCAAGAAGATCCTGGACATCTGGGCCACCGAGCTGCCCATGATCGGCTTCCTGGGCGAGATGCCCTCACCCGCCATCGTCAAGAACGGCTTCAAGGGCTATCCGGCCGGTATGCCTGATGACGACACGACGGGCGACGAGCAGTTCTGCCAGAGTGAAACCTACTACTGGGACGATCCGGCCAAGCACACGAGTTAGTTTTGCTCCAGACCTGACAGGTCTGGCCAGACCTGTCAGGTCTTCCGGGGTGGAGGTAGTATATGTTCGGTTATATCATGCGACGTGTGTTGTTGATGATCCCGACGCTGATTCTGGTCTCCATCATCTCGTTCGTCACCATCCAACTCCCGCCCGGGGATTATTTGACCTCATACGTGGCGACTCTACGTTCGTATGGGGACAATATCCAGGAAGAGGCGATTGCGACCATGCGGGAGCGCTATGGATTGGGCCAGCCAGTCTATCAACAATACGCCAAGTGGGTGCATGGCATCGTCACGCGCGGCGACTGGGGCCAATCCATGGAGTGGCAAAGGCCTGTCAGTGAGCTGATCTGGGAACGGCTGGGGTTGACGATTGTGCTCTCGCTCGTCTCGCTATTCGTCGGTTGGTTTATCGGCATTCCGATCGGCGTCTATTCGGCCACGCACCAGTACTCCATCCCCGATTATGTGATGTCTATCATCAGCTTCATCGGCGTGGGGGTGCCCGGCTTCCTGTTGGCCTTGATCATCATGTACTTTGCCCAATCCCGGCTGGGCATGAATGTAGGCGGCTTATTCTCGCAGCAGTATGAGGCCGCGCCATGGACTTGGGCCAAGGTCGTGGACATGCTCAAGCACCTCTGGATCCCCGTGGTCATCCTGGCCGTGGAGGGCACGGCCGGTAGCATCCGCACCACGCGCGCCAACCTGCTGGACGAATTGAACAAGCCCTACGTGGAGCTGGCGCGAGCCAAGGGCTTGACCGAGCAGCGTTTGCTCTGGAAGTACCCGGTGCGCGTGGCGCTAAACCCGTTTTTCAGCACCGTCGGTTGGTCGCTGGCCAACCTGGTCTCGGGAGCAACGTTGATCTCCGTCGTGCTCAGTCTGCAAACGACCGGCCCGATGCAGTTGCGCGCCCTCATGTCCCAGGACATGTACCTGGCGGGTACGTTCCTCATGTTGCTGAGCGCGCTGACCGTCATCGGCACATTGATCTCGGATATCCTGTTGGCGTGGGTGGACCCGCGCATCCGCTTAGAGGGGTAGAACATGGCTGACGTGGACCGCACGAGACCCGTGGGTGAAGTCCCTGCGGCCGAGGAAGAGATTGAAAGCGGCGGCGAACAGGTGTACGTTGCGCCACCCTGGAAGCTGATGTGGTGGCGATTCCGCAAACACAAGATGGCGGTGATCTCCAGCGTCGTTCTGATCATCTTCTACTTTGTCGCCATCTTCTGCGAGTTCGTCGCGCCCTATGACCCCGACGGAGCGCTGCTGCAGTTCAAACAAGCGCCGCCCACCGCCATCCACATCCGCGACGCCGAAGGGCGGTTTCAGTTCCCGTTCGTCTACCAGCATAAACGCACGCTGGACCCCGAGACGCTGCAGATCAGTTATGTGGAAGACACGAGCGCCCGCTATCCCCTCCGGTTCTTCACCCACGGGTTCACCTACAAGCTGCTGGGGCTGTGGAAAACAGACATTCACTTGTTTGGCATACCCTCGGCCGGAGAGCAACAGGGCGTCTTTCTCCTGGGTACAGACCGCCTGGGGCGCGATATGTTCTCCCGGGTCTGCTACGGGGCGCGCCTTTCCCTCTCGCTGGGTCTGGTCAGCGTTTTCCTCAGCCTGGCCTTGGGCGTCGTCTTGGGTGGTATTTCGGGGTACCGGGGCGGGGCCGCGGATACCATTGTCCAGCGCGTCATTGAATTCATCCGTACGATTCCCACCATTCCGCTCTGGATGACGCTCAGCGCGGCGCTGCCGGCGACCTGGCCCGTCGTGCGGGTGTACTTCGGCATTTCGGTCATCCTTTCCCTGGTCGGCTGGACGTGGATGGCGCGCGTCGTGCGCGGGCGATTTCTTTCCATGCGCGAGGAGGACTTTGTGCTCGCTGCCCGCTTGAACGGCTCCAGCGAGATGCGCATCATCCTGCGTCACATGCTGCCGTCCTTCCTCAGCTACATCATCGCGGCGCTGACGTTGAGCATCCCCAACATGATCCTGTCGGAGACGGCTTTGAGTTTTCTCGGCCTGGGGTTACGCGCGCCGGCTATCAGTTGGGGCGTTCTGCTGCAGGAAGCGATGAACCTGCGTTCGCTGGTGTTGTCGCCGTGGGTATTGACGCCAGGCTTTGCCGTCGTGATTTCAGTGCTGGCGTTCAATTTCATGGGCGATGGCCTGCGCGACGCGGCTGACCCCTATGCTCGTTAGGAGTCCCAGGTATGACAAACGATAATCTGCTGGTGGAAGTGGAAAATCTTAAGACCTACTTCTTCCTGGACGAGGGGACTGTCCGGGCCGTGGACGGCGTTGACTTCATTATCAAGCGCGGTCAGACGCTGGGCGTGGTCGGCGAAAGCGGCTGCGGCAAGAGCGTCACCGCACGCTCGATTTTGCGCATTGTGCCCAAGCCAGGCAAGATCGTGGAAGGTGAGATTACCCTACACCGGATCGCCACGGAGAAGGCGGGCTGCGTGATCACTGATGAGATCAAGCTAACCGCTCTCGACCCCATGGGGAAGGTGATGCGTAGCATTCGTGGCGACCAGATCGCCCTGGTGCCCCAGGAACCGATGATGTCGCTCAGCCCGGTGCACACAATTGGCAACCAGATCATGGAAGCTATCCTGCTCCATCAAAAGGTCAGCAAAGACGAAGCCCGGGCCAAAACGGTAGAGATGCTCACCCTGGTGGGCTTTCCGCACCCCAAGCAGCGCGTGGACACCTATCCGCATCAGCTATCGGGCGGACTGCGCCAGCGGGCGGTGATTGCCATGGCGCTTTCCTGCCATCCTAGCCTGCTGATTGCTGATGAGCCGACAACCGCATTGGACGTGACGACTGAGGCGCAAATCCTGCGCCTGATGCGCAATCTGCAACAAGAGCTCGGCATGGCGATCATGTACATCACGCACAATTTGGGCGTCGTCGCCCAGATGACCGAGCACGTGATCGTCATGTACATGGGTAAGATTGTCGAAGAAGCCGCTGTAGACACCATTTTCCACAAACCTCTGCATCCCTACACGCGCGCCTTGCTCCGCTCTATCCCCCGCCTGGGCCAAAAGACGCGCGACCGGCGACGCTTGGAATCCATTCGTGGCTCGGTGCCCGATCCGTATTCTATCCCCAAGGGCTGCTCTTTCCATCCCCGCTGCGGCCAGAGGGTGCGCGGGGTGTGCGACCAACAAGAGCCGCCTAACGTCGAGGTCGAGTCCGGGCACAAGGTGCGCTGTGTACTCTATGGAGCTTAGAAGGCGGAGAGGGGATAAGAGGGCGGAGAAGGCGGAGAGGGGATAAGAGGGCGGAGAGGGGATGAGAGGGCGGAGAGGGGATGAGAGGGC
>Ga0194119_10009670_pt1 | contig 12878 bp, 9 predicted proteins | sample TA2MahC100mmetaG_FD_148620 | JGI IMG/M metagenome (GOLD analysis project Ga0194119, IMG submission 148620) | Freshwater microbial communities from Lake Tanganyika, Tanzania - TA2015018 Mahale Deep Cast 100m | ecosystem: Environmental > Aquatic > Freshwater > Lake | place: Tanzania: Lake... | reverse complement strand
TACCATTGTAGGAACCATCCCATCCTTTGTCTGAATTAAAACTCTGGAAGACTAATTCCCCCCAACGATTATATATTTCTATGTTGAAATTTGCTGGATCAAAACCAGCTGTAAAGACAGGATAAAAAATATGATTGTGTTCATCTCCATCTGGAGTAAATGAATTTGGAACATAAAAAATATCGTCTCCTTTAATTTGAATTAAGATTTCCGTGGAATCCGAACACCCAAACTGATTCTGAACCCATAAGGAAGCGGTATAATCCCCCTCCATGTATGGATACGAATATTCCAATTGACCATCAAATTGATTAAATAAAACACCGTCTCCTGTCTCAAATAAAACTACATCGTCCCCAATTGAATTATTTGTAAAAGTAATTATTGGGGAATCCGAGGTTGTTATTGAAGGGCTTGCTATAACACTTGCCAATGGATTTGGATTTACGGTGACCGTTGTTGAAATTTGAGAAGAACAATTCTCAAGGTTAAATCCTGTAATCGTATAAATTGTTGTTGAACCAGGTGAAACCACCGTCTGACTTCCAGCACCATTTGGTGACCACTGGTAACTATTTGCTCCCTGCACATCAATCGTTACGAATTCACCTGAACAAATTTGTTGGTTTGGTGTGATTGATAAAATGGGATTTTCGTTAACCAAAACATACAGTGAATCGATGGAGGAACATAAATTCGCATCAGTACCGGTCACCGAAAAATAGGAACTTGACTGAGCAGTAAAATTTTGAGTTGACCCATTCCCCGAAAATTCATTCCACGAGTAGGATACACCACCAGAGGCACTCAATTGACCAATATCTCCTTCACAATATTCAGATTCATCTGCGGAGAGTTGAATAACCGGAGGAGGATTAACTGTTACAGGTACCGAAAGTGTATTCGAACAATTAAATGCATCCGTTCCAGTTAAAAGAAAACTTGTGCTTGAAAATAAAGGTACGGTCAAAACCCCCTGCGAACTTACAGTACCAATAGAGGCAGGACTCCAAGTATAGGTTACTGCACCCGAAGGAATAAGCACAGCATTATCTCCAGAACAAATCGTTTGTGGTGGACTCACCAAAGAAGGCAGCGTAAGGACTGATAAATTGATAGAAACAATTGAATCACATCCAAATTGATTTTGGAGTGTAAATGCATATTGTCCAGCGTTTGTCAAACTTTGACCAGCATAATTTAAAATACTTCCCTGACAGATACTCGTATCTATGCTGGCTGTTGTTACTGAATTTACACTTAAAACCAGATTAACCACAGAATCACAACCATTTATGGATTGAAAATTTCCTTGATATGTTCCCGATGTACTAATATTTTGGCCATTAAAAGCATACGAATCACCAGAACATATTGCGAGATTTAAATTTGTATTAAAATTTGGATATACAGTAACATTTACTTGATCCGTTGTTGGGCAGGCTCCGGGACTAGAGGCTAGAGAGGTACTCACGGTATAAATTTGAGTAACAGGAGAATTTCCATTATTTGTTAAGGTAACCGTTGGATTTGAGATTGAGGGATTGGACAAGCCAGTTGTCGGTGACCATGAATATATGTAATTTGAGATGGGTGTCGAGCCAATTGTTGCGCCCTCACCCGAACAAAGAGAGACGTCATTTCCGGCACTTGATGTAGCTTGATCAGTATAAATAATCGCATTTCTAATGGAGTGCTGATCCGTCGCTCCTCCTGTAGATGCTGTAAAACCCATATATCCCGTGAAATTAATTGGAAAATTTGCAGTCAAATATTGTGTGTTATTGATAAAAACAGTTACCGCACCGTTAATGTAAGTAATCTTTACTGGCTGATAACCGTTACTTCGCATGAAATTTAAGTTTCCTCCAGTATTTGTTACTTTTACTATACCGGCAATACACTCATTATACCCAACTCCACTGTATATTTGAATTTCGGGGTTTGCCCCACAACCATTATCCCATGTGTCTAATATCACTTTTAAACCATTTGCAGCGCCTGGTATTCCAACGCCACCACCATTAACAAAACCTGTAGGAGGAACATCTAAAAAGCAAAATGCTAAACCATCGGCTGCACTACCTCCCCAAATCCTGTAATCAAATTCAACTGTCCATTTTGAACAAATTAATGGGTTTATTGGCGAACTAAAAAAAACTCCACCACTTTGATTTCCTACAGCGTTGGTTAAAATAAGTTCGTTTGGATTAGGATCTGTATCTCCACCAGTATCTCCCGTGTAAGCACTACCTGTCAAATTCCACCCGGTTGTATTTACATTAGGAGACCCCGTAAGCTGCGCAAAAACATAGGTCTGAGCATTGTATTTGTTGTTAAAAACAAGTATACCAGTGATAACAACTAAACTGACTAAATTTATTAAAAATTTCAAACGTTCTCGAAATAAAAAGATTAACAAATTTAATTTTTTTTTTTTTATTTGAATAAATCTTAACTTAGTGTAATTTTGACACCTTATTTTATTATGACTAACAAAAATAAACACCTAGAGGAATTCGATTCATTTCACATTGTAGTGTTTGGCGGTGATGGAGACCTTGCAGTCCGAAAAATATACCCTGCATTATTCCATCGTCATCGGGATGGTCAATTTAAGAAAGATTACAAAATAATTGCCATTACAAGAAAAATCCCAAATAAATTGTCATTTTCGGTACAATTAACAAAGTTTTTAAAAACTTCTGAAGGTGAACATATGAGGACTGATGAAATTGAAAAGTTCGTTCATCAAATCGAACTCATCCAAGTAGAAAATCAAGAAACGAGCAGTTTTAATAACTTAGCTGAAATACTGAATAAAAACCCAAAATATCAACACATATATTATTTCTCAACTCCTTCGTCAGCATTTGGTCCAATTGCCAAGGCATTAAAAAAGTCTGGGCTAGTTAATGATAAAAGTAAAGTTGTTATTGAAAAACCCCTCGGTCATAACTTGGCCTCTTCCAACGCCATTAATATAGAAATCTCGGAAGCATTTCAGGAATCCCAAATCTATCGAATTGATCATTATTTGGGTAAAGAAACCGTTCAAAACCTCATGGTACTGCGATTTGCGAACAACCTTTTTGAAAGGGCTTGGGACTCTGAACATATTGATAATATACAAATTACCGTTGCCGAAAGTCTCGGGGTAGAAAAACGAGCTGCTTATTATGACAGTAGTGGCGCATTACTCGACATGGTTCAAAATCACTTGCTTCAACTTCTATGTCTCGTAGCTATGGAACCTCCCTCTGTGCTTGAGGCGGATGAAGTTCGCAACGAAAAATTGAAAGTGCTCCGTTCTCTGAGGCCATTAACTAAAAAAACAGTGCAGACTGATACAGTAAAAGGGCAATATACCCGGGGAACGATTCAAGGCAGTGAGGTTAACTCGTATTTAGAAGATATTGAAAAATACCAATCAAAAACTGAAACTTTTGTCGCTGTTAAGGTCTATGTGGACAATTGGCGATGGAAAAACATTCCGTTCTACCTGAGAACAGGAAAACGAATGATCAAACGTTTTTCCGAAATCGTAATCAATTTCAAGGAGGTAAGACATAATATTTTTCCCTCCAAAGAAAAATTAAATAACAACAAACTAATTATTCGATTGCAGCCTGAGGAGCGCATTGAGCTTATTCAAATGACAAAAATACCTGGTCCTGGTGGTTATCGTTACAAACCTATAGCATTAAAACTAGATTACAGCGATACGTTCAAAAGTAGATTCCCTGAAGCTTATGAGCGACTCATTATAGATGTTATTCGAGGTAATCAGACGTTGTTTATGCGACAGGACGAAGTGCAGGCAGCTTGGACATGGATTGAATCGATAACAGAAAGTTGGAAAGCTAACAATCAACCAAATATTTTGTACGAGGCCGGATCCTGGGGGCCGGGAAACCTCATTTTGGATGAGGACGAGACTTGGGTAACAAAAACATGGAAAGAAGAATGATTCAGGAAATAAAAGACAAAGAATCTTTTTTAAGCTTAATTACGGAGAATTTTATTTCAACACTCACATCTACGATTTCAGAAAAAGGAAATGCTAAAATTCTGCTATCTGGTGGATCAAGTCCAATAGAATTGTATAAAATATGGTCATCTTTGGACTTACCTTGGGAAAAAATTCATATCGGATTGGTCGATGAACGTTTTGTCGATACCTCAGACATAAATTCCAACGAACTTTTGATTCATAAATACCTCCTGAAAAATAAGGCTAAAAATGCCTGTTTTGTAGGTATGATTCATAATCTAGGGGATATCCTTCTTAATCAGGAAGCCCTTGAAAAAATATATCAAACGTTTTATAATGCCGATTACATTCTCTTGGGCATGGGCGATGATGGTCACACCGCATCAATTTTTCCAAACGACATGAATTCACAACTTGCGTTTGAAACAGAAATGTTAACAGCGGTAACCAATTCACCAAAACATCCCCAACGACGCCTTTCCTGTACTCCAAAAATGATTCAAAGCAGTCCTCAAGTGGTATTAATGATGGCAGGAGAGAAAAAAAGAAAAATCTTCCATAATTCAAAAAAACAAAACTTACCAATATCAAAAATTAGTAAGTACATTCACAAAACCTTTATTTTGTTATGAATACCAAGATAATTCAAATCACAGAGCGCATTGCACAAAGAAGTAAGATAACGCGAGCCTCATTTTTGAGACAAATTGAAGGTGCTTTAGAAAAGGAAGTATCTCGGAATAAGGTGCACTGTGGAAACTTGGCACATGCTATGGCTGGATGCGAACAACACGACAAGAGCTTACTCGCAGAAAATACGGCTAAAAACATTGGAATTATAACAGCCTATAACGATATGCTATCTGCACACAAAGTATACGAAAACTACCCAGATAAGCTAAGAAACTACGCAAGGGAATTTGGGGCTACTGCCCAAGTCGCTGGAGCGGTTCCAGCAATGTGTGATGGTGTTACCCAAGGCCAACCGGGAATGGAACTGTCTCTTTTTAGTAGAGATGTCATAGCCTTGTCGACCGCTGTTGGACTCTCTCACGGCGTATTCGATGGGATTTTATGTTTGGGTATTTGCGATAAGATAGTGCCCGGATTATTAATGGGTGCACTTCGTTTTGGGCATCTCCCCACTGTATTTGTGCCAGGAGGTCCTATGCCCAGCGGAATCAGCAACGAAGAAAAAGCAAGAATACGCCAAGATTTTGCAGAAGGAAAAATAGGAAGAGACGAATTGTTGAAGGGGGAATCAGATTCCTATCATTCTCCGGGAACATGTACGTTTTATGGAACAGCCAATAGCAATCAAATGCTTATGGAAATAATGGGGCTTCATTTACCCGGATCTAGTTTTGTTAATCCCGGAACACCGCTTCGTGATGCTCTAAACCGCGAGGCAGTAAAAACCGTTATCAAAAATGCAAAATTGGGCTTGGAACGTGCGATAGGTACTATTTTAACCGAAAAAGTTATTGTAAACGGAATTATTGGTTTGCTCGCTACCGGAGGATCAACGAATCATACCATTCATTTAATTGCTATTGCTCGTGCCGCAGGAATTATCATTAATTGGGACGACATGTCCGATTTATCAGATGTTGTTCCCTTGCTCACGCGCATGTACCCCAATGGGGCTGCTGATGTCAACCATTTTCATGCGAGCGGTGGAATGAGCTTTGTTATGCATACATTGCTTGAAAATGGATTGTTACACGAAGATGTCATGACAATTATTGGAAAAGGCTTAAGTGCGTTCACAAAAGAACCTTTTTTACAAAATGGAGAACTCGTTTGGAGAAAAGGAGCCAAAGAAAGCCTTAACACCGCCATCATCCGTTCAGTGTCAGATTCGTTTTCAAAAGATGGTGGGATTAAAATTTTAAAAGGAAACATAGGACGATCGGTAATAAAAACCGCTGCTGTATCAGATGAACATTTAATCGTGGAAGCTCCCTCCATCGTCTTTAGCGAGCAAGAAGATTTACTAGTTGCATTTAAGAAAGGTGAACTTAATAAAGATTTCATTGCGGTGCTACCTTTTCAAGGCCCAAAACAAAATGGAATGCCTGAGCTTCATCAATTAACCCCAACGCTAACGGTGCTGCAAAAAAAAGGGTATAAAGTAGCTCTTGTTACTGATGGAAGAATGTCAGGAGCTTCAGGAAAAGTTCCTGCGGCGATACACCTTACTCCTGAAGCTCACGATGGAGGCGCAATCGCTAAAATTCGAACAGGAGATATTTTAAGACTTGATGCAAAAAAAGGGGAATTGATTTGCCTAAGTGACAATTTTACAGATAGAACCCCCATTTCAAAAGCGAATCACGCAACGCATTACGGCAGAGAATTGTTTATCAACCCAAGAAAATTGGTTTCCTCCAGTGAGGAAGGAGCAAGCTTTATCCTTTAGGAGCAGATAGTAAAGAAATTATTACTGAAGACGCCAAAACACCAACTACAATTATAAGCGAAATCGTCGAATCAACGTGGTAGATTGGCGCAAAGACCATTTTACAGCCTATAAAGGTCAAAATTATTGCAAGACCGTACTTTAGCTTCGAGAATTTATTTATTGAATTTGCCAATAAAAAATACATTGAGCGAAGTCCTAGAATGGCAAAAATATTTGACATGTATAAGATAAAAGGATCATCAGGAGCGATGGCAAATATCGCAGGAATGGAATCAATTGCAAAAATTAAATCCGTTGACTCCACAACGGCTAAAACTAACAGTAACCTCGTGCCAAATCTGATTTTTTTATACTTTATTATGAATTTATCATCATAATAATGGTTTGAAACAGGAATAAATTTTCTAATCACGCGTGCTCCGAGGGATTTACCAAAATCTTTTGTAACATCTTTCGATTTAGGGAGAGCCGACTTTACACCCGCCCATATTAAAAAGAACCCAAAAATTGTCAAAATGAGGTTGATTTCTAAACTTTTCCCAGCGATGTTGATTTCTGGTAAATAGGAGAGCCTAATCAGTTCGACCCCAGAGAAAATAAATAAAGCCCGAAATACAATTGCCCCAACAATTCCCCAAAACAAAACCTTATGCTGTAGTTCATCTTTCAGTTTAAAGTAGTTAAAAACCAAAATAAAAACGAATAAATTATCTATTGATAAAGCTTCCTCAATCCAATAGGCAGACTGAAACTGAGCAAATTTTTCAAATCCTTCTTGGATATAAATAAATCCGCTGAAAAGCATAGCCAAAGAAATCCAAACTATTGTCCAAGTTAGTGCTTCCCTATTTGAAATGAAATGAGATTTTCTGTTAAAGATGCCTAAGTCTAGAAAAAGCATCAAAACAATAACTGCAACAAAAACTGAAATAATTACAGGATGTTCAAATCCAGACATTACACTAGTTTTTTTTCAATAAATACGAGACTGCATTTGCTGCATTTACAAAGGAACCTGTAATACTAACCTGACTCATAGTACCCTTTGCTTCTCCTTTTTTCTTTCCTGGAATACCAATCGACTTATTGTAAGGTTCAGCGCTCAACATGATTACCGAAGCTACCTCCTCTGCGCTGAGCTCAGGAAAATAACCTCTGATGAGTGCCACAACTCCCGCGGTAGCAGGACAAGCCATACTTGTGCCAGAGGCATCTTCATACTTTCCGTCTGGGACAGTAGAATGAATATCAACGCCCGGAGCAAAAACATCTACCGTATTTGCACCGTAATTCGAAAACTCTGCGAGCAACTTCATCCCGGATTTTGAACTACTCGCGCCAACTTCCAACCAATTTTTTGCTTTTATTCCATTATTCAACAAGCGCGTTGGATAAGAATCCTCAATATCCTTATTTTTAGCATCATTTCCAGCAGCATGAACCAATAAAACATCTTTAGCAGCGGCATATTGAATGGCCTCATCCACGAATGATTTATTTGGGGTATAATATTTTCCGAATGACATATTTATAACCTTTGCTCCGTTGTCTGCCGCATAACGAATTGCATTAGCAATATCTTTATCGCGCTCATCGCCGTTCGGAACGGCTCTCAATACCATTATTTTGGCGTTGGATGCAATTCCATCAATTCCTATTCCGTTTCCTCTTTTTGCTGCAATTATGCCAGATACATGAGTTCCATGCATCGCGTCTGGGCCCTCATAGCGGTTACATCCGTAATAACGATCTGTCATATCATAAGGGTCATCGCCTACAACAACTTTTCGCACGGAATCAGCATCTATTGAATTCATCTTGATCCGATCAACCATACTCTTCACTGCTCCCGTAATTTGCTTATCCAATTCATTCGCCGAATATACCAATAGGATTGTCCCTAACCTTTTCTTTATTTTTTTCTCGATGTCATCTTTTGGCGTATATGCTTTATTGGTTTTTTTAGAAAATACGCCATTGGATTCGGCTTTCACATTTTCCATGTAATGTGATACTACACTGATTTGAGCAAATTGTTGTTCAGTTTCGGCTTTCTCTTTTTCAAAATCTTGTTTGATTTTTAGATAGTTCGCAAATCGATCATTATCAGAGAGTGAAACCTCATTTTCTTTTCTATTGCCGAAATAGCGTTTTTCAACTCTATACATTCTTGCCAATTCCGAGGCTTCAGCGTCTATATCTCCGCCAGGTCCTCCTAGAAAAGACCAACCGTGCACATCGTCTATATATCCGTTTTTGTCATCATCAATTGCGTTATTTGGAATTTCACCAGGATTTATCCAAATTGCATCCTTTAAATCTGGATGATCCGTTTCTACACCACTGTCAATTACCGCAACTATCACTTCTTTTGGACTTTTTCCTTCTAAAAGTTTGTAGGCTTTGTCTGCGCCGACACCAAATATTTTAGAATCTTTTGGATCAGTTAGATACCAATTAAGAGGCGCTTTTGGTTTTGCCTGAGATAAGGCTACGCCAACGCAAAGCAATTGAGCCACAATTATAAACTTGAAATTCATATATCTATTGAATAGGTTGCGAATTTACTCATTAGTTCAGGATAATTTCCAATAATTCTTTAAGAACTTATTGAATACTTTCGCTAACAAAAAACTATTTTTGTTGTTCAATCGAACAAAAGAATCTTTCACAATGGAAAAAATACAATGTTTAATAATTGGATCAGGACCGGCTGGATATACGGCGGCAATTTACGCTGCACGTGCAGACATGAAACCTGTTCTTTATCAAGGAATGCAACCTGGAGGACAACTAACTACCACGAATGAGGTGGAAAATTTCCCCGGATACCCTAATGGCATTACAGGTCCGGAAATGATGCTTGAACTTGAGGCACAAGCCAAGCGATTTGATACCGACATTCGCTTTGGATTCATTGTTAAAGTAGACTTTTCTGGCAATATACACAGGTGTTGGACAGATCAAGGACATGAGATTCAGGCTGAAACTGTAATTATCTCGACAGGAGCAAGTGCCAAATACTTGGGCTTAGAAAGTGAACAAAAATACTTATTAAACGGTGGAGGTGTTTCGGCTTGTGCGGTTTGTGACGGCTTCTTCTACAGAGGTCAAGAGGTAGTAATTGTTGGTGCCGGGGATTCTGCTTGTGAAGAAGCACATTATTTGTCTAAATTGTGTACAAAGGTTACCATGCTCGTGAGAAAAGATGAATTTAGAGCATCAAAAATCATGGCTGAGCGCGTGAGAAAGACACCAAATATTTCAATACTTTTTAATACAGAGACACAAGAGGTCCTTGGGGATGGCAACGTAGTTACAGGAGTACGCGTATTAAACAGGTCTTCTGCTCAAGAACAAATCATTCCTTGTACAGGTTTTTTTGTCGCAATTGGGCATCAACCGAACACGGATATCTTTAAAGATTATCTCCATCTAGACGAAACGGGGTATATTAAATACGAACAACCTGGAACGAGTAGAACAAATATTCCTGGTGTATTTGTTGCTGGTGACGCTGCCGATAAAACATACAGGCAGGCAGTAACTGCTGCTGGAACGGGTTGCATGGCCGCATTGGATGCAGAACGGTATTTAGCGGCAAAACACTAATTAGAGTTTTTAGAACTTATAAGTCAGCCCACAATTTGCAAACGATATTCCCGTACTCACAGTTCCGTAACAAAGCTCAGCATAGATGCCGAAATTCTTGAAAGGCATATATCTTGCACCGGAAAAAATCTGCCAACCAAAAGCGGAAGGGAAGCTAACTGGATAAGCATCCTCCGACACATCTGGATCACTGGACGTAAAACTGGAACTGTAACTCACATAACCAAGTCCTAAACCAATGTAGGGGTCAAATACAGGATTACATACATGAAAATGGTATGCTCCGCGTGCCATAACTGCCAAATTTGACCATTTGTATTCTATGTCCGATGAATCACTCCATTGGGCATTACATGCTGCATAAGATACATTTAGACCTACTCCAATTCGCTTTGTCAGAGCACGTTCGTAACCTACAACAACAGGTCCAAAACTAGAGAAATCGTAACCCGACTCTGCGTCGTAATCATCAAGAATCATGTCATAGCCTAGACCAAATCCATAACCAGCTTGAACATAGTTCCTGTTGCGTTCGAAGACAAACAGTTGTGCATTTGCCTGTTGAATTACTAAAATAATTGCAAGACTTAAAAGAATTTTTTTCATAATTACGTTTTGAGTATACAAATATATTAAATTCTACTCATTAGTTATTAATTATTAACGAATGAGAAGATAAGGATTGAAGTATCTAAATCATATCACTATGCGATTAATGATCAATTCACAATATTCCTTACCTTTACATTAGGGCGAAAAAACTATTTTTCTTAATGAAAGTACACCGCATATTCAGAAAAGAAACAAACGCATTTAGTCATTTCCAACTTTTGCTTTCTGAAGAGCAGCACAAACTTTCAAAATACATTGGAAATCTAAACGAGCTGTCCGCATTTGAAAATCAAATACAGCTCAAGAAATCTCAGTTTACAGATAAACAACGTAGTGATTTACATCACGTTTTAATTCGAGATTATAAAGAAAAACAACTTCCTAAAGCGAAAGCCTCCATTGAATTATTAACTAAACCGACTACGCTCACCGTTACCACTGGGCACCAGTTGTGTTTATTCTCAGGACCCAGTTATTTTGTCTATAAAATCTTACACACTATTCAATTAGCGCGTAAGTTAAAGGAAAGGTACCCGAATTATGATTTTGTTCCGGTTTATTGGATGGCAAGTGAAGATCACGATGTAGAAGAAATTGGTTCCCTAAGCCTTTTTAATCAAACGATTCGATGGAAAACTGGCGTGGAAGGAGCAGTTGGTGATTTGCCTATTGATGGGTTAAGCCAAGCTGCAGAAAAGTTAATTCAACTATTTAGAGGTGAAACAGCAGGTGAAATTAAAAATATCATTCAACTGAAGGATCAAAAGAATTACGCTGCTTTTGTTTTTGATTTTGTCACACAATTATTTCATCAATTCGAATTAGTCGTTTTAAATGCACAAGAGGAAATTCTTAAGAAACAATTTCTTCCAATTGTGATTAAAGAACTAGAAACACAGTTTTCTTTTCATGCGTTGAATGAAACAAATATTGCATTAAAGAAAGAAGGCCTTCACCAACAAATTCATCCGCGTGAAATCAATTTATTTCACCTGAAAAAAGGCAAGCGTCAACGAATTATTACCAAAGATAATGGGTTCAGTGTCGGTGATAAATTTTATACACGGGAGGAGCTGATTTCCGAATTCTCAGCAGCACCAACAAACTGTTCGCCTAATGTAGTTCTGAGACCTGTCTACCAGGAATTAATCCTACCCAATATCGCCTATGTAGGGGGAGCTGTAGAACTTTCTTATTGGATGCAACTTAAAAACATATTTGATACGTGTAATGTTACCTTTCCAATTCTCCAGATGCGCAAAAACTTTCAGGTTATTGACGAAAAAACTTTAGCAAAATGGAATGAACTAGGTTTTACAGTAAGTGATTTTTTCAAACCTACTGATCAGCTAATTCGAATGTATACTGAACTAAAAATGAAAGAAGAATTTTCCTTTCAGCCGGTACGCGAAACATTCTCTAAAATGCAAGAAGAATTCCTAACGGTTGGAGTGAAAGCAGGAAAAGAATTGGATAAATGGATTGCTTCAGAAGTTGTGAAAATGGAAAAGCAGGTCCTTCAAATTGAGAAAAAATTAAAGCGAAGTGTCAAACAAAAACATGAAGAACAGCTAAAATGGATCGAAAAACAAAAAGAACGTTTATTTCCAAATGGAAATCTTCAGGAGAGAGAACTTAATTTCTTTCATTTTTGTGCAGATGGTCAAATCTACGATAAACTTCAGTTGTTTCTCAACGAGCTAGATCCTTTTGATCCTTCTCTTCTTGTTTTAGTAAATTAATATATCTTTGTGTCATTAATACACTATGAAATGAGTCAAAACGGAATTAGAGACATTTTAAAAACTAATCAGGTAATACCGGTGGTTACTTTCCACAATACAGCTGAGGTTAATAAATCTATAGATAAACTAGCCCATTTGGGTATTAACTGCATGGAAATTACGCTTCGAACTTCATTTGCACTAGAGGCAATAGCATATGCTAAAAAAACTATGGTTCCACATTTCAAATTGGTGCTGGAACCATTACAGCACAAAAGCACATCCAGCAAGTGATGGATTTAGGTGTTGACTTCATGGTGAGTCCCGGCATTTGCAAAGAATTAGCTCCCTATTTTGAACAAAGTTTGATACCTTTTATTCCAGGTGTTGCCACGCCTTCAGAAATAATTCAAGGCTTACAATTTGGTTGGGATACGTTTAAGTTTTTTCCTGCCAATTTATACGGCGGTATTCCCGCATTGAAAACTTTTGGACAAGTATTTCCGAATGT
>Ga0194119_10009664_pt1 | contig 12884 bp, 10 predicted proteins | sample TA2MahC100mmetaG_FD_148620 | JGI IMG/M metagenome (GOLD analysis project Ga0194119, IMG submission 148620) | Freshwater microbial communities from Lake Tanganyika, Tanzania - TA2015018 Mahale Deep Cast 100m | ecosystem: Environmental > Aquatic > Freshwater > Lake | place: Tanzania: Lake... | reverse complement strand
CCACCCCGCGCAGGAAGGCGGCCAGCGCCTGCGACAGATTAGGGAAGAAGTTATAGATCAGGTTCCACAAATTGCGGATAGCATCAAGCATACTCGGCTTCCTTAACCTATTGAAGATTTCAAATTCCAGATTGCGGCCAAATCGGCAATCTGAAATCTAAAATCTGAAATCGCCAATCCCCTACAGCCACTCCAGCGCCCCCTTGCGCCAGGCGTACACCAGCCCCACCACCAGCAGGGCGATGAACAGCAGCATCTCGGCCAGGGCGAAGAGGCCAAGCTGGTTGTAGACCACCGCCCAGGGGAGCAGGAAGACCGTCTCAATGTCGAACAGGACGAACACCAGGGCGTAGAGATAGTACTGGACGCGAAACTGTACCCAGGTGTCGCCAAAGGTCTCCATGCCACATTCGTAGGTGGATTTTTTGAGAGGGGTGGGTTTCTTCGGCCGGACCAGCCAGGCTATGGCCAGGGCCACCAGGGGGAAGAGAATAGCCACGATGGCGAACACGCCGATGACGCCGTAGGATGGCAGCAAAGTCTTCCCTCCGTCAGAGTGGAGATAAGAGATTGGAGATTAGAGATTGCAGATTTCTAGCAGACCCAAATCGGCAATCTCAAATCACCGTAGGGTATTATAGCACAAACCTTTTCAAAAAGAAAGGGTTTTTGGGGCTCCAATTCAGGCCGAAGCCGTGGAAAGCGAAAAAAGGCCCATTGCGTAGTTACCGTTGCCAGCCCCAGTAATAAGTAGACAGGGGCGCCAGCTTCATCAGGTCGCCTCGCCAATCACGATCTGCTGGTAGCGCAGACAGCATCTGCTGCCCATAGCGATAAAAGATGTAGGCCAGGGCATAGCGAGCCGGTGTCTCCCAATCGCCTGGAGAGCGTAGCAGGAAACGAGCCAGGGCCACGGCCAGGGTCTCCTTGCCGCTGAAAGCCATAAGGCGCAGAGCCTCCAGCATATCCTGGTTGGGCTTGCCCTCCAGGACGTGGGCCAGCGCTTCTTCCACCCTGGGATGTTGCCAGTTGACCATGCCGATGAGCGCGGACAGGTGGAAGTCGGCGTTGAGGCCCTTGCGGTAATTCTTCACTATCTCGTAGAAGGCCCACATCTCGTCCCCTACCTGGGGCACGCCCTGGCCCGCCGGCCACTGGCCCAGGACGATCTCCATCAGGGAGCGCGTGAATATGGAAGTGGTGGGGAGCGCGGCCAGGAGAACAGGCAAGGCCTTTTTGTCCAAGGTGCTCAGGCTGATGCAGATTGTGCTCAGAGAAAGGGTATCTTCCAGGCGATCCATGTCCCGTAGGAGGCGGCGGATGGCCTCTGACCCCAGGCTGGCGAGTTGCCGCGCCCACAGGTCTATGTGGGGCCCATCCGGCAAGCGCGGCAGCAGGCGGTACAAAGCCTCTTCGGAGGTGGCCTGGCGCACGCTCTGGGCCAGGGGATCTTGCAGACTGGCGTAGTCTTGGGGATGAGCCTGCAACTCTTGTTGGAACCAGTAGATCTGGTTGGAGATTTCCATGGGGAGGGACTTCCGGTAGCCAGGCGTCTGCTGAAAGGTCTCCAGATGAGGATATGACGGCGCGGCCGGCTTGGGTGCTGGCTTTGACGGCTTGGCTGGTGGCTTGGGTAGCGGCTTGGGCGCAGGCTTCGGCGCAGGCAGCTTCTCCTCCTCGACCTTGGGCTTAGGCTTGGCTGCCTCCACCGGAGCCGGCACAGGCTTATGACACTGCTCCTGGTGCTCCTGGCAGGTGATCTGGCCGCAGGTGGGGCAGACCATCTGGTGTCGGGAGCAAAGCGGCTGGTGGCAGACCACGCAGGTGGCCACGCCGCAGGATCGACAGAGCTCCCGGGTGCAGGCGCTACAGTGCAGGGCATCGTCGGGGCAGACCAGGTGGCCAGAGGCACACAGGTGCAGGCGATCCGTCGCTTGCCCACACACCTGGCAGACGGGCAGGCTGAGGTCCTTAGCTACCGGGTCCCAGGCGATGGGCAGCGCCACCTTGGCAAAGCGATTCTCCACGTAGACCTGGGTAGTCATCATGGGCCGGGCGATGAGCGCCGCCGCCACCAGACGCAGGGTCACGCGCAGGCGATGTTGCTCCTCCGCCTCGGCGAGCTTCTTCTGCCGCTCGGCCTGCACCGCCTCCAGCTTGGCGGCCAGGGCGGCTCCTCTTTCTTCGTCTTCTGCCCGCTGACGGCGCCGCTCCAGGGTCTTGCTTAAATCGTCATAAAACACGTGCAGGCGGGCCTGGGCCTCCTCCAGGCGACGGGCGGCGCGCTGGCTGGCCGTGGACAGGGTATCGGCCAGGTCATGCTGTAGCAGGATGGCGGCGCGCTCCTGGGCCAGGGTCAGGGCCGCGGCCAGGTCCAGGGGGGTGGAGGCAGTGGCTGGCGTCCAGAAAGGGGCCACCGCCGTGGTGGGATTGCCTTCCTGGTCCAGGGTCTCCAGCAGGAGCGCGGGCAGGTTGACCCGGCGTCCGGTGTGCAGGTCCAGGGCGATACTGTGCAGGGCCTCACGCTTCTCGTGGGAGAGGTAGACCACCCGGAACCAGAAGGCCACGGCGTAATGATATTGCAGTTCGTCTTGCTGGATGGATGGGTTGAGCCAGGCGTTGGGGAACTTGACGCGTCTGGTCAGCTCCTGGCGCAGGTTCTTCACCGGCTGGGCGAGGCCGGTGACGTACCAGCGACCAACGTGCTCGCCGGAGCGGGCCAGGGCGATCAGGCGGTCCAGCAGGTCGCTACCGTAGGCCAGGTAAGTGGCCTCGGCGGTGGCTTTGGCCGTCTCCGGGGTCAGGGCCAGGCGCAAAAAGCCGGACGTGCCCAGGCTGGTAGCCATGTCCTCGGGCAGCAATAACTCCACCAGGTCGTGCCGTGGCAGGTCCGCCAGGGCGCCCAGAGTGGGCAAGCCGTCTACCAGGAAGCGGCGTAATTCAGAAAAGGCGTTGTCTTCAGTCATGTAGGCGTGAAACGTGAAGCGTGAAACGTGACGTTTGACGTTTGACGCTTGACGAATCAATGGTCAACGCGGAATTCTTCCCCAAACAAGGCTTCATCGTAGGCTTTGATCTGTAGGTAGGCCTGGCGAGCCTGCGCCAGAGCCTCGCCTAAATCGGCCATGCGGGCCTTCACGTCCTCCGGTGTGGGCGACTGCACGTACAAATCCAGGAGAATATCCTCAAACTCGCGCTCGTCGGCCAGGTTGCCCAGGATCATGTCCATCTCGCCGATGACCAGCTCAAACATGTTGATCTTCTGATCCAGGATGTGCAGCAGCTCGGCCTCCATCGTGTCCTGAGCGGCCAGGTTGTAGATGGTCACATCGTGCTCCTGGCCGATACGGTGCAGGCGACCGACCCGCTGCTCGATGCGCAGGGGGTTCCAGGGCAGGTCGTAGTTGATCATGGTGTGGCAGAACTGCAGGTTGCGGCCCTCACCAGCGGCCTCGGTGCAGAGCAGCAGCCAGCGATTCTTGTGGAAATCGGCGATGACGGCGTCCTTCTCCTGGGAAGGCAGACTACCGTGGTAGACCGCCGGGTCCCAGCCGGCCTGGCGCAGCAGGGCGGTCAGGTAATGCAGGGTCGCTAAATACTTGCTGAAGATAATGACCTTATCCTCCGGGCCCTTGGGCAGGGCGTGGAGCAGCTTCAACAAAGCCATGGCCTTGGCGCTTTCGGCGATCTCCCGCCCGGCGTGCGCCAGCTCCCGCAGGCGAGCGGCGTGGGCTGGATGGGCATTGCCCAGAGAGACGGCCATGCGCTGCAGGGTGGGCACTGTGGCAAAGGGCGAGCTGCCGGTCTCCATGAGCAGGGTCTGCAGAGCCAGCCGGCTGAGGGTGCGGCTGCGACTGCCCGTCTGGGCCATGGTCTGGCGTACAAAGTCGCCTACCTCGTGGTAGAAGGCGGCCTCCGGCGGCGTGAGTTGCAGCTTGACGGTGACGGCCTGGCGCTTGGGCAGCCCCAGGTGGACGCCGGCGCGGGTGTTGCGGATCATCACGTCGGCCAGGAGTTCCCGCAGCTTGAGGCGATTGCGGGGCAGGCGGGGATCGCCCCTGGTGACGAATTCCTTTTTGAAGTCGCGGCTGGTCTTGAGCTGGCCCGGCTGGAGCAGGGTGACCAGGTTGTAGAGCTCCTCCAGGTTGTTCTGCACCGGCGTGGCCGTCAGGAGAAGGACGTAGCGGGTCTTGAGGTCGTTGACGAACTGCCAGCCCTGGGTTTGGCGGCTCTTCAGGTGATGAGCCTCGTCCACGATGATCAGGTCGTAGTCGAGGTCGCGAATAGCCTGACTGTGCGGCTCGCGGCGGGCGGTGGCCAGGGAGGCGATGACCTGGGGATAGACGGCCCAAGCCTCGGCCCCCCGGTCGCGGAAGGCCTCATCCTCGTGGGTGGTAAAGTCCAGACCGAACTTCTGGGCGAGCTCCTCCTGCCATTGGTTCACCAGGGCCGGCGGGGTAACGATGAGGACGCGCTGTACCAGGCCGCGCAGCAGGTACTCCTTCAGCACCAGGCCAGCCTCGATGGTCTTGCCCAGGCCCACCTCGTCGCCCAGGATGGCCCGGCCCCGAAAGCGGCGCAGCACGGCGGCGGCCGTCTCCAACTGGTAGGAGAAGGGCGTGAAGCGCACGGTGTGGGGGGCCAGGAGGACGTCGAAGCCCTGTACCAGGGACAGCTCTTCGGCCCGGAGGCGCAGTTCCAGGCGTGGGCGATCCACGCTGCTGCCCAGGGCCAGCCGTTGCAGTAGAGTTTGATTTTCCGGGGCCAGGGATAGGGTGTAGAGGGTTTCTTCTTTCATGTTCCAGGCTTCATGTTCCGCAACTGCTCCAGCCACCAGGCGATACGTTGCGGAATCCAGGCCGCCAGGGCCGGCCAGGGCAGCAGGATGTCCGCTGAGATGACAAATCGCCGGTTGAAGCGAAAGGTGGGGGTGAAAGCCCGGGCCCGCAGGTAGCGCGCCGCCAGCACATCGGCTTCCGGCAGCTTGGGGAGCTGGCCAGCAAAAAGCGGTACCACCAACAGCCCATCCTTGCCCGCCGTGGGGCCGCATTCCTCAATAGCCTTGTCCTTGATTTCCTCGTACCAGGCGGGTGTGGGGGCAAAGGCGTGCTTACCCGGCTGAGCGTAGACCAGCGGGTGCGTGCCTTCCAGCGGGAGGCTCCCGTCCGCCAGGGTCATGGCGTTCTGCCAGCCGTGCCAGCTCGCCTCTACCCAGGCCACATTACCGTCATTGCCCACGTATGTCCACACGTGCTCCAGCTCGTACAGGTGGCCGATGTCCCAGTCCGACCACACGGCGTATTCAATGGCCATCGCCCAGGGCGGCACATCGTCCACGGCGCGCTCCAGGCGACGGGAAAAGGAAGGCGAGGCAGCGGGCTGGCGGAAGATGGTGTAGCCCACGGCGACCGGTGGGAAAGGCTCGGCTTCATCGAGGAGAATAATGGGGGCGTAGCGTGCTGCCAGGTCGAGGTCGGTGGGATCCGGGGCGACCGCCGGCAGACTGGCGCCGGCGAAGACCAACTCCAGGCGCTCCACCAGGGCCAGCAGCCCGGCCGGCGAGGTGACGGTGTAGGCCGGCGTCTCCAGGGCGTCGTCGGGCTGCGTGGGATAGCGATCGTTCCAGTGGAACCAGACGGAGATCAGCCCGCTGTCGTTGGCCCCCAGCACGTCCCGGGCCAGGTTGTTGCCCACCATGAGCACGCGGCCGTAATCGGCGGGGGCGACGCCCAGGGCCTCCAGGGCGGCCTGGAACATACGCCGGTCGGGCTTCTGCACCCCCACCGCTTCGGAGATGACGATGGTGTCAAACAGCCCCTGCTCCAGCTTGTGCTGGCGTAGAATGCGCCGTGCCCCTTCCACCTGACCATCGGACACGGCGCCTAAGCGGTAGCCACGAGCCTTGAGCTGCCGCAGGACCGCCAACATGCCTGGCACCAGCTCGGCCCGCAGCACCAGACCGGTCTCTTCATCCCAGACCTGGGTCTCTTCGTCCACCAACACGTCGCCCAGGTCAAGCAAAATAGCCGCGATTGGACTCACATCACCTCTTCTGTTAGACGAACGCGGCAACAGCTATGCATCGTTCTGTGGACAAAGCTCTGCGATGGAGTTTGATGCGCTCAAGCTCGTGCAGCGTCTCGGCGGTGAGATAGCTTTCCCCGCAGTTGGGGCAACTGACAATCGGCACATCTTCAATAACGAACAGGGTTGCCCCTTTGCCGTAACTTCGGGACATGTGGCGGATTTTGGCCCCGTCCTGGCCACAAATATCGCAGACCATAGTTTTCCCCCTATTCACGATAGACTGTGATGAAGACCAATTTGCCCGTTGGGCTTAATTTGGCCACCACAATCGCTACGTCGCCTGAAATGGTTTGACCGCGGACAAGATATTTCCACTCAGCAGTGCCCCGGTCTTTTTGACGTTCGATAATCTCACCGGTGAGGATTACACTCTCAACGTCGAAAATCGTCAGACCGTCTGCATCCATCTCTTCGTCGGCGTGCAGTGACATCACGTACTGACGGACACGGACTAGCTGCCGCATTCGCTTCAGAATACGGTCAAACATGACACTCCCTTAGGTGGCAGACCCAAAAGTGTGTTCCTCATTATCAACCCAGGCTGCTTGCGGCTCAACTCGCAAAGGCTGTCTTTGATTTTTGGACTCGTCCTCCGTCAGCAGTTGATAGGCGTCTCGGATATTCTCCTCTAATTCCTGCAGAGATGATCCCTGGCTGAAAACGCCAGGAACTTCCTTCAGCTTACCAACATACCAACCGTCATCTACCCAATACTCCAGAGTGAAAGATCTCACCGTAATCATCTCCTCTGCCAACAGCATTTAGTTGCGACGCACCTCCCAGGTGCGTCGCAACTAAGGATTGTCTGCCGTCACTACGCTGCCACCGGCGCGGGCGTGGGCTGAGGAGCCGGTAGGGCGGCCGGCTCCTCGGCGAACAGGGCGTTCAGGGTTGGTCCTTCGATGGTCTCATCCCTAATCAGCCGCTGGGCGATCTGGTCGAGCTTGCCTTTGTGCTCGGTGAGGATGCGCCTGGCTTTGTCGTGCGCCGTATCAATGAGCTGCCGCACCTCCTGGTCAATGGTCTGTGCCACTTCCTCGCTGTAGTCCCGCTGCTCGGAGATTTCCCGGCCCAGGAAGACCAGTTCCTCACGACGGCCGAAGGTGCGCGGGCCCAGCCGCTCGCTCATGCCGTACTCGCACACCATCTGCCGGGCGATGCGGGTAGCGTTTTCCAGGTCGTTCTGGGCGCCGGTGGTGATGTCGCCGAAGACGATTTCCTCGGCCACCCGGCCGCCCATCAGACCGGCCAGGTCGTCCATGAATTTGGCCTTGGACAGGAGGTGGCGATCCTCCACCGGCAGGGGCATGGTGTAGCCCAGGGCCAGGCCGCGGGAGACAATGCTGATCTTGTGCACCGGATCGGTGTTGGGCAGCAGGTGCATGACCAGGGCATGGCCAGCCTCGTGGTAGGCCACGATCTGCTTCTCTTTCTCCGAGATCACCCGGCTCTTCTTCTCTGGTCCAGCGATGACTCGCTCCACTGCTTCCTGCAGCTCGGCCCGGCCGATGGTCTTCTTGTTGCGCCGACCGGCCAGGATGGCCGCTTCGTTGACCAGGTTGGCCAGATCGGCTCCAGAGAAGCCGGGCGTCTGGCGCGCCAGTTCCTCCATGTTCACGTCTGCTTCCAGGGGTTTGCCCTTGATGTGCACCTCCAGGATGGCCTTGCGTCCGGCCACGTCCGGCCGATCCAGGATCACCTGCCGATCAAAGCGCCCGGGGCGCAGCAGAGCCGGATCCAAAATATCTGGACGGTTAGTCGCTGCTAAAATGATTACATTAACATTAGTGTCAAAGCCATCCATCTCCACCAGGATCTGGTTGAGGGTCTGCTCCCGCTCGTCGTGGCTGCCCCCCAGGCCGGCGCCGCGGTGGCGGCCCACGGCGTCCAGCTCGTCAATGAAGACGATGCAGGGCGAGTTGCGCTTGGCCTGATCGAAGAGATCGCGCACCCGGCTCGCCCCCACACCCACAAACATTTCTACGAACTCTGAGCCGGAGATGCTGAAGAACGGCACCCCGGCCTCGCCGGCCACGGCCCGCGCCAGAAGGGTCTTGCCCACACCTGGCGGGCCGATGAGCAGCACCCCCTTGGGGATGCGCGCCCCCAGAGCCGTGAACTTGTCCGGGTACTTCAGGAACTCCACTACCTCTTGCAGTTCTTGCTTGGCCTCCTCCTCGCCCGCCACATCCACGAAGGTCACCGGGGGCTTGTTGCTCATGAACAGCTTGGCCCGGCTCTTGCCAAAAGACATAGCCTGGCTGTTGGCCCCCTGCGCCTGGCGTAAGAAGAAGAGCATGACCCCAAAGAGGAGAATTACAGGCAGCAGGCTAAACAGGATGCTGGGGAGATCATCCAACCAGCCGCCGGACTCTACCACGATGGGGGGCATCTGGCTCTCGCCGACGCCCTCGTCCTTCAAGAGGTCGCGTACGTCCTTGAGGCTGGTGTTTTGGGACATATGGACGAGCAGTTTGAGGTCGTTATCGGTGCGGTCTACGAGCAGGCTGTTCGCGGTCAGGGTGATCTGCTTTACCAGTCCCTGTTTGACCAGGGTCGCGATATTGGAGATGTTGGTCACCTCGGTGCGTGGGCCGCTGCTGCGCATGGACGGGAGCGTGTTGAACAGGAGCAATCCTGTGGCCGCCAGGATGAGCAGCCACACAAATCCATTACGCCATCTGCCATCTTTCATGTCTGTTTCCTCCGCGGGTTAACGCCGCCTGACCAGGGATGGCGCAGCCCGCCAGGGCACGGTAACGCCACTCCTAGTAAATATTCTGTAGTTCAGGTGAGTGCGCCATTCGGCTGGCAAGCTCACCCACGATAATTATAGCAGATTATGAGCAAAAAGCAAAGGGGGCAGGGCAGCCAAACAGGGCTCTGTCAAAGTCAGCATCGCGTCATTGCGAGTCACCAATGACGCGGCGGCGTCATTCCCGAGAACAGAAACTGGCATAATGTCATGCTGAGCGCAGCGAAGCATCTCAGCCCATGCGGGGGCGAGACCCCTTCGCTGCGCTCAGGGCAGGTTCTTCGCTGCGCTCAGAGTGACAAGGGGAAGTTTCTGAGCAGCGCAGAAGCCGAAGCCCTGAGCCGCAGCGAAGGGGAAGCAATCTCTCTCATGGCGCAACAGTGAGATTGCTTCGCCCTGCGAGGGCTCGCAATGACGCCCAAAATGACTTTGACAGGGCTCTGGCAGCCAAATGACCCACTAGGAAAAAAGCCGGTTTTCTGGTAAAATAGGACCACGGGTATAGTCCAGGTGCGACGCACCTCGCAGGTGCGTCGCACCTACTGAGGAGGAGCAGCATGGGCGAATTCAGCGAAGACCTGCTGGTGAGCCACGCCACACTGGTGACCATGGGGATTGGCTCGCAAATCTTGGAAGACGGGGCAATGCTCCTGCGCGGCGGGCGCATCGCCGACCTCGGCGGGACGGCGGAGTTGCGCGCCCGTTACCCCGCGGCGGCGGTGCTGGACGCCGCGGGCAAGATCGCCCTGCCGGGGATGATCTGCGCCCACACGCACTTCTACGGCGCTTTCGCCCGCGGCATGGCCCTGCCCGGCGAACCGGCGACCAACTTCGTGCAGATTTTGCAGAAGCTCTGGTGGCGTCTGGACAAGGCCCTGACCCTGGACGACGTCTACTACAGCGCCCTCGTCTGCCTGGGCGATGCCATTCGCCACGGTACAACGACCCTCATTGACCATCACGCCAGCCCCAACGCCATCGAGGGTTCCCTGGACACCATCGCCCAGGCAGTGCAACAGTCCGGCCTGCGCGCCAGCCTGTGCTACGAGATCACCGATCGGGACGGGCTGGAGCGGGCCGTGGCTGGCCTGCGGGAGAACGAGCGTTTCCTAAGGCAAGTTCCAAGTTCCACGTTCCAAGTTCCAGGTCAAGACCAGACACCGCCAAGCACAAATCGAAAATCGGAAATCGAAAATCGAAAATCAGGCCTGTTGGCTGGTATGGTTGGCCTGCATGCCTCGCTAACCCTGGCCGACGAGACGCTGGAATGGGCGGTGGGTCTGGCCAGAGACCTGGGTGTCGGCTGCCACATCCACGTAGCAGAGGACAAGGCCGATCAGCAGGACAGCCTGAAGAAGTCTGGCCTGCGCGTGGTGGAGCGTCTGGCTAAGGCCGGGGTGCTGGGGCCGCGCAGCATCGCCGTCCACTGCGTGCACATAGACGCCTACGAGATGGACACCCTGCGCCAGACGGGCACCTGGGTGGTGCACAATCCGCGTTCCAACATGAACAACGCCGTGGGCACAGCGCCGGTGCCCGCCCTGCTGCGCCGGGGCATCGGCGTGGGCCTGGGCAACGACGGCTTCAGCAACGACATGTTCCAGGAGTTGAAGGTCGCCTATCTGCTGCAAAAGCAGGCCAGCGGCGACCCGCGCACCATGCCCGCCGACGACGTGCTGCGCCTGGCCGTGACCAACAACGCCGCCCTGGCGGCGGCGATCTTCGCCGCCGCCACGCCCTCGCCCTTTGGCATACTGGCCGTGGGCGCTCACGCCGACGTGATCCTGCTGGATTACGTCCCGCCCACGCCGCTCACCGCCGCCAACTTCCCCTGGCACCTGGTCTTCGGCATCGCCGGCAGCCACGTGGACACTACCATCGTCGGCGGGCGGGTGCTGATGCGTGATCGCCAGCTCCTCACCCTGGACGAGGCGGCCATTGCAGCGCGGGCCCGCGTCCTGGCCCAGCGCCTGTGGGCCCGCATCTGAGGGCCATGCCACCGCGGACGCCGGGCACGTACGCCCTGCTCATCCGGCTGGAGCGTGAGCTGACCCTGACTGTTGGCCGCCTGGGCACGTTTGTCCTGGCGCCTGGCTGGTACGTCTACCTGGGCAGCGCCCTGGGCGGGCTGGCGGCCCGGCTTGCCCGGCATGAGAGCCGCGAGAAGCGGCTGCGCTGGCACATTGACTATCTGCTGGCCCAGGCCGAGCTGGTGGAAGCCTGGTGGGCGGCCGGCAGCGAGCGCCAGGAGTGCCGCTGGGCGCAGGCGGTGCTGCGCCTGCCTGGCGCTACTGTGCCCATTCGCCGCTTCGGGGCCAGCGATTGCCGTTGCCCGGCGCACCTGGTGGCTTTTACCGACCGTCCCCACCGGCAGGACCTCGCCGCCCTGCTGTGGGCTGGTAGTGCAGGTAGATTGGTAGGACAGGTTGCTAACCTGTCGCTTGATAGGACAGGTTAGCAACCTGTCCTACGGATCGAGGAAAGAAATATGTCCGCCACCATGAAAGTCCAACCATTTGACGTCCTTCTCCGCTGGATACTCAGAGAGCTGGCGGAAAGGCAGTCTATCTTTGGCCTCCACCGCTCTTTGTTCTACGCGCCCCCAAAGGATAGCCCCTACGCCACGCCGGATATGTTTGGGCAGTACCTGGCCACGCCCATCGGCCCGGCGGCGGGGCCGCACACCCAGTTGGCCCAGAACATCGTTTGCGCCTGGCTCTCCGGCGGGCGCTTCATCGAGCTCAAGACCGTACAGATCATGGACGAACTGGCGATTCCCCGGCCCTGCATTGACATGGCGGACGAAGGCTACAACGTGGAATGGTCGCAGGAGCTCAAGCTGGAGCAGTCCGCCGGCGAGTACATCAAGGCCTGGGCGCTGATCCACGTCCTGCATCGCCTGCTGGGCTTTGAGGGCCAGGCTCCCCTGGGCACGGTCTTTAACATGAGCGTGGGCTACAACCTGGAAGGAATCCAGAGCCCGCCCATGACGCGCTTCATGGATCGCCTGGTTGACGCCTCGCCGGAAATCGCCCAGATCCGGGCCATCTTGAAGAAGCAGTTCCTCCAGTTTGCCGACGTCGCGATTCCCCCTCGCCTCACCAACAACGTCACCCTGTCCACTATGCACGGCTGCCCGCCGGACGAGATCGAGCGCATCGCCTGCTACCTGCTGCAGGAGCGGGGGCTGCACACCACGGTTAAACTGAATCCCACCCTGCTGGGTAAAGAAGCCGTGCTGGGCATTCTCCATGACGATTTGGGCTTCAGCGAAATTCACATCCCCGATGCCGTTTTTGAGCACGATTTGCAGTACAATCGAGCGGTAGCGTTAATCAAAGCTCTGCAGCGTACGGCCGCCGCGCAGAATCTGACTTTTGGCGTTAAGTTGAGCAACACCCTGGCTATGGCTAACCACAAGGGCATCCTCCCCGGCGACGAAATGTACATGTCCGGCCGAGCTTTGTACCCCATCACCATCAACCTGTTCCACAAGCTGGCCCAGGAGTTCCAGGGCGACCCTTCGCTGCCCCTTCACTTCGTTCAGGGCTACGGCTCAGGGCAAGGTCTGAACGTCTCGTACTCCGCCGGGGCAGACGCCCTCAACGTGACCACCATCCTGGCCTGTGGGGCGCGCCCCGTCACCGTGGCTTCCGATCTGCTCCAGCCGGGCGGCTATGCCCGGCTGCGGCAATACCTGGAGAACCTGGAAGCGGCGATGCGCCAGCGGGGCGCCACCAGCCTGGACGAACTAGCCCAAAACAAACTGGCCAACCTGGCGCAAGCAGCGGCCGAGGCCCGGCAAGATGCGCGTTACAAGAAGAGCTACCATCCCTACGGCCTGCCCAAAGTCGCCTCCGGGTTGGCGCCCTTTGACTGCATCGCCGCCCCCTGCGTGGCGCAGTGCGCCGTGTGCCAGGACGTGCCCGAATACGCCTGGCTGATTGCGCAACGCGAGTACGCGCGGGCGTTGGAGGTCATTCTCGCCCGCAACCCTCTACCGGGAGTCACGGGCTACGTCTGCACCCACCTCTGCCAGACC